>Ga0079224_100000013_pt1 | contig 103213 bp, 100 predicted proteins | sample Stecom2015_FD_80414 | JGI IMG/M metagenome (GOLD analysis project Ga0079224, IMG submission 80414) | Agricultural soil microbial communities from Utah to study Nitrogen management - Steer compost 2015 | ecosystem: Environmental > Terrestrial > Soil > Agricultural land | place: USA: Utah... | reverse complement strand
GCGATCAGGGCGCCGTGGTTGCGCAGCATGAGGATGCGCTTGTCGCCGAGCGTCTCGGCCATGCGCTCGCCCTCGTCCTCGCCGCTGAGGACGCCGTCATAGACCTCGTAATAGGCGACGCTGTCGTGAAAGCGCGCCGCCTGCTGCGAACTGCGCGTCTCGAGCCGCATGTCGTTGCGGATCGACATCGCCGTGATGTAGGGCGCGTGCACGTGGATGACGCAGTTCGCATCCGGCCGCGCCTTGTGCACGGGATAGTGGATGATCCAGCCGGCGACGATCGGCGGCCGCTCGCCCGATAGCATCTCGCCCTCGCCGTTCATCAGCGCGAGGTTGCTCGCGGTGACCTGCGACCAGTGGGTATGGCCCGGCGAGATCAGCATGTGGTCGGGATTGTCGGGCGAGATCAGGCTGATGTGGTTCCACACCCCCTCGTTCAGCCCGTGCCTGACGGCCAGCCTGTGCGCCGCCGCCAGGTCGACCCGCGCCGCCTGCTCGGCGCTGTTCTGCAAGTCTCCGTCCGCCATCGGTGTGCTCCTTTCCGCCCTCAGTCCGGTTTCCGCGCCTCGATCTGGCCGAGCCGGCCCGGCAGCAGCCAGTCGTAGGCTGCGTCGGGAAATCCCGCCTCGCGCAGATAGGCGACGTACTCCGGCCCGCTCGGCACATGACCGGTATAGTGGCCCTCGCGGATCGCCTGGAGATGGTAGAGCGCCGGGTCGAGCGGACCCGAACGGTCGTCGTTCAGCATGTAGCCGACGATAAGGATCGTGCCGCCCGGCGGCAGAGCCTGCCAGGCGAGGCGCAGCACCTTCACCACGTCGTCCTTCAGGTACCAGTGCAGCGGCGTGATGAACGAGATCAGGTCATATCCGGTCGGATAATCAGCCGGAACGAGGAAGTTCCCCGGACGGGCATCGATGCGGTCGGAAAGCTCGTGCTTGGCGATGAACTCCCGCGCCACCGGTACCACGTTGGGGTGGTCCATGACCGTGACGCGAAGGTTCGGATAGCGCTCGCAAGCGGCTATCGCGTAACAGCCCGACCCCCCGGCGAAGTCGAGCCAGCGGGAAAAGCGCGAGAAGTCGAACCGCTTGGCGAGCCGATGGGCGAGCGCGATCGAGGCGTTGTACCCGGCCTCGGTGAAGGCGCGCGCCCGTTCCGGATCGTTGAGGTCGCCCTCGTAGAGCTTCGACGGCAGCGGATCGGAGCTGACATCGCGGATCTGGTCGGGGAAGCCGCGCCATTCGTCGTACTCGGTCCCGATGGTGAACCGCAGGAAGTCGCCGAAATAGGTGGGGCGAGAGCGGACCAGATAGCGTTCGACGTCGGCGAGATTGCGGGCGCGGCCGTCCACGTCGCGGACGAGGTCCATCGACTTGGCGATGATGAGCAGCCGGTCCGCCGTCTCCCGGTCGATGCCGCATCGGGCGGCGATGTCCTCGACCGTTCCCGCCCCTTCGGCAATGGCGCTGAACAGGCCCACCTCGAGGGCCGCGGCGAGCGCCTGGCTCTTCTTGAACCCCATCGCCAGCTCGTTCAGCCGCTCGGTGTTCTTGCCGACGGTGGGGTCTCCCGGGATGGCCGTAACCTCGCCCTTCTCGCTCTTCATTCTTTGTCCGCCTTCTTTTCGTGGAGCTCTGGAGGAGAAGCGTATGCCAGGCGCCGGAAGCCGGCAAACGGCTTGGCTCGGGTTCTCCCTCGATTCTCCGCGAGGTCGGCTTGACTCTCTCACCTCCTCGAAATAGAACAAATAGAGAACAAATGAGCGAGGGAGACGACGATGCCGCACGCCGGAAACAGCATCAACCGCCGCGTTCTCTCGCTCTGGCTGCCGCGATTCGCAACCGAGCGGCTGTGCCGGCCGCGGCGGCTCGGTGCGGCATGGCGGGAGCGCGCCTTCGTCACTACCCGGACGGAGCAGGGTCGGCTAGTCGTCGTGGCGCCGAGCGCTGCGGCGGCCGCGGCCGGCATCGCGCCCGCCATGCCGCTCGCCGACGCGCGCGCCCTTCTGCCCGATCTGAAATGCTTCGACTCCGACCCGGCGGGAGAGGCGCGCGATCTGGGCGATTTCGCCGAATGGTGCGGCCGCTACACCCCCCTCGTCGCGACCGACGGCGGCGACGGCGTCCTCCTCGATATCGCCGGCTGCCAGCACCTCTTCGGCGGCGAGCGGGCTATGCTGGACGACCTCGAGCAGCGCCTCGCCCGCATCGGATTCTCCGCCCGCGCCGCGATCGCCGATACGCCGGGAGCTGCCTGGGCGGCCGCCCGCTTCGCCGACCCCGATCCGGAAGGCTGGGGCAGGATCGTGCCACCGGGTGAGGCACGGCAGGCGATCGCTCCGCTCTCCGTCGCCGGGCTCCGCCTGCCGCCCGAGACCGTCGACGGTCTCCGCCAGGTGGGGCTGCACCGGATCGGGGACCTCTACGCGGTGCCGCGTGCCCCCCTCGCCGCCCGTTTCGGCGCTGCCGTCGGCCGCCGCCTCGACCAGGCGCTCGGAGAGTCGTTCGAGCCGGTCGATCCGCGCCTGCCGGTGCCGCCCTGGCGGATGCGCCTCGGCTTCGCGGAGCCGATCGCACACCCCGACGGCGTACGGGGCGCGGCGCAACGATTGGTGGAAGCACTCTGCGAGCGGCTCGGCAACGAGCGTCGCGGCGCGCGGCGGATCGAGATCGCCTATTACGGCGTCGACGGCACCGTCGCCCGCGCCGGTGCCGGCACCGGCCGGCCGGTGCGCGACCCCGGCCACCTGATGCGCCTCCTGCAGGAGCCGCTGGAGCGCGTCGACCTCGGCTTCGGCGCCGACGTCGTGGTGATCACCGCGCCGAAGACCGAGCCCCTCGGTGCCGCGCAACTCCCATTGCCGCATACGGTCGCCGCCGGAGCAGCGGAGGAGGAGAAGGATCCCGCCGCCCTCGCCCTGCTCGTGGACCGACTCGCCCACCGCCTCGGCGAGCGCCGGGTGGTTCGCCAGGTGCGGCGCGAGAGCCACATTCCCGAGCGGGCGGCCGCACTCGTCCCGCCGCTGGAGCCGGAGAAGAGAAGAGCGGCCTCTGCCCCGCCGACGCCGTGGCCCCTGCCGCAGCCGCGCCCCCTGCGCCTGCTCGACCGGCCGGAGCCGATCCAGGCGACCGCTGTCCTGCCCGACCAGCCGCCGGTGATGTTCCGCTGGCGCAGTCTCCTGCACCGTGTGCGCCGCGCCGAGGGGCCGGAGCGGATCGCCCCCGAATGGTGGCACGACCTCGTCGCCCCCGATGCCGAGACGCGCGATTACTACTGTCTGGAATCCGCCGAAGGCCGGCGCTTCTGGGTCTTCCGCGAAGGCCTCTACCGCCCCATGCCACCGGCCGAAAAGCCCCCCGGCTGGTACGTCCACGGCCTGTTCGCGTGAGGGGTCGCTTGCAACCCGAATGAATGTCATCCCAGCCCGCCGGCCGACAAAGCGCTTATGGAAACCGGTCGGGCCCCGCACTAATTGCTAGCAAAATGCATGCACATCCTCGGGAGGCTTCAATGGCGACCGTGACAATCCGCAACCTGGACGATGAGGTCGTCCGCCAACTGAAGGAGCGGGCTCGCCTGCACAACCGCTCGTTGGAAGCCGAATTGCGCGAAGTGCTGACTCGAACCGCCGGTGCCGCCGGCAGGTTGAAGAACCTGAAGCGAGAAGCCGAGCGTATTGCCGCGGCGACTGCCGGGCGTGCGCACTCCGATAGCACCGAGCTCATCCGCGAAGACCGCGATAGATGAGCCTCGTGATCGACGCCAGCGTTGCCCTGAAATGGTTCTTCGCCGAAAACCTGCATGAAGCCGCCTTGCGCATCCTCGATCGGGAATCCGATCTGCTGGCGCCCGAGCTCATTCTGGTCGAGGTCGCGAACGCGCTCTGGAAAAAGGCCATGCGCGGCGAGATTCAAGCAAGCGATGCGGAAGAGATCGTGACGCTGCTCGACCCCCATTTCACCCCATTTTTCCCTACCTTTTCCCTTCTTCCGCGCGCCCAGCAGATCGCGTTCGAACTCCGCCATCCAGTTTATGACTGCATCTACATCGCTTGCGCCGAAGCAAGCGAAGCCACGCTCGTAACAGACGACAGAAGACTCCTCTCGGTGGTCGGAGGAACGGCTTTCGGATCGCTGATCAGCCCGCTCGCCGGCTGGTCGATATGAGCCTGATGCCTTCCACCTCTCGCTTTCCCGCCAATGGCCCGCGACCCGTAAGTCGGGATGGCATGATGGGAAGGCGGGGCCGTTACCCCTATGAATTCACACATTTCCCCATGTTTTTTTTCGCCGCCCGCCCGGCATGAGCCCGTGCCCTCGCCATGTCCGACTATGCCGAGCTTCAGGTCACGACCAATTTCAGCTTCCTGCGCGGGGCCTCGCATCCGCACGAGCTGGTGCTGACGGCCGCGAGCCTCGGGCACAGGGCGATCGGCGTGACGGACCGAAACAGTCTCGCCGGCGTCGTGCGGGCGCACATCGCGGCGAAGGATGCCGGCCTGCCGCTGGTGGTCGGCGCCCGCATCGACCTCGACCGGGATCCCGCTGCCGCGGCGGCGAAGCCGAAGCGGGCGGACGGCCGTCCGCGCGAGCCGGACGGGCCGAGCGTGCTCTGCTTCCCGACCGACCGCGCCGCCTATGGCCGGCTGTCCCGCCTCATCACCCTCGGTCGACGCCGGGGCGAGAAGGGCCAGTGCTGGCTCGGCCTCGACGACCTGCTCGCGGCGAGCGAGGGCCAGATCCTCGTGGCGCTGCCGCCGGCGGTGCCCGACGCCGGCTTCCGCACCCTGCTGCATCGGCTCCGCGAAGTGTGCGGCGACCGCGCCTATCTCGCCGCGCACCACCTCTATCGCGGCGACGATTCGCGCCGCCTCGCCTGCCTCGCTGCTCTCGCGCGGGCCTGCCGCACGCCGCTCGTCGCCACCAACGACGTCCACGCACATGCCGCCGGTCGGCGCCCGCTCCAGGATGCGCTCACCTGCGTGCGCGAGGGCTGCACCATCGACACCGCCGGTCGCCGCCTGTTCGCCAACGCCGAGCGCCACCTGAAGCCGCCCCAGGAGATGGCGCGGCTCTTCGCCCGCTATCCCGAAGCGCTCGACCGCACGGTGGAGATCGCGGACCGCTGCCGGTTCAGCCTCGACGAGCTGCGCTACGAGTATCCGGCCGAGATCCTCACCCCCGGCGAGGCGCCGCAAGAGACGCTCGAGCGCCTCGCCCGCGAAGGTGCGGCACGCCGCTTCCCCGACGGGGTGCCGGAGCGGATCGCCGACACGCTGGCCCATGAGCTCCGCCTCATCTCCGAGCTCGATTACGCGGCCTACTTCCTCACGGTCTACGACATCGTCCGCTTCGCCCGCGAGCAGGGCATCCTCTGCCAGGGCCGCGGCTCGGCGGCGAACTCCGTCGTCTGCTACTGCCTTGGAGTCACCTCGGTCGATCCAACCGAGATCGACCTCCTGTTCGAGCGCTTCGTCAGCGCCGAGCGCGGCGAGCCGCCCGACATTGACGTCGATTTCGAGCACGAGCGGCGCGAGGAGGTGATCCAGTACATCTACGAGCGCTATGGCCGCGATCGTGCCGGCATGACTGCGACCGTGGTCTGCTACCGCACCCGCGGCGCCCTTCGCGACATGGGCAAGGCAATGGGCCTCTCGCTCGACACGATCGCGGCACTGACCGGCACCGTCTGGGGCTGGAGCATGGAGAGCCTGTCGGAGGAGCGGGTGCGCGAGATCGGACTGGATCCCGCCGACTGGCGCCTCGCGCTGACGCTCGCCCTCGCCCGCGAAGTAGCCGGCTTTCCGCGCCATCTCTCGCAGCATGTGGGCGGCTTCGTCATGACCCGCGGGGCGCTCGACGAAGTGGTGCCGATCGAGAACGCCTCGATGGAAGACCGCACCGTCATCGAATGGGACAAGGACGACATCGACGCTCTCGGCATTCTCAAGGTCGACGTGCTCGGCCTCGGGATGCTGAGCTGCATCCGCCGCGCCTTCGGGCTGCTCGACCGCCACTACGGCCTGCCGCTCACCCTCGCCACCGTCCCGCGGGAGGACGAGGCGACATACGAGATGCTCTGCCATGCGGATTCGATCGGCGTCTTCCAGGTCGAGAGCCGGGCCCAGATGTCGATGCTGCCGCGCCTCAGGCCCAGGCAGTTCTACGACCTCGTGATCGAGGTCGCGATCGTGCGCCCCGGCCCGATCCAGGGTGACATGGTTCATCCCTATCTCCGCCGCCGGGAGGGAAAAGAGAAGGTCGAGTATCCCTCGAAGGAGCTGGAAGAGGTGCTCCGCAAGACCATGGGGGTGCCGCTGTTCCAGGAGCAGGCGATGCGGATCGCCATCGTCGGCGCCGGCTTCACCCCGTCGGAGGCCGACCGCCTGCGCCGGGCCATGGCGACCTTCAAGAAGAACGGCGACATCCACCTCTTCCGCGACCGCATGATCGAGGGAATGGCCGCGCGCGGCTACGACCGCGACTTCGCGGAGCGCTGCTTTCACCAGATCGAAGGCTTCGGCACCTACGGCTTTCCGGAGAGCCACGCCGCCAGCTTCGCCCTGCTGGTCTACGTTTCGGCCTGGCTGAAATGCCACTATCCGGCCGCCTTCGCTTGCGCGCTCCTCAACAGCCAGCCGATGGGCTTCTATGCACCGGCGCAGATCGTCCGCGACGCGGCCGAGCACGGCGTCGAGGTGCTGCCGGTCGACGTCAACGCGAGCGAGTGGGACTGCACGCTGGAGCCTGCCTCCAGTTCGGACGGAATGGCGCTCCGTCTCGGCTTCCGCCAGATCAAGGGGCTCGCGGCGAAGGAGGCGACAAAGCTGGTCGAGTCACGCGGCCGGGGCTATCGCAGCGTCCAAGAGATCCGCGATCGTGCCAATCTCGACGTCGGCGCAATGGAGCGCCTCGCCCGCGCCGATGCCTTCCGCTCGATCGGACTCGACCGGCGTCAGGCGCTCTGGCAGGTTCGCCGGCTCGCGCCGAAGGCGTTGCCGCTGTTCGCAGCCGGAGAGCGGATCGATGAGCCGGAGGTGGCACTGCCGCGGATGCCGCTCGGCGAGCATGTGGCGAGCGACTACCGCACCCTCAGTCTGACGCTGAAGCGCCACCCGCTCGCCTTCCTGCGCGAGCGCCTCGCCCGCGAGCGTGTGACCCCGAACATCCGCCTGCGCGAGACGCCGCCCGATACCCGGGTGCGGGTCGCGGGGCTGGTGCTCGTGCGGCAGCGGCCCGGCAGCGCCAGCGGCGTCATCTTCATCACCGTCGAGGACGAGACCGCGGTCGCAAACCTGATCGTCTGGCCGAAGGTATTCGAGCGCTTCCGCCATGTGGTCCTGAAGGCGAGCCTGCTCTGGGCGGAGGGCAAGCTCCAGCGCGAGGGCGAGGTGATCCATATCGTCGTCGACCGACTCGTCGATCGCTCCGCGGATCTCTCAATTCTCAGCGAGGCAAGGATGACCGCACCCCTGAGCCGGGCGGACGAGTTCGTCAACACCGGCATCGCCGCCCGTCAGGACGCCATCCGCGCCCAGATCACCGGCGCCGACCACGTCCGCGCCAGTCCCGATGCCCGGGAGAAACCGCCGCTGATCGTGCGCTCGAGGAACTTCCATTGAGACGAGGCAGCTTGACCCCGGCCCCGCCGCCGAACAGTCTGCCGAGGTCACATCGGGAGCCCGGAATGATCGCCCTCGCCACTGCGCTGCACGCCGTCGCCGCCGTCGTCTGGGTCGGCGGCATGTTCTTCGCCTACATGGCCTTGCGTCCGGCCATCGGCCCGCTCGAGCCGCCGGCGCGTCTGGCGCTCTGGAAGCGGGCTTTCGACCGCTTCTTTCTCTGGGTCTGGCTATCGATCGTGCTTCTGCTGCTCACCGGCTACTGGATCATCTTCGCCGAGCTCGGCGGCTTCGCGAATGCCGGGCTTCATATTCACATCATGCACGGTCTCGGCATCGTCATGATGCTGCTGTTCTTCCACCTCTGGTTCGCGCCCTACCGGCGCCTCGGCAAGGCACTCGAGGCCAACGACACCGATATGGGAGCGCGACAGATCAGCCAGATCCGCCTGCTCGTCGGCACCAACCTGATGCTCGGCATCATCGTGGTGGTGGTCGCCGCCTCGGGCCGCTACTGGATGTGACCCGAACGGAGGCCCGGTCAGACCCCGAGCAACCAGTCGAGGAACGGCCTGCCGCCGTTGAGAACGTCGTTCCAGAGCGTCGGGAGCCAGAGGAAGATGCGGAACAACCCTTGGACCAGAGCATCGACGATCACGTCGGTTACGTCGGCGACCGGCGGATCGGCGACATAGCCCCGATAGATGGTCGCCGTGAACAGAACGAGGCCGAAGAGAATCCCGAGTCCGAAATAGAGACGTATCAGGCCGAAAATGAGCCCCAGCATGCGACCCCCTTCCCTCCGCGAAACCCCGCAGCTACGGATCGCTCGACCCACGGCCCGGACCAGCACGATCTCTTCCGGCGCAGGAGGCGTCCCCGTGGACAAGAATGACGTCGAAATCCTCGACAGGCAAACGGCTTATCAGGGGTTCTATCGCCTCGACCGCTACCGGCTGCGGCATCGCCTGCACCGCGGCGGGTGGAGCCGGGTCATAGCGCGCGAGAACTTCGACCGCGGCCGCGCCGTCGCCGTCCTCCCCTACGACCCGGACAACGACACCGTCGTTGTCGTGGAGCAGTTCCGCATCGGTGCGATGGCTGCCGGACTCGACCCGTGGATCGTCGAGATCGTCGCCGGCATGGTCGACCAAGGCGAAGACGCCGAAACGGTCGCGCGCCGGGAAACACGGGAAGAGATCGGCCGCGACATCGGCGATCTCGTGCACATCTGCGACTTCCTTTCCACGCCCGGCGGCTGCTCGGAACTCGTCACGGTCTATTGCGGCCGGATCGATTCCACCGGCGTAGACGGGGTCTTCGGCAATCCGGAGGAGAACGAGGACATACTCGTCTACGCGATCGGCTTCGACGAGGCGATGCGGAGAGTGGCGGACGGCCGGATCAACAACGGCATGACGATCATCGCGCTGCAGTGGCTCGCGCTCCACCGGGACGACCTCTGGCAACGGTGGCTCCGTCAGCCCTCGGCTTGATCGGCCTTCTGGCCGACGTGTAAGCTCGACCGACCCAGCCGCCTCGACAGGATCAGCCATGGAAGCGGTGTTCCGCGACGACCCTTACGCGCGAAGTTGCGAAGCGACGGTGACAAGCGCCGAAGGTCAGGGAATCCGCCTCGATCGTACCGTGTTCTACCCCACCGGTGGCGGCCAGCCGGGTGACAGCGGCGTGTTGCGACTGGACAATGGAGCCGAGCTTCGGATCGTCACCACCGTCAAGGGAGAGAATGAGGAGGACATCGTCCATATCCTCGAAGAGGGTGTCCCCTCACCACCGGTCGGCACCTGTCTCACGGCCACGGTGGACTGGGAGCGTCGTTACCGGCATATGCGGATGCACACTTGTCTCCACCTGCTCTGCTCGATCGTGCCCGGCGGTGTGACCGGCGGCCAGATCGGCGACGGAAAGGGACGGCTCGACTTCGACCTGCCCGACCGGACGCTCGACAAGGACGCCCTGACCGATCGCCTCAATGCGCTGGTCAAAGAGGACCTGCCCGTCGATGCGAGCTGGATCTCGGATGCCGAGCTGGAGGCCAATCCGGATTTGGTGCGGACGATGTCGGTGCAGCCCCCGTCCGGGAGCGGCAAGGTCCGCATCATCCGGATCGAAGGCGTCGACGTACAACCCTGCGGCGGCACCCACGTCCGCCGGACCGGTGAGATTGGCCCGGTGGTGGTTTCCAAGATCGAGAAGAAGGGCCGTCACAACCGCCGTGTCAACGTGGCCTTCGCGGAATGAGGAGCTGACGATGAGTTACGCCCGGCCCGAAGCCCTGGTCACTACCGCATGGCTGGCGGAGCATGTGCACGCACCGAACCTGCGGATCGTCGACGGCAGTCACCATCTGCCTACGGCCGGGCGGAACGCCCGCACGGAATACGGCGAGCGCCACATTCCCGGGGCGGTATTCTTCGACATCGACGCCATCGCCGACCGCGACACGGACCTTCCGCACATGCTGCCGAGCGCCGAGCAGTTCGCGCGCGACGTCGGTGCACTCGGTATCGGGAATGACGACAAGGTGGTCGTCTACGACACGATCGGCACAACCGGTGCGGCACGGGTCTGGTGGACCTTCCGCGTCTTCGGGCACCGCGACGTGGCGGTGCTCGACGGCGGCCTGCCGAAATGGCTGGCCGAGGGCCGGCCGACCGAAGCGGGAGCCGTGACGCTTCCGCCGAAATCCTTCAAGGCCGAGAAGGACGAGAAGCTGGTCCGCAGCCTCGAGCAGGTGCGGAGGAACATCGACTTACGGCGGGAGCAGGTCGTCGACGCCCGGAGCGCCGGCAGATTTGCCGCGACCGAGCCCGAGCCACGGGCCGGCATGCGCGGTGGACACATCCCGGGAAGCCTGAACGTTCCCTATCCGAAGCTCCTCGCCTCCGACCACACGTTCCGCTCTTCGGACGAACTGCGTCAGGCATTCGCGGACGCCGGAGTCGACCTCGAGCGGCCGATCACAACGACCTGCGGCTCCGGCGTCACGGCCGCCGTGCTCGCACTCGCCCTCTACCTGATCGGCCGTTCGGATGTCGCAGTTTATGACGGCTCCTGGAGCGAATGGGGCAGCCGTCAGGACACGCCGATCGAGCCCTGAGTCTCCCGCGCCAAAACTGGAACGATCATGAAAGACAGGACGATCGCGACCCACGCCGGGCGCCATCCGGAGCAGCATTTCGGCGTCGTCAACACCCCGGTGTTCCGCGCCTCCACCATCCTCAACCCGACCGTCGCCGCGCTGAAAGGACCGAAGGGCGTGCGCGATCCGCGCTATGGGCGGCGCGGCACTCCGACAGTGTTCACGCTCGAGGATGCGGTGTCCGAGCTCGAGGGGGCGGCCGGCGCGGTGATCGCACCTTCTGGGCTCAATGCCATCACGGTCGCGCTCTTCGCCTTTCTCGGCGCGGGCGACCACATGCTGATGGTCGACTGTGTCTATGCGCCCGCACGACGCATCGCCGGCACGATGCTCAAGCGGATGGGGGTTGAAACCACGTTCTTCGATCCGGCCATCGGCGGCGACATTGCCGGCATGATCCGAGACAACACGCGGGTGATCTACGTCGAGGCTCCGGGCTCCCAGACGTTCGACATGCAGGACATCCCGGCGATCGCTGCAGCTGCCCATGCACGCGGGGTGAAGGTCCTGATGGACAACACCTGGGCGACGCCGCTGTTCTTCAAGCCGTTCGACCACGGTGTGGACGTGTCGATCCACGCCGCCACGAAGTACATCGTCGGTCATTCCGACGCGATGCTCGGCGTGGTCACCTCGACCGATGAGTGCCTCGAGCCCCTGCGGGACTCGGCCGGCACAATGGGAGTGTGCGCGGGGCCGGACGACGTCTATCTCGGCACGCGAGGCATCCGGACGATGCCGGTGCGTCTGCGCCAGCATCAGGAGAATGCGACGACCCTAGCGCAATGGCTCGAAGGGCGCCCGGAGGTGGCGCGGGTGCTCTATCCGGCCCTGCCGTCCGATCCCGGTCACGCCATCTGGAAGCGCGATTTCCTGGGCGCCTCCGGTCTTTTCGGGGTCGTTCTGAATCCCGTGAGCGATTCTGCCGTGGCGGCGATGCTCGATGGCCTCGAGCTGTACGGAATGGGCGCGAGTTGGGGCGGCTACGAGAGCCTGATTCTTCCGACCCAGCCGGCGGCCAATCGATCGGCAACGACCTGGCGCGCGGAGGGCCCCACCCTCCGCATTCACGCCGGACTCGAGGACATCGACGACCTCATCGCCGACATGGAGCAGGGCTTCGCGCGCCTTCGTGCTGCTGCCTGAGCGGGCGGCACATCAACCGCGAGCCAGCGCCTCGATCGGTCCCTTGGCGGCCGGATAGTACGGAACGACCACCGAAACGATGCGGTCGACGTGCTTGCCGTCGCTCGAGAGCGGGTAGACTGCCCGCGCCGCCTCGAAATTGTCGGTGCCGCTGCACCGCACGCGCAGCATGGAGTAAGCGGGCTGCCCGCGCTCTATAATCTCTTCGAGCGCGACGTAGGCAAAGGCCCCCTCCTCCGTGCCTGCACTCAGTACCGTCCTGTCGGGCATGGTGCCGCTGAGGGCCAGATGGTGCTGCCCGACGAGGCGGAGCTCGACGACTATCCCCGCATCCTCCTCGACAATATCGGCGAGCATGATATGCGGCAGGAGATCGGCCACTTCGGCCGGATCGATGTCGTCCCGTGCCGGAAGCTCGCCATCCAATACCTTGGCGCGCCAGACGGAATCGAAGCGGCGCAGAACAGCGTCGATCAGCTGGTGATTGGAGTCGATAAAGAACGCCTCCACCATCTCGATTGCGCCGGTCCGCACCGGGGGATCAAGGAACAGCATGTCTGGTCATCTCCCATGGCCGCAGCGTGCTTCGCACCATGGCGAAGGTCTCACGCAGCGATTAAGTAAAAGTTGACGGAGAAGCCACGGATGACCGCCTCACGGCGGAACGTGCGGCGGTTAACCAATCGTTAGCCTTCTTCCGTTATCTCTGGTTAAGCATTGGATGCCGGATCGGGCTCTGGGGGGCGATGCTGATATTCAACCGTTCGGGATCGAGCACCTGCACGCGCACCTCGCATCCCGACATAGCTCCGAGGCCGCCGTGAAAGCCGTAACGCCCGCTACGCATGAGATCGCGATCCGACCGCGCATGAGGCAGGGCCGCTTCGGCATGAAGCTCGTTCTGACCGTTGCTCTTTTCGCTATCGCAGCATGCGCGGACAACGGGCCGGTCCCGGCGCGAGAGGAAACCGTGGTGTACGAGCTGCCGGCCGAGACCCCCAGGATGCCGCTTCCACGCCCCAAGCCGGACCGACCGAAATCCGCGAAGAAGTCGAGCAAGACCGCGCAAGCAGCGACGAAGGCGACGCCGGTCGAGCCGGTCGAGCCCGTAACGGAACCCGAGAAGGAAAACTGGACGGTCGAGAGGCTCGTCGGCATGACCGAGGCGGAGACCCGTGGGCGGCTCGGGCCTCCGAATTTCGCCGAAGATGCAGCGCCGTCCAGGATATGGCTCTACGCAGCAGAGAACTGCAGCATACGGCTCTACTTCTTCCCCGAAGTGGAGTCGCTCGTTTATCGCGTGCTCCGCTACGAGGTGCTCGGACATGGCGACGGCGAACAGTGTATCGCCGACCTCGCGAAGGCAGATTCGCCCGCCGGTCGAGCTACCAACGTTCGGCAAGCTTCTTGAATTCTCCACCGGCGGGTCAATGGGTGTGCCGATGAGTGTCGTTCCCCTGAGAGCCGCAACCACATCCGACCACGCCGGCAGTGCAGGCGAGATCAGGCATGACGAAGCCGAGGCTTCGGCGGAAGCAGGGCATCGGTACACCACCCTCACCGTACCGGCCGCGAAAGGGGCGACTGCTCGACCGGGAAGCGGTGACAGAGGCGTCCGGCACATGTCGTTGGGTGCCAAACTGGCACTGATGGTGGCGGTATTCCTCGCGGTTCCGGTGATCCTCTACCAGCAGTTCCAGCAGGCAGACCGGGAAAAGTCGCAACTTCTCCTGGAGAGCGTTCGGGAGCAGGGCCGCATAATCGCGGCTGGGCTTGCCCCGATCCTTTCGCGCCAGGACCCGTCGCCCCTGATCGCCGTGCCCCAGATCCTTCCAGAGCTCTCCGGGTCGAGGATCAATACGAAGGTGCTCCTTCGGCCGGCCGGTGGCGAAGGGGCACAAGGCTTCTTCTACGTCGCGGCGAGCCCCCCCGTCAGCGCTGCGTTCCTCGAGAGCGAGCGGCAGCGGCTGACGCAGCAGGGCGTCCTGGATCAGCTCGCCACCTCGTGCGCTCTCGACCTTCCGGCAGCGCTCAGATACCGATCGCCCGGCGGCAGGGAAGAGCTGATTACGTCGATCACCCCCGTCCGCAACGATCTCGGTTGCTGGGCCATCGTCGCCTCCTATTCGGGAGGCGGTCTTCTGGCCAGCACGCTGGGCAAGCCATACTGGCAGGCGCCGGAGATCCAGCTGGCTGCGCTCATCTACGCCACGACCGCCCTCATCGTGATCTCCCTCTTCATCAGGCTCTGGCGCAACCTTTCGAGGTTCAGCCGACTGGCGACTGAGATACAGAGCGCCGGCCCGAGCGTGGGGTCGTTCGTTCAGCAGAACACGTTTCGGGAGCTGGCGGGCGTGGCGGCGGAGTTCGATCGCATGATCGAGGCGTTGCGCAAGCTTTCCGGCGCTGTCGAGCGGAGCCCGACCTCGGTTGCCATCACCGACGCCGAAGGCCGGATCGAGTATGTCAATCCCGCCTTCACCGACATGACCGGCTATTCGCGCGATGAAGCAATCGGCAGCAAGACCAGCATCCTCAAATCGGGCGAGACCCCTCGGACGACTTATGAGGAAATGTGGGACACGATCTCCAGCGGGCGCGTTTGGCGGGGCGAGTTGTGCAACGCTCGCAAGGACGGAAGCCTGTTCTGGGCCTCGGTATCGATCTCGTCGAGCAAATCCTCAGACGGAAAGATCACGCACTATATCGGGCTGCACGAAGACATCACGGCGCGCAAGCAGGTCGAGCAGCAACGAACCCTCCTGCTCGCAGAGCTTAACCATCGGGTCAAGAACACGCTGGCCACGGTGAAATCGATCGCGACCCAGACGCTGCGGCAGAGTCCATCGATCGAGCAGTTCCGGGATTCGTTCGAGGGGCGGCTTCGCGTCCTCGCCGTGGCGAACGATCTGCTGACACAGACATCCTGGAAAGGCGCGGACCTGCGAACGCTGTCACGGCGCGCATTGGAGCCTTTTCACAAGAGCGGCTCGGATCAGGTCACGATCGACGGGCCGAACCTCATGCTCTCACCGAAGGCCGCGCTCAGCTTCAGTCTTACGCTCCACGAGCTCGCGACGAACGCCGCCAAGTACGGCGCGCTTTCAGCCCCATCGGGAAAGGTCGAGCTGCGATGGTCATTCCGGAACCATCCCGACGGGCAGATGCTCGTCTACCGCTGGCGCGAGACCGGGGGCCCGAAGGTGACGGCACCGTCCCACCGCGGCTTCGGGACGACTCTCATCGAGAAGGGTATGGCCTACGAGCTGAATGGCGAGGTCCAGACGGAGTACCTGGAGGAAGGCCTGCGGTGCGAGATCGTCGTCCCCCGCGCCGAAGTCGAGCAGCCGACCGGAAACGCCCTGATCAGTAGCCCTGATCGTCCAGGTTGAGCAACGGAAACGCGCTATGCACGTGCGGCAGCACCACCGGCTGCGCAGGATGCAGGTACGTCCGGTCTAGCTGCCCGAGGTCGGTCACGCCCAGCAGGCCCATACATTCGAACATTTCCGCTTCCAGCAGCTCGAGAACCCGGACCAGGCCTTCGCGACCGGCGGCGGCCATACCGTAGCCGACCAATCGTCCGATCCCGACTGTATTGGCCCCGAGTGCGATCGCCTTCACGATGTCCGAGCCGCGGCTGAAGCCTCCGTCGATCACGATCTCGGCCCGTCCGGCCACGGCCTCGACCACCTCCGGAAGGACATCCATCGCGCCGCGCCCGTGGTCGAGTTGCCGCCCGCCATGGTTGGAAACATAGACGACCTCCACTCCGTGCTCGCAAGCCAGTGCGGCGTCCTCGCCGGTGGCCAGCCCCTTGATCACCAGCGGAATGTCGAATTTGTCCTTCAGACGCTTCACGTGGTTCCAGTTCAATCCAGCCTGAAACTCTAGGCCCGACGCCCGCTGCCGCCAGGGTTTGACGAAGCGTTTGGCGATATCGCGCTCCCGCCGGCTGTAAACGGCCGTATCGACCGTGAGGCAGAAAGCGTCGTAACCGGAGTCGATTGCACGGCGCACATGATCGTCCACCCAGGCGTCATCACCGCGGACGTAGAGCTGAAAGATCTTCGGTCCGGCCGCCGCCTCGGCGACCGCTTCCATGCCGGGCTGCGAGACGGAGCTGAGGATCGTGAAGACATTGAACTCACCGGCGGCCTTGGCGGCCGTAGCACCACCACCGGGTTCGAACGATTCCAGTGAGCCGATCGGCGCGAGCGCGACGGGAATGCGCAGCTTTCGCCCGAGCAAGCTACCGCTGCAGTCGATCGATGAGACGTCCCGCAGCGCCCTGGGGCGAAATGCCAGCGAGTCCAGTGCCATCCGGTTCCGCTTGAGCGTGGTCTCCGTCTCGGTCCCCCCGATAAGGTAATCCCAGATGTTGTTGGAGAGCTTTTTCCGAGCCTCCTTCACGATCTCGTGGAGCGTCAGGAAATCACCCGTCGTTTCGCTGAGCATTGTCCGCCCGATGCCTCTTATCCGTTGTCCGTCCCGTCAATATGCCGCCTCGGCCGGCTCGGGTCGAAGAAAATGCGTCACCCTGCATGGAGTGCCTCACGACCCAGGTTCCGCAGGCGAATCCGCTGCACGTAACCCGCCGCACTGCCGAGCTTGCCCATATCCCGGACCAGAAGCTCGAATGCCTCGCTGGCCTCGCCGACCAGTTTCGACTTCAGTTCCGGGAGGCGCGATTGAAAGCTGGCTATGCGTTCGCGGCCAGCCATCAGAAGCGGGATCGCCGCCTTCTCGCCTCCCTCCCCCTCATAGGCTTCAACGGCTGCAAACACGATGGTGCGCGCACCAGCGGCGATCGCTGCCATCAATCCGATCTCTTCCAGAGCAGAATCCTCCGGCTCGCCTGTCGCCTCTTCGGCAATAAAAGCGAAAGCGGCCGCCATCGCTCCGAGACCGGTGCCGAGCCCGACCAGGTCCTCTGCGGTGCGGAGCGGCTGGGCCACGATCGGGTACGCCTCGCCTTCGGGTCCCAGGATCGCGCTCTCCGGGACGATGCAGCCCTCCAGCTTCAGACCGCAGTGAAGTGCCGGCCGCAGATAATCGACCGCGCCCGCTTCCGTGAATGAAAGTCCCGGCGTTGCACGCGGCACCAGGAACGCGCTGTAACGCTTCCGGCCTCCCTCGACCGACGTGATCGCCAGCACCACGAAAAGATCGGCGACCGGACCGTTCGTTACGTACGCCTTCTCGCCGGAGATCGACCATCCCTCGGCCGTCCGCTCCGCTCGGGTCGTCAGGTGCTTCGGGTGCGCGCCGGCTCCCAGCTCGGATATCGCTACCGATACGATCGTTTCTCCCGTCACGAGGCGCGGCAGGTATGTGCGGCGCTGTGCTTCATTGCCCAAACGGGCGATGAGCCAGCTTCCCAGCGTCGTCTGGGACTGCCAGGCCGAGACGATCCCGAGATTGCGACCATGGCGGACGAGCGCCTCGGCGACGGCGATCTGGTCCCTGCGGCGAAGGCCGGCACCCCCGAACTCGGGCGGCAGCAACAATCCGAGCAGCCCCGCCTGCCCCAGCTCCAGCCAGAGGTCGCGTGGGAAGTGGCCCTTCCGGTTCAGGTCGGTTCTGGTCCGGATATGGGTCGCGGCGAACCTGCTCGCGCGTTCGACGATGTCCGACATGCATCCCTCTGTGTCTGGAAACGGGTGCGACTGGCATCTTGCGCCAGAACCGCCAGAATAACCCGATCGAACCGGCATGGAGGAACAGCCGTGGCTGCCGACCTACCGCTTTCACGCTACACCGTTCTCGACCTCACGGCCCATCGGGCCGGGCCGACGGCCGTCAGGCAACTCGCCGACTGGGGCGCCCGCGTCATCAAGATCGAGCAGCCACCGGCCGAGGGCGAAGACGGCGGCGGTATTCTGGGCCGACGGCATGGTTTCGACTTCCAGAACCTCCATCGCAACAAGCTCGGCGTGACCCTCGACCTGAAAACCGCCGAGGGGAAGGAGATCTTCTTCGAACTGGCGAAGCGGGCCGATGTGGTGGTCGAGAACTATCGGTCGGCCGTGAAGCATCGCCTCGGCGTCGATTACGAGTCGGTGCGGAAGGTCAATCCGCGCATCGTCTACGGCAGCATCGCCGGGTTCGGCCAGGACGGGCCATACGGCAAGCGGCCGGGAGTGGACCAAATCGCCCAAGGGATGGCCGGCCTCATGTCGGTCACGGGATTACCGGGCCAGGGTCCCGTGCGGGTCGGGATTCCGATCGCCGACCTCACCGCAGGAATGCTCCTCGCGCAGGGCATCCTCATCGCATTGCTGCAGCGGGAAACGACCGGCGAAGGCCAATGGGTCCACACCTCGCTGCTCGAGGCGCTCGTTCAGATGATGGACTTCCAGGCGGCGCGCTGGCTCATCGCCGGCGAGGTCCCGAAGCAGGCGGGCAACGATCATCCGACGAGCGTCCCCACCGGCGTCTTCGAGACCGCCGACGGTCACATAAACATCGCCGCCTCCGGCGACACGCTGTACGAGCGCTTCTGCAAGGCGATCGGCGCCGAAGAGTTGCTGACCGACTCGCGGTTCGCCGATTTCGAAACGCGATCTTCGAATCGCGCGGCGTTGAACGAGGAGATCGCGAAGCGAACCCGCCAGCAGCCCAGCCAGCATTGGATAGAACTGCTGAACGAGGCCGGTGTCCCCTGTGGCCCGATCTATTCGATGGACCAGGTCTTTGCCGATCCGCAAGTCCAACACCTCGGCATCGCCCGCACTGTCGAGCATGCCGCTTTGGGTCCGATCAAGGTCGTGGGGCAGGCTATCAATCTGCCGAAGACACCACAGCCGGATAAACTCCGATTGCCGACGCCCGAGCTCGGCGAGCATACCGACGCCATCCTGTCGGAGCTCGGCTACGCGCCGGAGCGGATTGCGGAACTCCGAAAGCGGCGAGTGGTGTGATCACGCCGCTGGCCGTTTGAGCTCGCCAGCAGCGCGCGCCAGATCCTGTACGAAACGGTCGTACTCGCGCTGCTTGTCGGCCTCGCCACGCAGGCGGAGCAGATAGGACGGATGAATTGTTACCAGGAGCCGGCGGCTCTCCTGGAGCTCGATGAACTGTCCCCGCACTTTGGAGATGGTGACCACCTTCCCCATCAGCGCCCGTGCCGCGGTGGCTCCTAGCGCGATCACGAGGGAAGGGTCTACCAGGTCAAGCTCCTGATCCAGCCACCAACGGCACGCCTGGATCTCTCCCGCGTCCGGCTTCTGGTGGATGCGTCGCTTGCCCCGGGGCTGAAACTTGAAATGCTTGACGGCATTCGTGACGAACGTCCGGGCGCGATCCAGTGCGGCTTCTTTCATCGCCCGGTCCAGCATTCGCCCGGCCGGGCCGACGAATGGATGTCCCTGAAGGTCTTCCTGATCGCCCGGCTGCTCGCCCACCAGCATCACCTCGGCCGATACCTCCCCTTCCCCGGGCACCCCTTGGGTCGCGTTCCGGAAGAGCGGGCATCTTCGGCACCCGTCGATGGCCGGCTTCAGATCGGCAAGGCTGCTCACACGATCGTCGAGTTGGGTGGGCATCATCAGCATCCGGAACATGATCCGCGGGCGGCATTCTGCCGCCGCACCGGGTTAAAGCGCGCGGCCCGTCAGGGGTTCCGCGAGCGCCCGGAACCGTTGCCCACGACCAAGGTTCCGACCGGGGAAGCGGGAGAGAACCACAGGACCGGAGCCGTTCGATGGCAGAGAAGGAAGAGCTGCAGCCGCCCCAGCACCAGGCTCGTCAACCCGGTCGCGAAGGCGAGATGACCCCGGAGCCCCAGAGCGAAATGAGGAATTACCGGGGCAGCGGGAAACTGACCGGGAAGAAGGCCCTCGTGACGGGCGGCGATAGCGGCATCGGCCGGGCGGTTTCAATCGGCTTCGCAAAGGAAGGGGCGGATGTCGCCATCATCTATCTCGAAGAAGACGCAGACGCGAACGAATCCAGGCGACTGGTGCAGGCCGAGGGGCGGCGCTGCCACCTCATCCGCGGTGATGTAGGCGACGAGGCATTCTGCAAATCCGCCGTCGCGGAAGCCGTGCGGGAGCTCGGGGGTCTCGACATACTCGTCAACAACGCGGGGGAGCAGCACCCTTGCGACACTTTGGAGGGAATCTCGACCGAGCAGCTACACCGGACCTACGCCACGAACATCTTCTCGATGTTCTACATCACCAGGGCGGCATTGCCGCATCTGGGGAATGGATCCGCAATCGTGAACAGCACCTCGGTCACTGCGTACCGCGGCAGTTCACATCTGATCGATTACGCTTCGACAAAGGGCGCCATCGTCTCCTTCACCCGGTCGCTCGCCCTCTCTCTCGCAGAACGTGGAATTCGGGTGAACGGCGTGGCGCCCGGCCCAATCTGGACACCGCTGATCCCTGCCTCTTTCGATGCCGATCACGTCGCGACGTTCGGCGGCAAGGTCCCGCTCGGGAGACCCGGTCAACCGGATGAGGTCGCCCCCTGCTACATCTTTCTCGCCTCCGCCGACGGGTCTTATATGACGGGACAGGTCCTCCACCCGAACGGCGGCGAAGTGGTGGGCGGCTGATGGCCTCGGGTTCTGCGAAACCTTCCAAGCCTAAGGCTAGAAACAGCCGGAGGTCCAACCAACGGAAATCGCCCGATTCCGGTCGCAGGTCCTCCGACGCACTCGACGCCTACACCGCAAAACGGGACTTCGAGCGAACGCCGGAGCCGGCGGGGACGGCATCCCACAAGGGAGACGGCAACAGCTTCGTGGTCCAGAAGCACGCGGCGAGTCGCCTCCACTACGATTTTCGCCTCGAACTGGATGGTGTGCTGAAAAGCTGGGCCATCGCCAAGGGCCCGAGCCTGGATCCCGCCCACCGCCGCCTGGCCGTACATGTGGAGGATCATCCGCTCGAGTACGGCAGCTTCGAAGGCGTCATCCCCCAAGGACAATACGGTGGCGGCACGGTCATGCTGTGGGATCGCGGCACGTGGGAGCCGGTAGGCGAACGCGGCGCGGATTATGAAGGCGGGCATATGAAAGTCCGCCTGCGCGGTGAAAAGCTACGTGGCGTCTGGGCACTGGTCCGGATGGGCGGCAAGGCACGTGACGAGAGACGCGACAACTGGCTGCTGATCAAGGATCGGGATGAGGAAGCGCTTCGGGGCGAGCCCGAAGCTTGGCTCGAAGAGAATGCCTGGAGCGTCGCTTCCGGCCGAGCCATGGAAGAAATCGCCGAAGCCAAGGACGCAGTTTGGAATTCGGAGGAAACGGGGCCGGAGCGGCGAAAAGGATGATCACCTACCAAGAGGAGCCGGGTACGAACCTTATCGAGATCACTGTCGACGGAAAGGTCTCGCGCGCGGAGTTCGACGAGATCGCAGCGAACCTCGAAGCGGCGATCGCACGTCACGGCAAGGTTCGGCTGCTGGAAGACATCCGCGATTTCCGCGGCATGGACCCCGCGGCCTTTTGGGACGACGTGAAGTTCAGCCTGCGTCACATGAACGACGTGAGCCGCGCGGCGATCGTCACGGACGAACGCTGGATCGAATGGCTCGTCCGTGTCGTCGGTCCCGCGCTGAAGGCCGAAGTCCGCACCTTCACGCCAGCCGAGGCCGATGCGGCACGCGCCTGGCTCATGGGCGCCTGACGAACGACGATTGCCCCGCGCGAAGCCCTTCTTCATGCTGACGGAGATGCCGCTCTGCGGACGAGAAGCGGGAGGGAGTGATGGAATACGGCGTCACCATGTTCGCCACCGACTATTCGATGGGGCCGGCGGAGCTGGCGATGGCGGTCGAGGAACGTGGCTTCGACGCCCTCTTCATCCCCGACCACACGCACATTCCGGCGAGCCGGAAGTCTCCCTTCCGGATCGGCGGGCAACTGCCGGACGACTACATCCGCAATCTCGACATGTTCGTCGGCCTCGCCGCGGCTGCGGCCGTGACGAAGCGAATTCGGCTCGGCACCGGCGTCTGCCTCGTGATCGAGCGCGACCCGATCATCACAGCGAAGGAGATTGCGAGCCTCGACCACCTCTCGGGCGGGCGCATCGATGTCGGCATCGGCGGCGGCTGGAACCGGGAGGAGATGGAGAACCATGGCACGAACTGGAAGCGCCGCTTCAAGGTCATGCGAGAGCGCGTCGAGGCGATGAAGGCGATCTGGACCCAGGACGAGGCGAGCTACGACGGCGAGTTCGTCAAGTTCGAGCGCATCTGGTCCTGGCCGAAGCCGGTGCAGAAGCCGCATCCGCCGGTTTTCGTCGGCGGTGACGCCGAGCGTACCCTGGATCGGGTGATGCGCTACGGCGATGGCTGGATCCCGATGCTCGCCGACCCGCCCGGAGAAAGCCGGCTCGAGGAGCGGCTGAAAATGATGGCGGACTTGGCTCGGCGGGCGACAGAGGCTGGACGCCCGCCCTACCCGATCACAACCTTCGGCACTCCGCGCGACCCGGAAACCATTCGGCGTCTCCGCGACGCCGGCGTGACCCGCTGCATTTTCGGGCTGAAAGCTGACAGCGCCGACAATGTCCTGCCGCGGCTCGACCGCCTGGCTCGTTTCGTCGAAGAGCTGCGTGCGCAGTAACAGGTCGGATCCAACTTCCGCTTCTTGATCGGCCGGGTCAGCCCTCCTTGCTTGCGCCGGCGTCTGCACTGATTCCTCACGCAGGCCTTGCGGTCGCGGAGAATAACCCACATAGAACCCGGCCCCTTTGTGAAGCGCGATCGGGCCGCCCCAGCAAAGTGTGTGACGCAGTATCTCATCTACGGAGAGCCTATGCGCTCGAAGATCGACGAACTCACCATCGAGAGCCTGACCGGAGCCGACGCGGCGCGCGAGATTCCTTCGCTCGCGAGGCTACGGATGCAGGTCTTCCGCGAGTTCCCCTACCTCTATGACGGCAGCACGGCATACGAGGAGAAATATCTCGCCGCCTATACCGCCGTACCGGATGCCGTCATCGTCACGGCCCGGGCCGGCGAAGTCGTGGTGGGTGCGGCCACCGCCCTGCCTCTCGTCGACGCGGTCGAGGAGGAGCAGGCGCCATTCAGAGAGGCCGGCTGGCCGCTCGATCGGATCTGCTATTTCGGCGAGTCCGTCCTGCTGCCGGAATGGCGCGGACGCGGTGTCGGGGTGAGCTTCTTCACCCATCGTGAGGCGCACGCCAGGTCGTTGGGCCTGACGAAGGCGGTCTTCTGCGCGGTCGATCGTCCGGCCGATCACCCGCGGCGGCCGGCAGACTACGTTCCGCTCGACGCGTTCTGGCGCAAGCGGGGCTATGAGCGCATCCCCCTCGAGACGACCTTCTCGTGGCAGGATCTGGACGAGGAGGCCGAGAGCCCGAAGCGCATGCTGTTCTGGGCGAAGGACCTGACCTAGACAATTCCGGAGAACAATTGAGCGCTTGCATCCGCGTTTCGACCTCCGCATGGCCGGTCGCCCCTTCGGCCGACTGGCTCGCCTTCGCTGCCAAGGTCGACACAATTGCCCGGGAAGCGGCGAGCCACGGCTCGCGGCTCCTGGTGTTGCCCGAATATGCGAGCATGGAGCTTTCGTCGCTTCTGACGGGACCGGCACAACACGATCTCGCGGCCCAGCTCGAAGCGATGCAGGACCTGTTGCCCGAATGGCTCCAACTGTATGCGGCGATCGCCAGGAGCCATGGGCTCTATCTCCTCGCGCCCAGCTTCCCCGAATGCGACCCCGACGGCCGCTACCGCAATCGTGCGCGGCTGTTTTCTCCGACCGGAGAATGCGCCGCGCAGGACAAGCTGAACATGACCCGTTTCGAGGCGGAAACGTGGGGAATCGCCCCGGGAAAGAGCCTCAAGCTCTTCGACACTGACTTGGGCAGGCTCGGTGTAGCCATCTGCTACGACTCCGAGTTTCCGCTGCTCGTCCGCCGGCTAGCGGAGGCGGGTGCCGATGTCGTGCTCGTCCCGGCATGCACCGACGGCCTCTCGGGCTATCACCGCGTCCGCACCGCCGGACTCGCGCGCGCTCTGGAGAACCAGTGCTATGTCGTACAGGCGGCGACCGTCGGTGATGCACCCTGGTCGCCGGCAATCGACTTCAACGTCGGTGCCGCGGGTATCTTCGCCCCGGCCGACAAGGCGTTGTCGCCCGACGGCGTGATCGCGCTCGGCGGCATCAACCGCGCCGGCCTGATCCATGCCGAGTTGGACCTCAGCCTGATGCAGGATTTGCGGCGCGACGGCGAAGTGCTGATCTCACGCGACTGGCGCGCGGCCGAAGGCGCGCCCGCGGGCGATGTCGAGATCGTCAGGCTTTGACGGGGCGGCCCGGAAACACCACGGACGCGATCGCTATAATCACGAGGGCGAGAGCGAGGAAGGTGTCGATCCCCGGTGTCTCACCGAGAAGCAGTGCGCCGGAGACGACCCCCACCACCGGGACCATCAGCGTGCTGACGGTCGACATGACCACCGGCGTGATGGCGACGATCGTAAAGAATGCCCAATAGCAAAAGAGCGAAGCGATCACCGCGTTATACGCGAGAGCGAGGGCCGGCAGCAGCGACACCGGGCCGATCTCGCCGAGCTCCAGGACAAGCGCGCACAGCAGGATCGGAATGCCACCGATGAGCTGCTGCCACCCGGTGAGCACCGCCGTCGGCAACGTGAAGCGGTAGTATTTGAGCGCCACCGTTCCCGCGCCCCAGCAGGCGGCGGCGGCGATGATCGAAAGAGCTCCGAGCGGGGCCGCGCCGATGTTGCGGGCATCGGCGATCACGAGAACCGCCATACCACAGAGGCCGGAGACGAGGCCGAACGTCTGGCGACGGGTGGGCCTGTCCCCGAGGAGCAGCATACCGGCCAAGGTCGCCCACAACGGCATAGTGTATCCGAGGATCGCCGCCCTCCCCGAATCCATGTACATGATCCCGTAGAACATGAGCACGTTCCAGAGCGCCATGTTGAGAATGGCGGCGACGGCGAGGCCACGCCATTGCGACACCGGAACCCGCAAGGATTGGCCATAGGCGCGGGCGATGGCGAACAGGCCGGCGGCGGCCACGAAGGCGGTCACCGTCCGAAAGGTGAACAGGGGGATCTCGGAAAGCCCCACCTTCAGGATCGGCCAGTTGACCCCCCAGAGCAGCGTCAGCCCGGGCAACAGTACCCAGCCGAGTTTCGGCATCGCCGTCACCGCCTCGGCGATGGGCGTGGATTTGCCGGTAACGCTGTTCACTCGGGAGGCTCCATCTCGAAAAGTCGCCGCCGCGGCCGGCAGGCGCTCAGGACAGCATATTGCGGCTGCCGCTCGCGGCAATGGCGGCCCTGCGCTCGTCTTGCCGGGATTTCCGCACTGGGATAAATGGAACAACCGTCCGAACGACAGGAAAATCCGCCATGGCGATGCCCGCCGCAGAGATGCTCGACCGGATGCGTGCCGTCGTCGGTGACAGGGCCGTCCTCACCGACCCGGCTGACCTCGAGCCGCATCTCACGGAGCTGCGCGGCCTCTTTCGCGGCAAGACGCCAATGCTGGTTCGGCCCGCCTCGACCGAGCAGGTCTCCGCCATCGTGCGCCTCTGCTGGGAAAGCGGCACGCCGATCGTGCCCCAAGGCGGCAATACCAGCCTATGCGGCGCCTCGATCCCGTTCGAGGAAGGCGAGGAGATCATCGTCAGCCTCAGCCGGATGAACCGGGTCCGTGAGATTGATCCGCTCAACTACACGATGACCGTCGAGGCCGGCTGCGTGCTCCAGAACATCCAGCAGGCGGCCGACGAGGTCGACCGGCTGTTTCCGCTGAGCCTCGGTGCCGAAGGAAGCTGCCAGATCGGCGGCAACCTCTCGACCAACGCGGGCGGCATCAACACGCTCCGCTTCGGCAACGCCCGCGACCTCGTCCTCGGGCTGGAGGTGGTCCTGCCGGACGGCCGCATCTGGAACGGCCTACGCCGACTGCGCAAGGACAACACCGGCTACGACCTGAAGCACCTGTTCGTCGGAGCCGAAGGAACGCTCGGGATCATCACCGCCGCCGCGCTCAAGATATTTCCGAAGCCGCGCGAGGAGGTGACGGCGATGGCCGCCGTCTCTTCGCTACCCGGCGTGATCGAGCTCCTGTCGCGCATGCGGCTCGCGACCGGCGACCAGGTGTCCGCCTTCGAGATGATGCCGCGCTTCGGCATCGAAATTTCGGTGAAGCACGTCCCCGGTGTCCGGGACCCGTTCGACCAGCCGTACGAGCACTACGCACTGATGCGAGCCAGTGCCGGGCGGCGCAACAGTGGCCTCCGCGAGTTGGTGGAGGAGACGCTCGCCGAGGCGATCGAGGAAGGCCTGGTGCTGGATGCGGTGATCGCCGAGAGCGAGCAGCAGGTGAAGGACCTCTGGCGGATCCGCGAGGCGATCGTCGAGGCGCAGATACCGGAAGGCGGCAGCATCAAGCACGATGTCGCCATTCCCGTCTCCCGCGTAGCCGATTTCATCGAGCAGGCGAATGCGGTGGTCGAGAAGACGATCCCCGGTGCCCGTCCCTGCCCGTTCGGCCATGTCGGCGACGGCAACATCCACTACAACGTCACCCAGCCGGTAGGCATGGACAGGGCCGAGTACCTGGCGCGCTGGGGCGAGCTCAATGACGCGGTTCACCGCATCGTCGCCTCCATGGACGGCAGCATCAGCGCCGAACACGGCATCGGCCGCCTCAAGCGCGAGGAGCTCGCTCATTACAAGAGCGAGGTCGAGCTCGATCTGATGCGGACCATCAAGGCGGCGCTGGACCCGAAGGGGATCATGAACCCGAAGAAGGTGGTGCCGGAGGGGTAACGGGCGTCAACACTAGAACAACCGCTCCGTCGCAATGCGCGCGCCATCGCGCATCGCCCGCAACTTCGCCCAGACCACGTCCTCCGCAACTCGCCCCATGCCGGCCGAGGTGTCGAAGCCGCAGTCGGTGCCGGCAATGACCCGACGTGGGTCGCCGATGGCATGGGCGACTCGCTCGATCCGGTCGGCGACGACCTCCGGGTGCTCGACGAAATTGGTAAGCGTGTCGATCACGCCGGCGACCAGGATCTGGTCGTCGTCAGGGGGCCGCTTCTCCAGCACCTTGTATTCGTGTGCGTGGCGCGGATTGGCGAACGGAAAGACGAAGCCGCCGACGCGGGCCTGACGGATGATCGGCAGGATTTCCTCCAGCGGAACGTCGAGATCGTGCGGCCCTTCGTAATTGCCCCAACAGACGTGCATCCGCACCCGGTCGCGAGGGATGTTCTCCAGCGCGCGGTTGATCGATGCGACCACCGCCTCCACGAAGGCGAGGAAGTCCGCGAGGGGCCGGTCCTGGAAGCCGATGTGCCGCTCCAGCGCAAGATCGGGACAGTCGAGCTGTAGCAGATAGCCGTGGCGCACGATCGTCTCGTACTCCACCCGGAGCGCATCGGCGAGCGCAGAAAGATAAGCATCTTCCGTGTCGTAGTGCTCGTTCTTCATCGCCGCCGCGACGATGCCTGGCGACGGTGCCGTCATGAACGGCTCCACGAAGGGATCGCTCGCGGCATCGAGCGCTTCTCGGAAATCCACGCACTCCGCCTCGACCAGCCCCGCATCGAGGTACCGCACCTCCCCCACTGCTTTCGGAGGGAGAAAATTGCTGACGGCAACGCGTCCGGCCTGCTGCGCCTCCATCATGCGGGCATAGTCGGGATAGCGGGCGACATCGCCGCGCGGACGACGTGTCCAGGAGCCGCCAAAGCCCGACATGCGATGCTGAACGTAGAGGAAGAAACCCTCGCGCTGCTGCTCTCCGTTGTTGCCTATGTCGATGCCGGCTGCGGCCTGCTTCGGCACGATCTGCCGCAACGCGTCGCGGCCTGCACGCTCCAGCTCGGCGGCATCCACCGCACCGCCCTGCGCGCGGCGGCCATAGAGGCTCACCAACTCCAACGGCCGCGGCAAGCTGCCGGCATGCGTCGTCAGGATCCGATCCTCGCTCATCCGCATGTCGCCATCCTCCTCTCCCGTGAGCTGCGATAGGCAGCTGCCGGTATCGATTTCACCCCAGGTGGCGCGCCCTCAAGCGAACCAGCGACAGGACAGCATCGATCGTCGGTGTTTCGAGCCCCGCCAGCTCCCGCATCGTGGCGATCGACTCCGCCAGAACGTCGAGCTCGATGGGTCGACCGCGCTCCAGATCCTGCAGCATCGACATTTTGTGGTGAACAGCGCCCAAAGTGATGGTGACCCGCTTTTCCATCGGCACGGGAATCTCTACGCCGAGCGCTTCGGCGACGGTTTCGGCCTCCTTCATCATGCGCCGGACCACGTCCACCACGTCCGGCGCCTCGGCGATCTCGCCGTTGGTCGCGTTGCAGAGCGCGGCGACCGGGTTCCAGCACATGCTGTTGATCATCTTGATCCACAAGTCGCCACGAATTGCCCGGCGCACCGGGGCCTTGAGGCCGCCATCGTACATGGCCCGGCTCAGCCGCACGATGCGCTCGGACTCCGATCCGTCCGGCTCACCGATCGGGTAGCCCGAAGCGGCGCCATCCTGGCGGACGACGCCGGGCTCGACCACCTCGGCCCCGGTCCAGAAGACGCAGCCGATCGCCCTTTCCGGTCGGAGCATCTCCCACTGCCGGCCACCCGGGTCGAGACGCTCCAGCCGCAGATTTTCGTGCGGACCGGGCTGGCCGTAGAAATACCAGTAAGGAATACCGGTGGTCGGCGGAATCACCGCCGTGTCCGGGCCGAGGAGCGGCTGCATCGCATCGAGCGCATTCGTCACCTGGTGGGATTTCAGCGTGATGAAGACGTAGTCCTGAGGTCCAAGCTCAGAAGCGTCGCCGGTCGCCTTGACCGGGACGGTGAAATCCTCGTTTGGCGTTACGACGCGAAGCCCCTTGCGCTGCATCGCCTCCAGGTGCGGGCCGCGGGCGATCACACTCACCTCGACATCGGCTCTGGCGAGATGGCCCGCGATGTGGCCGCCGATTGCACCGGCACCGTAGACACAGACTTTCATTTCTCTTCCTGCTCCGGGGTGCGCGGTCAGACCGCGGTGTAGAGATCGTCGCCACTTTCGGCCGCGGCGACCAGGCGATCGGCATCTTCCGAAAGGAAGTGACCCTGCTCCACGAGACGATCGCAAGCCTGGCGCAGGGCTCTCACGAATCCGGCCTTGTCGCCGTACCGCTCCTCGAACGAAGGGCGCGGATCGCCGCTCGCCTCACGCTCAGCCCTGGTTCGGGCGAACGGGATGAGCGAGCCGATGACGCCGGCGAGCTCTCCGGCAGCATAGCCTGGGGCGCGGAGGTTCCAGCCGACATGGGTCGCCGTCGGCGCGTCGAGCAGCGGATGGCGGATGCCGGCGTCGCCGTTGCCGTCGGCATCGGTCGTCGAGACGAACACCGGGTAGGCCGGCCCCGCTTCCGCCGGGACCAGACGATGATCCATCAGCCGGAGCTCATTGAAAACCGATGGATAGGGCGCGCCAGGGATCTCGGGGAAGCGCTTCCGGCCTTCTTCGAGAGTGACCAGGGTACCATCGGCGATGCTGGGGAAGCGGCTCGGGGGCGGTGGGACGCCCTCTTCTGCCCATCTCTTCAGGGCGACGAGCAGGGGCCGGGTCAACGCGCCGTAGCCCACCGGATTCGGCGGCTGCCCGATCTTGTCGAAAGTCTCTCGCGGCGGGGTTCCATGCTGCAGCCCAGCCGTGAGATATACCCGGACGTTCTCGGGCATCTCGATGTCCCTGCCCTCACAGTCGGTCACCACCAGCGAGGCGCGGGCCGACCACAGCTCCGAATCGGTGTCGATATGCATGATCTTCGGCTCGGTGCCGCTTTCCCGGCATCGGGGCAGGATGTCGTCGGTCCGGCCGCTGATCGGATCGCTCAGCGGCGTGTAGGTGAAGGGAAACTGGTCGCCCGGATAGCAGTGATCCTCATGTTGGCGGGAATAGCGGCCGGGTTGCGCGAAGGGATAGTTGACGAAGGTCTTGCGAGAGCCGGCGATGATCGGGACCGCCGCCTCGAACACCTGTCTCCCGCCCTGGTCCTGGTTGAAACCCTGATACAGGAAATCCCGCACGAACCTTCCGCTTTGCGAGATGCCGAGCAGCATCGCGCGGCGTATCTCGTTGCGCCCGCTCCGCACCATCGGATTGGGATTGCCGGCACCGTCCGCCTCGCCGGACCGCATCCAGGAGATGATGTCGCGCACCGACGCGAAAGCGAGACCGGAGACGATCGGATCGCGTGCCGTATAGACGAATTCGAAGATGGCGCCCTTGTCGTAGTCGCGCCCCGGCGGCCGGGTGATCTCGATCCGCCGCTCGTCCAGGTAGCGCCACGAGAGCCCCGGCGGCGTCGCGCGCGGGTCCCGCTCCCGCTCTCGAACGGTCAACGTCGCCTCGCTGCGATCCAAAGTCGCGGCCGGATAGGTCAGCTTGCCGACGAAGGTCGATCCGTCGCTTTCGTCGATGAACTCTTCGACTGCGCGTCCGGTAATCGGGCGGTCGCCGTCGAAAGCGATCGGGAACCGTGCGGTCATCAACCCCGGCGCCGGCGCCAACTCGGCCTGCCATCCGGTCCAGACGAGGGTATAGCCTTCATTCATCAGAAAGCCGGTGCCGACGTCGGATTTCAGCCGCGGGGTGTTGCTGGCGCTGCCGTTGTTGATCCGGTTGATGGAGCGCTTTCCGCCCCTGTTCAGCACCTCGTAGAAGAGCCAGCCGTTACCGCGCCCGTGGTCGACCGGACGCAGGATGTAAACGTCGACGTCGTACTCGACCAGGCCAGCGGCATTGCGCGGCGCCTTGTCAAGATTGACGATGCCGCGGTTCTGCGGCGCCGCCGGATCGATCTCGCAGACCGCACGCCCGACGAGGCTCTCGTACGGTCCGACATTCCCGAACTCCATACCCTCGAATGTCGGCGATTCGACTTCGCTTATGATCAGCTCTTTCACGGCCGGCATGCGTGTTCCTCCTTTTCGGCCGGGGAATGTTAGGCGCCTCGAGCGGGGGCGGAAAGCGGCAGCGCGGATGCCGTCGGAATCGATCGGCGACCGCAGGCGATGACGGACCTGTCCGACACGCGTAGACTGAGGGCTGCAATCGCGAACGGAGGCCGTCCGCATGGCAAATCTCTTCCAGCAGCACCGGCCGAAGGACTACGACGCGGCGATCGCACAGATCCCGGTGATCGACCTCGGCCCCTACCTTCGAGGCGAGTCGGGTGCCCTCGCCCGTCTCGGCGCGGAATTGAGGCACGCGTGCGAGAATGTGGGCTTCCTGTACATCAGGAATCACGGTGTGCCTCAGGCACTCGTCGATCGCGCCTTTGCCGAGAGCGAGAGGTTTCACGCCCTGCCGCTCGGCGAGAAGATGAAGCTCTCCCTGAACGAGTGGAACATCGGCTACCTGCCTATGGGCGCCAGTCAGCAGAAGCATTCGACCGTTCACAGGAACACCAAGCCGAACCTGAACGAATCGTTCTTCGTGAGCTATGACCGCACGCCGGACCATCCGGACGTGAAGGCCGGCGTGCCGCTCCGCGGCATGAACAAGTGGCCGGAAGGCCTGCCGGGCTTCCGCGAGACGGCGATGCAGTACTTCCATGCCCTCAACGACCTGGCGCAGCGGATGCTGCCGGGCTTCGCCGTGGCCCTCGATCTCGAGCCGGACTTCTTCGACCGCTATTTCGAGGGCGAGCCGCACTGCAACCTGCGCTTCCTGCACTATCCGCCGCAGCCGAACGCAGGCGACGACGAGTTCGGTACCGGGCCGCACACAGACAACAGCTTCCTGACGATCCTCGCCCGCATGGAGGTCCCCGGACTCGCCATCCGCCTCACCTCCGGCGAGTGGGTGCAGCCCCCGCTCATCCCGGGAACGTTTCTCGTCAATCTCGGCAACATCATGAAGCGGCTTTCGAATGACCGCTTCCTGTCGACGCCGCATGGGGTGATCGTGGAAGGCGACAAGGACCGCTACTCGATCGCCTACTTCCACAGTCCGAACCCGACGAAGGTTCTGGAGTGCGTGCCGAGCTGCATTGGCCCGGACAACCCGCCGCGCTATGAGCCGAAGCTGTATGGCGATCTGGTGTTGGAGTTCTATCGAGCGAACTACTTCCACCAGAAGCCGCCGGAAGGAAAGCTCAATCAGTACACCTGACCGAGCCGGCTCCAGGAACGCAGAAGTGACCAATGCGAATCCTGTCCTCGTCGAGGTCACGCGCGGCGAGATGGTGGAGAGCCGTCACCGGGCTGCCGTTGCCGTAGTTGGCACCGAAGGAAGGGTCGTGCTCTCGGCCGGCGACATCGAGCATCGCGTCTATCCTCGCTCCGCCATAAAGCCGTTGCAGGCGCTGGCACTGGTCGAGAGCGGCGCCGCCGACGCCTTCGGCCTCGGGCCGGCCGAGATCGCTCTCGCCTGCGCGAGTCACTCCGGCGAGCCTCGGCACGTGGCGCTGGTGCGCGATTGGCTCGGCCGAATCGGCTGTACCGTCGACGACCTCGAATGCGGCGGTCACCTTCCCTCGAACGCCGAGGCCGCGGCAGATCTCCTCGCGTCGGGCGGTCGGGCAGAACGGGTCCACGACAATTGCTCCGGGAAGCATGCCGGCTTCCTCAGCGTCGCCCGCCACCGCGGTTGGCCCACATCCGGCTACGTCCGGTACGAGCATCCGGTACAGCAGATGCTGCTCGGCATCCTGGAGCAGATGACCGGCCTCGACCTCGACGCGGCCCCGCGCGGCGTCGACGGGTGCGGCATACCGCAGATCGGTATTCCGCTCGGCAATCTCGCCCTGGCGATGGCCCGATTCGCGGATCCGGCGGGCCAGCCGGAGCGACGACAGGCCGCGTGCGCCCGCATTCGAGCGGCCATGGCCGCCGAGCCCTTTCTCGTGGCGGGCTCCGGGCGGGTCTGCACGGCGATCATGTCCGTCACGAGTGAACGGGCCCTGATCAAGGCCGGGGCCGAAGGAGTCTATTGCGGAGCGCTCCCCCAGGCCGGCCTCGGCCTCGCCCTCAAGGTGGATGACGGCGCCGGCCGCGCCGCCGGTGTTATCATGGGGCGCCTCCTCGTGAAGCTCGGAATTCTGAGCGATGAAGAGCAAACGCGTCTTTCAGCAACCTTGGAGCCCGCGGTCTCGAACCGGCGTGGCCACCCGGTGGGACGAATCCGGATGGTCGACGATTGCCCGTTCTGAACTCTCAACCGTAGGCAGCGTCGAAGAACCGCTTTTCCAGTTCGACGGTACGACGGAAGAGCGAGACCGTCCGATCGAAGGCCGGCCCGCGCAACGTCTCTCCTTCCCGATCGAGCTGGCCCTTCAGCCAATCGACGAAGTCGTTGAAGAAAGGATAGTCGTGCAGCTCGATCCACTCCGCCATCGTGAATTCCGCAGGCCTCGGACCACGGACGCCGATCGCCCAGCTACGGTACGACCATTCAGCCACGACCAGCACCGCCAGCGCCTCGGCGTAAGTGGCACCTTCGGCGGCTTCGGCCATGATGGCATGGAAGTCCGCGGTGACCGGGAGCAGCTCCGGTGCGGACCGCTCTCGCTGGGATACGCCGAGAGCGTCGAAAGAGCGCTGAAAATAGGTGTTCTCGTCGCTGCAGATCATTGCGAGGAACCGCACCAGCGGTAGTCGCGACTCGAGATCCGGAGCGCGGCCGATCGCCATGCCCGCGAGACTGACGAATCGATCGATGAAGGAGTAGTCCTGAACGAGATATCGGCGGAGAACATCCCGATCGATCGTGCCGGCCGCCAGCTCCTTCGCAAAGCGGTGGGTAACCACTTCCGTCCACACGGGCTCGGTCGTCTCCCGGAGCCATTCGGTAAACGGAGCGTCCGCTTGATCGGCGCGCCAGGCGTCGAAGCCCTCTCTGGTGATCTCCATTGCCTCTCTTCCGTTCAGGAACCAACGATCGACTCGAGCGATTCGCAGAACCGCCCAACCTCTTCTTCCGTGTTGTAATAATGGACCGAAGCGCGAACTACCTCGTCCAACCGGCGACGATCCATGTCGAGCAGGGTCGACCCGCGCCGGGAGACCGAGACATTTATCCCCCGCTCAGCCAGCTTCCGCCTGATCCACTCTGCCTCCTTCCCGTCGACGGTGAAGGTAACGATCCCGCAACGGCGTCGTCCGAGGTCGCGGATCGTCACTCTCCGGATCCTGCCGAGTTCCCGACGCAGGAGTGCCGCCAGGCAGTCGACCCTCCTGCCGATCGTCTCCAGCCCCCAGCCCGTGGCGTAATCCACTGCGACGCCGAGCCCGATCTTGCCGGCGACATTGGTTTCCCAATTCTCGAAGCGGCGAGCGTCCGGCCGGATGCGATATTCGTCGCGGCCGATCCAGCTCGCTGCGTGCAGGTCCAGCATGGGTGGCTCGAGCCGCTCCAGCATCGAAGCTCTCACGTACAGGAATCCGGTCCCGCGCGGACCTCTCACATACTTTCGCCCTGTTGCGGAAAGCATGTCGCAGCCGATCGCCTCGACGTCGATCGCCATCTGACCGACCGACTGACAGGCATCGAGCAGGAACGGCACACCTGCCTCGCGGGCGACGGCGCCGACCTCCGCCGCCGGATTCACCAACCCACCGTTGGTCGGCACGTGCGTTATCGAGATGAGCTTCACCCGCTCGTCGATCATCTGGCGAAGCGCATGCACATCTAGCTGGCCGTCCCGGTCATCCGGGATCACGTCGATCACCACACCGGTGCGCTTCGCCACCTGGAGGTACGCGATGTAGTTGCTGGCATACTCCGCGCCGGCCGTGAGGATCCTGTCCCCGGGTTCGAAGGCCATGGCATAGAAGGCGGCATCCCAGGCACGAGTCGCATTCTCCACGACGGCGATCTCGTCCGGGCGACAGTTCAGGAGCCCGGCCAGGGCCGTGTAGCAGTGCTCGATCCCGGCCGCATGCTTTGCCGCCGCTTCGTAGCCGCCGATCGCGGCCTCGAGGTTCAGATGCTCCACCACACGCTCGAGCACCGGCTGGGGCAACAGCCCGGCACCGGCATTGTTGAAATGCAGCCGCGTGCGGCATCCGGGCGTCTCGCGTCGCGCCCTCTCTACATCAAAAGTCAAATCAGGGTCTCCGACCACCAACGGCGCCGATCGCTGGCCGACAGACCGGCCGACCGGGACAATTGCAGACGCTGGCTCGGTCGTCGAGCGACACCGCGAGCGGGGCAGCGTTTCCGTCCCGCCGCGAAATCGTTCTTTAACGAAACCACCAATAGGATTATCTATAATATCCAAATAAGAGGGACATTCGGTGCGGGTCGGTAAAGTCATAACGGCAGCTGGCATGGTAGCGGCAGTCGCCCTCGCGGCGCCTGGCGCTGGCGCTGCGGCCGAGAAGACGGAAATCGACTTCCTCGCCACCGTGCCCGGCATGGGATCCCTCCTCGACCTCACCTACGGAAGCACGGCCGCCCTCGAGGCAACGCCATCCCAGCGCGATGTGGGCGACGGGCTGTTCCTTCAGGGCCTGGACGGCATCGGCGCAACCATCCTGGAAAGCGACGGCTTCCGGCTGGGACTGCGCACTCGAGGCGACGTCCGGCCCTCCCCGGACGGGTCGACGAGTCTCGCCGGCGACGACGTCATCGACATCGGTGCATTCGGCGCCTTCACCTTCGATGAATGGACCTTGAGCGCCAGCCTTGGCCAAGGTCTGCAGGAGGAGAGCGGCGGGTTCGCCGGCGACCTCGGCCTGAAATGGGCGACCCAGTTCGCCGACGGGTGGAGGGTCGAGGTCGGGCCGGTCTTCAGCTGGGCGAGCGACGACTACCTCGACGGGCTCAGCGGCTTCACGCCGCGTCGGGTTCCCGGCCGAGGCCTTCAGCTCTACGATCCGATTCCCGGCTCGCGCGAGCTCACCTTCTCCGGTGCGGTCGAGTACTCCATCTCCGACAGCTGGACGGTCGGCGGCATGATCGGCGCGCAGCGGATGGTGGGCGGCTCGGTCGACAACCCGACCGACGAAGAGGTGAACGAGTTCTTCGGCGGCGTCAGCCTCGGCATTCGCTTCTAGTCACTCCCGTTCTGCTCTCCATCGTAGAAGGCGACCAGCCGACGGTGCCGGGTTACCAAGAATTAACCAGCCGGTCAGGAGACAGTAAGGCAGCCCCTCCTAAATGTCGGGTGAGGAGACAACCATCCGTCTCGGGAGAGGGACATGAAAGAAATCCACACTGACCGGACGCCGCGGAGGGCCGGCCGAATTGCCGCCGCGGCGACGGCTCTAGCGATAGCTGCAGGGTCAGCGACCTTCGTCGGCACCCCGCCCCTGCAAGCCTCCGACGCGATCAATCCGGCGCCCGCCGGACAAGCAGGTGCTCTGCCCGGCAGCCTCGCGGACGTCGTCGAGAAAGTCGCGCCCGCAGTCGTCAGCATCCAGGTCGAGAAGAAGATCGGCGGTCTGTCGATGGGCAGCCCACGCCTCCCGGACAACATGCCGGAGTTCTTCAAGCGCTTCTTCGGAGACGAGCGCTTCAAGGACTTTTTCGGAGTGCCGGAACAGATGCCGGAACGGCGGGTCGGCGGCATCGGCTCGGGCTTCATCATCGATCCAGAAGGCTACATCGTCACCAACAATCACGTGGCGGAAGATGCCGACAAGATCACCGTGACGCTGCAGGGCGGGAAGGAATACGAGGCGGAGCTCATCGGCGCGGATCCCAAGACGGATCTCGCTCTGGTGAAGATCGATGCGGACGAATCGCTGCCGTATGTGGAGTGGGGTGATTCGGATACCGCCCGAGTGGGGGACTGGATCATCGCCGTAGGCAACCCCTTCGGGCTCGGCCAAACGGTAACGACCGGTATCATCTCCGCACGCGGCCGCAGCATCGGTGCGGGGCCCTACGACGACTTTCTGCAGGTCAGCGCGCCGATCAATCGCGGCAACTCCGGCGGTCCGACGCTCGATACGCACGGGCGCGTGATCGGCGTCAACACGGCCATATTCTCCCCGAGCGGCGGCAGCGTCGGCATCGGCTTCGCCATTCCGTCCAACATGGCCGCGGACGTCGTCCGGCAGCTGAAGGAACACGGAAAGGTGGAGCGCGGCTGGCTCGGCGTCATGATCCAGACCGTCAACGAGGATCTCGCTGCCGGGCTCAACCTGCCGTCCGCAGAAGGCGCCATCGTTTCGCAGGTTACGCCAGGCGGACCCGCCGAGAAGGCCGGCATCCGGCAGGGGGACGTCATCGTCGCCGTGAACGGCGAGCGGATCGAAGAGATGCGCGAGCTTCCACGCGTCATCGCCGGGATCCCGGCCGGGGAAAAGGCGAAGATCGACATCTGGCGTGACGGACGTGAGATGACCGTCTCCGCCACCATCGGCAGCATGCCGGACGAGGAGCAGGTCGCTGCCCGCGACGATCGAGCCGGAGAGACGGAGGATGCCCTCGGCCTGCGCCTCGCACAGCTCGACGCTGCAACGCGCGAGCGCCTGGGCCTCGACGAGTCGGTGGACGGAGTCCTCATCACCGGCGTGAGAAGCGACAGCCCCGCAGCCGAGAGAGGCCTCTCCGCAGGCGACGTCATCGTCTCGGTCGAGAACCAGAAGGTCACCTCACCGGCCGAAGTGAGGGAGCGGATCGCTGCGGCCAAGAAAGAGAACCGGAAGGCGCTGGTGATGCTGGTGGCACGTGATGCACAGCAGCGCTTCGTTGCTCTTCCTCTCACCGCCTGAGCCCATGACGTCAGTGCAAGAGGTGGCCCGTGGAGCACCGCGGGTCGCCTCGGCATTTCCCTTCACGAACGGAATGGTCTTCCATGCGAATCCTCGTGATCGAAGACGACCGGGAAGCTGCTCGCTACATGATCAGAGGCCTGCGTGAATCGGGCCACGTCGTCGACCATGCGGAGGACGGCGAGACGGGCCTGATGATGGCCTGCGGCGGCGGCTACGATACATTGGTCGTCGATCGGATGCTGCCGAACCTCGACGGCCTGTCGCTCGTCGAGCGCCTGCGGGAGGCAGGGAACGGCACCCCTGTCCTGTTCCTGAGCGCTCTCGGCGATGTCGACGACCGGGTACGCGGATTGAAGGCGGGCGGTGACGACTATCTCGCCAAGCCTTACGCCTTCAGCGAGTTGCTGGCGCGCATCGAGGCGCTCGTTCGCCGTCGGAGCCCAGGCGAGGTCGAGACCCGGCTGCGGGTGGCGGATCTCGAACTGGATCTGCTCGCCCGCACCTGCACACGGTCCGGCACGCGCATCGACCTTCAGCCACGAGAGTTCCGGTTGTTGGAGTTCCTGATGCGCCACGCCGGCCACGTCGTCACACGAACGATGCTCCTGGAGAACGTCTGGGAGTACCATTTCGACCCTCAGACGAACGTGATCGACGTGCACATGAGCCGCCTGCGCAGCAAGATCGACAAGAATTTCGATCAGCCGCTCCTCCACACGGTGCGGGGCGCCGGATATTCGCTGCGTGCGCCTGACTAATCTCCTCAACACCACCACCTTCCGGCTGGCGCTCATCTATCTGGCGCTGTTCGCCGTTTCCGTGCTGGCGCTTCTCGGCTTCATCTATTGGACCACGGCCGGCTTCATGGTCCGGCAGAGCGAGGAGACCATCGCGGCCGAGATTACGGGACTGGCCGAGCAGTATCGCCGAACCGGTCTCGCCGGGTTGACCCAAGTAATCATCGAGCGCAGCCGCAACCAGCGACACAGCCTCTATCTGCTTGCGGACTCGGACCGCGATCCGATTGCGGGAAACCTGAACGCCTGGCCGGAGGTGGAGACCGGACCCGGGGGCTGGCTGGACTTCGCCTATGAGCGCGCGGTCGGTGAGCAGGTGGAGACTCACTCGGCCCGGGCGCGCCACCTGCTCCTGCGTGGCGGTCTGCACCTTCTTGTCGGAAGGGATATCTCCGACCGGCTGGAAATCGACCGGCTGATGCGAACTTCGCTCGCGTGGGCGCTTGCCCTGACACTGGGACTCGGCCTCTTCGGCGGCATCATCATGAGCCGGAACATGATGCGACGCATCGAGGCGATCAATCGCACGAGCCACGAGATCATCGAAGGCGACCTCAGCCGGCGCATTCCGCTTCGGGGCAGCAACGACGAGCTGGACGAGCTGGCACGCAACCTGAACGCGATGCTCGATCGAATCGAAGAACTGATGGTCGCCATGCGCCAGGTCACGGACAACATCGCACACGACATGCGGAGCCCCCTGAACCGGATGCGCAGTCGGCTCGAGCTGACGCTGCGGGAGCCGCCTTCGGAGGAGGCCTATCGCAGTGCGATCGAGCAAACCGTAGCCGAGGCCGAGCAGCTCGTCCACACGTTCAACGCCCTGCTTGGCATCGCCCAGCTCGAAGCCCGCTCCGATCGCGACAGCATGACGGAGATCGATCTCGCCGAAACGGTGCAGGACGTGGTGGAGCTCTATGGGCCAGTCGCCGAAGATAAGGGCATCCGGATCGATGTTGTGGCCTGTGAGAGCATCGTCCTGCCGGCGAATCGGCACCTCCTCTCGCAGGCTGTCGCGAATCTGATCGACAATGCGATCAAGTACACGCCCGCAGACGGGACCTTGGAGATCGGCACCCGCAAAACGGGAACATGGGCAGAGATCGTGGTCGCCGACAACGGGCCGGGCATTCCGGAAGCCGACCGAGAACGGGTGCAGGAACGGTTCGTACGCCTCGAAGCCAGCCGAAACAGCTCTGGCAGCGGCCTCGGGCTGAGCCTGGTACGCGCTGTCACGCGTTTCCACGGCGGCACGCTCACGCTCGAGGACAATAGCCCTGGGCTACGGGCACGGCTTCACCTGCCCATCAGGCGGTTGAACCAGATCGCTGGCGACCATAAGTGAGGGCATGGAGTTATCCCGAGCCATGCAAATGCCCGGTCACGAAAAGTTGGTCCTGAGCGGTTTCTGGCCGAAGATTCGCCGCGTCGCCTCTCACGTCCCGTTCGCACAGGATGCGGTGGCCGCCTTCTATTGTGCTACGGATCCGCAGACGCCGCGATCGGCCAAGGCAATCATCTTCGGCGCCCTCGCCTATTTCGTCATTCCGGCCGACGCCGTGCCGGACTTCCTGCCTCTCATCGGATTCACCGACGATGCAGCCGCACTCGCCGCCGCGATCGGTGCGATCTCCAGTCACCTCCGCGAACGGCATTACGTTGCTGCGCGGGCATGGCTCGGGGGAAATGCACTGCGGAGAGCGGATCAGAGCACTGCCGACTCCAGCGCCTCCTGAGCCTCCAGCCACTCGGTCTCGGCCTCGGTTATTGCCTGCTCGACTTCCGCCAGTCGGATTTGCAGGCGAGAGACCTCGTCCCCCGTCCCTTCGTAGAGTTTCGGATCGGTCAGCCTCGCCTGAAGCGCACTTCGCTCGGCGCTGAGGCGCTCCACCCGCTTCTCCGCCTCCCGAGCGCGCTTTCGCTCGCCCGCGAGCGCCGCGCGCACAGCAGCATCGGCTTGGCGGCGCTCCTTCTTCGACGCGATACGCGACGTGGCCGAAGCGGCATCGTTCCGTTTCGCATCGGCGCGCTCTGCCCGACGCTCTTCTGCCAACTGCCGTCTATAGTCGGCGACATCGCCGTCGTAGGCCCGACACGTCCCATCGGCTACCAACCAAAGCCGGTCGGCACACAGCTCGACGAGCCGCGGATCGTGCGTTACCAGCAGCACCGCCCCCCGATACTCCGCCAGGGCCTGGACCAGAGCGTCGCGCGCGTCGATGTCCAGGTGGTTAGTCGGTTCGTCCAGCAGCAGGATGTGTGGCGCGTCATAGGTCACGCATGCGAACAGCAGCCGCGCCTTCTCGCCACCGGAAAGCTGTCCGATCCGTGTGGTTGCGCGCTCTTGCGTCAGCCCAAACCGCCCCAAATGCGCCCGCACCTTCGCCTCGGGTGCATTCGGCATCAGAGCCGACATGACGGCAACCGGCGTGCTCTCCAGATCGAAGGCATCCGCCTGCTCTTGCTCGAAGTAGCCGACGCGGAGCTTGGGCGATCGAATGATCTCGCCCTGCAGCGGCCGAAGCTGACCGAGCACGAGGCGGAGGAAGGTCGTCTTGCCGTTGCCATTGGCGCCAAGCAGGCCGATCCGGTCATCGGCCGAAATCGTGAGGTTCAGCCCCTTGAGCACCGGCCTCGATCCGTAGCCGACAGCGACGCGGTCGATGGTGACGAGCGGCGACGGCAGCTCGACCGGGTCCGGGAACCGGAAAACGGTATCGCTATCCGCTTCGACCGGCGCCACGATCTCCATCCTCTCGAGCGCCTTCAGACGCGATTGCGCCTGCCGGGCCTTGCTCGCCTTGTAACGGAAGCGGTCGACGAACGCCTGCATGTGCCGGCGCTGCTCCATCTGGCGTGCGTAGGCGGCCTCCTGATGTGCCAGCGCCTCCCGCCGTGTCCGGTCGAAGCGGTCATAGTTGCCGCGGTACAGCGTGAGCTTCAGCCCATGCAGGTGAAGGATCGAATCCGTCACCGAATTGAGAAGATCGCGGTCGTGGCTGACGAGCAGGATCGTTCCCTGATAGGACTTCAGATAGCCTTCGAGCCAGATACGCGTTTCCAGATCCAGGTGATTGCTCGGCTCATCGAGCAGCAGGACGTCCGGGGCCGCAAACAGGGTCGCGGCGAGTGCCACTCGCATGCGCCAGCCGCCGGAATAGCTGCCGAGGGGCCGCGCCTGGGCAGCCTCGTCGAACCCCAGTCCGGCCAGGATCGACGCCGCTCGGGCCTCGGCCGAGTGCGCCCCGATCGCATCCAGACGGTCGTAGATCTCCCCGAGCCGGTGCGGGTCCACCGTCGTCTCGGCTTCTCTCGTCAGCGTCTCGCGCTCGCGATCGGCCGCGAGTACGAACTGGAGCGGGGTGCCGTCCGCATCCGGCATCTCCTGTGCGACGCCGCCGATCCGTAGCCGTGGAGCCACCGAGATTTCTCCGGCATCGGGCGTGAGCTTGCCCTCGATCAGCCGCAAGAGGGTGGATTTGCCGGTGCCGTTCCGCCCCACGAGGCCGACCTTGTGCCCCTGTGGGATGGTGACGGAGGCGCCGTCGAGGAGCGTGCGCGCACCCACACGATAGGTTAGATTTTCCAGTCGAAGCATGGCGCACTGATTATCACGGCAGCGGCCGGGCGGTAAGCGCCAACACGGAGAAACACAGCGGAGCGACCGGGCCAGACGATTGATTGTACTGTTTACCGACTTCGGCCTCGAGGGCCCTTACACGGGACAGATGAAGGCGGCGATCCACCGTGCTGCTCCCGGCATACCGACGATCGACCTGTTCGCAGACGCTCCTCGCTTCGACCCCGTATCGTCGGCTTATCTTCTCGCAGCATACTCCACCGATTTCGAGCCGGGCTCGGTGTTCGTCTGCGTCGTGGACCCTGGCGTCGGGACCGATCGGGGTGCGGTCGCGCTCAATGCCGACGGGCGGTGGTTCGTCGGCCCCGACAACGGTCTTCTCTCCATCGTGGCGAGGCGTGCTGCTTCGGCCGAGTGGCGGCCGATCGTCTGGCGGCCCGAGCGCCTCTCCGTCTCGTTCCACGGACGGGACATTTTCGCGCCTGTCGCCGCTCGCCTCGCGATCGGCGATAGCGGATCCCTGGGTCCGCCTGCTCCGCCCGCGGAGGCAGGACGGGAGTGGCCGGACGACCTCAGCCAGATCGTCTACATAGACCGCTATGGCAACGCCGTGACCGGTTTGCGCTCCGCAGTAGTGCCGACGAGCCAGATGTTTCGCGTCGGCGGACGGACGATCGCCCATTCCCGAACTTTCGGAGCAGCACAACGGGGAGTGCCGTTCTGGTACGCGAATTCGAACGGTCTCGTCGAGTTGGCGGTCAACCAAGGTAGAGCGGATGTGATGCTGGGCATCGAACCCGGCACGAAGGTCCACAACGTATAGGGATGCAATCCGCCGCTCTGAGGCTCAATGTTACAGTCGCTCGAACAAGTGGGGTGCAACCAGTGATACGATTCCCGGCCGGGATGGCCGCCCTTTCCGCTCTTGTCCTGACCCTCGGCATCGGCGGTGTCGCCAAAGCGGATTGTCCATATCGGACCATGACACCGCAAGGTCAGATCACCTCTTCCATGGCTCCGGAGAGCTCTGTCGCTTGCGTCGCGCAGCCAAGTCCGGATTGTCCGCAATGCAAGGCCGGCGCACAGCACGAATGCGTCGGCGGCACCTGGTGGCCGATCGAAGGCAGCTCATGCGGCGCCGGCCCGCAGTTGACGTCTCCGCCGCAGGCTCCATCCCACGCCGCTACGACAGAACAGACCGCTTCCAGACCGGCAACAAGCGAGCGATGCATCTTCTACGACAGGGATGGGCGCCGCATCGAGCTGTCGCCGGAAGATCGCGCATGGGCCGAGGAAGCGGGTCTGGTGGCCGACAAAAAGTGCTACTGACCGATACGGCTCATGAGGCCCTGCCGCGGGTCGGATAGTAGAACGAGTTTCCGTATACTGGCCGCGGCGCCGACGCAGAACCGCTGCACGGGCACCGTTTCCGCCACTGACTCAGTGTAGATCTTGAACGTCGTCTTTTTCGCGATCGTCGCGATCGCCTTCGCAGTGGCGGCCGTGCGACAGGTCTGGTCACCGGCAGCTCCCGATGCTTCCGCGCCGATGGACGCGCTGGCCGACGCCATGGTCGAGACCGCGTCCAGCTCGGTCACGCTGGCTCTGGGTCTCATTGGCGTTATGGCGCTGTTTCTCGGTCTGATGAAGGTGGCCGAGGCCGGCGGCCTCCTCGTGATCATCGCCCGGACCGTCCGGCCCTTGATGGTTCGACTGTTCCCGGACGTGCCCCCGGATCACCCGGCTATGGGAGCGATGATCCTCAACCTTTCGGCGAATGCGATGGGGCTCGGGAACGCCGCCACGCCGTTCGGCATCCGGGCGATGCAGGAGCTCGACAAACTCAATCCCGTGAAGGGCACCGCCACCAACGCCATGGTTCTCTTCCTGGCGATCAACACTTCCAGCGTCACGCTGCTCCCGACGGGGGTGATAGCGATCCGGGCGGCGGCGGGCTCGGCAGAGCCGGCGGCAATCGTGCCGACCACCCTCTTCGCCACCATCTGCTCGACCACGACGGCGATTTTGGCTGCCAAGCTGTACCAGCGCATCACCAAGGCGCCGGAACCGGAGCCAACAGGGCCAAACGTTCTGGCAGCGGAGAAACCGGAAAGCGAGGCTGTGGACGAGATCGGTGCAGGGTACCCGGCGTGGGTCTCGTTCCTGGTGCTCGGCGGCATTGCGGCTCTCATCCCTCTGACAATCGCATACGGACGCGAAATCGCACCCTGGATCATTCCGGGGCTGATGGTCGCGTTGCTCACGTTCGGCTTCGCTCGCGGAGTCAGGGTGTACGAGGTCTTCGTCGAGGGGGCGCGCGACGGCTTCGACGTCGCCGTGCGCATCATCCCCTACCTCGTCGCCATTCTCGTCGCAGTCGGCATGTTCCGCGCCAGCGGGGCCATGGATCTCCTGGTTCAGCCGCTCGGCGCGATCACGCGTCTTATAGGCCTCCCGCCGGAGGCGCTGCCGATGGCGCTGCTCCGGCCACTTTCGGGGTCGGGCGCGTACGGCATCATGGTGTCGATCATCCAGGATCCCGCGATCGGCCCCGACAGCTACGTCGGCCTGCTGGTGAGCACGCTGCAAGGATCGACCGAGACGACCTTCTACGTGCTGGCGGTCTATTTCGGCGCGGTGCAGATTCGCCGCATTCGCCATGCCCTCGCCGCGGGCCTCACCGCGGATCTCGCTGGCGTGATCGGAGCCGTGGCGATCTGCCTCTACCTTTTCGGATGAGGCAGCGGCTGCGCGCCGGAGCTCCTGGAGCCGACCGCATGCGGGCGTGCTTCTGGTTCCGGCGCGGAGACGTGGCTATAGACTGAGGTCGCCGTCGGGAATTTCGAGCCGCGATCCGGTTTCACCGAGAGCGCCGGCCCAACCATAATGCCCAGGAGGTTCGATGGCCGCTGACCTGCGCGACGCCGCTCTCGCCTATCACCGGAACCCCGTCCCGGGCAAGATCGCGATCACGCCGACCAAGCCGTTGGGAACGCAGCGCGACCTCTCCCTCGCCTACTCCCCGGGAGTGGCCGCGGCCTGCGCCGCAATCGTCTCGAACCCGGACGACGCCTCGACCGTTACCGCGCGCGGCAATCTGGTCGCGGTCGTCACCAACGGAACCGCGGTGCTGGGCCTCGGCGCCATCGGACCGCTCGCCGCGAAGCCGGTCATGGAAGGCAAGGCCGTTCTCTTCAAGAAGTTCGCCGGCATCGACGTCTTCGACATCGAGATAAAGGAAGAAGACCCGAGCCGGCTGGTCGACGTCATCGCAGCGCTGGAGCCGACCTTCGGCGCCATCAACCTGGAAGACATAAAGGCACCCGAATGCTTCGAAGTCGAAGCTGCCTTGCGTGAGCGGATGAGCATCCCGGTCTTCCACGACGATCAGCACGGCACCGCCATCATCGTCTGTGCCGCGATCGTGAACGGGCTCCGCCTCGTCGGCAAACCGATCTCCGACGTGCGCATCGTCACCTCCGGTGCCGGAGCGGCCGCGCTCGCCTGCCTCGACCTGCTGCTGGCACTCGGAGTTCGGCGAGAGAACGTGTGGGTAACGGACATCGCCGGAGTGGTACACGAAGGCCGCAACGAGCTGATGGACAAATGGAAGGCTGCGTGGGCCCGCCCGACCGAAGCTCGCACCCTCGCGGACGTAATACCGGGGGCAGACGTCTTCCTCGGCCTGTCCGCGCCGGCCGTCCTGAAGCCGGAGATGGTGGAGAAGATGGCGGACAAGCCGCTCATCCTCGCGCTCGCCAATCCTACGCCGGAAATCATGCCCGAGGAGGCGAAAGCCGTTCGCCCGGATGCGATCATTGCGACCGGCCGCAGCGACTATCCGAACCAGGTCAACAACGTCCTGTGCTTTCCCTTCATCTTCCGGGGCGCACTCGACGTCGGCGCTACGACCATCAACGAACAAATGAAGATCGCCTGCGTCGAGGCGCTGGCCGAGCTCGCGTTGGCGGAACCGTCGGACGTGGTGGCGCAAGCTTATGGCGGCGAGCACTCCGGCTTCGGCCCGGACTATCTGATCCCCCGCCCGTTCGACCCCCGCCTAATCCTGAAAATCGCACCCGCCGTCGCGCGCGCAGCAATGGACAGCGGCGTCGCCCGGCGCCCCATCGAGGACTTCCGCGCCTATCGGCAACGCCTGGGGGAGTTCGTCTTCCGCTCCGGCGTCGTCATGAAGCCAGTCTTCGAACGTGCGCGCAGCGACCCTCGCCGCGTGGTCTATGCCGAAGGCGAGGACGAGCGGGTGCTGAGGGCGGTGCAGGCCGTAGTCGACGAGCGCATAGCGCATCCCATCCTGATCGGCCGCCCGAGCGTGGTCGAGACGCGCATCCGGCGCCTCGGTCTACGCATCCGCCCCACCGAGGATTTCGAGCTCATCAATCCCGAGAGCGACCAACGCTACCGGGAATATTGGCAGACCTATCACCGAATCATGGAACGGAAGGGCGTCACCCCCGATGCCGCCCGCACCGCGATGCGGACCAACAATACCGTAATCGCGGCGACGGCCGTGCGGCGGGGGGACGCAGACGCGATGATCTGCGGCCCGGTAGGGCATTACGAACAGCATCTCCGGATCGTTTCCGATACGATCGGAAAGCAGGAAGGTGTCCGCAACCTCGCGGCCATGAACCTTCTGATTCTGTCCACGGGAAGCTACTTTCTCTGCGACACCTACGTCACGCCCGACCCGACGGCAGACGAGATCGCGGAGATGGCTGTCCTCGCCGCCGCCGAGGTGCAGCGCTTCGGCATCACGCCCCGGATCGCCCTTCTCTCGCACTCCAACTTCGGCAGCGCCGACACGCCGTCCGCCCAGAAGATGCGGGAGGCGTTGCGGAAGCTGCACGAGGCCGCACCCGATCTGGAGGTGGAAGGCGAAATGCACGCGGACGCCGCGCTCGACCCGTCGATCCGGGAGCGCGTCTTCCCACATTCCCTGCTTTCGGGTGCGGCCAACCTCTTGGTCATGCCCACCCTCGACGCCGCCAACATCGCCTTCAACATAGTCAAGGTCGCAGCGGACGGCCTCTCGGTCGGCCCGATCCTTCTCGGGACGGCATCCCCTGCGCACATATTGACGTCGTCGGTGACGGCACGCGGCGTTCTCAACATGACCGCAGTAGCCGTGGTCGGAGCCCAGGACGAGGAAAGACGGGCTCCCCGACCCGCCGTCTAATCACTGGGCGGGGTCGGCGCCTCGCAATGAGACCCCTTCGCTGGTCTCGGGGTCGAACTCGGGCTGCTGCTCGAGTTGCCCCTCGGTCATGTGAACCTGCAGATCTTCGCTGCCGAGGGACAAGGCTTCGAGTGGGAGCACCACCCGTTTGCTGCCGAGGCCGAGAAACCCGCCGGTCGCGACGACCACGTTCGTGCGGTTGCCGTCGAGAACGACCACGTCGTCGATCTCGCCGAGCTTTTCGCCATCCAGGGATGTAATCTCGCGTCCGATCAGCTCACGAAGCGAGCCCGGATCGACAGGTCCTTGCCGCGACATCGTCGCCGGCGGAGGTGCCACCCCCGCAGGTTCCGACGCCAGTGCGGCCGCGCAGAGCCACGGCATCAGGAGTCCGAATGTCCACCGGGGCAGTGGCAGGCGCATTCGCATCTTCCTCGTGGTTTCGGAGAAAACTGCTGCTTCAACGGACCCACACTGGCAGGGTTCCATTCCGCACCGTCGGCAGAACCTCTTCGGGCAATGCGTCGACCTCGTATTGCGCTGCCTCCGCCGCTGGTATAAGCCTCTGCGCACCGACGGCGGGGGAAGGTGTGCCACGCATGGGTTCTGGCCTGCTCATACTGAACGGCCCAAATCTCAACATGTTGGGGCGGCGGCAGCCGGAAATCTACGGCCGTGAGACGCTGTCCGACATAGAGAGCGCCTGCAAGTTGCATGGCGCTGAACTGGGCCTTTCGGTGGACTTTCGTCAGACGAACAGTGAGGGCGAACTCGTCGGCTGGATCCAGGAAGCGGCCGGTGTCGCTGACGCGGTGATCATCAACGCGGGCGCCTATACCCACACCTCGGTGGCCTTGTTCGACGCTCTGCTGTTGCTGGACATGCCGATCATCGAGGTCCATCTGTCGAACATCTACCGCCGAGAGTCGTTCCGGCACCGATCGTACGTTTCCGGGGCAGCCACGGGCGTGATCTGCGGCCTCGGCAGTCGGGGCTATCTGCTGGCGATGGACGCCGTGGCCGCAATGCTCGCAGAAGACCGTCAACGCCCGGAGGACAGGCAGTGACGACCAAGTTCGATGTCGACGCCGACATGATCCGCCGGCTCGCCAGCCTCATCGACGAGACTGGCTTGACTGAGATCGAGTACGATGACGGCACCCGCAAAATTCGTGTGGCACGAGCCCTGGCGCCCGTCGCGGCACAGGTAGCCTCGGCCGCGCCTCAGCCCATGCAGTCGGGCGATCAGCCCCAGATGCAACCCGCCCCACAGGTAGTCGACGCCGGCCATCCCGGTGCGGTGACCGCCCCGATGGTCGGCACCGCCTATCTTCAGCCCGATCCCCAGGCGCCGCAATTCGTGAACGTGGGCGATCGCGTCGAAAAGGGCGACACTCTTCTGATAATCGAGGCCATGAAGGTCATGAACCAGATACCCTCGCCGCGCTCCGGCACCGTGCGCCAGATCCTGGTGACCAACGGCCATCCGGTGGAGTACGGCGAGGTACTCATGATCATCGATTGATGCCCCGCCCCTTGGTCGAAGAGCAGAGTCGGTGTTCCGCAAGATCCTGATCGCCAACCGTGGCGAAATCGCGTTGCGGATCGCACGTGCCTGTCGCGACATGGGCATCGCGACCGTGGCGGTGCATTCCACTGCAGATGCCGACTCGATGCACGTTCGGCTCGCCGACGAGAGCGTCTGCATCGGCCCGCCTGCGGCCCGCGACAGCTATCTCAACAGAGCGGCCATCCTCTCAGCGGCGACGATAGCCGGAGCCGACGCCATCCATCCGGGGCTGGGCTTTCTGGCGGAGGACGCCTCGTTCGCCTCGATGGTGGAGGAGCACGGCTTCGGCTTCATCGGACCGACGCCCGAGCATATCGCCCTCATGGGCGACAAGATCGCCGCCAAGAGGGCGGCTGTTGCCGCGGGCCTTCCGGTCGTCCCCGGCAGCGATGGCCCGGTCTACGCCGACTCCGAGGCCAGGCGGCTGGCCTCCGAGATCGGCTATCCGGTCCTGATCAAGGCCGCCGGCGGCGGTGGCGGCAAGGGCATGCAGCGAGCCGACGGGCCCAACGACCTCGAACGCGCCCTCTCGGTCGCCCGCCGGGAAGCTGCTGCCAATTTCGGATCCGACGCCGTTTACCTGGAACGCTACCTCGATCGCCCGCGCCACATCGAGGTTCAGATACTCGCCGATCACCATGGAGCCGCCGTCCACCTCGGCGAGCGCGATTGCTCGCTTCAGCGCCGGTTCCAGAAGGTGCTGGAAGAAGCTCCCTCCCCCGCGCTCACAGCCGAAGAGCGGGAAAGGATCGGTAGCCGCGCAGCCGAGGCGGTTCGTGCCATCGGTTACCGGGGAGTCGGCACGATCGAGTTCCTGTGGACCGAAGGCACGTTCTACTTCATCGAGATGAACACTCGGCTCCAGGTCGAACATCCGATCACCGAGATGATCACCGGCATCGACCTCGTGCGGGAGCAGATTCGTGTCGCCGCAGGCGAACCTCTTGGCTACGGCCAGGAAGCGGTCCGCTTCCAAGGCCATGCCATCGAGTGCCGGATCAATGCTGAAAACCCGCGAACGTTCGCACCCTCACCCGGACGGGTGACGCAGTACCACGCGCCCGGTGGACCAGGCGTGCGGGTGGATTCCGCGCTTTACGATGGCAGCTTCGTTCCGCCCTATTATGACAGTCTGGTCGCCAAGCTGGTGGTGCACGCTCCAAATCGCGAAGAGTGTCGGATGCGGCTCAGGCGGGCGTTGGGTGAGTTCGTCATCGGCGGGATCGACACCAATCTGGACTTGCATCGAGCGCTGATCGAAGATGGCGACTTCGTTGCAGGTCGCTACGACATACACTGGCTCGAACGCTGGATGCGGAGCACCTGACCACCCCGGCGCCCTTCGGCGCTCCTCGCTGGACGCCTCGTGAACGGTGACGGCTCATGAGAGGAAGCTGGTGATCGAGGTCACGCCGGAGTTGCTGTTACGAGCGTATGCGGCTGGGATCTTCCCCATGGCCGAGGGCCGTGACGCTCCGACGATGTACTGGATCGATCCCGAACGGCGTGGGATCATTCCGCTGAATGGATTCCATGTGCCGCGCCGGCTCCGCCGTACCGTTCGCCAGGAGCTCTACGAAGTCCGCTGCGATACCGACTTCCTCAGCGTGATCCGCGGGTGCGCCGAGCCATCACCCGGACGACGCGACACCTGGATCAACCAGGAGATCGTGTCCCTCTATGCCGCACTGTTCGACCGGGGCTACGTCCATACCGTGGAGTGCTGGCGAGACGGGCAACTCCTCGGCGGTCTCTATGGCGTAGCGCTTGGGGCCGCATTCTTCGGCGAAAGCATGTTTTCCCGAGCGCGGGATGCCAGCAAGGTGGCTCTGGTTCATCTCGTCGCGCGGCTGGACCGTGGTGGATTCAAACTTCTCGACTCGCAGTTCACGACCGAACATCTGGAGCGGTTCGGCGCCATCGAGATTCCGCGAACGCGCTACCGGCAGCTGCTCGCAGACGCCATCGGCACGCCCGCAACCTTCCCGCTCGATCTTTCGCGTGCCGAGCTGGAGCGGTTTCTCGCACAGACCAGCCGCCAGGCAGACACAACAGGCAGACCCCTCGATCGCACCGCCTGAACCGAGGCTATTTGCAGTCCTTAACCCAGACGTCATAGACGGGGTGTTCCAGCGCGGAGAGTGCAGGATTGGAGGCGAACATCCACCCTCGGAACAACGCCGCCGGCTCCCCGTCCGTCCTGTGGTCCACCACCTCGAGAAACGCGGCGCTCTCCGGCCGCTCCTCGGGCGGAGTCTCGCGGCAGGCGAGCGCCACAATCTCCAGCGTGCCGAAGCGGATCGCGTGCCCGACCGGGACCTCGAACGTCCAGACCCTCGCCGTGATCTTGTCCAGTCCCTCGAGTTCGGCTACCGCACGGTGTTGAAAGGTGGCAGCCGAGGCAGCCGACAAGGTCAGGCCGACCGACGCCGCGAGAATCGCGACTGCAGATGTTCGCCGTTTTTCGCTATGTCCGGGAATCACCACTGCTCCGTCTCCCCGGCCGGGCAAGGAGCGGGAGGTCTAATTGAGACTCGATCCCTGACCGTCCGTTTCCCCCTCGCCGCCAGGGGTGCTGAACATGAATTTGCCGATCAACTGCTCCAGGCTCACCGGCGACTGTGTGAAGCGGATTTCGCCGCCCGGCTCGAGCACCTCTTCGGATCCGCCGGGAACGATCGCCATGTACTTGCCGCCCAGCAGGCTCTCGCTGACGATCTCCGCTGACGAATCCCGCGGCAGCTTCACGCTCGGATCGATGCTCATGCTCACTTCGGCCAGAAATGTTTCCGGGTCGAGCCGCTGAGATTGCACCGTACCCACCTTGATGCCTGATATCCGAACGTCGCTTCCCAGCGCCAGCCCGTCGATACGATCGAACTTTGCCGTGACGGCGTAACCGTCGACGCTGCGAAGCTGTGCCGTGGAATAGGAGAAAAAGAGAAACAGGCCGGCGACGATGAGGACGACGGCCCCCATCACTGTCTCGATCACGTTCCGACGCATCTGCCCTCAGCCCCTTCCTATCGGCCCGTCGTCACGCCGGCGTCCAGGGTTCGTAGTCGCCGGTTCCTCTCGCCCGCTTGCCTCCGCGATACTCGTGCCCTGACGGCCGGTATGCCAACGGAGTCCCCGTGAGGTTCGGCACGGGCTCCTTCTGCCACGGTCGCCTGGGCTGGTCGGGCTTCGGCGGGGAATCGACCGTGTAATGCAGCCAGCCATGCCACTCCGGAGGCACCCGCGAAGGTTCGGCCTCGCCGTTATAGACCACCCAGCGCCGTCGGCGCCTGCCCCGGTAAGGCTTGCCCTTCTCCTGATAGTACTTGTTGCCGAGCCGGTCGGTGCCCACCAGCTCGCCCTTCAGCCACGTCAGGATTCGCGTGCCGATCGACATCGCTCGCATTCCGCTCCTTGAGACCGCGCGGAATATGGCACCGGGCAGACGCGAGGTCCAGCCGCAGGGGCACGTTTCCACGTGAATTGCCGACGGCGGCTTGTCGTGCGAGCATGTGCACAGTGCACCTCAGACGGGCGCAGCCGTCAGCGAGAGGAGGATTGTCCAATGCAGACACCCCGAACCGACGCCGGTCCCGCTGCCCCCAGTGCTCCCCCACTCTTGGCCGCGAGCCGACTGTCTCCCGTTGCGGGAGCGGAGATCGTCGGCCTCGACTTGTCGCGTCCTCTGTCGCCGGAACTCAAGGACGCCATCCTCGAAGCGTTCATCGAGCATCACGTGCTCGTGTTCCGCGACCAGGATCTCTCGCCGGAAGCGCAGACGCAGTTCACTCGGAACTTCGGGCCTTTAGAGCAGCACGTCGGCCGCCTGAGCGACGGATCGCGTTATCCGGATGTCCACCGGGTCACGAACCTCGACGACGCCGGCAGGCCGACGAAGACTCCGCACACGCACGGGAACTACTTCTGGCACACCGACAAGTCGTACCACGACATCCCGTCGCTCGCGACGTTGCTGCACGCCGTGCAGATCCCGCCATCAGGCGGTGATACGCAGTTCGCGAACATGCACCTCGCCTACGATGCGTTATCGGAAGCCCAGAAGCGGGATCTGGAGGGATTGCGGGCGATTCACAGCTGGGAAGCGAGCCGCCGCAACACGGGCAACAAGCCGGCTACAGAGGAACAGAAGCGGGAACGGCCGCCCGTCAGTCATCCGGTGGTGCGAACGCATCCGGTCACCGGCAGAAAGTCACTCTATCTCGGGATGCACACGTCGCACATCGAAGGGATGCCGGAGGCGGAAGGGAAGGCTCTGCTCGACAGCCTGCTGGAACAGGCTACTCGCCCCGAATTCGTCTACACGCATCAATGGCGTAGGGGCGACCTCGTCATGTGGGACAACCGCTCCCTGCTGCATCGAGCACTCGCCAACTACGAAATGGATCAGCATCCGCGCGTCCTGCACCGGACAGTGGTGCGCGGCACAAAGCCGGTCTGACCACGAGAAAAGGCGGCGCCGCAGAGCGGAGCCGCCTGTCTCACCACGACGAGGACTGCTCACTATCAGGCGGCGAGTGCTACGTCCCCGCCGCTCTCCTCGGCATCGAAGACCGTGGCGACTGCATGCACCACCGCAGCGATCCGTACCGCTGCCTGAATGGCTTCGGAGCCGACGCCGGCCTTGCGGAGTTCGCGCTCGTGAGCGTCGACACACATGCCACAGCCGTTCACGGCCGAAACGGCGAGTGACCAGAGCTCGAAGTCCGCCTTCTCGACTCCCGGCTTGCCGATCACGTTCATGCGGAGCTTCGCCGGCATCTTGGCATAGTCCTCGTTGGAGGCGAGATGCACGAAGCGATAGTAGATGTTGTTCATCGCCATGATCGCGGCAGCGGCCTTCGCCGCCGTCAATGCCTCCGGCGACAGCTTCGCCCCGGCATCATCGAGAATCGCCGCCGTCACGCGCGCATTGCGTGAGGCGATCGCGGCCGCGACGAACGTCCCGGCGCGCTGCTGTTCCGTCAGCGACGGCTCGGCAGCCAGCGACGAAAGGTTGAGCTTCAGATCCTTGGCATAGTCGGGAAGCGCTTGCTTCAGACTGTCTATCGACATGATCGTCTCCCGTTCTTTCTGAGCGGGCGGCTGCCGCCGCCCGCTCCTTCTTTTGCTTCTGTCGCTTTAGCTCGCTCAGGCAGCCTGAAGCGTCGGCTCGCCCTTGTTCCAGTTACAAGGGCAAAGTTCGTCCGTCTGCAGCGCATCGAGAACCCGCAGCACCTCCGCCGGGTTGCGCCCGACGCTGAGGTCGTTCACCGACACAAACCGGATGATGTTGTCCGGGTCGACGATGAACGTCGCCCGCAGGCACACGCCCTCTTCCTTGTCCAGGATCCCGAGTGCCGTCGAAAGCTCGCGCTTGATATCCGAAAGCATCGGGAACGGCAGGTCCTTCAGATCCTCATGGTTCTGCCGCCAGGCAAGGTGCACATATTCGCTGTCGGTGCTGACACCGTAGACGACGGCGTCCCGATCCTCGAAATCCTCGTTCATACGCCCGAACGCGGCGATCTCGGTCGGACAGACGAAGGTGAAGTCCTTCGGCCAGAAGAAGACGACCTTCCACTTTCCCGGATTGGAGTCGTTGTTCGCTTCTGCGAATGCATTCTCCGGATCGGTCGAAACGACGCTCTTCAGATCGAAGCGCGGAAACTGGTCTCCAACAGTAAGCATGTTCTAGGCAGCTCCTTATCTCGGGTGGAGTGGGTGTGTCCGACCTCCTATATGCGGAAGGGGGCCCGATCGGGCCAATGAAAAGGATTGGTCACGTTAATCGGGAAAATCGATGATTCACCTGCCCTCCATGCGACAGCTTCGCTATCTCGACGCCCTCGATCGCGAACGGCATTTCGGCCGGGCGGCAGAGCGCTGCTTCGTCAGCCAGTCGACGCTCAGCGCCGGGATCAAGGAACTCGAGCAGAATCTCGGCGTGGTCCTCGTCGACAGGAGCGGCAGAAACGTACTTTTCACCAATGCGGGCGAGCAGGTCCTCGCCCGCGCTCGCCGCGTCCTGCGCGAGGCGGAGGAGCTGGTGGAGGCTGCCCGGGTCGCGAGCGAGCCCCTGTCCGGCGCCGTCCGCATGGGCGTAATCCCCACGATCGCGCCCTTCTTTCTGCCGCGCATCCTGCCTCTGGTGCGCAAGAAGTGGCCCCGGCTGCAGCTCTACCTGAGCGAAGACCAGACCGCGCGGCTGGTCTCCGAGCTTCATGACGGGCAGCTCGACCTCCTGCTGCTTGCCCTGCCCTGCGACTATGGTCCGGCGGTCGCGGAACCTCTGTTCGATGACACCTTCCGGCTGGCCTGCCCGCCGGACCATCCGTTGGCGGCGGTAGATCGAGTGGATGCCCGCAACATCGATCCCGATGGACTGCTGCTCCTGGCGGACGGCCATTGCCTCCGCGAGCATGCCCTCGATGCTTGCCGTCTGTTCTCCGGCGGCAGGCCCCGGGCCTTCGCCGCAACCAGCCTGCACACGCTGGTGCAGATGGTGGAGAACGGCCTCGGCGTCACCCTGCTGCCGGAAGTAGCTCTCGCCAGCGGGATCCTGGAGGGAACCTCTCTGGTCACCCGGCCGCTCCTCGGCGAACGGACAAGCCGCGAGATAGGGCTCGTCTGGCGACGGGAGTCGCCGCGCGAGCCGGAGTTCCGGCTCCTGGCGGAGTTTCTTCGCGAGGTGAGCGCCGTTTAGGTCAGCCGTCCAGCCCGAGCTTCTGCGCCACACCGTGCTGACGCGCCAGCGCCTGCAATTGCTGCCAGGTCGCATCCTCGACGTCGATACCGCGCTCGGACCTGTCGCGACTGCGTCGGTACTCGATCTCACCCGGATAGAGCACCTCGTCGGTGGTGGCGTCCGGCGGGGTGTCCTTCAGATATTGCGCGAACTCGGTGACTTCCTGACGGAAGGTCTCCAGCGGTCGAAACGCGGCAACGTTGAAGACTGCCATGAAGCATCCATCGTTGTGTCTGCCGGTCGGCTCGACCCCGAAGCCCAATCCGGTGAGGAGTCCGGAGAGAATCTCGACGATCGCGGAAAGCCCGTAGCCCTTGTAACCTTCGGTGCCACCGAGCGGCAGAAGCACGCCCCCGGCTCCGAGTGCGCGCGGGTCGGTGGAGCGCCTGCCCTCCGCGTCGACCAGCCATCCCTCCGGTACGGGAACGCCGCGCGCCGCGGCGACCTTCAGCTTCCCCGCGGCCGCAGCCGACGTTGCCATGTCGATGAACAACGGCGCTTCGAGGTTGGACGGAACGGCGATCGAGATCGGGTTGGTGCCGAGCCGGGCCGCGCGGCCGCCGAACGGCGCGACGTGCTTCGGCGAGCGTCCGGAATCTGCGGTCATGATCGCGATCATGCCTTCCCGCGCCGCCATCAGCGGGTAGTCGGCCAACCGTCCCACGTGGCTCTGACGGAAGACGGTGCATGCGGCGATGTTCGCCGTCTTCGCCTTCTCGATCGTCAGACGCATGGCATGCTCGGCCACGACGTAGCCGAAGCCCCAATGGCCATCGATCACCGTCGTGGTCGGACTCTCCTGCACGACTTCGATCGGCGCGCCGGGAACGATGTGTCCTTTTCCGACCCGGTCGATGTAGACCGGGATCTGAATGATCCCATGCGAATCGTGTCCGGCGAGATTGGCCCCCACGCAATGGCGCGCCACGATCTCCGCCTCCTCGCCGCTCGCGCCGGCGCATCGCAGCAACGTTACGGCGATCTCCGTCAGTCGATCGGGCATCACAGTCGGCATGGCGCTTCTCTCCTCGGCGGTTTGTTCTGAGACTTACGAAGGCGGCGACACCGGCCGACGGCTTCAACCCCGGAAAAAGCACTCCGAGGAAGCCCGCCGCCGCGCCTCGATCGGATTCAACTCATAGCGTACCGGCCCCGTGTCGTAGCTTCTCGGCTCCGCTTGCACGATGTAGACCCGGTCAAACAGGGAATCGCCATCGGAGTCGGCGAAGCAGATCCGACGCCCCGCCGGCACACTGTAGCCTCCCCTCTCCCGCTCTGCGGCGCAATATACCGGCTGGCCCTGAAGCCCGAGGACGATCAGTGGCGTGTCTCGCCAAAGGCTGACAAAGGCTCCCCCGTTCGAGACCTGGTATCCGCCAGAGATACGGGCACTCTCGACCGGGAAATGCTGTGCGGCCAGGATGGCTGCAGCTTCGTTCCCATAGGAGGGGCACATGGGGGCGGGCGACGGCGTGGCGGTCGGCGCCGCCGGAAGGTATCCGGGGCCGGAAGGCGCGGCACCGCGCCCGTCAAGCGGAAGTGGCCCCCGCGCAGGCTGCCCTACCGGCGTCGCTGCGCTGGCGAGCGGAGCCGATGCAGCCGGATCCGGAGCCCAGGCGATAGTCGGCCCGGCCATCGCCGCCTCTCGTGCCTGCGTCGTCGTCGCGACCGGCCGGGCGTCCCAGGAAGATCTCGCCGCGCCGGATTCATCGGCGCAGCCGACCAATCCCAAACAGGCGAGCGCCAGCATTCGGCTCGTGACACCCGTTCGCATTCCTAAACCCTCTCTGCCCGTCCGGCCAACGCGTCGCCGCTACAATAGACTAGCGGCGGGACGTGAAAAGACCCGATCGCCTGGCCTTCTCTGCCGACCTGCCGCTGGTCAAGTTTCCGAGCCACCGCCATAATCCGGCCGCACTTCCGAGCCGCGCCGATCCCGGATCGGAAGCTCCGACCTCACAAGGGGAAAACATGTTGGAGCGCTATTTCGGCCTGGCGACCGCAGGGACGACCGTCCGCACCGAAGCCGTCGCCGGCCTCACGACATTTTTGACGATGGCTTACATTACCTTCGTCAACCCCTTGATCTTGCAAGATGCGGGGATGGACTTTGGCGCGGTGTTCGTCGCAACCTGCGTCGCCGCCGCGGTCGGATCGGCAATCATGGGTCTCGCGGCGAACTATCCGGTCGCCCTCGCCCCTGGAATGGGGCTGAACGCCTACTTCACCTACGGCGTCGTCATCGGGATGGGGCACACGTGGCAGGTGGCGCTCGGCGCGGTGTTCCTCTCCGGCCTGATCTTCATCGTATTGAGCGTGCTGCCGGTCCGAGAGTGGATCGTCAACAGCATCCCTCACTCGCTGAAGCTTTCCATATCGGCAGGAATCGGTCTGTTCCTGGGGATCATCGGGCTGCGAAACGCCGGCCTCGTCGTCGACGATCCGGCAACGCTCCTCACACTCGGGGACGTCACGGCCGTAGAGCCGGTCCTCGCTGCCCTTGGGTTTTTCCTCATAGCCGGCCTGAGTTACCGGAGGGTCCCTGGCGCCGTCATCATCGGCATCCTCGCCGTCACGGCTGTCGCGATGCTCTCGGGCGTCAGCGAGTTCAAGGGCGTCGTCGCGATGCCCCCCGACCCGTCGCCGACCCTGTTCCAGCTGGACATAGCGGGAGCGCTCGACGTCGCTCTTTTCAGCGTCGTGTTCGCCTTCTTGTTCGTGGATCTCTTCGACACCACCGGCACGCTCGTTGGTGTCGCACACCGGGCGGGGCTGCTCACGGACGAGGGGAAACTACCGCGCCTCGGCCGGGCCCTGCTGGCCGACAGCACGGCCACGGTAGTCGGGGCATGTGCGGGGACGTCGACGACGACCAGCTACATAGAGAGCGCGGCGGGCGTCAATGCGGGTGGTCGTACCGGTCTCACGGCCGTGGTAGTCGCGCTGCTCTTCCTCGTCTGCCTGTTCTTCGCACCTCTGGCACAGAGCGTGCCAGCCTTCGCCACCGCACCGGCCCTGGTGTTCGTGGCCTGCCTGATGGCGCGCGGCCTCACGGAGATCGATTGGGAAGATGTGAGCGAGGTCGCACCGGCGATGGTCGCCGCCCTCGCAATGCCACTCACGTTCTCCATCTCGCACGGCATCGCTCTCGGCTTCATCACCTATGCGGCGGTGAAGCTGGTCAGCGGCCGGTATGCGGATGCAAGCCCGGCAGTATTGGTCCTCGCACTGCTCTTCGTGGGGAAGTTCGCGTTCCTCTGATCTCGCAGCTGCGAAATAACGGCGATGTCTCGCCAGTGCCTTCTTCATCGGCAGATGCCGAAAAAAGTGGTGACTCGGCTTCAACGTTCGTCTACAAAGTATCGTAACAAGATCGGCGGGCAGCCGGCGGTGATACGGCCCAAGTCGGGGGAGGAAAGTCCGCGCCAAGCGGCACTAAGAACAAGACACTTTACCTCAGTGGTAATGGGAGCAAGACATCGTAATGTCTTGCTCTCGTTTATTTTTAGCCGTCACGCGACTCCCTTCCCCGACCTGACGGCGCGCCCGGACCCGAGCAAGCGGTAAGGAAGCGGTTGCGCCGAGCGCAGCGAGCGATGCTAGCTGAGGACCCCTTCGTCGCCGGCAGCTCGCGCCTACTCTCAGGAGGGGCGAAAGCTGATGATGTCGGCCTCGATGACGTAGAAGATCGCGATCCAGATGACGCTGGCGATGATGGTGGTGATGGCCGCCTTCAGCCCGATCCGCGGGTGCTCCGGCGCGCTGTCCGCCATACCGCGCTCCGTCTTCTCCGGCACACGGACGCCCCAGGGAAGCACCACGAAGAGAACCAGCCACCAGACGATGATGTAGACGACGATGCCGGAGACGATACCCAAGGCTAAACCTGTTCCAGTTCGACCAGAGTGCCGCAGAAGTCCTTCGGATGGAGAAACAGGACCGGCTTCCCGTGGGCACCGATCGACGGCTTGCCGTCACCGAGCACACGCGCCCCCGACGCCAGCAGACGGTCGCGCGCAGCCTCGATGTCTTCCACTTCGTAGCACACATGATGCATGCCGCCGGATGTGTTCCGCTCTAAAAAGCCCGCGATCGGCGAGGCTTCTCCCAGCGGCTCCATCAACTCCACCTTGGTGTTCGGCAATTCCACGAACACGATTCTGACCCCGTGTGACTCCAATGCGAGCGGCTTGGAGACGCGGGCGCCGAGCATGCTGCTGTAGACCTTCGAGGCCGCCTCGACATCCGGCACGACGATGGCGACATGGTTCAACCGTCCGATCATGCTTTCTCCGACTTCCGCATCCAGGTTGGCCACTCAAACCCGTGCGAGGTGTACTTCGATCGCCGGACGCTTCTTGTACCGGCTTCGCAATTGCCGACGCACCGCGATCCTCGCCGCATCGATGACGGGTTCGTCTTCGCGGCGCGCGGCCGGCGAAAGCCGTCCCACGGCTTCCTCGACCGCACGAAGAAGCAACGCAGCCATGTCCCCCTCTTCCTCCTCGTGCACCAGACCGTGCACCGAGATCTGAGGCTCGGTCAGCACCTTCCCTTTCGCGTCCAGAACGAGGCTGATTGTTGCCACCCCATTCTCGACCATCCGGCGTCGAGCCCGCAGCGCCCCGCCTTCGAGCGGCACCACCTTCTGGCCGTCGAAGGTGAGCCGTCCGGTGTGAACCTCTCCCACGATCGCGCTTTCGCTTCTGGTGAAGCGGATGATCGACCCGTTCTCCGGCAGCAGCGAATGAGGGACCGTGCCCAGCTTCTGCACGAGCTCGCGATGCGCCATGCGATGCCGAATTTCCCCGTGCACGGGCACGCTCACCTTCGGCCTGATCCACTCGTACATGCGTCGCAGTTCGCCTCTTGCCGGATGGCCCGACACGTGGACGAAATGATCCCGATTGGTGATGATTTCCATGCCCATGCGGGCGAGTTGGTTCTGGAGGCGATCGACCGCGCGCTCGTTGCCCGGAATTGTGCGCGACGAGAATACGATGGTGTCATCCGGGTCCAGGACGACGTGCGGATGCGTGCCCCCCGCAATACGGTGCAGGGCGGCACGTGGCTCGCCCTGACTCCCGGTACAAATGAGGACGACCTCGTCGGGCGGCAGGAAGCCGACATGCTCTTCGCTGAGGAAATCCGGCACGCCGCGTAGATAGCCGGTGCTGCGCGCCACCTGGTCCATGCGGCGGAGGGAGCGGCCGACGAGGGCAACGCGCCTGCCGTTCGCCGCCGCGGCCCGCGAGATCGTCTGCAGTCGCGCCACGTTGCTCGCGAAGCAGGTGAATACCACGCGTCCCGACGTCCGGGCAGAAATCAGGTCCGTAATGCTCGGCAGCAACTCGGCTTCGGAGCGCGAGTGTCCCTCGATGATCGCGTTCGTCGAGTCGCAGATCATCGCGAGCACACCCTCGTCTCCCAGACGCCGGAACGCAGCCTCGTCGGTCGGGGGACCAATCACCGGATCCGGATCGAGCTTCCAGTCGCCGGTGTGAAACAGCGTGCCCGCGTCCGAGCGGATCGCAACGCCATGAGCTTCGGGGATGGAATGCGCTACCGGGATCAGCTCGATGTCGAAGGGTCCCGCCATAAAGCGGCCACCGCGCGGCACCTCCTTGACCTTCGCTTCCCCTGCCACCCCTTCTTCGGTGAGCTTGCGGCGCACGAACTCGGCCGTGAACGGCGTGGCGTAGATCGGGCACCGAACCTTTTGCCACACATAAGGCACGGCGCCGACATGGTCCTCGTGCGCATGCGTGAGCACGATGGCCGCGAGCCGGTTCTCCTGCCCTTCAAGGCAGGCGAGATCAGGCAGGATTATGTCCACGCCCGGGGTGGTGTCGTCTCCGAACGTTATGCCGAGATCCACCATGATCCACTGGCCCGCCCTCCCGTAGAGGGCCACGTTCATGCCCACCTCGCCGAGGCCGCCGAGGGCCACGAAGAGCACCTCATCGTCCCCCGGGACGGGAAGCGCCATGGCCTGTCGCTGCTCGCTCATCCGGTGTTGCGCCGATGCACTTCTAGGAGTCCCCGCAATGTCAGATCCTTGTCTATACTCTCAATGATGGGCGTCGCGCCGGCAAACAGGGTCGCCAACCCTCCCGTCGCGATCACCCGAAGTTCCGGTCCCTGTTCCCGCCTGATCCGTTCGATCAGGCCCTCGATCAGCCCGACATAGCCCCAGAAGATTCCCGATTGCATCGCAGCAACCGTGTTGCGACCGACCACTGGGCCGTCCGGGTGCCGGATGGCCACCAGGGGCAGCTTCGCGGCCGCCATGTGGAGGGCCTCCAACGAGAGGTTCGCGCCGGGCGCGATGACTCCTCCGAGGTAATTGCCGTCTCCGTCGATCACGTCGAAGGTCGTCGCGGTGCCGAAATCGATGATGACGAGCGGACCACCATAAGCAGCGTATCCCGCCAAAGCATTGACGAGCCGGTCTGCACCGACTTCATCCGGCTTGTCGGTAAGGACGCGGATTCCGAGGTTCACGTTCGCATCCCCCACCACGAGCGGCTCGCACTCGAAGTAGCGTCTGCACAGCGTGATCAGGTTGAAGAGCGAAGCCGGAACGACCGTCGCGATGATCGCCGCCTTGATCTGCTCTCGCCCGATCCCCTGCAACGCCATCAGGCTCATCAGCCAGACGGCGTGTTCGTCGGCGGTGCGATGCGGATCGTTGGCGCTTCGCCAGATGCCGCGCTGTTCTTCGCCCTCATAGACGGCGAACACCACGTTGGTGTTGCCTGCATCGATCGCGAGAAGCATGGGCGAGCTCTCCTCAACCCTCCGCCGGGAGAATGTCGGCCGCCGCGAGACGACACTCCGTGCCGGCGTCCGACTCCAGAACAAGCGAACCGTCCGGATCGATCCCGAGCATTCGGCCCGTGATCGTGCCGGCTTCCACTCGAGCCACTATCGGGTCGCCGAGGCCGTAGGCGTTCCTCATCCACTCCTGGCGAATCGGCTCGAAACCGTCCCGGGACCAGCATGCGCTCCAGCGCTCGAATGCCCCGCAGTACGCCTCAAGCGCCTGCACGGCAGTGGCGGCGCGACCTCCTTCGGTCCGCACGTCCGTCGCGGGCCACTCGGTGTCGCCCGGATGATGCATGAGATTGATCCCGGTGCCGACGACGACCCAGCCAGGCGCCCCCGGCATCCAACCGCCTGCCTCCAGAAGAATACCAGAGACCTTCCGACCACCGACAAGCACGTCGTTCGGCCATTTGAGCGCGATGTCCTGTCGACCGGGAAGCAGCGGGCGAACCGTGTCAAGCACCGCCAGGGCAGCGACGAACCCGAGCTGGGCCGCGGACGGCAGACTACAGTTCGGGCGCAGCAGGATCGAGCACATGAGGTTACCGGCCGGACCGCTCCAGGACCGGCCGCGCCGTCCACGCCCTTTCGTCTGCTCGATCGCCCAGACCACCAGTCGATCGGGTGCCTCACCCTGGGCGACGCGCCGCTTCAGCTCCGAATTGGTGCTGTCGAGCGTGTCGAAAGCTGCAAGGCTGTACCCCTGCGGCAGCGTGGGCTCCTGCATCATCCTCCGAAGAGCGAGGCCGCCGCCGTGGTGGCCGGCGCGAGAATCGGCGCCGGGTAGACGATGAACAGAAGGATGACGAGACCCGTGGCCCAGAGAATCGCCCCCACCTCACGCCCGATCGGGCGATCGAACGGCTCGACCACTTCGTCGAAGTACATGATCTTGACGATGCGGAGGTAGTAGAAGCAGCTCACGACGCTCGTCAGAACGCCGATTACCGCGAGGGTCACCAGCCCCGCCTCAATCGCCGGCAGGAAGACATAGACCTTCCCGAAGAAGCCGGCGAGCGGGGGAATGCCCGCCATGGAGAACATGAAGGTGCCCATCGCCGCCGCTACCATCGGGTGCGTCTTCGACAGGCCAGCGAGATCTTCGATATCTTCGACCATGCGGCCGTTCTGCCGCATGCAGAGGATGCAGGCGAACGTCCCGAGGTTCATGAACAGATATATGGCCATGTAGATCAGCACGCCCCGCACACCGGCTTCGGTGCCGGCGGCGAGCCCGACGAAGGCATAGCCGACGTGCCCGATCGAGCTGTAGGCCATCAGCCGCTTTATGTTCGTCTGTACGATCGCGGCGAAGGCGCCGATCAGCATCGATCCCACCGAGATGACGACGATCACCTGCTGCCAGTCGGCGACGAGCGGCCCGAACGGTCCGGTCAATACCCGCAGGAACAGCGCGACCGCGGCGACCTTCGGAGCGACGGCGAAAAAGGCGGTAACAGGGGTCGGCGCCCCCTCGTAGACGTCGGGGGTCCACATGTGAAACGGCACCGCCGAAACCTTGAACGCCAGTCCCGCGCTGACGAAGACGAGGCCGAAAACCACGCCGATCCAGGTGCTCTCCGGCGCGCCCGCAGCCAGCACCCGCGCGAGCGCGTCAAAGCCCGTCGAGCCGGCAAAGCCGTAGATCAGCGACGCGCCGTAAAGCAACAAGCCGGACGACAGTGCCCCGAGCACGAAGTATTTGAGTCCGGCTTCGGTCGACCGGACGGAGTCCCTGCGGAAGGCGGCGAGCACATAGAGCGACAGGCTCTGCAGCTCGAGGCCGAGATAGAGGGCGATGAAGTCGTTCGCCGAAATCATCATCATCATGCCGAGCGTCGCCAGCACGACGATCACAGGGTATTCGAACCGGTCGAGCCCCTCGTTTGCGTTGAACCGCACCGCCAACACGATCGCGGATGCCGAACCGATCAGAACCAACGCCTTCATGAACACGGCGAACTGGTCGACAATGAACAAGCCTTCGAAGGCGCGCGCCGGCTCGCGGCCGAAGATCACCACCAGCACGAACGCGATGGCGAGTGTCGCCACCGAGAGCGTGGAGAGTGTGCGGCTCTCGTCCGATCGACGGAACACGCCGATCATGAGAAGGGCCATCGCCGCACAGGCGAGAAAGATTTCCGGCACGGCCGGTGAGAAGACCATCGCTTCGCTCGCAGGCATCGGGTTCATCTCTGCGCCGCCTGTAGGACCGTGGCGCCATCTGCGGCCGCCCTGATGGGCTGCCCGTCGAGCAGATGCGCCACCGAGCCTGAGATCGAGTCGAGGAAGACGCCCGGATTGATTCCCATCCAGAGGACCATGAGCACGAGTGGCGCCATGATCGCCGCTTCACGCCAATTGAGGTCGGTGATCCCCTTCAGGTCCTCATGCACCAGCTTGCCGAAGATCACGCGGCGATACAGGTACAGCATGTACATCGCGCCGAGGATGAGACCCGTGGCGGCGAAGAAGGCGAGCCAGGTGTTCACGAGGAAGGCACCGACCAGTGTCAGAAACTCTCCGACGAAGCCGCTTGTCCCCGGCAGCCCGACCGCGCCGAGCGTGAATACCATGAACACAAACGCATACTTCGGCATCCGGTGGACCAGTCCGCCGTAGCGTGCGATCTCGCGGGTGTGCATCCGGTCGTAGACAACGCCGACGCAGAGAAACAACGCACCGGACACGATGCCGTGGCTCAGCATCTGGAAGATGGCGCCTTCGATGCCCTGCTGCGTCCGGGTAAAGATGCCGATGGTGACGAAACCCATGTGCGCGACCGATGAATAGGCGATCAGCTTCTTCATGTCCTCCTGGGCGAGCGCTACCAGCGAGGTGTAGATGATCGCCACGACCGAGAGCGCGAACACCAGCGGCGCGAACATCTCCGACGCTTCCGGGAACATCGGCAGCGAGAACCGGAGGAAGCCGTAGCCGCCCATCTTCAGGAGGACGCCGGCGAGGATTACCGACCCTGCCGTCGGCGCCTCGACGTGCGCGTCCGGCAGCCAGGTGTGGACCGGCCACATCGGCACCTTCACGGCGAACGACGCGAAGAACGCGAGCCAGAGCCAGGTCTGCATGGCAGCCGGAAAGCCGTAGCCGAGGTTCGCGATTAGGTCGGTCGTGCCGCTGGTGAAGTACATGGCGAGGATCGCCAGCAGCATCAGAACCGAGCCGGTCAACGTGTAGAGGAAGAACTTGAAGGCCGCGTAGACACGCCGCGCGCCGCCCCACACGCCGATGATCAGGAACATCGGGATCAGCACGCCCTCGAAGAAGACGTAGAAGAGGACGAGATCGAGGGCACAGAACATGCCGACCATCAGCGTCTCTAGGACGAGGAAGGAGATCATGTACTCCTTCACCCGCGTCTCGACCGCGCCCCAGCTAGACAGGATGCAGAGCGGCGTAAGGAACGTCGACAGCAGCACGAAGAAGATCGAAATGCCGTCCACGCCCATCTGATAGGTCATGCTGAAGGCGGGAAAGAGCTCCACCCGCTCGACCATCTGGAAGCCGGGATCGGCCGGATCGAAACCGACCCAGATCAGGAGCGACAGCAGGAAAGTGACGAGCGAGGTCCAGAGCGCCGTGCCGCGGGCATTGCGCGCCACGACCGCGTCATCGTCACCGCGTGCGAAGACGATGATCAGAAGAGCGCCGACCAGCGGAAGGAACGTCGTCAGCGAAAGGATCGGAAAGCCCATGATGCGCTACATTCCCTGCCGGTAGAGGTACCAGGAAATCAGCATCACGACCCCGATCAGCATGGCGAAGGCATAGTGATAGACATATCCGCTCTGCAGCCTGCTCGTCTGCACCGCGATGCGGCGGGTGGTGGCGGCGAGGCCGTCCGGTCCCAGACCGTCGATGATGGCCCCGTCGCCCCCCTTCCATAGCCCGCGTCCGAGCGCGAATGCAGGGCGAACGAAGATCCGGTCGTAGAGCTCGTCGAAGTACCACTTGTTGAGCAGGAACAGATAGAGGGGCTTGAGGCTGCCCGCGAGACGCCCCGGCAGGCCCGGCGCGGCCATATAGAACAGCCACGCGAGCGCGATGCCGGTGACTCCCATCACCAGGGGCAGCAGCTTGACCCAGGCCGGGGCGTGGTGCGCCGCTTCCATGGCCCGGTGCTCCGGGAGGATCAGGATCGAGTCGCCCCAAAACCTGTGCATCCCGTCGCCGACGAATGCCTCGTAGCCGACCAGGCCGGCGAAGACGGCGCCGATCGCCAGGAAAACCAACGGACCGATCATCACCGGCGGCGATTCGTGCACGTGCGCCATGACGATCTCGCTCGCGCGCGGCTGCCCGTGGAAGGTCATGAAGATCAGGCGCCAGGAATAGAAGGCGGTCATCACGGCAGCCGCGATGCCCATCCAGAAGGCATAGTCACCGATGCCGGTGTGGGCCCCCCAGGCGGACTCGAGGATCATGTCCTTGGAGTAGTAGCCGGCGAAGATCGGGATGCCGGCAAGCGCGAGGCTGCCGATCCACATCAGCACATAGGTCACCGGGATCATGCGCCAGATGCCGCCCATCTTTCGCATGTCCTGCTCGTCGGACATCGCGTGGATCACGGATCCAGCTCCGAGAAACAGCAGCGCCTTGAAGAACGCGTGCGTCATCAGGTGAAAAATCGCGGCCGGATATGCCGAAACGCCTGCAGCGAAAAACATGTAGCCGAGCTGGCTACAGGTCGAATAGGCGATCACGCGCTTGATGTCGTTCTGCACGAGGCCCACAGTCGCTGCAAAGAACGCGGTGGTCGCGCCGATGAAGGCGACGAAGCCGAGCGTCCCCGGTGCGTACTCGAACAGCGGTGACAGCCGCGCCACCATGAACACGCCAGCCGTCACCATGGTGGCGGCATGGATCAGCGCCGACACCGGCGTCGGCCCTTCCATCGCGTCCGGCAGCCAGGTGTGCAGACCGAGCTGGGCGGACTTCCCCATCGCACCGATGAACAGCAGGAAACAGGCGATCTCGAGTGCCGGCAGGTCCAGGTCGAGGAACGACATCACCGTTCCGGCATGCTGGGGTGCGGCGGCGAAGATCGTGTCGAACACGATCGAGTCGAAGATGAAGTACACCGACAGAATGCCGAGCGCGAAGCCGAAGTCACCGACCCGGTTCACGATGAACGCCTTGATAGCGGCGGCGTTGGCCGATGGCCGGTCGAACCAGAAACCGATCAGCAGATACGAGCAGAGTCCGACGCCTTCCCAGCCGAAGAACAGTTGAAGCAGATTGTCGGCCGTCACCAGCATCAGCATCGAAAACGTGAAAAGGCTGAGATAGGCCATGAAGCGCGGCACATGCGGATCGTGGTGCATGTAGCCGATCGAGTAGATGTGCACGGCCGCCGAGACGAAGGTGACGACGATCAGCATCACCGCGCTGAGCGTGTCGAAGCGGAGGGCCCAACTCGCCTCGAACGTACCTGAGCGGATCCACTCGAACAGCTCGATCTGACGCGCCTCGCCCCCGAGCGCGACCTCGACGAAGATGATGACGGACAGCAGTGCGGACACGCAGATCGCGCTGCAGGTGACCAGCTGGGCGCCCCGATCCCCAATCTGGCGGCCGAACAAACCGGCAATCGTCGCCGCCAGAAGCGGCAGGAACACGGCAGCGGCGTACATTCCGCGTCAGCCCTTCATCAGGTTTATCTGGTCCACCGCGATCGTGCCGCGGTTGCGGAAATAGACGACTAGGATGGCCAGTCCGATCGCGGCCTCGGCAGCCGCGACGGTGAGCACGAACATGGCGAAGACCTGGCCGACGAGGTCGCCGAGTTGGGTGGAGAAGGCCACGAGGTTGATGTTCACCGCGAGCAGCATGAGCTCGATCGACATCAGGATGATGATCACGTTCTTCCGGTTGAGGAAGATTCCGAAGATGCCGAGCGTGAACAGGATGGCAGCGACGGTGAGGTAATGGGCGAGACCGATTGCCATCACACGCCTCCCCGGCTCGGTACTTTCACGACCTCGATCGTGTCGGACTTGCGGCGCGCATTCTGCTCGGCGATCGACTGCCTGCGCAGCCCGTCGCGCTGGCGCAGCGTCAGGACGATCGCCCCGACCATCGCGACCAGCAGAATCATCCCGGCCGCCTGAAACAGGTACACGAAACGGGTATAGAGCACCGACCCGAGCGCATGGGTGTTCGTGACGACAGTGGGATCGGGCGTCGGAATCGTCGCGACGTCAGCGGCTTCCGGTGCCACGGCCCAACTGCCGAAGACGAGAACCAGCTCCGCCAGCAGAACGATGCCGACGAGGCCGCCGATTGGCAGATACTGCAGAGCACCGTGCCGCATCTCGCGAAAATTGATGTCGAGCATCATCACGACGAAAAGGAACAGGACGGCGACGGCGCCGACGTAGACCACGACCAGCACCATCGCCAGGAACTCCGCGCCCATTAGCACGAAAAGCGCGGCGGAATTGAAGAATGCGAGGATCAGAAACAGCACCGAGTGGACCGGATTCCGGGCCGAAATGACCATCACTCCCGACGCCACCGCGACAGCGGCAAACATATAGAACGTCAAGGAATGAATGATCATCTATTCCCCCGACCGGCCGCTCGCCCTGCTCATGCAGGCTCGCCGGCTTCGTCCTCTGCTCTTCTGGGTGACCGTAAGCGCCGGGTTTAGCGATAGGGCGCGTCGAGTGCAAGGTTCTCAGCGATGGCCGCTTCCCAGCGATCGCCATTCGCGAGCAGCTTCTGCTTGTCATAGAGCAGCTCCTCGCGCGTCTCGGTAGCGAACTCGAAGTTCGGTCCCTCGACGATCGCATCGACCGGACAGGCTTCCTGACAGAAGCCGCAGTAGATGCACTTCGTCATGTCGATGTCGTAGCGCGTCGTGCGGCGACTTCCGTCGGCCCGCGGCTCGGCCTCGATCGTGATCGCGAGCGCGGGGCAGACCGCCTCGCAGAGCTTGCACGCGATGCACCGCTCCTCGCCGTTGGGATATCGGCGAAGCGCATGCTCGCCCCTGAAGCGGGGGCTGATCGGGCTCTTCTCGTACGGGTAGTTCAGCGTCACCTTCGGCCGGAACATGTAGCGGAAGGTCAGCCACATGCCCGACAACAACTCCGACAGGAGAAAGCTGCGAACGCTTCGGTCCAAGTATGCCATGAGACTTGCAAGCTCCTGCGGCGTCAGCCGGCAATCGTATCCGGCAGCCAGTCCATCGCGACCAGCACGCCCGCGGTAATGATCACCCATGCGAGCGACAACGGCAGAAACACTTTCCAGCCGAGCCGCATGAGCTGGTCGTATCGGTAGCGCGGGAAGGTCGCGCGCACCCAGAGAAAGACGAAGAGGCAGGCGGCGATCTTCAATGCGAACCAGACCGGGCCCGGGATCCAGTTCAGCGGCGCCACATCCACCGGCGGCAGCCAGCCTCCCAGGAAGAGGATGGACGTCATCGCGCTCATCAGGATCATGTTCGCGTATTCGCCAAGGAAGAACAGCGCGAACGCCATCGACGAGTATTCGACGTTGTAGCCGGACACCAACTCGGCTTCGGCTTCCGGCAGGTCGAAGGGAGCCCGATTCGTCTCGGCCAGCCCGGAAATGAAGAAGACGACGAACATCGGCAGAAGCGGTATCGCGAACCAGATGTTCTGCTGCGCCAGGACGATGTCGCTCAGATTCAAGGACCCTACGCAGAGGAGCACCGTGATGATCACGAAGCCGATCGAGACTTCGTACGAGACCATCTGCGCCGCCGATCGCAGGGCACCTAGGAAAGCGTAGCGGGAATTGCTCGCCCACCCCGCCATGATGATGCCGTAGACCCCGAGCGACGAGATCGCGAACAGATAAAGTATCCCGACATTGATGTCGGCGAGCACAACGCCCGGCCCGAACGGAATCACCGCCCACGCGACCAGCGCCAGAATGAAGGTGATCATCGGCGCCAGCACGAACACGACCCGATTCGCGCCGGCCGGAATGATCGTCTCCTTCAGCAGCAGCTTGAGGCCGTCGGCGATCGGCTGCAGCAGACCGAACGGACCGACGACGTTCGGCCCCTTCCGCATCTGCATCGCGGCGATCACCTTCCGCTCAGCGTAGGTGAGGTAGGCGATCGCCAGAAGGAGGGGAACGACGATTGCGATGATGTAAAGGACGATCTTCGCCGTCGGCCACGCGTAACTTGCCCAGAAATCAACCATGGGTGCCGGTCTTCCCAGCCGATTGCAATAGCTCGAGGGTGCAGCGCGCCATGGTTTCCGAAGCCCGCGAAATCGGGTCCGTCATGTAGAAGTTGTCGATCGGTGACTCGAACGGCGCCGACGACATTTGTCCCGCCACGCCGAAGCTGCCCCATTCCGCGGGCACCCGCTCGTCGAGCTCCGCAAAAACCGGATTGGCCTCCATCAGACGTTTCCGCATCTCCAGCAGCGTATCGTACGGCAGAGTTTTCCCGAGCACCTCGGAAAGTGCCCGGACGATCGCCCAATCCTCCCTCGCCTCGCCCGGCGGGAAACTCGCCCGGAGCGCGAGCTGAACCCGGCCCTCGGTGTTGACGTACGTTCCATCCTTCTCGGTGTAGGCGGCCCCGGGAAGAATCACGTCCGCCCGATGTGCCCCCGCATCACCGTGATGGCCTTGGTAGATGACGAACGCGTCACCGAGCCGCGCCATGTCGAGCTCGTCGGCGCCCAGCAGATAGACCACGTCGATCTCGCCCCGCTCGGCCCCGGAAAGGATGCCTTCCAGATCCCGACCGCCGCCACCGGGTACAAAGCCGAGATCCAGTCCGCCGACCCGCGCCGCAGCGGTATGGAGCATGTTGAACCCATTCCACTCCTCGCCGATGGCTCCGCAGGCCTCAGCGAGCGCGCGCACCGCCGCCAGCACCGCCGCCCCGTCGGACCGCTGCAATGCTCCCTGGCCGACGATGACCATCGGCCGCTCGGCGGATTTCAGAACTTCCGCGAATGCATGGCCGCCATCCAGCAGGTCCTGCAGGGTCTCCGGGCCGGCGCCGAGATAGTCGTAGCGGTAGGTGAGATCCAGCTGTTGCCCGATTACGCCGATCCGCGCCTGCCCGCTCAGCCATCGCTTGCGGATACGCGCGTTCAGCACCGGCGCTTCCCAGCGTGGATTGGTGCCGACCAGCAGGATTGCATCCGCCTCTTCGATACCGGCGATCCCGCTGTTGAAGATGTAGCCGGCCCGGCAGGACGGGTCGATTCTGGCACCATCCTGTCGACAATCGAGGTTGCGCGAGCCGAGCGCATGCATCAGGTCGTGCAGCGCCATCATCGATTCGCAATCAGCCAGATCACCGGCGATTGCGGCGATCCGCTCACCCGGCAAGCCGGCGATCCGGTCGGCGATCGTCTGGAAGGCCTCACCCCAGTTGGCCGGCACCAGCTTTCCTTCGCGGCGCACGTAAGGTCGGTCGAGACGCTGGCGTTTCAGGCCGTCGCAGGCGTAGCGGGTCTTGTCGGAAATCCACTCTTCGTTGACGTCGTCATTCATGCGCGGCAGGACGCGCATCACTTCGGCGCCGCGCGCATCGACCCGGATGTTGCTCCCCAGCGCGTCCATCACGTCGATGGTCTCGGTTTTCCGCAACTCCCAGGGCCGGGCCATGAAGGCGTAGGGTGCCGACGTGAGGGCGCCGACCGGACACAGGTCGATGACGTTCGCCGAAAGTTCCGACCTCACCGCGCGCTCGAGCGTCGTGATCTCCATGTGCTCGCCGCGGCCGACCGCGCCGATCACCGGTACGCCGGCCACCTCGTCGGCAAAACGAATGCAGCGGGTGCAATGGATGCAGCGCGTCATGATCGTCTTGATCAGCGGCCCCATGTACTTGTCGGTGACCGCGCGCTTGTTCTCGTGGTAGCGGCTGTGGTCCATGCCATAGGCCATGGCCTGGTCCTGCAGGTCGCACTCGCCGCCCTGATCGCAGATAGGACAATCGAGGGGGTGGTTGATCAGGAGGAACTCCATCACGCCCTTGCGCGCCTTGCGCGTCATCGGCGAGTCGGTGAACACCTCCATCCCCTCGCCTGCAGGCATGGCGCAGGATGCCGCGGGCTTCGGCGGCCCCGGCTTGATTTCGACGAGGCACATCCGGCAATTGCCCGCAATCGCGAGCCGCTCGTGATAGCAGAAGCGCGGAATCTCCTTCCCGGCCAGCTCGCACGCCTGCAATACCGTGGAGCCGGGCGGGACCTCGATCTCGATGCCGTCGACCTTGAGCTTCGGCATGGTGCCTGACTTTCCTCCTACGCCGCCGCGGCCTCGTACCGCGCACGATACTCTTCGATCCGCCGCTCCAGCTCCGGTCGGAAATGCCTGATCAGCCCCTGAACCGGCCACGCCGCGGCATCGCCGAGAGCGCAGATCGTGTGTCCCTCGATCTCGTAGGTGACGTCCAGGAGCGTCTCGATCTCTTCGGGCCGCGCGTCGCCTCTGGTCATACGCTCCATGACCCGCCACAGCCAGCCGGTACCTTCACGGCAGGGGGTACACTGACCACAGCTCTCATGCATGTAGAAGCGGGAGAGGCGCGTGATCGCGCGCACGACGTCGGTAGACTTGTCCATGACGATCAGTGCCGCCGTCCCGAGCCCGGATTTCTCCGCCCGGAGGCTGTCGAAGTCCATCAGGACGTTGTCGCAGATCGATTTGGGCAGCAGCGGCGTCGACGACCCACCCGGGATCACCGCAAGCAGGTTGTCCCATCCGCCGCGCACGCCGCCGGCGTGCTTCTCGATGAGCTCCCGCATGGGGATGCCCATCTCCTCTTCCACGTTGCACGGCTGCTCGACGTGGCCAGAAATGCAGAACACCTTGGTCCCGGTGTTGTTTTCACGCCCGAGGCCGGCGAACCAGTCGCCGCCCCGACGCAGGATCGTCGGGACCGCAGCGATGGTCTCGACGTTGTTGACCGTTGTCGGGCAACCGTAGAGCCCGGCCATTGCGGGAAACGGCGGCTTCAGACGCGGCTGGCCCTTACGTCCTTCGAGGCTCTCCAGAAGCGCAGTCTCTTCGCCACAGATGTACGCGCCGGCGCCGCGGTGGAGGTAGAGGTCGAAATCCCATCCGGACCCGCAGGCGTTCTTGCCGATCAGACCGGCCTCGTAGGCTTCGTCGATCGCGAACTGCAGGTGCTCGGCTTCGCGATAGAACTCACCCCGAATGTAGATGTAGCAAGCATGCGCGGCCATCGCGAAGCTGGCGATCAGGCAGCCCTCGACCAGCTTGTGCGGATCGAAGCGCATCATGTCCCGGTCCTTGCATGTGCCGGGTTCGCCTTCGTCGGCATTCACCACCAGATAGTGGGGCCGGTCGCCGACCTCCTTCGGCATGAACGACCACTTGAGCCCGGTCGGGAATCCGGCGCCGCCGCGCCCCCGCATCCCGGACTTCTTCATTTCCTCGATGATCCAGTCGCGGCCCTTCGACAGGATCTCCTTGGTACCGTCCCAGTCGCCGCGCGCACGCGCGCCCTGCAGGCGCCAGTCGTGGATGCCGTAAAGATTCGTGAAGATTCGATCCTGGTCCTTCAGCATCATGCGCCCCCTGCCGCGCCCTGATCGCGGAGCGTCGTCAACCCTCCAGCCGGTGCGGAGTGCGTGCGACCCGACTGGGACCCGGCCTTCGGCACCTCGTCACGCTTCAGGCTGTCGAGAATCCGTTCCATCGTCTCCGGTGTCAGATCCTCGTAGTAATCGTCATTGATCTGGACAACGGGCGCGTTCACGCAGGCTCCGGCACACTCCACTTCGTGCAGCGAGAACTGGCCGTCTTCGCTCGTCTGGCCGAACTTCAGGCCCAGCACCCGTTCGCACGTCGAAGTGATCTCGTCCGATCCGCGCAGCCAGCAGGGCGTGGTGGTGCAGACGTGCACCCGATAGCGGCCCGTAGGCCGCAGATAGAACATTGTGTAGAAGCTGGCGACCTCCCACACCCGAATCGACGGCATCCGGAGCATCTCTGCGACGTACTCGATCGCGGCCGCCGGCAACCACCCGCCATTCTGACGTTGCGCGAGGTCCAGCAAGGGCAGAACGGCACTGGCCTGGCGCCCCTCCGGATACTTCGCGATGATCGCCTGGGCCTTGCTCGTGTTCTTGTCGTCGAACGAAAAGGTCTTTGGCTGTCTCGGGTCGTCCAGTCCCGGCACGCCGCTCATCGATCGATCTCCCCGAATACGATGTCCATCGCCCCCAGAATGGCGACGCTGTCGGCGAGCAGGTGGCCCTTCGACAGGAAGTCCATAGCGGCGAGGTGCGGGAACCCGGGAGCGCGGATCTTGCAGCGGTACGGCCGATTCGTTCCGTCCGCGACCAGATAGACCGCGAACTCACCCTTGGGCGCCTCGACGGCGGTGTAGGTTTCGCCCGCCGGCACGTGATAGCCCTCGGTATAGAGCTTGAAGTGATGGATGAGGGCTTCCATCGATCGCTTCATCGAAGCTCGCGGCGGCGGCGCGATCTTGTGATCCGTCGTCATCACAGGGCCTTCGGGCAATTCCCTGAGACACTGATTTATGATGCGCAGGCTCTGGCGCATCTCCTCCAGCCGGATCAGATAGCGATCGTAGCAGTCCCCTGTCTTGCCGATCGGAATGTCGAAGTCCATCCGGTCGTACACGTCGTAGGGCTGCGCCTTCCGCAGATCCCACGGCACGCCCGAGGCCCGCAGCATCGGACCGGAGAAGCCCCAGTCCAACGCGTCTTCAGCCGAAATGACTCCGACATCGACCGTCCGCTGCTTGAAGATCCGGTTCTCATTGAGCAGGACTTCGAGCTCGTCGATGAACTTCGGGAATGTCTCTGCCCAGGCCGCTATGTCGTCGACGAGGCCGGCCGGCATGTCCTGATGCACGCCGCCTGGCCTGAAGTATGCGGCATGGAGGCGGGCCCCGCTCACCCGCTCGTAGAACTCCATGAGAATCTCGCGCTGCTCGAAGCCCCAGAGCAGCGGCGTCATCGCGCCGACGTCGAGCGCGAACGTGGTCACGTTGAGCAGGTGATTCAGGATGCGCGTGATCTCGGAGAACAGCACGCGAATGTACTGGCCCCGTTCCGGGACCGTGATGCCGAGAAGCTTCTCCGTCGCCAGCGCGAAGGCATGCTCCTGGCACATGGGCGAGACGTAATCGAGGCGGTCGAAATAGGGCACCGCCTGGAGGTAGGTCTTGTATTCGATCAGCTTTTCAGTGCCGCGGTGCAGCAGGCCGATGTGCGGGTCGATCCGCTCGACCACCTCTCCGTCCAGCTCCATCACCATGCGGAGAACGCCGTGTGCCTCCGGATGCTGCGGTCCGAAGTTCAGCGTGTAGTTCTTGATCAGGGCCTCGGCCATCAGACCTCCCCCTCCGTCTCGGCCTTCTCATCGCCAGGCAACGGTCGCGTCATCCCCTCCCAGGGACTGAGGAAGTCCCAGCTCCGGAATTCCTGCGTAAGCCTCACCGGCTCGTAGACTACCCGCTTCGCCTCTGGGTCGTACCGAATCTCCACGTAACCGGTCAGCGGGAAGTCCTTCCGGAAGGGGTGTCCCTCGAAGCCGTAGTCGGTAAGGATCCGTCGCAGGTCGGGGTGATCGGAGAAGAACACTCCGAACATGTCCCAGACCTCGCGCTCGAACCAGTTTGCGGAGCTGAACACGCCGACAGCCGAGGGAACCGGCGTATCCTCGTCCGTGGTCACCTTCACCCGCACCCGGCTGTTGTGGCGGTGACTCAGCAGATTGTAGACAACCTCGAATCGCTCCGGCCTGTCCGGATAGTCGACGCCAGTGATGTCGACCAGTTGCTTGAAATGGCAGTTCGGGTCGTCACGGAGATAGGTCAGCACCCGTATCAGCGACTCGCGCTGAGTGACGAGGATCAACTCTCCAAGCCGGATTTCCGCGCTGCTGATCTCGTTCGGAAGCGATGCAGAAACGTGGTCCGCGAGTTCCTTGAGCGTCTCGTCCATTCTCTTCCTGCCGTCCGCCGGATCAGCGCGCGATCGTGCCGGTGCGATGGATCTTCTTCTGAAGCTGCAGCACGCCGTAGAGAAGCGCCTCCGCGGTCGGTGGGCAGCCGGGTACATACACGTCTACCGGAACGACCCGATCGCAGCCGCGGACGACCGAATAGGAATAGTGATAGTAGCCACCGCCGTTCGCACACGAACCCATGGAGATCACCCACCGGGGCTCGGCCATCTGGTCGTAAACCTTGCGCAGCGCCGGCGCCATCTTGTTGCACAGCGTGCCCGCCACGATCATCACGTCGGATTGGCGCGGGCTGGGCCGAAACACGATCCCGAACCGGTCGAGGTCGTATCGCGAAGCCGCCGTATGCATCATTTCGACCGCGCAGCAGGCGAGACCGAAGGTCATCGGCCAGAGCGAGCCGCTACGTGCCCAGTTCACCAGCTTGTCGGCCTGGGCGACGATGAAGCCTTTGTCCTGAATCTCGCCGGTGATAGAGCGGAGCAACTGGTCCTGCTCCGGCCCGGGCCCGAGTGGGCCAGGCGTCGGGCGTGTCACGGCCTCGGAGCGCTCTACTCCCATTCAAGGGCTCCCTTCTTCCACTCGTAAACGAACCCGATGGTGAGGATGCCCAGGAAGGCCACCATCGACCAGAATCCGAGCATCCCGATGGTGCCGAGCGATATAGCCCAGGGGAACAAAAACGCAACTTCGAGGTCGAATATGATGAAGAGGATGGCGACCAGATAGAACCGGACGTCGAATCGACCGCGAGTGTCGGAGAATGCTTCGAAGCCGCACTCGTAGGCCGACAGCTTCTCCGAATCCGGCTTCTGGCGGGCGAGAATCAGGGAAGCCAGGATCGCGGCGGCCGCGACACCCACGGCAATGCCGAGAAAGATCAGAATCGGCAGATAATCGGCCAGCAACGGATTCATGCCGCCTCACGTCCTCGCTTCGTTCGGTTCACCGGCTTGCGCCGGCGCCGCGAATGTAAAGCCGATCCCTTCCGGATACCACCCCTGCGGCCCGGCCTCGTGTTGTCGTTGAATGTGAGAATATCGACCAGAATGCTCTTGCCGCGCCGGGCCCCGCAATAGCGGCTTGCCCTTTGCGAAAATGGCGGGAGCGACGGGACTCGAACCCGCGGCCTCCGGCGTGACAGGCCGGCGCTCTAACCGACTGAGCTACGCCCCCGCATCCGTCCAACGACGGAGCGTGTAAGTACTTCACCGTCCGATCGGGTGTCAACAGAAGATGGCCGCCCTCCGCCCCCCTTTCAAGGAGATCACTCGTGGCGGCCGGCGACGCCGGCTGTGCTATGAACAGTCGCCATGCAGGACTTGTCCGGAACCCCGGTCCCGCCGCATCCAGCGGCCATCCCTCACCCAGCCGCGAGCGTCCTTTTGCTCCGTGACGCTCCTGAAGGACCGGAGGTCTTCATGGTGCTGCGGAGCCCGCGGCTCTCCTTTTCCTCCGGCGCACTGGTGTTCCCCGGCGGCAAGGTCGATCCCGACGACGCGCTGCATGATCGACGGGAGGCGGCGGCGCCGCTCCCGGAGCGGGAGAGCGAATTGCCGCTCCGAGTAGCCGCCGTTCGCGAGATCTTCGAGGAGACATGCGTCCTCCTCGCGCGCGAGCGTCGCTCCGGTGCACTGATCACTCCGGAGCGTGCCTCCCGCCTCGAAAGCCGATATCGCCGGGCGGTGCACAATGGCGAGATCGGCATTGCCGAAATGGCGCTCGCCGAAGGTCTGGTGCTGGCGGTCGACCTGCTGGTGCCGTTCGCGCGCTGGATCACGCCGGCGCATTCGCCGCGTCGCTTCGATGCGCACTTCTTCGCCGCCGCCTGCCCGTCGGGACAGGTACCCGTCCATGACGGAATAGAGGCGGTGGACTCGGTCTGGCTGTCGCCGCGGCAGGCGCTCGCCGATGCCGCCGCCGGACGCCGTCCTATCCTGTTTCCGACCCGTGCCAATCTCAGCAAGCTGGGGCGGCACGCGCGCGTCGCCGACGCTCTCGCCGATTCCTACCCGGTCACACCCGTATCCTCACGGGTCGTGCAGACAGCGGACGGGCCGGTCCTCCGCATTCCGGAAGGGCTCGGATTCGAGCTGACGGAGATGCCCGCCGCGCCCCGCCAACGTCAGGTGATCGATGCCCCGCCTCAGTTCAGCCGAATTCCGCCTTGTCCGGGTGGTGGCGGCGGAACGAGCCGGAGCTCGTAGCCCACCGGACAATAGGCGTCCCCGTTCTCCCGCCAGAGAATGTCGGCCGTGTCCGGCGCGCGGAAGATGCCGGCGCCGGTTTCGGTGCAGGTACACTTCCGCACCTGGCACACCTTGGCGAGGTCGGGCGGCGTTTCGGTGGCCTGCGAGCAGGCGCTCAGGAGGCCGGCGGTTGCCGCCAGGATGATGCGGAGGTGCATTACGAAATTCCGTGGTTACGCTTTGTCCGGTGTCTACTCCGTGCGCCCGCTGAGAAATTCGCCGATCGGGCGCAGGCTGTCCACGTTGTCGCAGATTACCTTGAAGGTGACGAGAATCGGCACCGCGAGCAAGGCCCCGGGAACCCCCCACAGCCACCCCCACAGTACCACCGTCACGAAGATCACCAGAGGGTTCAGGGTGAGCCGCCGACCGAGGATGCTCGGCGTGACGAACTGACCTTCGAGGCTGGTGAGCGCCAGATAGATGAGCGGGATGGACACGGCATATTCGACAGTCGGGAACGTGATCAGGGCGACCATGCCGACGATGATGCCGCCGACGATCGCACCGAAGTAGGGGACGAAGTTGAGGATCGTCGCCATCACGCCCCAGACCACGGGGCTCGGCATGCCCGCGAGCCACATCGCCCCCCCTATGCACGCCCCGAGGCCGACATTGATGAACGTGATGGTGATCAGGTAAAGCGACACCTCCTTCTGAATGTCGTGGGTGATCTGCACCGCACGCCGCTTGTCCTGCCAGGTCGGCATCACCCGCACCATCTTCTCCCGAAAGATGTCGCCGGTCGCGAGCAGAAAGTAGAGAAGTACGACGACGAGCAGGAGTTGGGTCCCGATGAGCGCGACGTTGCCGAAGACTTGTTCGAGCAGGCTGCCGTCGCGCACCACCACCTCAGGCACCACGCCCCCCTCGACCTTGGTAAGCTCCTCGACCTCCCTGGAAGCTTGACGCACCTCCTCGACCGGCTCCTTCAGCGCCTTGATCTTGTACTGAACTTCGCTGAGGATCCGTGGCATCCGAGCCGTCCACTCCCCCACCGGCTGGGCGAGCAGGACAAATGCGAAGATCACGCCGGCTATCAGCGCCAGGACGATCAGCGCGGCGGCGGCGGCATCGGGCACTCTTAATCGCCTGAGGCCGCGCTGTACCGGAAACAACAGCAGATAGGCACCGATCGCCGCGAAGATCGGCACGAAGACATCGCGCGCGAAGTACAGCGTGTAGAAGCAGATGACCACGAGCAGCGCTGTGGTCGAGAACGAGTGAACATAGAGGAGGCGACGGCCGATCGGGAGATGCGGGCGGTCTGCGTGCTCATTCCGCCCGTTCTTCTCCTTCGCCGCCAAGCTGTTTCCGGGCACCGCACATTCCGCCAGTCAAGACGGTTCGATCAACGCCCCTCGCCCGGAAAAGTGCGCCGGAGACGCTGGCCGCTCACGCGGCCGCGCGATCCCTCGCCGCCGGATCGTAGGAGAGATTCGGTGCCAACCATCGCTCGATGGTCGCCACATCCACTCCCTTGCGGCGCGCATAGTCCTCGACTTGGTCGCGGTCGATGCGGCCGAGGCCGAAATAGCGGCTCTCGGGGTGACTGAAATAGAGACCACTGACGGCCGAGCCCGGCCACATGGCGAAGCTGTCCGTCAGCTCGATGCCGGCGTTTCTCTCCGCCTGCAACAGATCGAACAACGTGCGCTTCTCGGTATGGTCCGGACACGCGGGATATCCCGGCGCCGGCCGAATTCCCTGATAGGCCTCGGCGATGAGCTCGTCGTTCGACAGGCTCTCGTCGGGCGCATAACCCCAGAATTCCTTGCGCACCCGTTCGTGCAGTCGCTCGGCGAAGGCTTCGGCGATGCGGTCGCCGAGAGCCTGGACGAGAATGGCGCTGTAGTCGTCGTTCTGCGCCTTGAACTCCTGCGCCTTCTGGTCGATCCCCGCACCGGCAGTGACGGCGAACCCGCCGATATAATCCGCAATGCCGGAGGATTTCGGCGCGACGAAATCGGCGAGTGCCAGGTTCGGCCGCTTCTTGCCCTTTCGCGACATCTGCTGCCTGAGGGTATGAAAGACGGCGAGAACGGACGACCGGTCCTCGTCCGCGTAGACCTCGATATCATCCCCCACGGCATTGGCCGGCCAGAACCCGGCAACCGCTCTGGCCACCGTCCATTTCTCTCCGACCAGCTGCTGAAGCATGGCCTGCGCGTCGTTGTAGAGGCTGCGCGCAGCTTCCCCTACCACCTCGTCCTCGAGAATCTCCGGGAAGCGGCCGGCTAGCTCCCACGTCGCGAAGAACGGCTTCCAGTCGAAGCGGGAGATGATCTCCGACAGATCATAGTCGTCCAGCGTGATCAGTCCGAGACGGTTCGGTGGCACCGGCCGGTACGCCGACCAGTCGATCGGCGCCCGGTTGGCGCGGGCCGCAGCGATCGGCACCCGGTCTGCGGCCATCTGCTGCCGGGCGTGCGCCTCCCGCATTCTGGCGTAATCGTCTCGTACCTTCTCCGCGAACTCCGCGCCGCGGGTTGAGGAGAGCAGTTGGCCCGCGACACCGACAGCGCGCGATGCGTCGGGCACATGCACCACCGCACCATCGTAGTTCGGCGCGATCTTTACGGCGGTATGCACCTTGCTGGTCGTGGCGCCGCCGATCAGCAGCGGGATATCGAACCCTTCCCGCTTCATCTCGCTCGCGACCCAGCACATCTCGTCGAGGCTCGGCGTGATCAGGCCCGAGAGCCCGATCATGTCGACCTTCTCCGCCTTCGCCTTTTCGAGGATCGTGGCACTCGGCACCATGACGCCGAGGTCGATCACCTCGTAGTTGTTGCACTGGAGGACGACGCCGACGATGTTCTTGCCGATGTCGTGAACATCGCCCTTCACGGTCGCCATCAGGACCTTGCCATTCTTCTCTTGCACGTCTCCCGTCTTCTCTTCCTCGATGAACGGCAGGAGGTAGGCGACCGCCCGCTTCATCACGCGAGCACTCTTCACCACCTGCGGCAGGAACATCTTGCCGGCTCCGAACAGATCGCCGACGACATTCATGCCGTCCATCAACGGCCCCTCGATCACCGAGAGCGGGCGGTCGGCCTGCTGGCGCGCCTCCTCGGTATCTTCCTCGATGAAGTCGGTCACGCCGTGCACGAGGGCGTGGACGAGCCGATCCCGGACACTCGCATCGCGCCACGAGAGATCGATCTCACGCTTCTTCCCGCCGCCCCGGTAGGACTCGGCGATTTCGACGAGCCGCTCGGTCGCATCCGCCCGCCGGTTGAGGATCACGTCCTCGACTGCCTCGCGCAGGTTCTCGGGGATATCTTCGTACACCGCGAGCTGACCGGCATTGACGATGCCCATGTCCATCCCGGCGCGGACGGCGTGATATAGAAACGCCGAGTGCATCGCCTCCCGCACCACGTCGTTGCCGCGGAACGAAAACGAGATGTTCGAGACGCCGCCGGAAACGTGGCAGTGCGGCAGGTTCTCGCGAATGCGGCGCGCCGCTTCGATGAACTCCACGGCGTAGTTGTTGTGCTCGTCGATGCCGGTGGCGACCGCGAATATGTTCGGATCGAAGATGATGTCTGCCGGCGGGAAACCGACTTTCCCCGTCAGGATGTCGTAGGAGCGCTTGCAGATCTCGAACTTCCGATCGGCGGTGTCGGCCTGCCCCTCCTCGTCGAACGCCATGACGACGACGGCGGCACCGTAGCGGCGGATCAGCTTCGCCTGCTGTACGAACTGCTCCTCACCCTCCTTCAGGCTGATCGAATTGACGATCGCCTTCCCCTGCACGCACTTCAGCCCGGCCTCGATCACCGACCACTTCGAGGAGTCGATCATCACCGGAACGCGACTGATGTCGGGCTCGGAGGCGACCAGGCGGAGGAATTTCACCATCGCCGCCTCGGAGTCGAGCATGCCCTCGTCCATGTTGACGTCGATAATCTGGGCGCCGTTCTCGACCTGGTCGCGCGCGACTGCCAATGCGCCTTCATAGTCGCCGGCGACGATCAGCTTGCGGAAACGGGCGGAGCCGGTGACGTTCGTCCGCTCGCCGATATTTACGAATGTGCCGTTCATGCCACCAACTCAAACGGTTCTAGTCCCGAAAGACGAAGACCGGTGGGCTTGGGCGGGATATCCCGCGGTGCGACGCCTTCGACCGCCGCAGCGATCGCCCGGATGTGGAGTGGCGTCGTGCCGCAGCAACCGCCTACGATGTTGACCAGGCCCGCGCGCGCCCATTCGCCGATCTGCGCCGCCGTCTGTTCCGGTGTCTCGTCGTAACCGCCGAACTCGTTTGGCAGGCCCGCGTTCGGGTGAGCGCTCACCCGTGTGTCCGCTACCCTCGACAACTCCGCCAGGAACGGCCGGAGCTGCTTCGCGCCAAGGGCGCAGTTCAGGCCGATGCTGAAGGGTTGTGCATGCTGGATCGAAATCCAGAACGCTTCCGGCGTCTGGCCCGAGAGCGTGCGGCCGGACATGTCGGTGATCGTGCCGGATATCATCACCGGCAGCTTCCGCCCCAGCTCTTCGAACACCTCGTCGATCGCGAAGAGCGCGGCTTTGGCATTCAGCGTATCGAAGATGGTTTCGACCAGCAGAATGTCGGCCCCGCCCTCGATCAGCCCGCGTGCCGCTTCGCCGTAGGCGAGACGCAACTCGTCGAAGGTGACATTGCGGAAACCCGGGTCGTTGACGTCGGGCGAAATCGAAGCGGTCCGGTTCGTCGGACCGATGGCACCGGCGACGAAACGCGGCCGGTGCGGATCCTTCTTCATCACCTCCTCGACCGCTTCCCGGGCGAGGCGCGCTCCGGCCACATTCAGCTCGTGTGCCAGATGCTCCATGCCGTAGTCGGCCTGGGAGATGGTCGTCGAGTTGAAATTGTTCGTCTCGATGATGTCAGCGCCCGCCTCGAGATAATCGAGGTGGATACGACGCACGGCATCCGGCTGCGTCAGCACCAGCAGGTCGTTGTTTCCCTGGAGGTCACGCGGATGATCGGCGAAGCGTTGTCCGCGGAAGCCCGCCTCGTCGAGACGGAGCGACTGAATCATCGTGCCCATCGCGCCGTCCAGCACGAGTATCCGTTCACGCGCCAGGGCTTCGAGGGCCGCGATCCTCTCGTCTTGCTCCGCCATGTGGGCATCCTTCCGCCGAATCTGCTACATCGTTATATAAACATATCCTTATATAGATCGCAAACCAGTTCTCCCGGACAAGTGGACGCAGTCCGAAAACAGCTGGGATCAGGCCTCTTCGGTCGTCGAAAGCGCGTGCGCGATCGCGGTCTTCAGAGTCTCGGGATCGAACGGCTTGGTGACGACGAACGCAGGCTCGAGGGTGCTGCCGGTGAGCAGCCGCTCCGGAAAACCGGTCACGAAGATCACCGGCACGTTGGTCGTCGTGAGGATCTCGCGAACCGTGACCATTCCGTCGTCACCGTCGGCGAGCTGAATGTCCGCAAGTATGAGGTCCGGCCGGTTCTCGGAAGCGAGCTTCAGCGCTTCGCTCTGTCGTGCGGCAGTACCGATCACCTCGTGCCCCATCTGTCTCACGATCTCGCTGTTGTCGAGGGCGATGATCGGATCGTCCTCGATGATCAGGATCCGGGACGCGGAGACGCGAGAGATGTCCAGACGGGCCTGACGGATCAGGTCGCGCACCTCCGCCTCGGGCCGGCTCAGAATTTGGCTCACCTGGTCGGTGGTGAAGCCTTCCACCGATACGAGCAGAAGCGCCTGGCGCTCGATCGACGGCAGGTCGCCCAAAGTTCGCCGGATGCGCCCGTCGAGCTCGCTTCTCTCGTTCCCCACATCTTCGGGAAAGGTCGCGTCCACCACGCTCCAGATCGCGTGGAAGCGAGCGAACAGCTCGAGATGAATATCCTGCACGAGTTCCAGGTCTTCCGGCTCGGCAACCACCGCCTCGAGGCAGGCCTTCACATATTCGTCGCCTCTCTGCTGAGTGCCGGTGAGCATGCGCGCATAGCGGCGGAGGTAAGGAAGGCTCGATATGATCGCGTCACGGACATCCGGCATGAAAAGCTGTATCCCTTCGCTTCGAAAAGGGGCTATGAGGATCGGCTCTGCAGCCGCCCGCAATTGCAGGGCTTATACAGAATTCCGGGTGCGGCGCGATAGGGGCAGACGGTAGCCACGAGTGTCGTCGAACACTCATTCATGCTCGGACCGCTCGCGTCGCAACGCCGCAATGGTTTGCCGAGCCTCTTCGGCAACATCGTTAAGGGCAGCTACGACCGCATCGGGCGGACCTGTCTCGACCGCTAGTTCGGCTTTCGCCGCAATCTCCTCCTCATGCGCCACCGCCTCGGAAATCAGCTCATCCCACTCCGCCGTCACAAATTGCGCGCGCAAATGCCGCACCACGGTGTCCAACGTCGAGAGGTCCTGATCCGGTTCGGACGGAAGATCGCCCATCGCCTGAAGATGCTCTGAAAGGCGTGCCGCCGCGGCTGAGCGCCGTCGAGCCATCATGTCGAAGCGGGAAGCAAGCTCCGGTTCGCTCGGCTGCAGGAGCTCGAACGCATCGGCGTAGGCGTCGGCAGCAGTCTCGAGTGCGACGATCACGTCGTCCAGCGCAACCTGTCGATCGTCACGCAACATCCCTGCTGTCCTTCAATCCGGGATTATCGTCGGCAGGCACGAAGACGGAGAGCGCTTCCGGGATCACGTGGAAGCGTGCGGGTGTCCGGGTCGTCAGCTCACCGTCGGTGTCGATCTCCATGGGGATGCTCGTCTCGATTTCGATGCGTTCCGCCTGAACACAGTGAAACGGCTCCAGCCGCTTGTGCGGGCCGCTTCGGAAGGCCGGGAGAACCGCGGCGAGACGCCAGAACCCCAGAGGTTCGAGGCTGTAGAGGTCGAGGCGTTGGTCGTCGATCACCGCTTCTTCGGCAATCGCCATCCCACCGCCATAAAACCTGCCGTTCCCGACCGAGATCTGGATCGACCGGACCTGAAGCCGCTTGCCGTCGGCCACGATGGTCGCGCGAAACGGCCGCGAGCTCCGCCACGCATCCCAGGATCTGAAGGCATATCCGAGCACGCCCCACCGGCGCTTCTCGTCACGGGTGAGCTTGCGGCTCAACTCCGTGCTGAGGCCCATGCTGGCGACGTTGAAGAACAGCTTGCCGTTGACCGAACCGAGGTCGATGCGGTGCTGCCTCCCCCCGGCGATGACGGCACAGGCTTCCTCGAGCGACGGCGGAATCCCGAGGGTTCGCGCGAGATCGTTGGCGGTACCGAGCGGCAGGACACCGACGGGCAGCCCCGCCTCCACGAGAATCTCCGCCAGCGCGTTGAAGGTGCCGTCCCCTCCCCCGACAATCAGAAGATCGACGTCCTTGCGATGGTCGCGAATGGCCGCCATCGCTTCTTTCGGCGTCGATGCGGGCACGTCAAGCAACGTGATCCCGCTCGCTGCCAGCCCTTCCAACGCAGCTGCGAGGTCGCTTCGCCCGTTCCTGGCCTTCCTGTTGACGATGAGTAACGCGCGGCGGCCGGTCAAAGCTCAGCTCCTGGTGCGGAGGAACAGCCACTGTGAACGAGAGCCTGCTCGCCGGGTTCCACCGACGCCCCGCACCATCGGGTGAAGGCAGCGGATTGCTTGCGCACCGCCTCGCTTGCGCGCAGACTTCAGGTCAACAAGCGATGACGCATGAAAACATCATGGGAGGGACTGTCATGAGACGAGTGGCCCCTGGTCTTTTGCGCGCGGCCTCCGGTATGGCCGTGGCTCTCTGCCTCGTCCTGTCCTCGAACCTGACCGGGGCGGAAGCCAAGACGATCAAGTTCGCCTGGACGAGCACGGACTCCCCGACGGACCCGTACGGCATCGTGGGCGCGGAGTTCAAGAAGAACCTCGAGGAGCTCACCAATAGCGAGTTGGAAGTGCAGCTCTTTCCAAACCGTCAGCTCGGGGACGAAAAGGAAATCCTCGAAGGCATCCGCTTCGGAACGATAGAGGCCGGCGTGGTGACGAACGCGGTCGTCGCGAACGTCCACAAGCCGCTCCAGGTCAACGACATGCCCTTCCTTTATCCGAGCGCCGAAGTGGCCCATCGGATTCTCGACGGGGAGCTGGGTCAGGAACTCCTCGCCGGCCTTGAGGACAAGGGAATCATCGGCCTTCGCTTCTGCGAGGGCGGCTTCCGCAGCATGATCAACAACGTCCGCCCGGTGACTCAGCCCTCGGACGTGGAAGGGGTGAAATATCGGGTGATGCAGAACCCGGTCTACATCGGCATGTTCTCCTCGCTCGGAGGCAATGCGGTGCCGATGGCATGGGGCGAGGTGTTTCCGGCGGTTCAGCAGGGCGCCCTCGATGGCCTCGAGATCCCGATCATGATCATCGATGCCACCAAATATTACGAAGTGACGAAGTACCTCTCGCTCACCAACCACACCTATTCGGCGATTCTGGCTCTGATGTCCAAGCGGATATTCGACGGACTCACGCCGGAGCAGCAGTCGGCAGTGCGCGAAGCCGCCGTGCGAACTTGTGATACGCAACGCGCGCGGGTGGCGGAAACCGTCGAAGCGACCATCAAAGGCCTTGGGGAGAAGGGCATGGAGGTCAACCAGGTCGAGGATGTGGCCCCCTTCCGCGAAAAGGTGAAGCCGGTCTACGAGCAGTTCCGCGAAGAGATCGGTAGCGATCGCCTCGACAGCTTCCTCGCTGCCGTCAACTGACGGGCGATCGGGACCTGTCGGCAGTCACCGGCGTGCCGAGCGGCGTCATCCGGGCGTTTCTGCGACTGTGCGACACAGTTGCGACCGTGGCTTCATGGCTGGCGGCGATCATGTCGATGGTCATGATCGCCGCACTCCTTCTCCAGATCTTCTTTCGCTATGTCGTCGGTCACGCGCTCACCGGGAGCGAGGAAGTGGCGCTCCTCATGTTCGCGTGGGTCACGCTGCTTCTGGCGGGCGTCGGTGTTCGCGACGGGCTCCATGTGCGCCTCACGGTTGGGCTCGCGCTGCTTCCGAGCGCGCTCCGACGTGGCATCGAGCATCTGCTCATGCTGGGGATCTGTGCTTTCGCCGTATTCCTCATGATCGGCGGATGGAGCTACGTCGCGGAGACGCGCGGCCAGGTCTCCGCCGCGATGAGCTATCCCATCGAGATTCTCCACGTCTCCGCCTTCGTCTGTGGTGCCCTGATCCTGCTGCAGGCTATGGGCTGGCTGGTACGCGATCTCTGCTCGATCGAGCAGCCTCGGAGCGAGACGCCGCAATGACCGAGGCGGGCTGGATCCTGAGCGTCGGCTTCGCCGGCCTCGTGATCGCCGGCATGCCCATCGCCTTCGCTCTGGCGATCGCCGCCCTCGTCACGCTTCTGGTCGCCGGCATCGACGTGATCGTCCTGGCCCAACGGCTCGTCTCGGGCGCGCAGTCCTTCAGCCTCCTTGCCGTGCCGTGCTTCATCCTGGCTGGAGAGCTGATGGGCGTCGGGGGCCTCTCCCGTCGGCTGGTTCGCGTGGCGCAGGCATTCGTTCAGCATCTGACCGGCGGCCTCGGCATGGTCACCGTACTCTCGGCGACCTTCTTCGCCGCGATCTCCGGCTCGGCACCGGCAACCACCGCCGCAATCGGCAAGCTGATGATCCCGGAGATGGTGAAGCGGGGCTATCGGCGCGACTTCTCCGCGGCGCTCGCGACGGCATCCGGCCCGATCGGCCAGATGATCCCCCCATCGATCCCGATGGTGATCTGGGGGGTAATCGCCGAACAGTCGATATCGCGGCTGTTTCTGGCCGGCCTCGTTCCCGGGTTGCTGATCTGTGCGGGGCTAATGCTGGTCTGCTGGGTTCTGGCGCGTGGCATGGGCATCGCCCGCGAGACGCGGCGCGCCACGGCTGCCGATCTTCTCGACGCGATCCGAGACGGGAAATGGGCGCTGCTGGCACCGTTCATCATCCTCGGCGGCATCTATGGTGGTATCTTCACCCCGACGGAAGCCGGCGCCGTCGGCGTCGCCTATGGCCTGATCGTCGGCCTGTTCCTGCACCGCGAGCTTTCGTTCGGATCGCTGCCGGCAATTTTCCTCGCCGCTATGCGCACGTCGACGATGGTGGTGTTCATCGTCGCCACCGCTTCGGCTTTCGGCTGGCTGGTGGCGCTCGAGCGACTTCCGGGCACGATCGCGGAGGCTCTGCTAAGCGTCTCCGACGATCCGATCGTCATCCTCTTGATGCTGAATCTGCTGTTGCTCCTGATCGGCGCGATCATGGACAACGTCGCGGCCATGATCATCCTCGGCGGCGTTCTGACGCATATTGCCGCGCAGATCGGGATCGACCCGATCCATTTCGGTGCGATCGTCGTGATCAATTTTGCCATCGGCATGGCGACGCCGCCCTTCGGATACTCGCTGTTCGTCGGATCGGCGATCTCCGGGCTCGGCATCGAGGCCGTCGCTCGTGCGCTCTGGCCGATGCTGCTCGTCCAGGTCGTGGTCCTGATGCTCGTCACCTACTTCCCGCCGCTGACGCTGGCGGTCCCGAACTTGTTCTACGGCTGACACGGCGGTTGCGATCCGCCTGTAAGCCGCTACGCTCGGGACGCATGAGACGCTTGGTGATCCTCGCTGCGGCTCTCGCCGCGCTGACCGGCTGTCAGGCGGCCGGCTCGATGTCCGACAGGTGGTTCGGCGGGCAACCCACCTTTCCTTCGTCGGATAGTGCCGGCCTCATCGGAGAGATGAGCACCTATCGCACCGCAGAAGAGGACACTCTTCCGGATGTCGCACACAAACTGAAAGTCGGCTTCGTCGAATTGCGAACTGCCAATCCGACGGTCGACGTGTGGTTGCCGGGAGGAGGCAAGGAGCTGGTGGTGCCGACGGCCCACCTCCTTCCGGATGCACCACGCGAGGGCATCGTCATCAACCTGCCCGAAATGCGACTTTACCATTTCGACGACCGCGGCAAAGCGACGAGCTATCCGATCGGAGTAGGCCGCGACGGATGGGATACGCCGAAGGGGACAACCACGGTGGTCCGGAAGAAAGAAAAGCCGACGTGGTATCCTCCGGCTTCCATTCGTCGCGAACAGCCGGACCTGCCGAAGGCCGTCCCTCCCGGTCCCGAGAACCCGCTCGGCAGCCACGCCATCTATCTCGGCTGGCCCGCCTATCTCATCCACGGCACGAACGAGCCGTTGGGCGTGGGAAGACGGGTGAGCCACGGCTGCATCCGCCTATATCCGGAGCACATTCCGCTCCTCTACGAGGCGGTTGCGAAGGGCACTCCGGTCGCGGTGGTCGACCAGCCACTGAAATGGGCATGGATCGGAGACGATCTCTACGTCGAGGCGCACCCGACCCTGGCCCAGGCCGACGACATAGAGGAAGACCGGGAGATCGAACCGGTTGCGGCACCGGCATTCATGAACGAAATCGAGCAGGAAGCCGCCGGCAAGGGGCGGAAGCTCGACCGCGATCTGTTGGAGAGAGTGCTGGCGGAGCGCCGCGGCTATCCCATTCGGGTCACGCCCTCCCCGCCCCTGATCCCGTGGCTGGACCTCTGACCGAGCGGGCGTCCCGCCGAAACGAGGAGAGAGACATGAGCGGATACGAAACACTCCAGATGTACATCGACGGCGTGTGGTGCGATGGGAGCGACGGCGAGTACGGAGAGGTGATCAACCCCGCAACGGAGGAGGCGCTCGCTCGACTTCCCCACGCCGGCACCGCCGACCTAGACCGGGCGCTGCAGGCAGCAGCGAAGGGTTTCGAGGTCTGGCGCAGAACGTCGCCGGCCGAGCGCGGCAAGATCATGCGCAAGGCCGCCGACCTGATGCGCGAACGACTGGAATCGATCGCCCGCACCCTCACCCTCGAGGAAGGCAAGACCATCGGCGAATCCCGGGCCGAGGTGGCGACGAGTGCCGACATCATCGATTGGTACGGCCAGGAAGGCCAGCGCACCTACGGCCGGGTCATTCCGCCACGCTCGGGAGACGTGCGCCAGATCGTCGTGCGCGAGCCGATCGGCCCGGTGGCGGCCTTCACCCCCTGGAACTTCCCCGGAGTCACACCGGCGAGGAAGATCGGCGGCGCTCTCGGCGCCGGCTGCTCGATCATCATCAAGGCGTCGGAGGAGACGCCGGGCACCTGCGTGGCGATGGTTCGCGCCCTCGCCGATGCCGGTCTGCCGGCGGGCGTGTGCAATCTGGTGTTCGGCGTGCCGGCGAAAATCTCCGAGTATCTGATCCCCTCGCCGATCATCCGGAAGGTGTCTTTCACTGGCTCGATTCCGGTCGGCAAGCACCTGGCGCAACTCGCGGCGCAGGGGATGAAGCCGGCGACAATGGAACTCGGCGGGCATTCGCCGGTGATCGTCTTCGACGATGTGGACGTGGAGAAGGTTGCGCAGATCACCGTGGCCGGGAAGTACCGGAACGCCGGCCAGGTCTGCATCTCGCCGACTCGCTTCTTCGTGCACGATGCCGTCTACGACAAGTTCGTCAGCACCTTCAGCGAGCTGGCGAAGGCACTGCCGGTCGGCAACGGCCTGGACGAGGCGAACAGGATGGGCTCGCTTGCGAACGACCGCCGCATGTCGGCGATGGACGAGTTCATCGGCGATGCGGTCGACAAGGGCGCGAAGCTCTTGGCCGGCGGCGAGCGGATCGGCAACCAGGGCTTCTTCTATCAGCCGACCGTTCTCGGCGACGTGCCCGACGACGCCCGCATCATGAACGAGGAGCCGTTCGGCCCCGTCGCTCCGATGCAGCGCTGGACCACCGTCGATGAGATGGTGAAGAAGGCGAACGGGTTGCCCTACGGCCTCGCCGCCTACGCCTTCACCAAGTCGAACCAGCGTGCGGCCGAGATCGCCGATGCGCTGGAGAGTGGAATGGTCGGCGTGAACCACCTCGCCATCTCCTTGCCGGAGACGCCGTTCGGCGGCGTGAAAGAGAGCGGCTACGGAAAGGAAGGCGGGGTCGAAGGCCTCGATTCCTACATGATCTCGAAGTTCGTCACGACCACTAACGCCTGACGCGCGGGGAGGCCACGCTCGTCCGAGCGTGCGCTTCCCTCGCTCCCCCTTCAGCGAAACCTGCTGACAATGATCGCGCGAAGCCGGGTGAACGGCTTCGGACGCGGAAATACGACTTCCGTTGTCCGGACAATCGTCAAAAGGTTTTTCAACCTGTCACCCAAACTGACAAGCATCCCTTTTCTTCAGCCCTGAAGATCGCACTTCGCCGAACGAATACCTTGATTGCGACGACACCTCCTCTATATAGAAGATGAGGTGGAAGAAGTTCTAGAAAAAACTCACCACCGCGCAAAGACATCAGACAGCCCAGCGAACCTCGGGCCGTGGCCGGTATCCCGCCCGTCCGGGGGCGCTTCACCGTCGCCGCGCAGGCGCTTTTTTTTTTGGCGCGACGCAGCCGAACTAGCCGGCGAGGCATCGCCTGTGGCGGCTTTCGGATTGCCACCAGCGAAGGAGGAGAAGTGTGTCGACCTTCAAAGAGCTCGACCGCCAATTCTGGAAAAGCATCGAGCGATGGGAGAACGAGGGCGGCGCCCCGGCTCCCAGCGAATGGGTCACGGAATCCGATGACTGGGAGGACTCACCGCCGACACCGGCTTTGCACCCGCCTCGGGCGCCTGCAGAGATGAGCCACTCCGGATAAGCGCTTGCAGCGTGAGGGAACTGCGCAGGCCGCCGGCGGGCCGTCCCATTGGGCGGGGACGGAGTTGCCCCGCCGGAAACCAGGGTCGGCACTCGTTCAGATCGGATATCGCAGAATGGCTGCGAGCGGCTCGCCCCGGGGGATATCGGACTTCCGCACGGCAATGACGCGGCCCCCCGTGGTAATCACCCGACGCGCGATTTCATCAATCAAGCTGTAAGCCGACGGACCTATCTTGTCTGCGAACGTGACAGCGCCGTTATCGTCGATCCGGCCCGGGATGATGTGGTCGATGTCCGCCAACATTGTCTCGATCGCGCCGGCCGTCGCGGCGCGCGCCGCCTGCGCAATGTCAGTCGTTGCGCGACCTTGATTGGCGCGGTTCTCGAAGTTGGCCCGCCAAGCCTCAAGCTCGTCACGGTAAATTCCATCTAGGACCGCCCGAGCCCGTTCCGCGAGCTTGGCATCGGACATCCCTTCCGGGCTCCCCGTGATCGTTTCATCCGCCAGGTGAGAGTAGCTGTTCACCGACCGGTAGATCGAAGCCAGCGGCTCGGCGGCGGCCAGCACCAGCGGGATGCCGCTGCCGGTCAGAAGCGGACGCAACGCCTTATCCACCTGGCGCGCGAACTGTCGCAGGAGCACTTTCTGCCCCTCGGCCGCCTGGATGCGGCCGCTCGGCCAATAGTCGACCTCGCCCGTTCCGCGCACGGCTCTGCCAGCATCTTCGGGCATGCCCTCGACCTTCACCTCGCCGACCGGGAGATCCGGGGACACCTCGATCACCCGGACCGACCGCTGGGCCAGCGCCAGTACATAACAGGAATGCGGGAAGCTGACGCTGCGGAGCAACGGATTGATATGGAACCGATCGGAGGTGACCACGAGCGGCTCCAGCGCATTCGCCAATCGGAAGGTCCGCAGATTCTCCGGTGTGACAAAGATCGCGAGGCTGCGCGCCTGGAAGCGCCAGAACTCGCTGTCGTCGATCAGGTCATCGAGCTGTTCGATGACCGCCGCTATTTCCCGCTTGTCCGCTCCACCCTCCTGAAGTTGCGCGGCAGCACGCCGTGCCAGGTTCTTGAGCTCGATGCGGTCTGCCTGCGTATCCGGTGTGACCGGTGTCGTGCGCAGGTAGATCGAGACGCTCGAGTCTCCCCGGTGTTCGGTGAGAGCCGCGATGTCGGCAGCCGTAGGAATGTCGACGTACAGCATTGCGCTAACCTCCTCGGAGTGTCTCGCGCGCCACGCTCGTTTCGGCGGATGTCGCTTGCTCGGTTAACGATGGCAGCGAACGGATGATCCCATCCGATGCCAACGGACCGCAGCCGCCGCCTATCGCTACATTCCCGCAACGTCCTCCCACTCCGGAACGTCCCGCTCCTCGTACGGCTTGTCCCATCGCGCGGCATTGGTGGCGTCGACGATTTCCACCGGCAGCTCGATCTCCCGCGGCACGGCTTCGCCGCGAAGCGCGCGGATCGCTGCCTCCGTAGCGATGCAGGCCATCGCCATCGCATCAAAGGCGGCACTCGCCAGCAGTCGGCCGTGCCGGATCGCTTTCACCGCTTCGGGAACGGCGTTCACTCCCACTACGGGCAGCCTTTGCCTGGCTCCATCGAGCGCGTCGAGAACACCCGCAGCCATAAAATCATTGGCTGCGACGACGCCATCCACAGCATGCCCTTCGGCGATGATCTCCGCCATCGCGCGGCGGGCGGGTTCTCGTTGGTAGAGCCCGCCGGCTTCGGCGACACATCGGATCTTCGGCCAGTCCAGCAGTGCCTGGCGGAACCCTCTCTCCCGATCATGGCTCGTGCTCGAATCGGGGTGCCCACCGATATAGGCGAGTCGGCCCACGCCCCCGAGATGGCCGCACAGGTGATGGGTGATTGCGGCGGCAAGGGCGGCATCATCGGACCCGACATGGCACACCGCCTGGTGCCAATCGATGCGGCTGACGAGCGTCACGATCGGAAGACCTGCCCGGTACGCCTCGTTCAGAGGCGGTACGAGCGCGGTTGGATGCGCCGGCGCGATGACGATGGCGTCGGCGCCATCCCGGACCGCTTGCCCGACCAGCGCGATCTGCTCGGCCACGTCGTCTGGCTCGCTCGGCACGTAGTGCCGCGCCTCCCCGCCCGCAGCCGCCGCGATGCGGTCGGCACCGATCCTGGCGCCGACATATGCCGGGTTCGTCCGGTTCTTCGTCAGAACCGCAATCGAGAAACGGTAACCGGCCATGGCCGGATTTCCTTCAGATCGTCTCGGGCCGCGGCACGGGTGCAGCTCGGAACACACGTGTCGCCAGCACACCGTATCTCGGCCCGGCGACGAGAGCGATGCCGAAGAAGACGCCGGACACGACCGCCATCATCCCCGAAGAGCTCAACGCCCAATCGGCGCCGAACCACCCCGGGACGAACCCCGCTGCTACATAGCCGAAGACGGCGCTCCCGACACCGAAGAGGCCGCTCAGCATGAGCTGGGCTCCGTACCGGTCGGTGATCAACCGGGCAGTCGCCGCCGGGCAGATCAGCATCGCGATAACCAGAATGGAGCCGACCGCTTCGAACGAAGCGATCGCCGCGAGCGAGACGAACAGGATCAGCCCATAGTGGAAAGCCTGCGCCGGAATTCCGAGAGCACTCGCCAGCCCGGCATCGAACGTGGTGATCTTGATCTCCTTGTAGAACAGCCCGAGGAGCGCGAACGTGACCAGGGCGAGCACTGCCAGGGTCGTCAGCTCCCTCGGCAGACCGGAAAGCGCCTCCCGGTCGAACAGCGACCACCAGCCGCTGGCCTCGAACCAGAGAATGTCCTCGAGTTGTCCATAGAGGACGCAGTCGGCGTCCAGATCGACGCTATGCGCCGCCGCCTGCTCCAGCAGGACCACGCCGAGGGCGAACATCACCGTGAACACCACCCCCATGGCGGCGCCGGGCTCGATCTGGCCGAACCGGCGTACGAGCTCGATCAGAACGCCGGCGAGGACGGCCGCCCCAACCGCACCCCCCATCATCGGCAGCGTCGATCGCGATCCGGCGACGATGAAGCCGACCACGATGCCGGGGAGCACGGCATGGGAGATCGCGTCTCCCATCAGGCTCTGGCGTCGCAGGACGAGGAAATTCCCGAGAACCCCGCAGATCAGCGCCGCCAGGATCGCCGTGGCGAGGGCGGGAAAGTCGACCTGCATGAACTCCATCCAGGTCACGATGCGTGCTCCGGTCCCGCCGGGCGCAGCAGCCCCCGCTCGAGGCTCCGAAGCTGCTCCGTGGACAGAAGCCGCTCGACGGGATCGATCCCGAAAGCCGCCTCGGGCGGCACCATCGCCCGGTCGCTCCTCAGAACCTCCTCCCAAAGGCGAAAATTCCGATCCGCGGCCATGGCCCGCTGCCGACCTAGCGGCGTCAGACGGCCGTTGCGGAGGTAGCCGCTCAGGATCAGCCAGAGCCGCGCTTGTTGACCGATCGTGATGGGGCCTGCTTCACGCTCGGCAGCGAGAAGCTCTGCGAGGGCCCGGTCGCGACGCAGCCTGAATGCGAGACTCATCCGGCGCCAGCCGTTCGCCACCGCGCCCCGTCGAGGCGCCAGAAGCAGACTGACGACGAAGAGCACGCCCGCGACGAGCACGATAATGCCGCCGGTCGGCAGGTCGGCGAAGGCGGCCGAGAGAGCTGCGCCTATCCAGGCACTCGCTCCTCCGATGCAGCCGCTGAGGATGACGATCGTCCGAAGGTCGTCCGACCAGAAACGGGCAGCGACCGGCGGCAGAATGAGCAGGGCCACAATCAGGATCAGGCCGACCGTCTGCAGGCCTATAACCGTGACGAAGACCGAGAGACCGGCCATCAGCAGGTCGATCCGGAAGACCGGCCAGCCGAGGCCCCGCGCGAACTCGGCGTCGAAGCACACCAGCCGGAACTCCTTGAACAGAAGCACCGTGGAAACGATCGCGGCTAACGCCAGAATCGCCAGGGCGATAGCTTCGTCGCGTCGCATGGCCGCGGTCTGGCCGAGGATGAACGATTCGAGACCCGCCTGACCTCCCACCGAAAGCGACTGAACATAGGTCAGCAGCACCACCCCCAGCCCGTAGAACACGCTGAGAACGATGCCGATAGCGGCATCCTCCGTGATCCGGCTGGAGCGCGTGATGAGTTGGACGAGGAAAACACCGAGGCCTCCGGTAACCGCCGCACCCGCGAGCAGAAGCGGCAGGTTGCGCTGTTCCAGGCCAAAAGCGATCCCCAACAGGAACGCGAGCACGACGCCCGGAAGCGTCGCATGGCTCATGGCGTCGCTGATCAGGGCGCGTCGGCGCAGAAAGGTGAACGTGCCGACCACTCCCGCGGCGACGCCCAGGCAAGTCGCACCGAGCGTTACCACCGATGCGTTGTATCCCGCCCGGAACGTCAGCACCTCCAGCGCGACGGACAGCGCCCCATCCATCGGGTCAGGCCCGGAGGTTGAGGTCGTGCACGCGTCCGCGATACGTCCTGGCGATGTTCTCCTGAGTCAGTGTGGTCGCCACCGGACCATCGGCGATCTTCGTCAGGTTCAGCATCAGCACCGAGCTGAAGTAGTCGGCGACCGTCTGCAGGTCGTGGTGCACGCAGATCACGGTCTTGCCCTCGTCGTCCAGCGATTTAAGGACATCGATCACGGCCCGCTCGGTCGCCGCATCCACCCCGGCGAAAGGCTCGTCCATGAAGTAGATCTGCGCTTCCTGCGCGAGCGCACGCGCGAGGAACACCCGCTGTTGCTGTCCCCCGGAAAGCTGTCCGATCTGCCGTCCGGCCAAGTCGGCCATGCCGACCTTCTCCAGGCACTCCATCGCAGCATTTCGGTGGCGGCGGCTGACCGGCAGGCACCAGCCGATGAACCCGTATCGCCCCATCGCCACGACTTCGAGCACGGTAACGGGAAATTGCCAGTCGACGCTGCTTCGCTGCGGAACATAGCCGACCTGCCGCCGGCGCTTGCGCAGCGGCTCCCCGAAGAAGCGCACTTCCCCAGAAAGCCGCGGCACGAGATCCAGGCAGGCCTTGATGAACGTCGATTTGCCGGCGCCGTTGGGGCCGACGATCGCGGTCAGTCCGGAAGACGGCGAGACATAATCGACGCTCCAGAGTACCGGCTGCCGATCGTAGGCGACGGTGAGGTCCCGCACCGACAGAGCCGGCAGCGCAGCCAAGGCCGGAACCTGGATCTCTTCAGTTGCGAGCGACTGCGAGTTCGCCATTCATGCCTCTCTCCGGCACTTCGCCCCCGAGCGCGCGGGCAATGGTAGTCACGTTGTGGTCGATCATCCCGACGTAAGTGCCTTCATAGGTGCCGGGTTCACCCATCGCGTCGGAATAGAGCGAGCCGCCGATGACGACCTCGTGGCCGCGCGCGGCCGCGCCTTCGATCAGCGCCCGCACATTGCGGTCCGATACCGTGGTCTCGACGAAGACGGCGGGGATCTGCCGCTCGACCAGCAGGTCGACGATTTCCTGAATCCGGCGCAATCCGGCTTCCGACTCCGTGCTGATGCCCTGGATGCCGACAACCTCGAAGCCGTAGGCGCGGCCGAAATAGTTGAATGCATCGTGTGCCGTGACCAGCACGCGCTTGTCCTCCGGCACCGTCGAAAGGACCGTTCGGGCATAGGTGTCGAGGCGTTCCAGTTCGCTTTGAAGCCGCCGGGCGTTCTCTTCGAACAGGGACGCGCGCTCTGGCGCAAACTCGGAAAGGCTCCCGCGGACCGCCTCCGCTACCTGGGCCCATCCCGACACGTCCATCCAGACATGCGGATCGTATGCACCTGCGAATTCCGCCGGAGCGAGGAGGTAGCTCTTCGGCAACGTCTCGGCAGCGGCCAGTACGGGCCGGCCGGCGCTCGCGGCACGTTCCATGGCGTCGGCCATTTTCCCTTCGAGGAAGAGCCCGTTGTAGAAAACGATGTCCGCGGCCATCAGCCGGCGCACGTCGGCACGGGTGAGCTTGTAGAGGTGCGGGTCGACCCCCGGTCCCAGCAGCGTCTCGGCAGTCGCCGCATCCCCGACGATACGCGCAACCAGATCCCCCAGCATTCCGATCGTCGAAAGCGCGCGGAATCGCTGCTCCGCGGCGGATACGGCGCCGCCGGCCAAGCCGAGCACCGCCACGACCAGGACTGCCGCCAGAAGACGGCGGCCACCGATCCGGAGAAATCGCATCGCGCCGAACATCGACCTGACCGTTCGCATTCCGAAGGCACGGCCTAATTGTAGCCTCGGCTACATTTGTGTCGAGCGGCATCATTGTCAATCGGCTCGCGATCCCCCATTCTCCCGGTGTGTCAGTGGAGCGTGAGATGACCGGCGGCGGACGGCTAGGCACAGCGGAGCGGCAGGCAGCGAGCTTCGATCAGATCAGGCGGGCGCGACAGTCCGAGCTCGCGGAGGATTATTGCGAGCTGATCGCCGATCTCATCGCGGAGCACGGCGAGGCCCGGATCGTCGATCTCGCGGAGCGCTTCGGGGTGACGCACGCGACCGTCAACAAGACGGTGGCCCGGCTGCAGCGGGAAGGCCTGGTCACGACCCGCCCCTATCGCTCGATCTTCCTGACGGAAGCCGGCACCGAGCTGGCCGAGATGTCGCGCCACCGGCACCAGATCGTGCTCGACTTCCTGAAGGCGATCGGCGTCAGCGACGAGAACGCCGAGATCGACGCCGAAGGCATCGAGCACCATGTCAGTGACGAGACACTCTCGGCGCTCGAGCACCTGACGATGAAGCTGCGCGGCCATCGCGGCCGCATCTGACGCCGCGATCCCACGCCGGACGAGCCACTACCTTTTGAGCAATCCCATGATGCCGCGACTGCCGTGCAACTCGCTCGAGGGTCCCTCCATGTCTTGCAGGAGCCGCTCGACGATCATCTTCGTGCTGTCGTCCTTCGCCTCCATTGTGGTCGCGAGGCGGTGGGCGAGCAGGGCGTTGTGCAGGCTGAGCTGCCGCCGATAGTAGTAGGTCTGCTGCTGGATCGAGAACCGGTAGACCCACAGGAAAGCGGCCGCGATGAACTCGATGACGGCTCCTGTCAAAAGCACCAAGGTGTTCCTGTCGTCACCACCCGCGCCGAGTGCGGCCACACCGTCCGTTCCTGGCGGGAGGTAGCCGGGGAGCAGGCCTCGCATCGGCAGGAAGCTGTCGAGGACGCCGGTGATGAGCACGGCGAACCCGAGCCACATCGCAATCAGGCAATAGCGGAAACTGCGTTGCGCCTGGCTCATCGCGATCGCGTAATATTCGCTGAGCACGGCACGGCTATAGCTCAACATCAGAACGAGCCCTTGCGGGTCGTCCTCCCTCAACTCCTGCTCGATGTCCTGCTGCGACACCCGGGCGGATTCGACATCCTGCCGAAGCGCGCCGAACTCCGCCCAGAAGTTGGTGATCGCGGGCGCAAGCCAGACCGCGGCGAAGGGGATGATGACGAGATAGATCATGGCGAACGGCGCAACGAGGCTCGCCCATGTGAGACGACCGAAGCCCCACTCCCAGACCACCGGCAGCCACCAGAACCAGCAGATCCAAGCGAGGCCGGCGAAGGCGACCGCGACGAGCGCGAAGCTGACCAGCATCAGCAGGCGATCCGACCATTGTCCCCGGGCCCACTGCACCGCCAGCGCGGCAATCCGCCTGGATAAACCCGCCTCGGATCCGGGCACGATCCGGATGGCGATCGCCGCCAAAGCATCCCGGCGCGCCTCTTCGTCCGAAATCTCCCGAGCGATGGCGAAGGCCCTGTGCAGCTGTACCGGCGACAGGTGTTCCGCCATCTCGATCAGAACGCGCGATCGTGCGCGCTCGTCGACGATCTCCCGGAGAGTGCTCAGTTCTCGGTCCGCCGATACGTGGTCACGCAATCTGCGCCGGACGTCGGACAGCAACAGGCCCCCGTCATCGGCCTCGGTCACAGCATCGGCAGCGCCCCACCCCCCGATAGACGGCGCGGCTGGCCGATCCTCCGCGGGCTGATCCGGCGCCTTCACAGCACTTTGCCCGGGTTCATGATCCCAAGCGGATCTAAAGCATCCTTGATGCTGCGCATAAGCCGCATCTCGACTGCGCTCTTGGAGCGGACCAGCTGGCCGACCTTGCGCTGCCCGATTCCGTGCTCGGCGCTGAAGGATCCATTCATCCGCTCCAGCAGCTCGAACAGGGGGGCGCTCACCTCGGCTTCCCTCTCGATCAGGATTTGCGGGTCTTCGCCCGGCGCCGGTCGAATGCTGAAGTGCAGATTGCCGTCGCCGAGATGCCCGAAGCCGAATGCACGCGCGCCCGGCGCCGCCTTTCCGATCGCCGAAAGGGCGGCGCGGTAGAACTCCGGCACCTTCGAAACGGGCACCGAGACGTCGTGGGTGATCGACGGGCCTTCCACCCTGCCCGCTTCGGGGATGCTCTCGCGGATACGCCAGAGAGCGTTGCGCTGCGCCTCGCTCTTCGCCACTACGGCGTCGGTGGCAATACCCTCCTCGAATGCGGATGCCAGCAGCCCCTCCAGGAGCTCCCCCGTCTCACCGTCGCCGTCAGCGGTCGAAACGAGTTCCAGCAGCACATAGAACGGAGAGATCTCAGGCATCGGCTCCTGGATCCCGGGTATGTGTCGGAGCACCAGTTCGAGGGTCTCGCGGGGGAGCAGTTCGAAAGTCTCGACAGAATCACGGCTGGCTGCGCGTGCCCGATCGAGCAGCAGGAGGGCCGCTTCCGGCGACTTCACCGCCACGAGCGCCGCGGCGATCGCCCGCGGCAGCGGGAAGAGCCGCAGCACGGCGGCCGTGATCACGCCGAGCGTTCCCTCCGCACCGATGAACAGGTCTTTCAGGTCATAGCCGCGATTGTCCTTGCGCAGGCTTCGCAGCCCGTCCCAGATCTCACCGTCCGGCAACACCACCTCGAGGCCCAACGCGAGCTCGCGCGCATTGCCGTATTTGAGGACGTTCGTTCCGCCCGCATTCGTGGAGAGATTTCCGCCGATCGTGCAGCTCCCCTCAGCGGCCAGGCTCAGCGGGAAGTACCGGCCATGCTCGGCCGCGAACTTCTGCAGGGTCTCGAGCACACAGCCGGCCTCTGCCGTCACTGTGTAGTCGACCGGATCGATCGCCCGCACCCGGTTCATGCGCTGCAACGAGAGGATGAGAACGGGCTTCCCGGAACCCGCTATCGGAACCGAGCCGCCGCAAAGCCCGGTATTGCCGCCCTGCGGCACAATACCGAAGCCCGCGGTTGCAGCCGCTCGCACCACTGCCGCAACCTCTTCGGTCGAACTCGGACGCGCGATGCCGCCAGCTCCGCCTCCGAACCGACGCGACCAGTCGATTACGTAAGCGGCCATCTCGTCCGTATCGCGGATCCAACCAGCCGCCCCCAGCTTCCGCCGGACCGCAGCGACTGCTGCTTCGGGATGCGTTGCGGCCGGATCCATCCGAACTTCCCCCTGATTTTCCGCGTCGATATGACGGTATCGCGCCAGCCAGACGGAGAAAAGCACGGCGAAACCAGAGAAAACCCTCGCGCCTTGCCGGCAAAAGGCTTTCGTGTAGGATGCGCGCCCGTCCTGGAGCCAAAGTCGCGGGAGCCCCGATGACAGAACCTCAAGCGTTGATGGCCGGCAAGAAGGGCCTCGTCATGGGAGTGGCGAACGAGCGCTCCCTCGCCTGGGGGATCGCGCGATCCCTCGCGGACCACGGGGCGGAGCTGGCTCTCACCTATCAAGGTGAAGCGCTGAAGAAGCGCATTACGCCGCTGGCACAATCGCTCGGCTCCGACTTCGTGCTCCCCTGCGACGTGACTGACGCCGCCAGCCTCGACGCCGTGTTCGAGGCGGTCGAAAAGCAATGGGGAAGCCTGGACTTCCTGGTTCACGCGATCGCGTTCTCCGACAAGGATCAGCTCAAGGGCCGGTATGCCGACACCACCCGCGAGAACTTTCTGCGGACGATGGACATCTCCTGCTATTCGTTCACGGATGTCAGCCGCCGTGCCGCGGAGCTGATGTCCGAGGGCGGGAGCCTTCTCACCCTCACCTATTACGGCGCCGAGCGCGTAATGCCGCACTATAATGTCATGGGCGTCGCCAAGGCGGCGCTCGAGGCGAGCGTGCGCTATCTCGCCGCCGACTTCGGGCCCGACGGCATCCGCGTCAATGCGATCTCGGCTGGGCCGGTGCGCACGCTGGCCGCTTCCGGTATCGGCGACTTCCGCTACATTCTGCGCTGGAACGAGTTCAATGCTCCCCTGCAGCGCAACGTCACGATCGAGGAGGTCGGCGGCTCCGCACTCTACCTGCTCAGCGAGCTCGGGCGCGGCGTTACCGGCGAAGTCCTTCACGTCGACAGCGGCTATCACGTCGTCGGAATGATGAATCCGCACCGCGCGAAGGATACGGCCGCATTGCTGGCGGACTTCGAAGAGAAGTAGCGGCGGGGACGAGATATGGCTGGCAACAGCTTCGGCCGGCTGTTCCGGTTCACGACCTGGGGCGAGAGCCACGGCCCCGCGATCGGCTGCGTGGTCGATGGCGTTCCCCCCGGCCTCGCCGTCGACGAGGCGGATCTTCAACGTTGGCTTGATCGCCGGCGGCCCGGTCAGTCCCGCTTTACCACGCAGCGTCGCGAGCCGGACAAGGTCAGGATACTGTCGGGCGTGTTCGAAGGCCGTTCCACCGGTACTCCGGTGTCGCTGATGATCGAAAACGTCGACCAGCGCTCCAAGGACTACAGCGAGATCAGCGAGCGGTTTCGCCCCGGCCACGCCGATTATACCTATCAGGCCAAGTACGGGCATCGGGATTATCGGGGCGGCGGTCGTTCCTCGGCACGCGAGACAGCGATGCGCGTCGCTGCCGGGGGTCTCGCACGAAAGATTTTGGAGCATCTTCTGGGTCCGAGCGCGCAGGTCCGCGGCGCGCTGGTGCAAATGGG
>Ga0079224_100000012_pt1 | contig 109627 bp, 96 predicted proteins | sample Stecom2015_FD_80414 | JGI IMG/M metagenome (GOLD analysis project Ga0079224, IMG submission 80414) | Agricultural soil microbial communities from Utah to study Nitrogen management - Steer compost 2015 | ecosystem: Environmental > Terrestrial > Soil > Agricultural land | place: USA: Utah... | reverse complement strand
TTACAATTATTTCAGAGGGCGCGACAGCCTTTCAAGTCCTTCTTTTGCCGGAGGATAATCGTTGTGACGCAGTTCCAGTGCCTTTGAATAATCATCTTTGGCAGCAGGCACATTACCAAGATACTCATAACACATACCTCTGTTGTAATAAGCCTGTGAAAAGTTTGGATCCACCTCTATGGCCTTGGTATAATGCTTAATGGCTTCGTGATATACTTTAAGGTATTCGTGATGGATATATCCAAGATTGAAATAGGCATCTTTATTCTTCGGGTTGATTTGAATTATATCAGTGTATAGCTGAATGGCTTTATTGTAATCGCTGTGATCCTGATACCAAAGTGCAAGCCCATACATGGCTTCTTCGCTGTTGGGTTTGATGTTAAGCGCATTATTGAAATAGTCCACACACAGTTTGTTATTCTGTGCATACATAATGATGCCTAACTGCATTTGTGCTTCGTAAAACTTAGGGTCAACTTCTATTGCCTGACGAAATGTATTAACGGCTGCAGCAGTATCATGCTTTTCTTTCAGATTAAAACCTTTCATCAAAAGTGCTTTGGTATTTTTAGCATCTTTCTGCAATACGGTATCAAGATATTTCAATGATAAATCCTGGTTGTTGGTGTATAATGATATCTCTGCAAGTTTAAAAGCAGCATCATAATTTCCGGGGTTTAGTTCTCTCACTTTCAGCAACACATCGCGCGAAGCTTTTACTTTATTCATTCTGAAACTAAGGTCGGAGTAAAGCATCATATACTCTGTGTTGAGACTGTCCAATGACATCACTTTCACCATATCAAAATAAGCTTTGTCGAACATGGATTTCTGATAATAGGCATTTGCACGGTCAAAGTATAATTTCGGATTCATGCTGTCGGAAGCTATTTTATCGGTCAGCAATGTGATTTTATCCTTTGTTTCAGCCGTGTTTTCAGTGCTTTTAGGTTTGCATGCGTAAATCAGGAGGGCAAACGCTGCAACGGCAAATAATTGTTTTATCATTATGGATGAAGTATGCTTAATAATCTTTTGGATGATTGTATGGCAAAAGTCTGTAATTGTTTCTACAAAATGAAAGAAGCCACCGGAAATCCGGCAGCCTCTTTCTTTTACCAATAAACAAATAAGTATTTTTAATTAAGTTTTAATATGCATTGTTTCTTTGATTTTGTGTTCAATCTCATCGGCAAGTTCAGGATTGTCGGCAAACAGTTGCTTTACGGCATCACGTCCCTGTCCGAGTTTGGTGTCGCAATAGCTGTACCATGAAACTCTTTTCTTAATGATATTGAGTTCAACACCCAAGACAACCAGTTCACCGGTTTTAGAAATTCCTTCGCCATACATAATGTCAAACTCTGCCTGACGGAAAGGCGGTGCAACTTTATTCTTCACCACTTTCACGCGTGTGCGGTTGCCTACAATATTATCAGCATCTTTTATTTGTCCAATTCTACGGATGTCCAGTCGTACAGAAGCATAATACTTCAGTGCATTACCTCCGGTAGTGGTTTCAGGATTTCCGAACATCACTCCGATTTTTTCGCGCAGCTGGTTGATGAAAATGCAACAACATTTGGTGCGGCTGATGCTTGCAGTAAGTTTGCGAAGTGCCTGTGACATCAGTCGTGCCTGAAGTCCCATTTTCGAATCGCCCATTTCACCTTCGATTTCACTTTTAGGAGTGAGGGCGGCTACTGAGTCAATCACAATAATATCTATGGCTCCTGAGCGGATGAGGTTGTCAGCAATTTCAAGTGCCTGCTCACCATTGTCGGGTTGTGAGATGAGTAAGTTCTCAATATCCACACCCAGTTTCTGAGCATAGAAACGGTCGAAAGCATGTTCAGCATCTATATATGCAGCAATGCCGCCATTTTTCTGCACGTTTGCAATAGCATGAATTGCCAGTGTTGTTTTACCGGATGATTCAGGTCCGTAAATTTCAATCACACGTCCTTTGGGAAGTCCGTTAATTCCGAGAGCTATGTCAAGAGAAATACTTCCTGTTTCAATAGCTTCAACGGGTTCAACAGCTTCTTCACCCATGCGCATTATGGTTCCTTTGCCATAGGTTTTGTCTATACGTTCTATGGCCGCTTGCAATACTTTCAGTTTCTCTTTGTCGGGTGCTTGTGTGCTCATTACAGTAGAATATTATCTGTTTTGTTGACACAAAGTAATGCTTTTAGCCCAAGCAAAAGTTTGATTTTTTGAAATTTTGTTTTCAACAATGCCCAAACCGTTACTTTATACTCTGAAAATGCGTGATTTATAAAGTTTTACAAGAAAAAAATAAACAATCAGAAAGATTGTAATATGGTCATTAGGGATGGTATTATTATCGTCAAAACATAAAAACCGGAGGTCAAAACCCGATGCTCAAAGCGGATTGAATGAAATCAACTGCATGAATTAAACTTAAAATGGAAAAGGATTAAATTTTTTGTCAATGAAAAACCGGTTTGAAGTATGTATAATACTTCACGCTATGCTAAATGCATCACTGAACAATAAAAAATGCAGATTGAATAAGTTCAAAAAAATGATTGCTGAAAAATTTAATTTAAGACCTGAGCATCTTAGTTCTTATCTTCTTCCTGTGTTACGCCCAGCAGGTCTTTTATTTTATTCATTTCATTCTGTATGCGGGCTACGGTGTTTGACAATTTTGGATTGTGTGTCACCGGTTCAGGAAACTCATTGCTGATGTAGTTTACAAACCGCCAAATTTCTTTTATATCATTAATGTTTACTTCGTAAGGTTTGTAAGCAGGGTTGAGCGATTTAAGCAACAACTTTTTCATGTTGCTGATGTGGTTATATACCACTTTGAATACAATGCCATCGTCATGAGTGAGGATGATGTAGGCATTGCCGTCTTTTACTTCCATCCAGTTTTCTACAAACTCTGCAGTTACATACGACTTGTCGGGGATAGGCAGCATGCTGTCGCCACTGATCTGGAATGTCCTGAATTTTTTATCAGACGAAAGAAAAGGCAGCTGAAAAGTGGGAAGGCTTCGGATAAATTCAGTGTCATTATAGCCTGCTGTATATCCGGCCTTGGCTTTGGCAGGTACCAGCTCAATGTTTTCGCGGTTTTTACTGTCAACGGTAGTGGCCAGCACACGCAACTTGGTGCCGCGCACGTAGGAGTCGTAGCCTAATTCCAATTCGCGCAGCTGCAAATCCGACAGCTTGCTCATATCAACACGCAGAAGGGTGTCAATAGATATTTTAAAGTAGTTCGAAAAATTTATCAGGGCCTCCACCGTAGGGTTGGTAATGGCACCGTTCTCATAACTGTTAAGTGTGGAACGTGAAAATCCTAAGGCTAATGCAGCCACTTCCTGAGTGCGTTTTTTGCGTTTACGCAGAAGTCTGATGTTTGAACTGAAATACATACCGTGTGTTTATTAGAGGAAACAAATATAATACTGCGATTGTAATTTAACCAAATACATGATTGTAATACTGCCAAAAAAATAACTAAGTATATCATTGACAGTTCACTATTTTTGCATCCTTCAATCATCCGTTTTTTATGATCAGGCACATAGCCATTTTTGCTTCAGGCTCGGGAACCAATGCCGAAAATATCATTGCTTATTTCAAAGACCGAGAGTATGCGCGGGTGCAGGTAGTGCTCACCAACCATGCTCAGGCAGGTGTGATTGCACGTGCTCACCGCTATCATGTGCCTTGCGAAATATTTACGGGAGAAGACCTTGCACAGCCCGGAAAAATTCTTTCGCTGTTGCAAAAGCATAAGACCGATTTTGTGGTGCTTGCCGGATTTCTGAAGCTGATGCCTGTTGATGTGGTGAAGCATTATGAAGGCCATATCATCAACATTCATCCTGCACTGCTGCCTGCCTTTGGCGGCAAAGGCATGTATGGCGAGCGCGTTCACAAGGCAGTGATTGCATCAGGAGCCACAGAGTCGGGCATCACCATTCATTATGTGAATGAGAAGTTTGACGAGGGCAAAATTATTTTTCAGGACAGGGTACCTGTGTCAAAGGACGATACACCGGAGACGCTGGCCGATAAGATTCATCAGTTAGAGTATCGCCACTATCCGACAGTGATTGACAGGCTATTGCAAAACATGCCGGATAATTAACATCCGGTAACATTAGCCGTTTGATTATTTTTTTTTCTTTGTCGGGCTCTTAAAAAATATGAATTATTGGTTAGTTAAGTCGGAACCTTCGGTGTATGCATGGGAGCAGTTAGTAGCTGATGGCAAAACCTGCTGGGATGGTGTGCGCAACAATGCTGCACGGCTTCACCTGCTGGCTATGAAAAAAGGAGACCACGTAATGTTTTATCACAGCAACGAAGGGCTTGCAGTAACAGGCATTGCCAAAGTAGCAGCCACTGCTTATCAGGATCCAACAACCGATGATGAAAGATGGGTAGCTGTAGATTTGGTACCATACAAAGCTTTGAAGAAGCCTGTGACGCTGACACAGATTAAAGCTGAGCCGGGTCTTAAAAACATTGCACTGGTGCGCATCGGTCGGTTGTCGGTGATGCCACTCAGCAAAAAAGAATATGAAATAATAATTGAATTAAGCAGACAGAAGTAGTTTATGTGGATTAAAAAAAGTTTTCTCACCATGCTGTCAGTGGCAGCAGTGTGTTTTGTTCAGGCACAAAATGCCAGCATTAAAGGATTTGTGTATGATGCAGGTAATGGAGAGCCTATGCCTTTTGCAAGTGTGTTTCTTAAAGGAACTTCGCTGGCATCATTTACCGACCTTAACGGATATTACTCTATTGTAAAAATAAAGCCGGGGAAATATACACTGGCTGCAACAACACTGGGTTATGACTCCACCTTTGTAGAGATAGAACTGAAGGAAGATGAAGTCATCAATAAAAAAATTGTTCTGAAGAAGAAAAATGTAGAACTCACACAGGTTGAAATTTCTGCGGAGAGAGAAACCAAAAAAACAGAAGTGAAAATTGCTGTTGAATCGGTAACACCCAAGGAAATAAAATCATTGCCAAGCCTCGGTGCCGAAGGGGATATTGTTCAGTACATGCAGGTGGTTCCGGGTGTGGTATCAAGTGGCGACCAGGGCGGACAACTTTACATACGTGGTGGAACACCGGTGCAAAACAAAGTGTTGCTGGATGGAATGGTTATTTACAATCCGTTTCACAGCATCGGACTTTTCAGTGTGTTTGATACCGACATTCTTAAAAATACAGATGTTTACACAGCAGGTTTTGGCGCACAATATGGCGGACGAATCTCGTCCGTGATGGACATCACCACGCGCGATGGAAATAAGAAACGTTTCGGAGGAAAAGTTTCTGCAGGAACATTTATGTCCAAACTCTTACTTGAAGGACCTATCAAAAAAGCAAAAGACGAGAATGACGGAACAGCATCATTCATTTTCTCAATAAAGAATTCTTATCTCGATCAGACTTCCAAGTCACTTTACAAATATGCTTCTGATGATGGCTTGCCTTACTCTTTCAATGATGTGTATGGCAAAATTGTGGTGAACAGTGCCAGCGGAAGCAAGGTAAGTTTCTTTGGTTTTAATTTCAGAGACAAGGTTGACTACAGTGGTGTGGCACGTTACGACTGGAGTTCGTCAGGCGGAGGAATGAACTTTGTGCTCGTACCCGGTTCATCCAAAGTGTTACTGAGGGGTAATCTTGCTTTTTCAAGTTATAAAATAAAATTGGATGAAGGAGATGACAGGCCACGCAGCAGTCTGGTAAATGGATTTAATTTGGGCTTTAACTGGCTTTACTTCCTGAATAATGATGAAATAAACTATGGTATAGAAGTGCAGGGTTTCAAAACAGACTTTGAATTTTACAATTATGCCAGCAGACATATTTCGCAGGCTGATAATACTACAGAGTTTGGAATTTTCTTCCGCTATAAAAAAATCATCAACAAGTTAATTATTGACCCGTCATTTCGTGTGCAGTACTATGCATCTATCTCAGAGTTCTCTCCAGAGCCACGCTTGGGACTAAAGTATAATATTAGCGACAGAGTAAGACTGAAAGCAGCGGGAGGATATTATGCACAGAACCTCATAGCAGCCAACAGCGACCGTGATGTGGTGAATTTCTTCTATGGATTTCTTTCTGCACCTGATGATTTGCCTACCACTTTTGATGGCAAAACCATTAAGAAAAAATTGCAGCTTGCACGTCATGCAGTAGCAGGAGTGGAGGTTGATATCAACAAACATCTTGATCTGAATATTGAAGGATATGTAAAAGATTTTTATCAGCTATCCAACATCAACCGCGACAAAGTGTATGATGATGTAGCAGATAATTACGACAAACCTGACTCCACCAAGAAAAGTTTTATTGTAGAGAAAGGTTTTTCGCAGGGAGTGGATGTGGTATTGAAATATGAGTACAGAAGGTTTTATGCATGGTTGGTATATTCCCTCGGCTTCAACACACGAAACACAGGGAACTATACCTATGCTCCGCACTTCGACCGCAGACATAACCTGAATGTTGTGTCCAGTTATAAGTTTGGAAAGAAAGTGGACTGGGAAGTGGATTTGCGCTGGAATTTCGGAACAGGCTTTCCATACACACAAACACAGGGATTTTATCCTTATCTGAATTTTCAGGATGGCCTGGCAACAGATTATCCTCATGAAAACGGACAGATGGGAATTATTTACGGACCGTATAACAACAAAAGATTGCCTACCTATCACCGCCTGGATATTTCTGTAAAAAAACTTTTCCAGATAGCGCGCAACAGCGAACTGGAAGTGGTAGCAAGCGTGGTGAATGTGTATAACCGTAAAAATGTTTTCTACATTGACCGTATGCGGTATAAAGTAATTAACCAATTGCCGATCATGCCATCGCTGGGTGCATCGTTGACATTTTAAATTTTAATGATGCGAATTCTCCTCACAGGCAGCAATGGTTTGTTAGGGCAAAAAATAATTTACGCCCTCCGAAATAAAAAAGAAGTGGAACTGATAGCTACTTCCAAAGGAGAAAACCGTACTGCAGCAAAAGATGGTTACACTTATATTTCGATGGATATTACCAACCATGACGAAGAAAGTGCAGTTATCATCCGACATCAGCCTGATTGTATTATTCACACAGCAGCCATGACCAATGTGGATGCCTGCGAAATGCACCGGGAAGAATGTTACAGAATGAATGTAGATGCAGTAAAAAATTTGGTAAGCCTGTGCAAGCAGCAGCAGATACATCTTGTACATCTCAGTACCGATTTTGTTTTTGACGGCACTGCAGGACCTTATCGCGAAGAAGATAAACCCAATCCGCTGAGTTATTATGCATGGAGTAAACTGGAATCTGAGAAAATTGTCTTACAGTCAGGAATTGAGGCAGCCATATTGCGTACCATCATCATTTATGGAGTGGTGGACGACAAACAACGCAGCAACGTAATTGTGTGGACTGTAAATTCATTACGTCAGAAAAAAACAATGAATGTAATCAGTGATCAGTTTCGTTCGCCCACATTGGCAGAAGACCTTGCAGATGCATGTATGCAGGCTGCACTGAAAAAAGCAACAGGAATTTATCATGTTTCGGGAGCAGAAACTTTCAGCATTCTTGAAATTGTGAACCGCACTGCAGACTTTTTCGGATTAGATAAACAATATATTCATCCTGTTACAACTGCCGAATTAAATCAGCCGGCAAAAAGACCACTGGTGACAGGTTTTGTCATTGACAAAGCAATCCGCGATTTGGATTTTCATCCTCACTCATTGCAGCAAGGACTTGAAATAGTGAAACAACAATTAGAAAATTAATCAGTATCTCCGATTAGAACGGATCATCATCCGACATTTCATTCATGCGCGAACCACGTGTGTAACGATGTTCGGCTTCAATTTCGGGATTGGGCATTTTTACAGTAAGACTTTCATCAGAAAACTCATAGTCTTCCAAATCTGCGAACTTGGTATATTGTCCGATAAACTTGAGATTAACTGTTTTCAAAGAGCCATTTCTGTTTTTTGCCACAATAATTTCAGCAGTGTTTTGTGTTGACATTCCGCTCTCATCTTCCGTGAGCCCGTAATATTCCGGACGGTAGATAAACATAACCATATCGGCATCCTGCTCTATGGCTCCGGATTCGCGAAGGTCGCTCAGTTGTGGTCTTTTTACACTGCCCCGTTTTTCAACTTCACGGCTTAGCTGCGACAGACAGATGATAGGTACTTCCAACTCTTTTGCAATAGCTTTCAGCGAGCGTGATATGGTACTGATTTCCTGTTCGCGGTTTCCCGAGCGGTTGTCAGTACCTGCAACCATCAGTTGCATATAATCAATGATGATGAGTTGCACTTTTTTCTCAGCAACTAATCGTCTGCACTTAGCACGCAATTCAAAAATGGAAAGGGCAGGAGTGTCGTCAATATAAATAGGGGCGTTGGTAAGAGGAACAATTTTATTATTCAGTTGCTCCCATTGATAATCGGCAAGCTGACCTTTTTTAATTGTTTCTGATGAAATTTCAGTTTGTGATGAAATCAGACGATTCACCAACTGAATACTCGACATCTCAAGAGAGAAAAATGCAACAGGTATATTAAACTTTACAGCAGCATTGGAAGTGAGAGAAAGTACAAAAGCTGTTTTTCCCATACCGGGGCGCGCTGCAATGATGATGAGGTCAGACTTTTGCCATCCTGCAGTAACGCGGTCGAGTTCGGTAAATCCACTGGGCACACCGGTGATACCCTGTGTTTGTTTGGAAGCCACTTCAATTTCTTTAATTGCTTTCAGAATCAAAGAACTCATACTTTCATAATTTCTGCGGATATTACCTTCGGCAATGGCAAATAAATTTCGTTCGGCATCGTCAAGCATCTTCAATACATCTGAAGTATCTTCGTATGCAGTTTTAATGGTTTCGCTTGAAATACGTATCAATTCACGCTGAATAAATTTTTGCAGAATAATTCTTGCATGAAATTCAATATTAGCAGCTGATGCAATTCTGTTGGTAAGCTGAGTGATATAAAAAGCACCGCCTACCAGTTCCAGTTCACCGGCTTTTTTCAGAGCATGTGTTACGGTGAGAATGTCAACCGGTTCGGCACTGTGAAATAACTGATGTATGACTTTGAAAATTTTCTGATGTGCTTCTTTATAAAAACTTTCAGGGTGAAGTATATCAATAACAGCAGTAAGTGCATTTTTCTCAAGCATCAGCGCACCCAACACTGCTTCTTCCATATCTATAGCCTGAGGTGGTATTTTACCTAACCCTAATGCTATCTGCTGATTTGTTAAAGTTTTGGGAGTGGTTTTTTTACGATGACTCCGGCCTGCATCCACATTTTCTTCCATGGCAGCAAAATTAGTTTATTGCACCTCCTGAATTCAGAAAATAATTTTAAATAATTTTCAACATGCTATTCACAAATATTTTTTGTATGGCATGCGTTTAATGCACACGTAAGATTGTAATTTCAGTTCTTCTGTTTTTGGCTCTGCCATCCTCCGTAGTGTTATCGGCTACAGGTTTTGTTTCACCATATCCTTTTGAAGTGAGTCGCAAAGCTTCAATTCCTGATTTAATCAAATAATCGTAAACCGCTTTGGCACGGTTCTCTGACAGTGTCTGATTCGATTTGTCATCACCAACATTGTCGGTATGTCCGCCTACTTCAATCTTGGCTATTGCATTGCTTTTGATAAACGCAACTAATTTGTCTAACTCAGCTTTTGATTCCGGCTTAAGTGTAGCGGAGTTGGTATCGAAGAAAATATTATTCAAATCCATGGTACTACCTTCTTTCAAAGGTTTGAGTTTTACATTCAGGTGAACGGGATGTTGCAAGTCAGCAGCTTCTGTCATCGAAAAATGGTCGGAGTAAAACAGGTAATTTCTTTTTGAAACATTCAGCGCATAATTTTTCCCTGAAGGAAGTGTAAGCAGAAATTCCCCCTTGCTTTTATCTGAATAAGATTCAACAACGGTTTGCCCGCTTTCCAGATCAATCACTTCAAACTTAGCATCAACAGGTTTGTTGGTTTCAGCATCTGTCACAGTTCCCTGAGCATAACTTACAGGCACAGGTTTGGCATTGTCATACAGGTTGAATGAATACACATCAAGCCCACCATAACCTCCTTCGCGGTTGCTGCTGAAATATGCTTTGTTTCCATCAGGGCTTACTATCAATCCTGTTTCATTTGCAAATGTGTTGATGGGATAACCAAGGTTCACAGCTTTTCCCCAGCTGCCATCGGCTTGTTTTCTGCTCATATAAATATCAGTTCCTCCCATGCCCGGCCATCCATCAGAAACAAAATACAAAGTTTGATTGTCGGGATGGATAAACACTGCTTCTTCTTTGCCTGTCGTATTGATGTTGTCGCTGAGTTTTACGGGAGTGCTCCAGCCTTTTTCACCCACCTGCGACATATAAATGTCCTGATCTTTTTCGTCACGCATTCCGCTGCCTCTTACAAAATACAAAGTCTTGCCATCGCTCGAAAACGAAGGTTGCGATTCCCATGCACCGGTGTTCACAGGAGAACCAAGATTAATAGGTCGCCCCCAGGTGTTGCCAAACTTACGGGCATAGTAAATATCACATGAGCCTTTTCCTTCAGGGCGATCACAGGCAGTAAAGAATATGAGCTGACCATCGGCACTGAAAGAGGGTGCACCTTCATTCAATTCGGTATTTACAGGCGTGCCTACATTTTTCGCTTTCTGCCATTTTCCGTTTTCACTGTTGCTGATATAAAAATCTTCCTGCCATTCAAATCGGTCACTTTTTATTTTTCGTGTAAACAACATTTGTTTGGAGTCAACTGTAATAGAAGGAAAATATTCGTCATACTCTGAGTTGATGCCGTCACCTAAATTTTCAGGAGCAAAAGGAACGGGATGTTTCAATGCATCGAGTGCAAAATTGCAGGATGTTATCATCAATCCGGCAGCTTCTTTTTTTTCGGGTTGTGCATTGGGCAGTTTCACAAATGCATTAAGATGCTCAAGTGCATTTTCATATTGTCCTAATTCAAGCTCGTAATTTGCAAGTGCAAAATAGGTGTTTGGAAAAAATCCCGGATTAATAGCAATTGCTTTTTTATAAGCATCAATTGCCGCAGGAAGGTTGTTGTTGTCGGCTTGCAAATCGCCCAACAGCATCCAGGCTTCAATGAAGTTCGGGTCAATTTTGGTGGCATTTTCAGCTTCTGAAATAGCTTTGATATTCTGACGTGAATCGTAATATTTCATGGCACTTTCCAAACTTTTTATCGCTCTGGAAGAAGTACTGGTGTAAGTTCGTTTCTGAGCCGTAACAGTGGCTGCCGACAGAAGAATGATTAAACTAAATGCTGCAAAGCGAATCATGTTAAAAATATTTCAGGCAAAAATAAAATAAACTGCTTACTGCATGAGAATATAAAAGTCAGTAACGCTGTTTTAACAGCAGAAAGTTTACCAATCAGCGAAGGTTGGACAATGCCTTGTTGTTATTCATTTTAATATCATGAGCAAGTTCACTGCTGAACCGTTCAGCACCGGTTTGGTTAAGGTGCATGGAATTATAAAACAGATTTTTGTCGAAGCAGATGCTGTCATTTGAGTAATCGAAAAATGGGAGGTGATATTTTTCGGAAAAATTCCTGAAGGTGTCAAGAACTTCTTTCCTGTTGCCAATATATTTTTGACCTTCGATGTATTCAGGGGCGTAAACAAGAATCAATGAAATGTTTTGAGACTTACATTCCTCAATAAACTGTTCAAAAAGATGAATGGTTGCAGTATCAAATTTTACGATGTAATGTTCCTGCTTCTTTTTGGCTGCGGCAAGATCTTCGTTCCATTTGCTGTTTTCAGGTCTGTAGCCATGATCTCTGTATTTGTGCGCAGGTTTTCCTTTGATTAAAATTTTAAGACAGTTATTGAGTGCACTTGTTTTACCTGCATAACGGATTAAAGGAAGCATGTAATCCGTAGAAGTAAAGCCTTCGTAGTTGGATGTGTATTTCTGAACATTTTTATTCCAAAGCATAAAGGGCAGAAACTGTTCGAACTGGTATAAGTCTTTTCTTTTTTGGAGAGTAAAAATATCAACAGAGAAAATAATAGTTTTTGGTTTATTGTTATGCTTCAAAAGTTCAAGATGTCTCAGATATTCCAGTCGGAAGTTATGTCCGTCCACACCGAAATTGTAGGCACTTCCTCCAAGCGTATCAGCAATAATTTTCGGGTCTATCTGAACCCAGGCACGTGAAGAACCATAAATAGCAATATCACAGTTTGCATTGGAGTTGTATATATCATTCCACACTTCCAGTTCTCCGGGATACAAATCAGACTGTCGCAATAAATATGAAAGTCCGTAATCCAGTGGAACTGCAAGAAGAATTACCGGAGCTATGAATAAGATTACTTTAATGAGAAATTTCTTCATGGCTCAGAATTGAAAATAAATAAACTGTTGTTCTTTTCCGCCAAACCAGAATATGGCTATGATGATTGCATAATACAATGCATAGCGCAAAGGCCATTTCCATTTAGCTCCTGTGTGTGCTATGGCATATTGATTTTCACGTCCTGTCCATTCTATTATCATAAACAGGAAAATGAGAATGGATAAAATAACCGCTCTGCCCATGCCTGTAAACCTGGGTGCGCTGAAGAGTGATGCTGAAAACATTTCAGCCAGATATTGAAAAGCATGTTCTAAGCTGTTGGCTCTGAAAAATACCCAAGCTATTACGGTGAGGAAAAAAGTAATAGCCATCATGATTACTTCTTTAAGATTTGGGAGTAATCGCCCCTGAGCAACTATTTCAAGATTGTTTCTGTTGCGATGAGTAAGCAACAATGGAAGAAAGTACAACGCATTCAGTGCACCCCAGACAATGAATGTCCAGTTGGCACCATGCCAGAAACCGCTTACGATAAAAATGATAAACGTATTCCTCACTCTTGTCCATGTGCTGCCACGGCTTCCACCTAAAGGAACATAAAGATAATCTCTGAACCATGATGAGAGTGAAATATGCCATCTTCGCCAGAACTCGGCAATATCTCTTGAAAAATATGGAAATGCAAAGTTGCGCAGCAACTCAATTCCAAGTAAACGTGCAGTTCCTAAAGCAATATCAGAGTAACCTGAGAAATCACCATAAATCTGAAAAGTAAAAAACAATGCACCCAACAACAATGTGCTTCCATTGTAATCAGCAGAATTGTTAAATATTTGATTGGCATATTCTGCACAGTTATCAGCAATGACGATTTTTTTGAATAACCCCCACAAAATCTGCCTCAGCCCGTCAATGGATTTTGCATAATCAAACTGCCTTGGTTTTTTAATCTGAGGCAGCAGGTGTGTGGCACGCTCAATTGGTCCGGCAACGAGTAATGGAAAGAAACTTACGAAGACTGCATACTCTACAAAATTTCTTTCAGCTTTAATTCTCTTATGGTAAATATCCAAAACGTAAGATAAACCATGAAACGTGTAAAAGGAAATTCCTACAGGCAAAATAACCTGAATGGTGTAAGGGTTTATTTTGAAACCAAGCTGAGCGAGTGCAGTTGCAAAACTGTCGGCAAAAAAATTGTAATATTTAAAAACACCAAGAAATCCTAAATTAATAATGACACTCAGCCACAGCCAGAACTTTCTGTTTTTGGAGTCGGGTGCGTCACACATTTTAATCCCTGTATAAAAATCGAGCAGGGTAGAGAACATAAGCAGAAACAAAAAGCGCCAGTCCCAGCAGGAGTAGAAAAAATAACTTGCCGCAAGCAACAATATATTCTGCAGATTGAGGTTACGATTAGTAACAAACCAGTAAAGAATATAAACAACCGGTAAAAAAAACGCAAAGTCAATGGTGTTGAAAAGCATGTGATGACTCTATATTATTGCCGAAACCGGAAGCACAAGTTTGAAAAAATATTTAATGATAGAATAAAACAGAAAAGCAAAAATAGCCAATTGAATTGTTAAATGATATAGCAGTGATTAAAAAAAGAACGCTGACAGGCTGATGAAATCAAAAATAGAATTAATAATAAAAAGTGTAGTTATACTTCGTCATAAAATGTGTATAAAAACATTTGTGGTTTTAAAAATAATCCCGTTAACTTTGTAAGACAAACCAAAGACGTATGAGACAACTTCGCATACAGAAATCAATCACTAACAGAGAAAGTCAGTCACTTGACAAATATCTGCAGGAAATAAGCCGTGAAGGAATGATTACAGCTGAGGAGGAAGCTCAGTTAGCGCGAAGAATCCGGGAGGGAGATCAGAATGCATTGGACAAACTTACACGAGCCAATTTACGTTTTGTGGTGTCGGTAGCCAAGCAATATCAGAATCAGGGTTTAAGTTTGCCCGACCTTATCAACGAGGGAAATGTAGGACTGATAAAAGCTGCATCACGTTTTGATGAAACGCGGGGTTTTAAATTTATCAGTTATGCAGTTTGGTGGATACGTCAGTCTATTTTGCAAGCCATTGCTGAGCAGGCGCGGATTGTTCGTTTACCCCTCAATCAGGTGGGGTCATTAAGGCGAATCAATAAAGTTTTTGCAAAACTTGAGCAACAATATGAAAGAGAACCATCAACGGAGGAGATTGCTGAAATTATGGAAGTGCCCATTGAGAAAATAGCCGAAACACTGAAAGCACCGGGTAAACACATCAGCATGGATGCTCCTTTTACGGGCAATGAAGAGTCAACCCTGCTTGATGTGATTGAAAATACAGATTCTCCTGAAGCCGATTATGGCCTGATGAATGAGTCGCTCAATAAAGAAATAGAACGCTCTCTGCGCACGCTGAGTGAACGCGAACGTGAGATAGTAAAAATGTTTTATGGTATAGGAATTAATCACAGCCTTTCAATGGATGAGATTGGTGTTTTATTAGGGCTAACACGTGAGAGGGTGAGACAAATAAAAGAAAAAGCCATTCGAAGACTGAGAAACAACTCTCGTAAAAAATTGCTCAAAGACTATCTTACCTGAAGATATTAACCAACTGTCAATAATCTTATTTTTGCGGGCATAAACTGCTCACTTTTGTCTAAGCGCGTAATTATTTCCGTAATTAATGACCTGGCTACTGATCAGCGTGTGAAGCGTACAGCTTTGACTTTTGCTGAAATGGGATATAATGTCATTCTTGTTGGAAGGCGCTTGCCCGAAAGTCTTCCTGTATATAACCATCCTCAAATTAAACCGGTACGATTTAAATTTTGGAAAAACAGAGGTGCTGTTTTTTATGCATTATACACTATTCGGCTTTTTTGGTACCTGCTTTTTAAAAGAGCTGATATCCTGTATGCAAATGATCTGGATACCTTACTTCCAAATTTTGCCATTGCTAAACTGAAAAACATACCTCTGATATACGATAGCCATGAATATTTTACGGGAGTGCCCGAATTAAAAAATAACCGCTTTGCAAAATCTGTCTGGCTGACAGTTGAGCGTTTCATATTTCCGAAGTTGCAACACATTATTACCGTTAACGAATCCATTTCTGAATTGTATTTCCGCCTCTACAACCAAAAACCGGTAGTAGTCAGAAATGTACCTATTACTCAGGTTACATTGGGAGTTGATAAGGAATCAGTAAAAAATAAATATGCTTTACCGTTAGATGAAAATGTATTTATTCTTCAGGGCTCAGGTATCAATATACAGCGTGGTGCCGAAGAGGCAATTGAAGCCATGCAATGGGTAGAAGCAAAACTATTGATTGTTGGTGGTGGAGATGTATTTGCTATGCTGCCTGAACTGGCACAGCGATTTAAAGTTCAGCATAAAATAATTATGCATCCCAAAGTTAAGCAGGAGGAACTTAGGAAAATAACTTCAGTTTGTTTTGCAGGATTAACGCTTGACAAAAGTACGAACATCAACTATCGTCTGAGCCTGCCGAATAAATTATTTGACTATATTCATGCAGGTATTCCGGTAATTGCATCGCGCCTTCCTGAAGTAGAAGCCATTGTTATGGACTATGAAGTAGGAATAGTGCTGAGCGATTTCAGAGCTGAAACTGTTGCTGCAGGTATGAACAGAATGTTAGGAAATAAAGAAGAGTATAATCTGTTCAGCAAGAACTGCAAACGTGCTGCAGAAGAACTTTGCTGGGAAAAGGAAAAAGAAAAATTAATTAGTGTAATTTCGTCAGCAGTTAAAAACAATTAACCGAAGGTTGTGAAGCATAGCGGAAAGCATTTACATATTGTCAGTTTCGATATTCCATATCCTGCCAATTACGGAGGTGTTATAGATGTATTTTATAAACTGCGTGCATTGGCTTCCATAGGCATCAAGATACATTTGCATTGTTTTCAGTATGGAAGGCAACCGAGTAAGCTTCTTGAAGAGCTTTGTCACAAAGTATATTATTATCCTCGCGATGTTTCAAAATCGCAGCTTTTTTTGCGTATTCCTTATATTGTTGTGTCACGCTCTACCATGGAGTTGTATCACAACCTGCTGAATGATGAGCACCCTGTGCTTTTTGAAGGAATCCACAGTACATTTTTTCTTTCGGAAGAGAAATTGCAGAGGCGAAAACTGATAGTGCGCACTCACAATATTGAACATGAGTATTATAAAAATCTGGCTAAAGCAGAGAGCAATATTTTTAAAAGATATTACTTTTATAATGAAGCAGCCAAACTCGAAGGATATGAAAATATTTTATCCAAAGCTGATGTAATTGCATCCATTTCACCCAATGACACGAGTTATTTTAACGAGCGTTATAAGAAAGCACATTACATACCGGCTTTTCATGCCTATTCGAAAGTAAACAGTAAAACAGGAAAAGGCACCTATGCATTTTACCATGGAAACCTTGCCATAGGCGAAAACGATATGGCTGCACTTTATCTGGTTGATGTTTTCAGATCATCACCACTGACATTGATTATTGCAGGCAGTAAGCCAAGTGTAAATTTGAGATCGGCAGTGCAGAAAAGAAATAACATTACCCTGCTTAGTGATTTAAATACACGACAAATTAATGAGTTGATAATGGATGCACAAATTAATGTGCTGCCTACCTTTCAGCCCACAGGGATAAAACTTAAACTGCTTTCAGCATTATTCAACGGAAGGTTTGCTCTCGTTAACACGCCTATGATTGAAAATACAGGGCTTGAAGAATTATGCACAGTTGCAGATACAGAGTCATCCATGCGCGATGCCATGAACAGAATGGTACGTTCAGATTTTACGCAGTTGGACATTACTCACAGAGAAGAAATTTTGATGGAAAACTTCTGCAACAAAACCAATGCTGTTAAACTGGCTGGACTTATATACTAATGGATGAATAGTACTGTTTCCTGATGCAGGCGCAGAAATTTTATTGTTGATAAGTTTGAGTAAAGATTTATTTATACTTTTGAAAAAAAATAAACTATGCTACAAGTAACCGGAACCATTAAAGTAAAGTACGACACCAAGAATGTGAGTGATAAATTTCGTAAACGTGAATTTGTACTTACCATAGACGAAAAGTCATCATTCCCCCAAACAATATTAATGCAGCTTACTCAGGATAAATGCGCATTGCTTGATGGATTTAAAGAAGGCGAAACAGTTACAGTTTCATTTAATCTGAAAGGAAGAGAATGGAAAAGTCCTCAGGGTGAAATTAAGTTTTTCAATTCTATTGATGCATGGCGGATTGAACGGGCGGGCATGGAAGCACCCGCTTCACCTGAAAATGAAATTCCATTACCTTCGTCTTCCGATATGCCACAGGAAGAATATAAAGATGATTTACCCTTTTAATTCAATTTATATTTCAAAACCCGAATGCTGGTAATTTAAAATTTGCTGACAATGAATAATGATTTCAGAAACGAGAAATGGGTGGTTGTAACGCCTCCGTTTAAATTCACCAATAATCTTAAAATTGAAATTTCAAATCATGGTCGAATCCGTACCACTACCAAAATTGCGGAAAAGCGTATTCTCAAAGGGACTCTGATTAACGGTTATCCCATTGCAAGGTTTAAACTGTTTGAGAAACGAAATAAGCAGGCAGAAGGTGTTCTGGAGTTATATCGTAACAAACTGAATAAACTCTCAGAAAAACTAAAATCATCTAAAGTTGCATTAAAGGCAGCTAAAAGAAACTCGCCTGAATATAACGCACTGAAGAAACAAATCGAGAATCAGAAAATTCAATTAACAGAGCAGAAGAAACGATATCAGAGTGAGTCGAGAAATGATGAGTTGGGTCGTACCATAAATTATGCACCTCTCATTCACAGGTTAGTGGCTGAAAATTTTGTGCGTCAGCCTTCAAAAAATCATTCTATTGTTGCTCATCTCGATCACAATAAAAAGAACAACCACTATACCAATCTGAAATGGATGACGCTGGAAGATAATATCGAGCATCAGAAAAAAAGTCCTCATGTAATTAAAGAGAAAAAGAAAAGAATAGGGAAACGCCCTGAAAATGTTTCAGGATATAAATTAAATGAGAGAAAAGTAATTGAGATTAAAAAACGAATCAATAAAGGCGATTCACTTGCAAATATTGCAAACACATTTAAAGTTTCAGAAACACAGTTACTGCGCATCAAACGTGGAATAAACTGGGGTGATATTAAGGTTTCGAAGCGTTAAAACTTTCTGAATAGTCAGGTGATGCAGGAAAAGCCCTAATTTCGTTCACAATGCAGCATCTGTTTTTTATTGCCTCCAAAATTTTTGATTTCCTGCTTTCGCCACTAAGTTGGATTATATTGCTATTGCTGATTGCATTATTTACCAAAAACAAACACAGAAAAAAAAGATGTTATAGGTGGGCTGTTATCACGCTGATTTTTTTCAGTAACCCTCTCATACTTCACTTTGCCATGCATAGCTGGGAAACACCTGCTGTGCGAACGAGCGATTTGCAAGGCACTTATGATGCAGGCATTATGATGGGTGGAGCTATCCGTTATATCAACGGTGATATGGATCGTCCGGTTTTTGGTTCAGGTGCTGACCGTTACATGCAAACTATGGAGTTGTATTATGCGCATAAAATCCGGCATATTATTATCACCAGCGGGTCGGGGAGTTTGTATATGACCAAACTTAAAGAAGCAGATTTGTTGGCAGCGCAACTCAAACGAACAGGCATTCCTGACAGTGTGGTTTTAGCTGAAAGTAATTCGAGGAATACCTATGAAAATGCATTATACACTGCCGCTCTGATAAAGGAAAAGAAACTAAAACCTCCTTTTGTTTTGGTAACTTCTGCCTTGCACATGCGCAGATCACTGATGTGTTTTGAAAAGCAAAATATTTCTGTCATTCCATTTCCTGTTGATCAACACTCGGGAAAACTGATGTTTACACCGGATAAGCTGTTTATTCCATCCATTGAAGTTATGCTCGACTGGGATTTACTTTTTCATGAGTGGGTTGGAGTGATAGTTTATAAGGCAATGGGTTATGCCTGAATTTTCTTAGTTTAAAAATCAGTTGATAAAACCGTAAAACATAAATCAATCCTTTGGAGAAAATTTTGTTGCTTTGATTTATGTTCATCGCAAAAAAAATCAATTGGGTTTTGTTAGGTTTCTTTGTTATTGTCATTTGCATGATGCAATTTTCTTTTGTTGAAGTACAGCAAAGCGAATTCAACAGAACAGGATTAGAGCAATATCTTTCTTCAAATGCAAATACATTGAAATATGAATTCATCCGGCTCAGGCAGTTGGTTGAAGTTGCTAACCCAAACCGTAAGTCTCTCATCAATCAACTTAAGAAATGTCGCATTCAATATAAAAAGTTAGAAGGCTTCACCGGTTATTATTTTTCTTACAGCGAACGCGATTTAAACGGCCCTGCCATCCCTGTGGTAGAGGAAGAACCTGAGAGTAAATTCGTAAGACCACCACATGGATTGCAAGTGATTGAAGAAATGATTTTTCAGAAGGAAATACCTAAAAAAGAGTTGACAGAAGAAGTCGATTTTGTCATTAAGCTGACTGAAAAATTAGCCCAGACATTTACTACCCTCCGGCCTTACGAATATCAGTTGTTCGACATACTTCAGTTGCGCACGGTGAAGGTTTATACCATAGGAGTGAACCATTTTGATTGCCAAAGCCTTAAAACAGGACATGCAGAAACTATAGCATCGTTAAACAGCCTTAAAGAAATTTTAAAAGCAAGCTACGCTCATGCAGATTTCAGCAAACTATTTGCAACAATTGACAGTACAACAAATTTTATTAAGGAACAGGAAAAACACACGGGCAAAGAGAAGGAATTTGATTATTTCACATTATATAAAAACTACTTCATCCCCCTGAATACACAGCTTATTGCCGTAAGAAATGCAACATTAAAATCAGGTGCAAAAAATATCAGAGCATTAAACCTGAATGCACGTACCATATTCGAGAAGGATGCTTATAACACTTATTTTTTTACAAAAATGCAGTTGAATAAAAGTAATGCTTATCTGCCTCTGCTTGGTAAAATATTATTTTTTGATCCGATTTTGTCAAAAGACAATTCAGTTTCATGTTCCTCTTGTCATAAACCGGAGTTGGCATATACAGATGGAATGCCGAGAGCCATTGGTTTTTTGTTGCACGATACATTACCACGAAATACACCTACCTTGCTGAATGCAGCATTACAACGCAATCTCTTTCATGATGCGAGAGCTTTGGTTCTTGAAGATCAGGCAAAGACTGTAGTACAGAACGAACGCGAAATGCATGGAGATTTTGGCGAGGTCGTAAAAAAGTTGCGGCAGTCTGACGAATACAGAAAACTTTTTGCAAAAGCATTTTCGGGTACTAAAGATACATCAATAACAGAAGGCGGAATACTTACAGCACTGGCCGAGTTTCAGAGAACTTTGTTGTCATTTGATTCAAGATTTGATAAGGCCATCAGAGGACAGGAAAACGATCTTTCTGCAGATGAAATTAATGGCTACAATCTTTTTATGGGAAAAGCAAAATGTGGTCATTGCCATTTTGCAGGACTTTTCAATGGAACCACTCCACCTTTATATACCGAAAGTGAATTTGATGTCATAGGAGTTCCGGCACAGAATAAAAAGCCCTATACTCTGGATGCTGACCCTGGAAGGTATTCGGTATTTAAAAATGCTGAATTGTTTTATGCCTTTAAGACGCCTACCATACGTAATACTGAAATTACCGGGCCGTATATGCATAATGGTGTTTTTAAAACGTTAGAAGAAGTAATAGATTTTTATGATGTTGGAGGCGGGGTAGGATTAGGAATAAATCTTCCGGGACAAACGTTGCCATCGGATAAGCTGAACCTGACTGCATTGGAAAAAAGACAGTTAATCCTGTTTATCAAATCACTCACTGACACCTCTGAAGTAGTTTATTTTAATCAGCCTCTCCCTGAAATTGATGATATTAACTCACCGTTGAATAGTAGAAAATCACGTGGCTACTGATAATATCATTTGTTCATTTTTCTTACTTTAGCCCGAAATCAAATTGCTATGTATAATCTGTTGAAAGGGAAAAAAGGAATCATATTCGGAGCACTGGATGAAAATTCTATTGCATGGAAAACAGCTAAGCGCGCTCATGAAGAAGGTGCTGTATTTACACTGACCAACGCCCCTGTTGCAATGCGTATGGGCGAAATAAACAAACTTGCTGCAGAGTGTAATGCTCAGGTAATTCCTGCCGATGCAACCTCTGTAACTGATTTGGAAAATTTGTTTACCAAGTCAATGGAAATTCTGGGAGGTAAACTGGATTTCGTTTTGCACAGCATCGGTATGTCGCCCAATGTGCGAAAAGGAAAACCTTATACTGCACTCGACTATGATTTTTTTGTAAAAACATTAGATGTTTCTGCAATGAGTTTGCACAAAACATTGCAAACGGCTGTAAAACTAGATGCCATGAATGAGTGGAGCAGTGTTGTTGCATTAACTTACATTGCTGCACAACGCGTGTTTCCTGATTATAATGATATGGGCGATGCCAAGTCTCTTCTCGAAAGTATTACGCGCAGTTTCGGTTATCATTATGGAAAAGCAAAAAAAGTTCGTATCAACACAATTTCCCAGTCACCAACCATGACTACAGCCGGAAGCGGAATCAAAGGATTCAATGCATTTTATAATTATGCTGATTATATGTCTCCTTTGGGAAATGCATCATCAGAAGAGTGTGCCAATTATGTTGTAGTGATGTTCAGCGATTTAACAAAGAAGGTTACTATGCAGAATTTGTTTCATGACGGAGGATTTTCATTTACAGGTGTAAGCACTGAGGTAATGAATAAATTTATGGAAGACTAACAGTACAATACTGTAGTCAAAGTTATTCCTTCTGCCATAAGGTAGTTTTTAGAAAAGTTATAGAGCATGATTGAGTTTTTTCGACATTTACTCGAGGAGTTTGCCTTGCCGCTAAAAAATCCTGTTTTGGTTTTTTCGCTGATATTGCTGATCATACTCCTTTCTCCAATCTTGTTGCGAAGGTTGAATATTCCGGGGATTATAGGACTTATAATTTCAGGAGTAATCATTGGCCCTTACGGATTAAATATCCTTGAGAAAAATTCAGCTATTGACCTGTTCTCAACAATAGGACTTCTTTACATTATGTTTATTGCCGGTCTGGAACTGGATTTAAATGAATTTAAAGCTAATCGAAACAAAAGCTTGTTGTTTGGACTTTTAACATTTATTATCCCTTTAGCAATTGGTTTCCCGGTTTGCCATTACTTACTGCATTACGATTTTAATGCAAGTTTTTTAACTGCAAGTATGTTTGCCACACATACACTTGTAGCTTATCCAATAGTAAGCAAACTTGGGGTTTCTAAAAATCAGGCTGTAGCAGTTACGGTAGGAGGTACCATCCTTACAGATACTGCTGTTTTGATAATACTTGCAGTGATTTTAGGAAACAAACAAGGCAATTTAGGTCAGGAGTTTTGGATAAAACTTGGAATTTCTCTGACAATCTTTTCAGCAATTATGTTTTTAATTATTCCGAGAATTGCTAAATGGTTTTTCCGAAAATTAGAAAGTGAAAAACATTCTCACTATATTTTTGTACTTGCTGTAGTCTTTTTCGGAGCATTCTTAGCAGAAGTTGCAGGTGTTGAAGCTATCATAGGTGCTTTCGTGGCAGGACTTGCATTGAATAAACTTATTCCACATTCATCAGCATTGATGAACAGGATTGAATTTATTGGCAACTCACTTTTCATTCCTTTTTTTCTTATCAGTGTAGGAATGTTGGTTAATGTAAGGGTTTTGCTTAGTGGCCCCACAGCATTAATAGTTGCCGGAGCACTAACTGTTGTTGCACTTTCAGGAAAATGGTTGGCTGCATTATTCACTCAGTTAGTATTCAGATATTCAGGTGCGCAACGACAATTAATTTTTGGACTTAGCGGGGCACATGCAGCTGCTACCCTTGCCGTAATACTTGTTGGATATAAAGAAAAAATATTAGACGAGAATATTCTTAATGGAACAATTATTCTTATTCTCATTACATGCATTGTGGCTTCGTTCGCAACTGAACGTGCAGCCAAAAAAATCATTGTTCAGACTGATGATGATGTTTCTGATTTAATGCGTGTTAATGGTTTTGACAATGAACACATACTGTTGCCGATAGCCAACATTGACCGAATTGAAAAATTACTGGAATTTACCATATTCATCAAAGACAAAAAGTCTGTCAATCCCATTTCTATTCTTTCTGTAGTTTCCAACAACGATGAGGCAGAAGTAAATATTCTTAAAACCAGAAATAAGCTTGAAGAATTTGTAAGACAGGCATCAGCATCTGAAACAAAAGTAAATGTAATCACTACAATTGACCATAATCCGGCCAGCGGAATAGCCCGAATTTCGAGAGAGATTATGGCTGATATAATTCTTCTTGGCTGGCCAAGAAAGGTTGGTTTAATTGACAGATTGATTGGCGAAAAGATGGATAATATTCTGAACAGTACTGATAAATGCACTTTCATCTGTCATATTGAAAAGCCTTTGGTGTTACATAAAAGAATTGTGATTGCTGCACCACCTTTAGCAGAGCATGAAAATGGTTTTGAGCAATGGCTGCAGAAAATGTCCAAGCTTGCTCAGGAATTGAGTATTCCCATTCAGTTATTTTGTAATCAGCATACTGAAAGGATGGTTCATAAAGCAGCAAAAAGATTAAAGCTGTCAACGCCTTTTTCAGTTTCATTATTTGATGCATGGGATGACTTTTTGGTATTGTCAAGAGAAATCAAAAACGATGACCTTTTGGTATTAATATCTGCACGTAAAGGAGCAGCATCTTATATGAAAGCACTTGATGGCCTACCTGTAAAAATTGAAAAATATTTTTCGAGTATCAGCAGAATAGTAATTTATCCGCAACAGTTCACTCAGAGTAATAAAATAGAGGGTTTTGAGGATATCACAGTTGAGCCATTGAGTAAGAGTATTGAGACTATACAGAAAATCAGTAAGGGAATTGGAAGTATTTTCAAAAAGGAATAAAGCAATTAAATAAATTGAACCTCCATCAGGTACTTTAAAATGAAATCTAAAGTGTTTAGGAATTTCGGAGTCTTTAATATTAATCGGTTTAAGAGAAAATGAACTGTATAATTGTTGATGATAATAAGCTTGCCAGAACAGCCATGAAACATTTGGTTGAACAGGTAAATTTCCTGACCTTAATACAAGAATGTGAAAACTCTACAGAAGCTTATAATGCTATTAACAATGGAAATATAGATTTGGTGTTTCTTGATGTTGAGATGCCTGATATGACAGGCATTGAGTTGATAAGAAATATTGATAAAAAACCAATAGTCATTCTTATTACTGCAAAAACAGATTATGCGGTAGAAGCATTTGAACTAAATGTTGCAGATTATTTAGTGAAACCTGTTACACTTCAGAGATTCTTGACTTCTGTTTCAAGAGCAAAAGAGCTTTATGACAGCCATGGTGGTCAGGTTGAAACCAATGCTTCAGAAAATGATTTTATTTTTATCAGAAACAAAGGCGTATTGAATAAAATCAATTTACAGGATATAGAGTACCTTCAGGCATTGGGTGATTATGTGAATATCTATACTGCAGAAAGGAAATTTACAGTCCATATTACACTTACAGGTATTGAAAAAAAGTTGTCGTCAGCAAAGTTTTTAAGAATCCACAGGTCGTACATAATTTCCTTATCAAAAATTGATCATATTGAAGGCGAAACACTTTATATTAATCATCATCCCATACCGGTAGGAGAGCAGTATAGACAAATATTACTTAAGAAGATTAATTTTATCTGAACCTGAAATATTCCGTTTCAACTAAGGTTATCACTGCTTCATCGAATTAATTTCAGAGAAAAACAAGTTTCATAATTATCTTTGAGGAAACTTTCTGAAGAGAAACTGCATGAAGAGATTTCTACTGTCCAACATTAGCATCAAAATAGGTATAGGCTTTTTTCTTGCACTTATTGCCATAATTATTGTGCAGTACCTTACTGATAATAGTATTGAAAATCTTAAAACCTCTCAGCAGGAAATGTTGCGAAGTAATTATCTGACATCAAAAGTCAGCCTGATAGAGTCATCGGTTTATGCGTATGATAATAAGATTTCCGATTTCGTCTGCACCGGTAATTCCTTCTTTTTAAAGAATAACGAAGTTAATCTGAAGCAGGCTATTGTTAATATGCAATTTCTCCTGGATCAAAACCTGAGTGGTGATCAAAAGATATTGGTAATAAAACTCGACTCACTTGTGAAGATGGAAATTAATGCGGCTCAACAAACTTTGGCAGACTATCATAATGAGAGTAAGAGTGATGCCATCGCACAGGTGAGTTCAGGGATTGGTGAAAGAATACTTGATGACATATCCTATGTAGTATCTTCTTTTCAAAGAATGGAATCAGAAAACCTGAGCCGGATTATTGAAAGACGTAATCAGCACACACGCGAAGTTGAAATGATGAATAATATGGCAACAGGCTTTGCCATCGTTGTAATAGTTATTTCTATCATGGTTTTGTTTCGTGATATTAAAAGACGTAACAAAGTTGAACTTGAATTGCGTAATGCAGAAAAGCAAGCTTATAAAGTAGCCGAAATGAAAGAACAGTTTATGGCCAATATGAGCCATGAAATCAGGACGCCTATGAATTCGATATTAGGTTTTGCTAATTTTCTAAGCCATACAGAGCTTAATAAAGACCAGCAAGATTATATCCGCGCTATTCAGGCGTCAGGTGAAAATTTGTTGACAATCATCAATGATATTCTTGATTTTTCAAAAATTGAAGCTGGGATGCTGCATATTGAAAAAGTAGCTTTTAATCCCGCTGAGCTTTTTCACTCTTTACAGGTAATGTTTCAGCAAAGGGCTGACGAAAAAAATTTATCATTGAATTTTAATGTTGATGATATTCCTGTTACACTTATTGGTGATCCAACACGATTAACTCAAATTCTGGTCAATTTAATTAATAATGCCATTAAGTTTACCAAACAGGGTGGAGTATCTGTTACTGTCAGAAAACTGACAGAGAATGATGATGAGATTTTTCTTGATTTTCAGGTCAAAGACAGCGGAATTGGAATTCCACATGAAAAGTTGGATGCAATTTTTGATAGATTTAATCAGGCTGACACAGATACAACCAGAAAATTCGGTGGAAGCGGACTTGGCTTATCTATTGTGAAAAAGTTAATAGAATTGCTGAATGGTAAAATAAAAGTTGAAAGTAATGTTGGAATAGGCACGGTTTTTATTTTTCAGTTACCTTTTAAGAAAAATAGTGTAGCATTTAAAGAAAATTTATCTGATAATAAAATTGAATCTCCTAAACCCGCGACTTCTGCTGCTGTTTTAGTTGTGGAAGATAATATTATGAATCAAAAACTGGCTCAGTCCTTATTGCAATATTGGGGATTTAAATTTGAAATAGCAGAAAATGGAAATGTTGCAATAGAAAAACTTAAAGTAAAATCTTTTGATCTGATATTAATGGATATTCAAATGCCGGAATTAAATGGTTATGATACAGCTTTCTTTATCAGAAACAATTTAAAACTTGATACACCAATAATTGCCATGACGGCACATGCCTTACAGGGTGAAAGAGATAAGTGCATCAGATATGGCATGAATGACTATATTTCAAAACCGATTCATGAAAAGGAACTGCTTAAACTTATAGAGAAATACCTGAATATTGGACAGTCTGAGTTAAGCAGTAATCAAAACCATTATAAATCTTCGCAATCAAATAATAAAATCACCAATCTCCAATATCTTAATGATTTGTCCAATGGGAAGCCTGAGTTTGTAAGACAAATGGTTGATCTGTTTATACTGGAAGCACCTGAAGAAATTGCAAAGCTGGAACAAGCTATTAATCAAATGCAATATGAAGATATTTATTCCATAGCGCACAAATTTAAATCTACGGCATACTTTGTTGGAATAGATTCTGCGAAAAGTGATCTTATAACGATTGAACGTTGCGCTTCGGAAAAGTCTAATCCTGAATTGATAAGGAGTTGTTTTATAAAAGTTAAAGATGTTTGCAATAGAGCTGTTGATGAATTAAAGAGCCTGTGATACCGGAAATGATTTACATTTCTTCAGAATCCGGATTCAATTTTCATGGTTTCAACATTTAAAATGACGGTTTAGTCTAAAAGTTTGTCATTCCTGTCCTGTTAAATTTAACTTTAACATAAGTTATAAAAAATCAATCGCAATTGAACTTAATTTGTATTAGATACAAGAAGCTGAAAAAGAAAGCATAAAAAGACACCGGAGAATTGTTTTCATTAGTTTAGAGTTGTTTTTCACCTCACATTTATTTTAAGTGTGAGGTGTTTTTTTAATAAAGCAATCTGCCGGCATCTGAATGTTGTATCACATAGCGGGATAAAGATTTGGTTTTTCATATAAATGAAAAATGTAAATACAAACAAATTATACTTCAATTCGGCAAAGAGAAACTGGCTTTCATCGAAAATTACAGTACTAAAGTTATTGTGATTGTACATTTGAATTACAATTTCAACAAAAGTTAAACAGTTAAATAGAAAAGAAAATGAAAACCTCAGTATTAAACATTACTACTTTAAACCTGACAGCCCTGGCTATTATTTCATTATTGACTTTGTCAAGTTGTGATAAAACAGAAGTGCCGATTCCGGGACTAAATGAAGCACATAAAACTGAAGCCAATTTAACTAAAGCACCGGTATCCGGTTCAAACAGTGATATTGCCCCACCATTGATGAACCAGAACCGATATGCAATTGTGTCAATACAACATCAACCCGGATATACAGCAAATCCAACACCTGACTATATTGTTACGCTATATAATAATGGTGATGTAATATTTCAGGGATTGAATGGTGTTACTAAATTAGGAACCTATAAATATAATGTTTCACTTGATGTTGTCAATAATGTACAGAATTTGTTAAGCCCGGTTTTTTATAAAATAAAAGATGTGTTAACAGATGTACCGGATGTTCCTGATGTAATTACAACCTATCAGATGGCAGAAGATATTGCTCCAATGACACTTATTGATAACGGACAGAATTATCCTGTTCAGTTAATTCAGCTTAGAAAAAATGTTGAGAGTATGATTAAAGATCAACCTTATGTTGGAAATTTAAACGAACAAGTAAACCATATTGAAACACTGACCGGGGCAAATTAGAAGTAATATTCAACAGAGGTTTGTACAATGCCTGCTGCGATAATAAGCAGCAGGCATTTACTTTTTTAAGTATTATGTGAATAAAACATTAATAAATTTAATGAAATATTGAACCCGAAAGGCAGCAAGATGATTTCAACGAGGATTTTATCCATTTTGTCGAATAAACTAATTATTCGGAGTTGCTCAGATTAATTTTGAAGTGAAAAAGCAATTGATAACTATTAAAACAAAGAAAATGAAAAATCTAAAGTTTAAATATGTTACTGCAGTTTTAGCTTCTTTAGCTTTTGCAGAAACTACTCATGCACAAACATGGGATTGGACAAAATCATTTGGAGGAAAAGAAGTGGACTATGTATCAGGAATTACAAATGACGCTGCCGGAAATATTTATATGGTAGGCAACTTCAAGGGCACAGCATCTTTCGGAAGTAAGAGTCTTACCAGCAAAGGATATTATGATATATTTCTTGCTAAATATAGTCCGGAAGGGCAGTTGGTGTGGATACAGCAAGAAGGTGGTTCAGATTTGGATGAAGGAAATGGAATTGTTTTGGACAAAGACGGGAATATATATATTACCGGATATTTCACATCCGAAGCTGACTTTGGAGGAATTAAAATGAAAAGCAGTGGCGACCGTGATTTTTTTCTTGCGAAGTTTGATAATAACGGAAAGATAAATTGGATTCAAACAAGCGAGGGTGTTAATTCGGAGTATGGCAAAGCGCTGGCTTTGGATAATAATGGGAATATTCTGGTGACAGGAATTTTCGCCAAAGAGGTCAAGTTTAAAACCAACACCCTTAAATCCAAAGGGAGTACTGATATTTTTGTTGCAAGTTATACTTCCGATGGTGCGCTCAATTGGATAAAAACATTAGGAGGAAATGGCAAAGACGAAGCTACAGCAATTACATGCGACAGTAAGGGTAATGCAATTATCACCGGATGGTTTAGTGGCTCAGCTGAATTTGGAGAAATAAATTTAATAAGTTCAGGAGATGATGACATCTTCATTGCAAAAATCAATCCTTCAGGTCGTGTTGAATGGATTGATCAGGCCGGAGGAAGTGAAGGTGTGGATCGCTCTTATGGAGTTGTAGCCGACTCTCAGAACAATTATTACATAACAGGGTCCATTAGCGGTGAAGCTAAATTTAATGATCAGATAATTAAAAGTATTGGAACAGATGATTGCTTTCTGGCTAAATATAATGACAAAGGTGTTCTGTTATGGGTAAAATCATCAGGCGGAAAAGGTGGTGAAATAGGCAGAGCAATAGCTTTGGATAAATCAGGATATATTTATGTATGTGGTGATTACAATTCAACTTTCGCTGCTAATTCTAATTCAAGTTCCTATGATGACTGGGATATTTTTATTATAAAATATAACGATAAAGGTTTTGCCCTTTCAGCAAATAGCGCTGGTGGTAATGGTTACGACCGCCCTATAGCAATGAGTATTGACAATAATAATAATTGTTATATCACAGGCGTGTATGAAAGAGATTGCTTTTTTGGAAAACAGGAAATTATCAGCCAGGGAGACTCCGATATTTTCGTAGCAAAAACCAAATCCTTTGAACCATTGCGTAACAATTAAATAACTTTAAATATTTATTTTTATGAAAACAAGAATTAAAATCCGATTTATCCTGATGTTTATGTTGATGATAAGCATCAACAACAGAAATTTTGCAAGTAACATTCATGTAAGCCGTCCTTCCGGAACGATTACAGTTCAGTATTTTTATGATTACCTTTCGCCATTCGGAAGATGGGTTGAAATACCTGATGAAGGTTACTGCTGGATTCCTGATGTACCTGCAGGTTTTATACCTTACAATACTAACGGTCACTGGGTTTTTACTGACGAAGGAACTGCATGGGTAAGTTATTACGACTGGGGATGGGCGCCATTTCACTATGGAAGGTGGTTTTATGACGATTTTTATGGATGGGTTTGGCTACCCGATACCGAATGGGCACCGGCTTGGGTTTGCTGGCGTCATGGCGGAGGTTACTTCGGATGGTATCCATTAGCCCCAGGCTGGTCAATCAATATAAATTTTGCATTCATCAATAAAATTCCTGATAACAGGTGGATGTTTTGCAGAGAAAATGATTTGTTTCATCCAAGGATAAACAAAGTAATATTACATAGCATTGATAAAATAAAAATTATTCATCAAACTACTGTCATCAATCACATAACAACTATCCATAATGTTACCTATGCATCAGGACCGGAGCGTCAGGAAATAAGGGATACAAAATTCAAAGAAGTCCCTGTATATAAAATTCAGAAAATGGAAAAACCGGGAAGACATGTTATAGTAAATAATAACATTAAAATGTATCGGCCTGAAATTATGAAACCCAGAGAAAATGAACCGGCCCCAATGCCGCAACGGATTTTTAAACGTGAAGAATTTCATCCTGCGATGAGCCCTGTACGTTCTAATGAAATAAGAAGAACGACTAAGTAATGTATCAGTTTGAATGTATGATGCCCCTTTTTTTCGGGGCATCATTTTTAATAGCTAAAATTAATCTATTTTAACTTTGAATTTTATCTATGTCCGAAAGACGATCACGAAATAATAACTCACCCTATATTCTTAATGCAAGTTCAAACCTGGTAGGTCTTTGCTTTATAGTATTAACTTCTATACGCATGCTGAAAATCGGAGAAGCAACGTTGGTTGATGAATTTACGACCATAGCATTTCTGATTTTTATGGTAAGCACTATTTTAAGTTTCTTAAGCATGAGACATAACGGTGCTTATGCTGAAAGACTGGAATTGTTGGCCGATTATATTTTCATGGCAGGACTTTTTCTATTGTTTGTTTCTGCATTACTTATTACTTTTAAAGTAATTTCCTGAATTAATATTAAGATATGTCTATACCTTTGAAGCCAAAGAATCAAGGAACAACAGGAAAAGGTTCAATGCAAAACTCAAAGTTGCAAATATTAAGAGTGAAATTGTTTCCTTATCTCCGCGAAAATGGGAAGATGATTATTCAATCTGTTTTCACCATATTTTTTATTGGAGTTGGTATTTGGTTTTTCGAGCATGAGCGTACAGAACTTGGTCAGATAAGAAGCACTATTGAATGGTCCGATAAATACTGGATTGGCGCAGGAATTCTGTTATTTCTGTTTTATGTTTTATTGCAGGCTCTGATGTACAATATGGCGTTCAGGTCAGTTAATTCAAAAATTAATTTTACTGATGCCATTCTATTGTTCCTTAAGAGAAATTTTATCAGTGTTTTTCTTCCGGCCGGAGGTGTTTCATCTCTGGCATTTTTCAGTGGTGCACTGGAGAAGAAAGGGATTAAACAAACGCATGTTCATTTAGCGTCTTCTATTTATGGCTTTGTAGGAATACTCACAGTTGTAATGGTAGCCATTCCTGTTTTTATCATTTTTCTTTTCAATGGAAATTCATCTGCGGGGGTTTGGTTAATGCTCATTGTTGTTTCTATGCTACTTGCAAGCATTATTTTTATATATCGCTCTATACTTATACAAGGTTCTGTTTATAAAATTGCATCAGTGCGATTTCCTTCATTGATTTCTCTGTTGGATGAAATAAAAGAGAACAGAATCAGTAAACGTTATGTCTTTTTTACTATATTAGTTTCTCTTGTCATAGAGTTGACAGGTGTTCTTCACATTATGATTGCAGCACGTGCATTGCAATTGAATATTGGCTGGCTGGCCGCTTTCGACAGTTATGTGGTATCTGTGCTGTTTCTTATTATTTCACCATTTCTTAGAGGGTTAGGAGCAATAGAGTTTTCAATGTCATATTTGTTTGTTCATTTCGGGCTGTCGAATGTAGAAGCTGTTTCTACAACATTGCTATACCGTTTTTTTGAATTCTGGCTTCCGTTAATATTGGGTGCATGTTCATTTCTCATTAAAATAAACAGGTTGTTGATGCGGATTTTCCCGGCATTGTTATTACTTGGAATGGGAGCAGTGAATATCATTTCGGCAATAACGCCTGCCATACATGAACGATTTGTATGGGTAAAGAATTTTATACCATTAGAACTGATGCATGTTTCAAATTATTTTGTATTGATTTCCGGGATGCTGATGCTGATAACTTCTGCTTTTTTGCTCAAAGGTTTAAGATTGGCGTGGTGGTTTGCTGTTATACTTTGCATCATTTCTGTAGTTGGAAATATTTTTAAGGCATTCGATTATGAAGAAGCATCTTTTGCTGTTTTCATCATTGCAGGTTTAATTATTACACGAAAAGAATATGTAGTGAAAACTGACCCTTCGCTCAGAAACTTTGGATTGCAGACTTCACTGATAAGTATGGGTGCTGTTATTGTTTATGGTGTAATTGGTTTTTATTTTCTGGATAAGAAGTATTTCAATATAGATTTCAGTTTTCTTCAGTCTCTGAGATACACCATCGAAAATTATTTTCTGATTGGAAGTTCTGACCTCGTTACTACTCATCCATTTGCTGAGAACTTTATTTTATCCATTAAAATATGTGGCTTTTTGTCAATATTGTTTCTTGTAGTTACATTGATTAAGCCGTTTTACATGAAACAGGAAAATTTGGAAGAAATTGAACATCACTCCAGGCAGCTCATTAAGAATTATGGAACATCAGCACTGGATTATTTTAAATTATACTCTGATAAACAGATTTATCTTGCACAAAACAAACAGGCTTTCCTTTCTTATCGAATTGTAAATAATTATGCTGTAATACTTGAAAACCCTGTTGCAGAAAATGCTGATGAACTGAAGAACTGTGTTGTAGAATTTGATAAGTTTTGTATTACTTCAGGCTTAAGAAGTATTTTTTACCGGGTACCCGAAGAGACTCTGAAGCTTTATACCAATTTAAAGAAGAAAACAATTTTGTTAGGGCAGGAGGCTGTTGTCAATCTGGATACCTTCAGCCTGACTGGTGGAAGTAAAAAATCAATTCGCAATGCTATCAAGAAGCTGGAGGAGTCAGGATACAAATCAAAAGTATATCAGCCACCTGTAATGGATGGTGTATTGCAGAAAATTAAATCAGTGAGTGATGAATGGCTTTTTTCAAAGGGAAGAAATGAAATAGTTTTTTCACAGGGAATGTTTGTCTGGGATGAATTAAAACAACAAACTATCATTACTGTAGAGAATAGTGAGGAAAGAGTTATTGCATTTCTCAACATTATACCTGATTATGCTCAAGGGGAAGCCACGTATGATTTGATGCGTAATATTAATAATGCACCAAATGGCACCATTGATTTCCTGATGATTAAAATGTTCGAAAACCTTAAGTTACGTAATTGTCATAAAGTAAACCTCGGATTTGTAGCTATGAGCGGAATTCAGCGACCAGAAAATATTTCGGAGAAATCAATGAAGTTTGCCTATGAGAAAATCAAATCGTTTTCTCACTACAAAGGGATGAGAGAATATAAAGATAAGTTTGATCCTGAATGGTTCAATAAATATTTGGTTTACTCGCATGACTATGATTTATTGCAATTACCTTTGATTATGTCAAAAGTTATTAAGCCATATTAATTTGATTTTATAAACTTAAAAAATTATGCCGGTTATGTTCAAGAAGGTTGTTATAAAAAATATGTTTAATTTTTTGTTTATGGTAATGGTCTACATTCCAGAGTGGTCTCATGCATTAACAGTAGATACTTTAACATATGGTTCATTTGGGAAAGTTGTTATTTATCATCCTGAAACTGCACCTAAGGCAGTGGTGTTATTTGCTTCAGGAGACGGAGGATGGAATTTGGGAGTAGTGGCAATGGCCAAACAAATTGTGAAAGAGGGAGTGATGGTAGCAGGATTCAATATCAGACATTATTTTAAATCATTGCAAAAGCAGAAGGTTGGTTGTTATTATCCTGCAGGTGATTTGGAAACACTAAGTATTACGCTTCAAAAAAAATATAAGTTTAAGCAATATATGAAACCGATATTGGTAGGCTATTCTTCAGGTGCAACTTTGGTATATGGTGCACTTTCACAGGCTCCAGCCAATACGTTTAAAGGGGCTATATCATTAGGATTCTGTCCTGATATTGAACTGAACAAAACATTGTGCAATGGATCAGGACTGAGTTCACATGTATTAAAAGAAAACAAAATGTATTATCTGGAAGAAAGCAAAAAGCTGACTGCACCATTTATAGTTTTGCAAGGCGTGGCAGACAGTGTATGCAGTCATAAAACATCATTGGATTTTGTGCAGAATTGCGGACAGTTTGCAGAAATGGTATCTCTGCCTAAAGTAGGTCATGGTTTTTCTGTACCTAAAAACTGGATGCCACAGTTCACGGCAGCGTTGAATAAAATTGTCAATTCTCCCTCGTATGCCGAAAGAATGAACGGTACTCCTTTGATTCGTGATTACAACAATCCTGAAGAATCAGCATCAGAGAATCTTCCTTTAACAATAATTCCTTCTGCTGAAAAAGATGCTAAGTCGCTTTTGTTTTTTATTTCAGGTGATGGAGGTTGGACCGGGTTTGATCAGTCACTTTGCAAATCTGTAGCAAGCAAAGGAGTTTCTGTTGTTGGGCTCGATGCTCAAAAGTATTTTTGGAATTCTAAAACACCTGCACGGGCTGCAGCAGATATTGGCGGTGTTATTGAACGCTATATGCAACTCTGGAAAGTAAATAAATTTATTATTGCAGGATACTCCTTTGGTGCTGACGTTTTACCTTTTATTATATCTGATTTACCGGCTGAACTAAGTCAAAAAATTGAGCATTCATATATGATTTCACCTTCTGAAAACGCAGATTTTGAAATTCATATTTCTGATATGCTCAACTTTGGAAGCAGCAGTGATACTTATGATGTAATTGCACAACTTAAAAAAATGGCAAACCTGAAACCGGTATGTATTTTTGGAGATGAAGAAGAGGAAAGTACTAAACTGAATTTTATAAGAGCAGGTGCAGAGATAGTGGTACTCCCGGGATCGCATCATTATAACAATGATTTTGAAAAACTGTCTAACGTGTTATACAAAAAATAAATGAAGAGCAGCTTGCAGAACAAAAACATGAATAAGAATTAAAAAACAAAAGGCTTCAGTATTTCCGAAGCCTTTTAAAATATCAGCAATATTATTTTCTAACCTTTCTTTCTGGCAAATTCTTTCATTACATCCACCAGCACTTTTACACTCTCCACAGGCAAAGCATTATACATACTTGCTCTGAATCCACCCACGCTGCGATGACCTTTAATGCCAACAATGTTGGCTGCCTTAGTCATTGCCAAGAACTCTTCGTCAAGAGCACTGTCTTTAAGCAGGAAACAGGCATTCATGGGTGAGCGGTCCTCAGCGGCAGCAGTGCCGGTAAACATTGGATTGCTATCCACTTCATTGTAAAACAAATCATATTTCTGCTGATTGATTTTTTGCATGGCATCTACACCGCCAATGGATTGCAACCATTCCAACACATGCATGCACACGAGAATTGCAATAACAGGAGGAGTGTTGTAAAGCGAATTATTTTCCAGATGGGTTTTATAATTCAACATAGTTGGTTTTACTCTGTCGGTTCTGTCAACAGAATCTTTTTTAATAATTACCAGTGTAACACCTGAAGGCCCCATGTTTTTCTGTGCACCTGCATAAATCAAATCAAATTTGGATACATCAACAGGACGAGAAAAAATATCGCTGCTCATATCACAAATCAATGGAATAGGAGAGGAGGGGAATGTCTTCACCTGTGTACCATGAATAGTTTCATTGGAACAAATGTGCAGATAGTCGCAGTCAGTTGGTATGGTATATCCTTTTGGCTGGTAGCTGTAGTTTTTATCCTTACTTGAAGCAATTACATTTACTTCACCAAACAGTTTAGCTTCCTTAATGGCTTTTCCGCTCCATGCACCCTGATCAATATATGCTGCTTTTTTATTGAGGTAATTCATAGGTTCCATAGCAAACTGTGTGCTGGCACCTCCTTGCAAGAAAAGTATATCATGTGTATCGGGAACCTCCAGTAATTCTTTTACAAGTGATTTTGCTTTGTTCAACACGGCTTCAAAATCTTTGCTGCGGTGCGATATTTCCATCACACCCATACCAATTCCGTTAAAGTCTAACAGTGCTTCCTGAGTTTTCTTCAATGCATACTCGGGTAATATTCCCGGGCCTGCTCCAAAATTATGTTTGCGCATAGTATTTTATTTTATTTTTTAATATTCAATTTAAGAGTGCTAAGGTAAGGGTTTAACGACAAATTTCATTTGTGTAGCTCAGAATCTTTTATAGGCGCGGTTTTCTTTCCGTCCGTATTGTTTTTATTCCTTATATCAATATCGGCTATACCATTCCATTTCCCTTTTTTCCATTTGAAAGCATCATAGCTCATGTCAGGCCCGTAAAATTCTTCAAGTCCTTTAAGAGATTCTTTGGAAGGGCTGATATGGTCAAAAACAATCTGCTTTTTATTCGGATAATATTTAAGACTCATCACTGCATTAGCGTTGTATTCAAAAATTATTCTGGCACACTTATTTGCCGGTAAAACAGGTAACATCTTGGGTGGTGATGTAAATATTTTTTTGCCGAAAACCGGTTTGTTATTTTTAAAAGTTAAGACATCAATCACTTTCAGACTGGTACGCGGAGTATTTCCCCGCCATCCTAATAATGTATAGATGGTCTTTTTTCCTGACTTAAGAGGAATGATGCTGTAATATACCGCTGCGTAATAATTATCTGGTGTCAGAATTTTTTCAGAAACACTGTATTTGTCTTCATTGATATCAGTTAGCTGCCAAACATTCAGGGTTTTTGTTTTCTTATCCTGAACCTGCATAAACCCATAAATCTGAAATGTATTACTTTCCATTAACGGCATAGCCCACTGATAAAACCTGATAAGTCCGTCAGATGATTTGATGGTGGAAATTGATTTTACAGAGTCAAAAGAAGTAGTAAATGATTTATCTGCTTTAAGAAATTCCGACATCTGTTGAATGAGTATGTTATTGGATGAAATGCGCACCGAGTCAGTGCTTCCTCTGAGCACACTGTCGGCCAGTTGCCTTATTTGTGCCTGTAATGGCAGCGTAAAGGTAACGCACAATATCAGGTTCAGAATTTTTTTCATCATGCTACATAAACGAAAAAATCCGCCAAAAGTATTTCAGGCGGATTTATATTTTTAGAAGTGAAAGATTAAAAGTGCATTCTGTTTTTCTTTGCCAGAAGTTCTTCTTTTGTCTCTCGTACATTTTCGTCATCCACACAGCAATCTACCGGACAAACCGAAGCACATTGCGGTTCGTCATGAAATCCAACACACTCAGTACATTTATCCGGAACAATATAATAGTGATCCATATTAACAGGGCCTTGTGCAGCATCACTGTCAATTTCTGTTCCATCCATTTTCTTAAAAGGGCCTCTCAAAGAAGTACCATCAGAAAAACGCCATTCTGCACCACCTTCGTAAATTGCATTATTCGGGCACTCGGGCTCACAGGCTCCACAGTTTATACATTCATCGGTTATGATAATTGCCATAATTTTGTTGTTTTTAAAAAGTGTTGGGGCAAATATAATAGATACAGAATAAGAAAAAACGTTTATTTATTTGTTTTTAACAAACATTAGTTAACTAATATTCGAATATGCTTACATTATCAGAGCGGCTAAAGGCGTTCGCCCACTTGGGAATTTACCTCGATAAAACGTTAAAGGAGCCTGATCATTTTCAAAATGACTTTGATTCAGTAATACAAAAAGCTGAAAAAATGAACCCCTGGTTTACGAAAGAAAACCAAATTATGGCACTAAATGCTATTGCTCAGATGCTTAAGCCTGATGTGCTTCAGCATTGGACAGAGAAGTACCTGATGAACGAAAAAACCGGATCTGTGGGGTTAATTATGGCAGGCAACATTCCGGCTGTAGGTTTTCATGATTTACTTACCGTTTTAATTGCAGGCAGAAAGGCTATTGTTAAACCATCCTCATCAGACACTGTGCTGATTGAATTTCTGGCCGCCAAGCTTGCAGCATTTGAGCCTCAGTTAAAAGACTACATTGAATTTGTGGATAAACTTCAGAAACCCGGAGTAGTTATTGCAACCGGTTCGGATAATTCAGCTATGTACTTCGAACATTATTTTAAAAATATCCCCCATATCATCCGCAGAAACCGAAACAGTGTAGCCATACTCTCAGGAGATGAGACTAAAGAAGAATTATCACTTTTAGGAAAAGATGTTTTTTCTTATTTCGGGTTGGGATGTCGCAATGTATCTAAACTGATGGTACCTGAAGGTTATGATTTCAAGAATTTTTTTGAAGCAATTCAGCAGTATGGTGACACCCTGATGCAGCATACCAAATACATGAATAACTATGATTATTACAGGGCCATATTCCTGATGGAACAAAAACCTTTTCTTACAAACAATTTTCTGCACCTTGTGGAAGATGCAAAAATTGCTTCACCCGTTTCAACGCTGCACTATCAGTATTATCATTCACCGGATGACTTAAGGCAATCGCTTACCTTTAATCTTGAAAAAATTCAATGTATCGTAAGTCATAAACCTCTGCTGGGCGATGAAGTAGCTTTTGGCCGGTCACAATATCCTTCAGTTACCGACTATGCCGATGGCGTTGATACGCTGGAGTTTTTACTGTCAGTTTGATAAAGCCTTTTTACAGGTGAATCACTTCACCATAGGCAGCTGCTGCAGCTTCCATAATAGCTTCGCTCATGGTAGGATGCGGGTGTACAGCCTTGATAATTTCATGACCTGTAGTTTCCAGTTTGCGGGCAAGTACAAGTTCAGCAATCATCTCTGTAACGTTGGCACCAATGAGGTGAGCACCTAACAACTCACCGTATTTTGCATCAAAAATCAGTTTTACAAAACCATCGCTGCTACCTGCAGCTTTTGCTTTACCTGATGCACTGAATGGGAATTTACCAACCTTTATTTCAATGCCGGCATCTTTAGCTGCTTTTTCAGTCATACCTACCGAAGCAATTTCAGGGGAGCAATAAGTACATCCGGGAATGTTGTTGTAATCAAGTGGCTGCGGATGATGTCCTGCAATTTTCTCAACACAAATTATTCCTTCAGCTGAAGCTACGTGTGCCAGTGCCTGACCTTTTACAATATCACCAATTGCGTAAATGCCGGGTATGTTGGTTTGATAATAATCATTCACCACCACCTTGCCTTTGTCGGTGATGATACCACAGTCTTCCAAACCTATGTTTTCGATGTTGGGAGTGATACCTACAGCAGACAGTACGATATCACATTCTATGGTACTTTCTCCTTTGGCAGATTTAACTTTCACCTTGCACATTGCACCTGTAGTGTCAACTGCTTCTACCGAACTGCCTGTAAGAATTTCCATACCGTACTTTTTGAAAGTGCGCTCCAATTGTTTGCTCACTTCCTCATCTTCCACAGGAACAATGTTAGGCATGTATTCCACAATGGTAACCTTGGTGCCCATTGCATTATAGAAATATGCAAACTCAACTCCAATAGCTCCAGACCCAACTACAACCATTGATTTAGGTTGGGAGGGAAGATTCATCGCTTCGCGATAGCCAATAATTTTTTTGCCATCCTGTTTCAGGTTAGGCAATTCCCTCGAACGGGCTCCTGTTGCCAGTATAATATGTGGTGCACTGTAATTCGTTTTCTTTCCATCAGCACCGGTCACTTCCACTTGTTTTCCGGGTAACACTTTACCTGTTCCTGTGATAACTTCAATCTTATTCTTTTTCATCAGGAACTGTACGCCTTTACTCATTCCCTCTGCTACACCGCGACTGCGTTTGATTACTGCACCAAAGTCTGTCTTTGAGTCAGAAACAGTGATTCCATAATCAGCAGCATGATTGATATATTCAAAAACATTGGCACTTTTTATCAGGGCTTTGGTAGGAATACATCCCCAGTTCAGGCATATTCCACCTAAGTTTTCACGTTCAACTATTGCTGTCTTAAGGCCTAACTGTGAAGCTCTTATGGCGGCTACATAGCCACCGGGGCCACTGCCTATGATGATTAAATCGTAATTCATTTTACTTGTTAATTTGTGTGCGAATTTAACGACTTATTGGATATTTTTCATACACACAATAAAAGTAAGAAATTCGAGGTTAAACTTTTGATTTATTAAGATTGTTAAATTCCTTGTTCACAAGGGATTGATAAATCTTAGAAATTTAGAAATTTGTTGAACTATTTAGTATGCATTTAAAATTATTACTGTGTGCAGTTATGGCGGCAACGATGTCGTGTAATGCTCAAAATTCAAAAAAGATGGAATATAATAAACTTACTCCTCAGGAAGAACGTGTACTGCTGCATAAGGCTACGGATATGCCATTTACGGGGGCTTATTATAAAAAAACGGATGCAGGAACTTATTTATGCAGGAGATGTAATGCACCGCTTTACAAAAGTCAGGATAAGTTTGATTCAAGTTGTGGCTGGCCCAGCTTTGATGACGAAATAAAAGGTGCAGTGAAAAGGGTGCCTGATGCTGATGGTATGCGTACTGAAATTATTTGTGCCAACTGTGGTGGCCATCTCGGTCATGTTTTTACAGGTGAAGGATTGACGGATAAAAATGTTCGCCACTGCGTAAATACCAGCTCATTGCGATTTGTACCTCAGGGTGCAGTTTTGCCTCCTGTGATTAAACCATAGCAGATTAATCACAAACCGTGATTTTTTTAGTGACAATAAACCTGTCCGAAATTATTCTGATGATATAGGTGCTATTGGCTAATTTAAAAGGAAACTGAAGTTGATTGTTTCCTTTATGCAGACTTGAAAATTGATTTAATAACTTACGGCCATTCATGTCTAATAATTCAATCTGAATATTATTAGCATCGGTGTTTGGTATAGAAATATTAATTACATTTTCCTTTACAGAGTAACTCACATTTGCTGATGGATTTATATCATTCACTCCTGTGGGTGACCAAACAATCTTATAAACCGTTCCATTATCGTTATCTCCCAGATAAAGTTCACCGCTGTCATCTTCTCCGAAAGTACCGAAAAATCTTCCGGGAAATGTTCCTGCAATGACAACAGAATTTTGGTTGTTGGGGTCCAATGCATAGACTGAGCCATTACAATAATCAGCAAAGAAATAGATTCCCTGCATCGAAGGATTTTCTGTTCCTCTGTAAACATACCCACCGGTTACAGCACAACCTCCTGTTGCGGAATGGCTGTAATCGTACACGGGAAAAGTATAGGAGCTGTTGCATCCTGCAGAGGTATTAAATGTGGCATTGCCTTCATAACATCTCCATCCATAGTTTTCTCCTCCTGATGATGATGCCGGTTGAAAATCTATTTCTTCCCATGTTGTTTCACCTACATCACCAATCCATAAGTCGTGTGTGAGTTTATCAAAGCTGAACTTCCATGGATTTCTGAAACCTGAAGCCCAGATTTCCTGTTTTGCTCCAACTACACTGTAATATGGATTTGTTGGAGGAATGGTATATCCTGTAGGTTGCGAACTGACATCTATTCTAAGAATTTTTCCAAAATACTCATTCATATTTTGCGCAAGGTTGCCAGGGTCACCACTGCTGCCACCATCACCCAGACCTAAATACAGAAATCCGTCATTACCAAATTTTAAACAACCTCCGTTGTGGTTGGTATAAGGCTGTTGAATATCCAATAATATTTCTTCGCTAAGTGAGTCTGCAATATCAGGATTGGAGGTCACTTTATATCGCGCAAGAATACTGTTTCCTATGCCTGATTTGTTGGTGTAATAAATATAAAATGTCTGGTCGTTTGCATAATCAGGACTGAATGCAAGGCCCAATAAACCTTGTTCACCGGTATTGTTTACTGAAGTAGGAGTAACTTTTGGTTGTATGTTTAAAAATGGTACAGGATTCAGCACACCACCCTGACTGATAATATAAATAGATCCCATTTGAGTAGTAACATAAAGTCTTCCGTCACCATTGGTGGCAATATCCGAAATTCTTCCTGCTAACCCTGTGGCGTAAGGTGTGATATAAACCTGTGCTTTGGCAGAATATAAAAGCACGCAGCATAAAAAAGTTAAACCAAAAAATTTAAGTTTTAACATCCTGAAGAAATTAGTTTATAAAAATAACAAAAGCCATGATGTACACCATGGCTTTTGCAAATAGTTCAGTTTATATGCAACTTTATCTGATCACAGAAATTTTTTCTGATTTGACAAATTTTTCTCCTTTGAGCTGAAGGGTGTATATTCCATCTGCAATATTTCTTAATGAGACAGTTTCATTTACTGACTGTCCGTTATAAGTTTGTTGGAATACCACTTGTCCTGCGTAGTTAAGTAAAGTTACTTTCACTTGCTGATCATTACCTTTCCATCCGAAACGAATGTAATCTTTAGCAGGATTTGGGTATGCATACCATGATTGTAATGAAGGTTGATTCAATCCTGTTGGTTCTGCACTCCATATTTCAATATCGTCAATCATCGCTTCAATTAAACTGCCTGCATTGGCATCTTCGGCTACAAATTTTAATCTGACATTTGCTGTTGGTGTCAGGTGATCTGCAACACGAAATGCAAACCTGCGCCAGTCATGATCGGATACATCAGTGTTTTCCAAAGGTATGTAGGTAGCTCCGCCATCATTACTTAAATACACTTGCCAGAAATCGGTTCCCGGAGTTGCTCCCTGATCATTGGAATACATCCTCCAGTAGCTGATAGCAGGATTGCTATATCCCGACAAATCAAAGATTGGTGATACAAGAGAAGTCTTACCATCATCCACATCGTTTGTACCTGCCGGATCATTTGATCCTGCATTGCCTGTTACAGCACAGATATTGTTATTGGTTGGTGTATGATCAACCGGTAGCTGAACATAATTAGGAGGGGGGAAGCCCTGGTTTAAATCAGATCCTACTGTTGAAGCTATTTCCCACATTCCGGTAGTGGCATTGTCGCCCGGCAGTGAGGTACTCCATCCCTGACTGTTTCCTGTATCAAAATAATCGCTGTGAACAAGACTATAACCAACCAATGTGTAATATGGAATATTAGGGTTACTTGCATTTGCAAGGCTTGGCATCACATTAAAATGTGTTCCGCACTGATCATTAGCATCAATATAATACTCAATAATAGTTCCATTAGGTTGTGCAGGAATGTTTCCCTGAAATACAGTGCCGTTATAGGTAAATGTAAAATTGTTCCATGAACCGGTACCATTCAAACGATAAAAACCATTAACAGCAGAACCGGTTGCTGTAGCAAAGGAAGCAGGTGCTGTCACATTTAATGTAACCTGTTGTTGTCCTGCTGCACTTAGCAACGGAGTATGGGTCAGTAAAGTTCCTGCACCATACATCACTATTCCATGAATGGCAAATGCAGAAGTTATATCACAGTAGTTAGGAGTACCATTGGTAAGGTCTCCATCATTGTCATCATCAGTAAGTGCTTCAATCAGTATATCAGTATATAACTGTCCTTCCTGTCCGTCAGGATACATTATGGTAGCTGCAAATGTTTCGAAGAATAAATCCTGACGTTGCTGAACACTGTTGAAGTTTAATGCAACATCCCACCAAGCACCGGCAATAATTTCACCGTCAGCATGAGGCTCACCCATGATGTCCTGAGGATATACTTTTTTGTCAATATCATATCGTCTTACATATCCGTTAGGATCATTTGAAAAAAATCCTATTCCTAAAACAGCGTCTTCAGTCAGTCCGTTAGCCCAGGTATCTGCATAACCTTCATGCAATGCGCCATTATTAAAAAATCCTCCGTAATAGTCATACAAATATTCGTTCACACCATGACCGTATTCATGATATACAACATCATTGACAGTGGATGTGGCATTACAGTTTCCTCCGGCTGCATAAAAGTTAAGGTCGCCATCATAGTAGGCATTACAAGTACCGGCAACATCAATATGACTCTGCATCTGAAAGTCCATGATAGCTTCAGCTCCTGAACCCATTGCTTTCATCACATAATAGTCGTGAATTTCATTCACAAAATTGTAAGCGGATAACTCACGGATATTGGCATTTGAAAAGGTGATATTATTTACTCCAGGATTTAAAGTTGCCGTAAATTGTGGAGTATTATTGCCTGTGATAATTTTTGCCCAGGTTCCCTCTAATTTGAAATTTGCACTTGTAGATGAGGTATTGGCTAATCCGAGATATCCGTTGGCATCGGTTACAAACTGCACACTTGAAGAAGTTACATATAGATTTGGTAATGGCTTTACTGCAGTTGGCTGATATGGATTGGTAGGATATACAGTGGCAGTGAGGTTGATGTCGGTATTGGCAAAATAACTTACATTATTATGTCTGTATAAAACTTCTCCGTTATGAGCATCCACAAGGGTATAATATTCTCTTGGGAATCCTTCGCTGTCTGTAGCTTTTACGGTTACTTCATACACCAGATGATAAATATTTTTTCCGTTTGAAGGTACAGGTAAAATTTTTAAATCGCTGTTTGCCGATGTAGAATTAATGGTAAGATTCAATCCGTTGGTAGCTGAAGAAATTGCAGCCTGAGAGCTTAATGTTGGATTAATATTTACATGGATATCTTTATAAGCATCACACAAAAACTGATTGACTCTTCCGTCTTTGGTAATTTTAATCTGCACTTTTGACCAAAGTACTTCCAGGTTATTGTATTTCTGTGTGTAATTCACATAATAATACTTTTTGTTCTGAGCTGTATTTCTGAAATACAATTCGTTCAGCGGAAGCTGAAACGGAGCAAGTTTGCTGCTGATGAATGCCCAAGCTGTAGATTGCGGATCGAGCGGAAGACCCATCATCACAGGTTTGCCATAAGCATTATGCGGAAGTCCTGTTTCCTCATTGAAAATAGCTGTCCATCCTCCGTTTTGTTCAGAGAATTGTTTCCAAACCTGACTCTCGGAAAGTTGTAATTGTCGTTTTGCATCAGGCACACGTTTAATGTCCTTTACAAAAACTTTTAAGTAGGGATCTTCATTGTGATTGAAGCGATTGAAATCATGGGATGCCATTAGCATCAGAGGCGCTAAAAGCGCCATAAGTAGAAATCTAAATTTCATGTTATGATAGATTTGATTTTTTGGGAAGACAAATTTATTCATAAAAAGTTTAGTTGCAAGAGTATTTAAGTCAACCGTTAAACTTATTTTTGGGCTTTATGAAATTCATCAAGAGCATAGCTTCGGGCAAGGTGATTTTAATGGCAGGATTGCTGTTATTAATCAGCTCATTCAAGCCTGCGGACTACACCATTAAACTGGCAAAACTCAAGTATGCAGGTGGGGGCAACTGGTATGTAAGCCCTACGGCATTGCGCAATCTGGCTCAGTTTTGTAACCAGAATCTTGGTACCAATATCAATCCTGAAGAGGCAGTTGTTGAGCCGGGAAGCCCTGAAATATTTAATTACCCATTTGTGCACATGACAGGCAACGGTCGCTTTGTGTTTAGCAATGCAGAAGCAGAGAACCTTAGAAAATATCTTATCGGAGGAGGGTTTTTAAACATCAACGATAGCTATGATATGGACAAATATGTTCGCCCGGAAATGAAAAAGGTATTTCCCGAACTGGATTTTGTAGAACTACCTTTTAACCATCCGATTTATCATCAAAAATTTGATTTCCCTAATGGATTACCCAAAATTCATGAGCACAATGGCAAACCTCCTCAGGGTTTCGGGTTAATTTATAATGGCAGGCTGGTGTGTTTTTATGAGTACGAAAGTGATATTGGCGATGGCTGGGAAGATCCCGAAGTACACCACGATACCCCTGAGTTAAGACTCAAAGCTTTGCGCATGGGAGCCAATATCTTACAGTATGTGTTTTCAAGTGATTAATTAACGGCCCATACCCAGATTCATCAGGCTGTCGATCTTAATATCTTCGAGGTAAGGAGCAAGCAAAGCTGAATTTTCAAAGGCTTTTATTCTCTTAATGCTGTTTTCCTGAATGCTGTACCATAACTCAATATAATAACCGTTGAACGAGAAAAGGTTTACACGATAACCATATACTTCGCGCACATGGAGATGTATGGCACCATTCCAGATATACCAGGTTTGTTCATCATGGCTCAGGCAGTTAAATTCTTTGCAGGTAATCATTGACATAATTTCTTCGATTTAAATTTCTTGTGTTGTTATGTAAACAAGATGCATAATTGGCAATGACACTTTGCAAACCTTTTGGCGAATAGCATTTTTATTGTGGTAAATTGTTTCTAAAAGTTGCTGAGGGTAAAAGTACCATTCTTTTGCAATTATTCAGTCATGGCAAACTGATCGGTAGCTGATGAAAAGTGATATATGTTGACACAAAGCACAGGCAACTGCAATTCATTGGCTAATAGTTTTTGTTCTTCAACACCCATGATATAATCTGTAATGCCTTTATCAGGATCAATGGTAGTTACAATGATGTCGGCATTGGTTTCGGCAGCTTCTTTGGTAACAACTTCACATTTGTCATCGAGCGAAAATTCTTTTTTAACGATTTTGAAAACAATTTTTTCGTCATTCAATACTGAGGTGAAATAATTCAGGTTGTTTGTGATTCGGTGTTGGATAAAGCTATCCCTGTTCAGCTGTTCAAATAATATTACTTCAGCATTAAACAAATGTGCATACTGTATAACTACAGATAAAACCTGTTTGACTTCACGCGTAAAATCAACCGGAATAATCATTTTTTTAACGGGGCGATAAGGTTTGCTCTGCACAACTATGTAAGGTGTTTTTGAATGGGTGATAACCTTCATGGCATGGCTGCCTGCAATATGCTGCCAGCCTTTTACTCCGTGCGTAGCCATCACTATGAGTTCGGCATTTATTTCAGTGGCTGTTTCTCCAATCAGGTCGTAAAAGTCTCCTTGTTTGATGAGTGTACTTACAGTAATTTGTGATGGAATCTTAAAATCATTCCGGATTTTGTTCAGTTGCTCCATGGCTGATGTTTTCTCTTTTTCGGTAGCTGTTGCATGAAACAAAACAATTTCATTTACGAAAGGTAGTTGCAATGCATAACTGTAAGCATTTTCAGTGAGGGAAGTAAAGTCAACGGGAATTAATAATTTCATGATTTGCAGAATTTGATACCTACCAAATCTACAACAAACAAAATCAATTACAAACCATTACCTGCATTACCCCACCAACCTTTACGTCCTGAAAACATTTTTTTGAAAGCACCCGGCCCACGATAACGCGTAGGGTTTTGCCTTTGTGGGTTGTAAACAATTCCAATACCGACATGAATGTAATTGTCGTTGCGGGTAGCATTGGAGCGGTTGTAACCCTTGGGGTTAGGAGGTGATTTAGTTTTTCTTCTGTCTGAAAAATACACTGCAAGTTCACCTTTTGGAGTTTGTGCCAATGCATCCATGTCAGGATATTTTCCACTGGCATCATCCAGATAATCAGTAAAGGTAAAATGTTCTGCAAATTCTACCTTAATTCTCCATTTCTGATTTATTCTGAAATAAGTTCCGATACCAATCGGAATTACTGCCTGATAAAGTTTATAAGGTTCAGGATGTTCACCTTCGGTCAGGTATTGTCCTTCGGTGCCCAAAGGCTGCAGTGCAATTAACTGACCGTAATAGTCGGGATTACTTCCATAGTAACGTGCTTTAGGGTTGAAGAAGAATATTCCTCCACCAGCAAATACATAAGGTATAGCAAGCCGTTTGGTACGGTTTGAAAAAAGACTTAATGAAAACAACATGGATATTTCATCAATCCGTGATTCGAAACTGAGGTTACGCTTTTTATTATCACTTTCCTTGGTCAGTGAATCAATTCCTTCTACACTGCCATGATAATAATTCAGCTGCACATTCAGATGTCTTGTAATATGTGCACCAATGGAAGCATTGCCATAGTTTCTGAAAATTTTGGTTGACGGAACAATACTTTTATCATTCAAATCACCATTGTAGTAGAGTATCCCTCCCGACAATGAAAAAAACATTCTGCTCTGACTATGTGATGAGAAACCGGCAGAAACTAAAATCAGAATAATAATGATTCTTTTCATGTTTGTCAATCAGTACAAAAGTAACAAGTTGCACCGATTCTACAGAGTCTCCAATCTTGAAAACGCTTATGTTATAAACATAACCGTGTTAACTCAACAGAGCTAATCCAGCAGTGATTGTCCTGTCATTTCAGAGGGAGCCTGCACGTTCATCAGTTTTAAAACAGTAGGAGCAAGATCAGCAAGAATTCCGTTTTTGAGTTTGTGTGTTTGAGTTTTCTCAATCAGAAATAATGGAACAGGGTTGGTAGTATGCGCAGTATTAGGAGTGCCGTCATCATTGATCATAAAATCAGCATTGCCGTGGTCGGCAGTTATCAGAAAGGAATAACCGTTTTGCAAACCACATTCCACAATTTCTTTTACGCAACTGTCAACAGTTTCAACAGCTTTCACCGCAGCACTGAAAACTCCGGTATGCCCAACCATATCGGCATTGGCGAAATTGATACAAACAAAATCTGTTTCACCTTTTTTGAGTTCAGCTACCAATGCATCTTTCACCTTAAAAGCACTCATCTCCGGTTGCAAATCGTAAGTAGCCACCTTGGGTGATGGTATGAGAATTCGTTTTTCTCCTTTGAATTCATTTTCTCTTCCTCCCGAAAAAAAGAAGGTCACGTGAGGATATTTTTCAGTCTCTGCAATTCTTATTTGTTTTTTGCCTGCATTCTGCAACACTTCTCCAAGTGTATTATTCAGGTTGTCTTTGGTAAAAATTACTTGCACATTTTTGTATTTGTCATCATAAACAGTCATGGTGACATAATGCAAATTCAGTGTATGCATGTCTTGTTCAGGAAAATTCTGCTGAGTGAGTGCCATGGTGATTTCGCGGCAGCGGTCGGTACGGAAATTGAAACAGATAACGGCATCACCATCTTCAATCACTGCCACCGGTTTTCCGTCATTCACAATGCTGATGGGTTTAATGAATTCATCGGTAACATTGTTTTGATACGAAGATTCAATACCATCTTCAGCTTTTGAAAATGGTTCGCCTTTGCCATGCACCAGCAAATCGTAAGCAAGTTTTACACGCTCCCATCTTTTATCTCTATCCATGGCATAATATCTTCCTACAACAGATGCTATTTTTCCTCCTGTTTTCTTCAGATGTTTTTCCAAATCATTTATAAAACCTTTTCCGCTCTTTGGGTCGCAGTCGCGCCCATCGGTAAATGCATGTACATAAAAATCACTCACTCCGTTTTTCTGAGCAATGCTACACAGTCCTTTCAAATGTTCAATGTGTGAATGTACGCCTCCGTCACTCACCAAACCAATGAAATGTAACTTGCGTTGATTTGATTTTACATAATTGAATGTATCTGACAAAACAGGATTGGTGTCTATGGTATGTTCTTCAACTGCTTTATTGATAAGAGCCAGTTCCTGATAAACTACACGACCGGCACCTATATTGAGGTGACCTACTTCGCTGTTGCCCATCTGACCGTCAGGCAGCCCTACATATTTACCGGAAGTCAGCAGTTCGCTGTGCGGATATTTGTCGTAACAGGAATCAATAAAAGGTGTCTGCGCATTGAAAATTGCATCGGATTTATCTTTGCGGCCTTCGCCCCAGCCATCCATAATTATCAGAACTACTTTGTTGCTCATTTTATGCGTTTAATGGAAATTTAATTTCGAAAATACTTCCTTGCGGATAATTGTCTTTAACAGCCATAGTTGCTTTATGTTTTAAAGCAATGAAGCGGCAAATATACAACCCTAATCCTGTACCCTTGGAACTTCGGGTTTCTTCGTTGCCAATGCGATAAAATTTCTCAAAAATTTTTCTCTTTTCACTGTCAGGAATTCCGGGTCCCTGATCACATACCTGAAGAAACACATCGTTATTTATTCTGCTGAGTTTGATTTCAATGGGAGTAGTGGCAGGAGTATATTTTTCTGCATTTTCAACCAGATTCATCACCAGAGAAATTACAGCATTCTTATCGGCCATGATATGTATATCAGGATCTATTATTCCACTGAAAGTGTGATTTGCTTCAGAAGTTTTTTTTGTCTGAAGATAATCTGATATGGTTTTCGATAAGTCAATATCGGTAAGATGCAACTCCATGTTGGCTGCTTCTATACGGGTTGCAGTAAGAATATTTTCTACTAAAAAATTGATTCTGTCAGTTTCGTTCAATGCCCGTTGCAAAACAGTGGTTTGCTTTTCTCTTTCCATATCCCGTTTCAGCAAGGTTTCCACACTTAATCTTATTCCTGCAATAGGCGATTTAAACTCATGTGTAATGCTCATCATAAAGTTTTTCTGTTGCTGCGCCACCTGAAATTCTCTCAGATAAGCTTTTCGCGCCTGATAAATTCCAAAACCGAGAAGCGATAGAAACACAATTCCTTCACCGGCAACCATCAGATATTTTTCGTTCAGCCGTTTTCTCAGCCAGGCAATTTCACTTACGGTTTCAGAAGTTTGCTCCTGAGTAAGAATATGGTTGATCTTGGTTTCATAGTAATCTTTATTCAGGTCAACCAGCAGATAGGACCACCAACCTAATTGCAGAACAACATATAAGACCAGTAAATAAAATATATTAATGGGTTTCATCAGCGGTGCTTTTTAGTTTTTGAAAATAAGAATGTATGATGCCGGCTTTTTGTTTGCCGACTACCTGTTCAATTTCTTCTTCTGTTGATTCTTTCAGTTTTTTCACACTCTTAAAAGCAATCATCAGTTTTTCGAAAGTAGATGGACCTATTCCCGGAATTTCAAGAATTTCAGACTGAAGAAAACTGCGGCTTCGTTTGTTGCGGTGATGTGTGATGCCAAACCGGTGCACTTCATCGCGGAGTTGCTGAATGATTTTAAGAGTTTCGCTTTTTTTGTCGAGATACATTGGAACAGGATCTGAAGGGTAGTAAATCTCTTCAAGTTTTTTTGCAATGCCAATAGTTTGTATCTGATGTCGAAGTCCTAATTTTTCGAGGCTTGCTAGTGCAGCATTCAGCTGACCTTTTCCACCATCAATCACTATCAGTTCAGGCAAGGGTTGTTTTTCTTCAAGTACTCTTTTATACCTTCTGTAAATTACTTCTTCCATTGATGCAAAATCATCAGGACCTTCAACAGTTTTGATGGTAAAATGGCGGTATTCTTTTTTTGCCGGTTTGCCATTAATAAACACACTCATGGCAGCTACTGCATTTGTTCCCTGAAAATTGGAGTTGTCAAAACATTCAATTCGTCTCGGTTGCACCTGCATGCGTAAGTCAGTTTTCATTTTATCCATCAGCCGGTTGATTTTATGATCGGGATTTACTTTGTCATACTGCTCTAACTTCTCGAGCATATAATATCGTGCATTTTTCTCCGACAAGCTGAGTAAATGCTTTTTGTCACCAATTTTTGGAACCGTACACTCCAGTTCTTCAGGCAGCGAATCGGGGATAACGTTTACCAATAATTCTTTTGAATCACTTTCAAAACGTTGTCTCAGCTCAGTGATGGCAAATGCTATGAGTTGCGAATCACTCTCGTCCAGTTTTTTTCTCAGCTCAATGGTTTGCGACTGCAGAATAGCTCCATTGATTACTTTCATATAATTTACAAAGCCATAGTTTTCATCCGAAATAATACTGAACACATCTACATTGTTGATGTTGGGATTAACAATTACCGACTTGCTCTTAAACCTCTCAAGAATATCTATTTTATCTTTTATTAACTGAGCTTTTTCGAATTCAAGATTCTGAGCCAATGTCTGCATGTTGGATTCAAGGTAGCGGATAACCTGGTTGATATTCCCTTTCAGAATCTGGCGGATGCTTTCAATATTGGCATTGTAATCTTCTTCGGTTTGCAATCCAACACACGGCCCCAGACAATTACCCACAAAATATTCCAGACACAAGCGGAATTTCTTTTTCTGAATATTCTCTTCCGACAAAACGAGATTGCAGTTCCTCAGTTTAAAAAGCTGATGTATCAGGTCGAGCAGCACGTTAATCATTTTCACCGATGCATACGGACCAAAATATTGTGAACCATCATTTATTTTGTTGCGTGTATAAAATACTCTCGGGAAGCGTTCATTTTTAATACAAATCCAGGGGTAGGTTTTATCGTCTTTCAGCAGAATGTTGTAGCGCGGCTGATGTTTTTTTATCAGATTGTTTTCAAGTAACAGTGCATCCAGTTCGGTCTCTGTGATGATAAATTTAATATCAGTAATCTGTTTCACCAGTACAGCCGTTTTCCCGCTTACATGTTGCTCTTTGTGGAAATAACTTGATACTCGTTTCTTCAGATTTTTTGCCTTACCCACATAAAGAAGTTTATCGCTTTTGTCAAAAAACTGATACACTCCCGGCATTCCGGGCAGATTCTCAAGAATTGATTTTATGTGGTCACTGTTTTTCAATATGGCAAAGAATGAAATATTACTCAATTGTTTTCGCCCAGAACTTCCTTATAAATCTGCAGCGTCTTTTTTGCGGTAGTACTGTAGGTAAAACCATCAACAAATTTAAACGCATTATCGGTCAATCGGTTTTTTAATTCTTTATTTTCAATCAATTTTATAACCTGACGCGACAGATTTTCAGCATCTCCCACATCAGAAATCAAACCGGTAAATCCATCCTGTACAATTTCGCTGATGCCACCTGCATTGGTTGCCACCACAGCAACTTTAGCAGCAAATGCATCCAGCAGGGTAGTGCCTAATCCCTCTGTTTTAGAAGTCATCAGAAAAATATCAAGTTCAGGAAGTATTTCAGCCACATCTTTTCTGAAACCTGTAAAGAATAATACTTGTTCCAGTTTTTTATTCTTTACTTCTGCTTGCAATGCCGCACGTTCAGGCCCTTCGCCAATCAGAAAAAAGCGAACTTCAGGCATGGCAGCATTGATTTTTTCTGCCGCTGCAATAAACGTAAACAAATCTTTATGGTCGGCTAATGCTGAGACATTACCTACTAAAAGTGAGTCATTGCTCAGATTAAATTCAGACCGTAGTTTGTTCTTAATCTGTTGAAGGTTAAATTTATTTTTATCAATTCCGGAGTGAACTACCGAAAGTTTGCTTTTGTCGCTGATGGCAGGTGCTGTAAGTTTTTGGATAGCTGCTGAAACACAAATAATTTTTTTGATGCAGGGATGATTGTATTTCATTCCGGAAAAGAAATTTCCGGATACTGCAAAATCAACCCGCCTGCTTATGATGACGGGAGTCTTATTTCCAAACAGCCATGCTGAAATAAAAGCAGCAGTGTGTGCATGCGAATCATGTGTATGAATGAGTGAGATTTGGTTGGCGATGCATATTTTTTTAATCTGTCCTGCTAAAGAAAAATTTAAAGATCCCTTTTTCCGGAAAGTAAAAACCTGTGGGCAGGATGCTCTTTTTTGAATTTCGCTGTCTTGGGGGCAAAGCAGCATACATGCAACATTCAGTTGCTGAAGTTCGGTAATCAGATAGGCGGCCTGTTGTTCACCACCGCGCCATCCGGTAGCTGTTGAAATATGCAGCACCTTCATAAGTATTGTTTTAGTTTTGAAAAGTTGCGTTTTTCCAAAAGCGAATAACGCAGATAAACACTTTTAGCAGAATATTTAGCAATGAGCCAGCCATAATATCCATCCAGGAATCCTGCTTTGACAATATAGGTTTTAAAAAATCTTACTCCTGCATGCAACAGTGTTTTCATTCGGTTTGAAGTTTCATTTCTGTTGTATTTGGCCTTAGCACTTATGATAGCAAATTTCGTTGCCTGTTCTTTATGCTGTTCTATGCTGTCAATACTGTAATGAAGCAAATCACCTCTGAGATGTTTGGTTTTGCTTCCGGCTTGCATGATGATTTTGTCATGCGGATTGGTGCCACCCCATGCACCTTTGGTTTTGTCGAAGAGCCTGAGTTTGGTATCAGGATACCAGCCCGAATGATGAATCCATTTATCACAATAGCGTGTCAGTCGGTTCATGGTATAGCCATCGTGAGTATTATGTTGCTTAATCTCTAAAATTGATTTTGCCAGTTCTTCCGACAAACACTCATCAGCATCAAGCGACAAAACCAGATTATGCGTTGCCAGCGAAAGCGCATGATTTTTCTGTTCTATGTATCCCAGAAACTTTTGTCTGACAAACCTGACTCCGTAAGCTGCACATATTTCTTCAGTGCGATCTGTTGACAAAGAGTCAAGTACCACAATTTCATCAACAACAGGTAAAATGCTTTTCAGGCACTGCTCAATTTTCTTTTCCTCATTGAATGTGATGATTACCCCCGAAATGGCTGTCATATACTGTTGTTGATATGTTGCAAAAATAACATTCCTTGTGCAGCATCAGGTTGATGATTGTATGGTTAAGCTATTCTATATTTGCAGACATGAGTATATATAAACTCAACAAAGACGAAATAAGAGCAGGTAACTACCGTCAGCTTGCCAAAGCCATATCAGCCGTTGAAAACGAGTACGAGGGTTATTTTGAGTTTCTTGAGAACTTGCAGATTGACTACAGCATTCCTGTGGTTGGAATCACAGGCCCTCCCGGAGCAGGCAAAAGTTCACTGCTGAATGCTATTTTAAAAGAGCTGAGTTCCGATAAAAAAGTAGCGATTTTAGCAGTGGATCCGTCATCACCGTTTACTCACGGAAGTGTACTTGGCGATCGTTTCAGGATGAATGATTTTTTTGAGCATCCCAATGTTTACATCCGTTCATTAGCCACAAGGGGCAACCTCGGAGGTCTTTCGCCAAAATCTATTGAAATTTCAGATGTACTGAGGTCAGCTGGTTTTGATATTATTTTTATTGAAACTGTTGGAGTAGGACAGAGCGAAGTTGAAATCGCCACTCTTGCCGACACCACAGTGCTGGTGCTAAACCCCGGTGCCGGTGACGATATTCAGGCTCTAAAATCAGGAATACTTGAAATTGCAGATATTTATGTAATAAATAAGTCTGATCAACCTAATGCTGATGTATTGGCCAGACACTTATATAATATGCTGAATTTGCGACCTGTCAGTGAATGGATTCCACCGGTGATAAAAACAATAGCTACTGAGTTTACCGGGATACAGGAAATGATTAAAACCGTGTATGCACATCAGGGCCAACTTGACACTCAAAAACGTCAGCGATTACTCTATGAAAAAGCGGTCAGACTGATAGCTGCCGATAAGATGAAACGATTTGATTACGTACACTTACAGAGTGAAATTCAGAACTTGCCTGCCGGAACAAATTTCTATCATTTTCTTAAGAAAAATTATCTGGAACGTGTCTGAAATAGTCATTAAGACTTGAAATATTCCAAATTAGAGTCATTCATGAAGAAAAAAGCCACAACAAAATTCAGTTAAAAATTTGTGGTTTGAATATTTTTACATTGTTTTGTGCACATAATACCTAAACGCAGTTATGCAGGAATCAGAAAATAATGGTAACTCAAGAGAAGTTATCTTTACAAAAGCGGTTAAAGCGGGAAAGAGGACGTATTTTTTTGATGTGAAGTCAACGAGAGCGAATGATTTCTTTGTGACAATTACCGAGAGCAAGAAGAAGTTTAACATGGGTGATGAAAAACCCTTTTACGAAAAACATAAAATCTTCCTTTATAAAGAAGATTTCGAAAAGTTTATCGAAGGGTTGAATGATGCCATTACTCATATTAAAGCGAACGGACTGAATGGTGAAAGTAATAGCAATACTCAGCAACCAAAACAGGACAGTAATCCGTTTACCGACATTAGTTTTGATGATGATGTGAAGTAATTCGCCCAATTTATGGGGGTGTTTATCAATCTGTTAATAACTTTCGGCAATTAAAATTTGTTTTTACAGTAATCTGACCTATATTTGGGTCAACAAAAATTAAAAACCATGGCAGTAATATCTCTTTCAAAAGCAGAATTGCAAGGCATTCAGAAAATAGGTTCTATGCTTGCTGGCCTCTCTAAAGTTATTGGAGAAGAACAAATGAATGAGTTTAAAATGTATGATGAAATTGAGGCTGAAAAAGCTGCTTCCAAGTCATCTTCAAGAAAGCAGATGTACTCTGCCAAGTCAACGATTGAACGTTTAATGTAAAATTTCCATAAGATTGAATTTGTCCGCATCCTGAAAAAGGGTGCGGATTTTTATTTTTTAAGCCGGACTAAACCAACCTGTACTTCTTACTCTGAAACTTCAATAATCTTTGTAGGTTTGAGGCTTCAATTCAAAGATTTTATTGTATGATTAAAAAAGCAACATGGCTTATCCTTTTAGTGGTTTTAGCCTCAGCAAATTTGTATGCACAAAAGAATCTGACCTATGCCGATATTTGGGAAAGCAAGCAGTTTTCGACACGTACTGTTTCTGAACTTAAAAGTATGAAAGATGGCAAAAGCTATTCGGACATGGATTCGGAAGGTAACCTGATAAGATATGATTTCAGAACCGGAAAAATGCTGGACACACTGATGAATAAAAGAGATATCAGCAGACAGGTTGCTGATTTAAGAATCCGTGATTATCAGTTTAGCAATAGCGAAAAAATGATTCTTCTGTCAACAGAAGTTGAGTCCATCTACCGCCATTCTACAAAAGCAAACTACTATGTATTCAACCGTTCTGATAAATCTTTGAAGAAGGTTTCTGAGAATGGAAAGCAAATGTATGCTCAGTTCAGTCCTGACGCTACAAAGGTGACTTTTGTTCGCGACAATAATCTGTTTATTAAAAATTTAATCAGCGGAACTGAAACCGCCATTACAACCGATGGTAAGAAAAATGAAATCATCAATGGTGCCAACGACTGGGTTTATGAGGAAGAATTTGCTTTCAGTCAGTCGTATCAGTGGTCGCCTGATGGCAGATATATTGCCTATTACCGCTTTGATGAATCACATGTAAAAGAGTTTACATTGACTTATTATGATAGTCTTTATCCCAGAGAAGAAAAGTACAAATATCCCAAAGCCGGTGAAGAAAATTCAGTGGTTGAAATTTATATCTATGATATGAAATCAGGTAAAACTGTCAAAGCAGATTTAGGAACTGAAAAAAATCAGTACATCCCACGTATCAAATGGACATATAATGATGGTGTGTTATGTATTTTGCGAATGAACCGCTACCAGAATATACTGGATTATCTGTTGTGTGATGTTGCTACAGGAAACTGTCGTACTCTGATGACAGAGAAAAGTAAAACCTATATAGACATAAACGATGATTTGACTTTCCTCAAAGACAAGGTTCATTTTATTTACAGCAGCGAAAAAGGAGGCAGCAATCAGTTGTATTTTGCAAGTCTCACCGGAAGCCCTGAAGTGCAATTGACCAAGGGCGGTGATGTGATGATGTACTATGGCTATAACGAAAAACAAAAAACATGTTATTTTCAGTGTGCAGATCCAACACCTATGGACAGACAGGTATATGCTGTTGATTTGAATGGAAAACGTAAATTACTTTCTCCTGCAAATGGTACTGCAACTGCTACATTCAGTGAGGGTTTCAGATATAGCGTGATAACATACAGCAGCATGGAATTGCCTTATGAATGTTATGTGCAGGATGCCAATGCAAAAAAAATACGTGTACTTGAAAACAATCAGAAAGTAAGGAAAGCACTTGGCGAGTTTGCCATTTCACCGACATCGTTTTTTAAGTTTAAGACATCAGAAAATATTGAACTGAATGGATGGATGATAAAACCACCATCATTTGATGCTTCAAAAAAATATCCCGTAATAGTGTTTGTGTATGGAGGTCCTCACGTTCAAACTGTGCTTAACAAATGGTTTGGAACCAGATATTTATGGCATCAGATGTTAGCACAGAAAGGATTCATTGTGGTGTCGGTTGACAACAGAGGAACACCTGCTCGTGGAAAAGAATTTGCAGATTGTATATATAAAGATTTAGGGAATAAAGAAGTGGTTGATCAGATTGAATTAGCCAGGTATTTAGGTACATTAAGTTATGTTGATAAAGAGCGCATAGGAGTTCACGGATGGAGTTTTGGCGGGTACATGACATCGCTGCTGCTGACCAAAGGAGCCGATTATTTTAAAACAGGAGCAGCAGTGGCACCGGTTACCAACTGGAGATATTACGACTCTATTTATACCGAACGTTATCTTTCATTGCCTCAGGAAAATGCAAAAGGATATGATGAAAACTCTCCTGTGTTTTATGCAGACAAACTGAGGGGAAAGTTTTTGTTGATTCATGGATTGACAGATGACAACGTACATTTTCAGAATAGTGCAGAACTTGTTTTGGCACTTTTAAAAAGCAAGAAACAGTTCGACACATTTTATTATCCCAATCAGGCACACAGCATTAGCAGCTACAGAGGGCATGTATATGAAATGATGACAGAATATTTTCTGAAAAACTTATAACACTAGCACGTAAAGCAGAGAGCAGTATGAAGGTGTTTATCAATATAAAAAAGCTGGGAGGTGCAGAACATACATCAGTGAAGAAGGGAAAAGAAATGTCGGAATTTCACTATCTCGAAAATGCATATATGTCCGTCAGCAATGGGAAAATAGAAGACCTGGGGTTGATGAAAGATTATGATGCCGGTAAATTCAGCAAGTATGAAGTAGTGGATGTAAAAGAAAGGTTTGTGATGCCCGGCTGGTGCGATTCGCATACTCATTTGGTTTATGCTGCTTCGCGTGAAGAAGAGTTTGTTGACAGAATCAATGGATTGACCTATGAAGCCATTGCCAAAAGAGGAGGAGGCATACTGAACTCAGCCAAAAAACTGGCTGCTGCTTCTGAAGATGAATTGTTTCAATCGGCATGTGAGAGAATACAATCCATGATTGCCAAAGGAACAACATCGCTTGAGATAAAAAGTGGATATGGATTGAGTTTTGAAGGCGAAATGAAAATGCTGAGAGTGATTAAACGGCTTAAAGAGCATTTTCCGATGATTATCAAATCAACCTTTCTGGGTGCGCATGCTGTACCAGATACATTCAAAAATAACAAACAAGGTTACATTGATTTACTCACGGATGAACTGATGCCTGCAATACAAGCTGAGAAACTTGCTGATTTTTGCGATGTGTTTTGCGAGCAAAATTATTTCAATCGGGATGAAACCATTCAAATTCTCAGCGAAGCAAAAAAATTTGGAATGATTCCAAAAGTTCATGCCAATCAGATGAGCAGTTCAGGTGGTGTACAGGCAGGTGTTGCCTGCAATGCCATCAGTGTAGATCACCTGGAATATGTGGGTGACGAAGAAATCAGTTTGCTCAAGGGCAGCAATACCATGCCTGTGGTTTTGCCCGGAGCAGCATTTTTTTTAGGACTGCCACTGCCCCCTGCACGAAAAATGATTGACGCAGGACTGCCTGTGGCTGTTGCTACCGATTTTAATCCGGGAAGTTCACCCACCGGTGATATGAATTTTATGGTAGCGTTATTGTGCATACAGTACAAACTTAATCCCGATGAAGCATTCAATGCGGCTACAATAAATGCTGCTTATGCCATGGATGTAATAAATGAAACAGGAAGTTTAAGTGTTGGGAAAAGGGCTGATTTTTTTATAACAAAACAAATACCTTCAACTTCGTATATTCCGTATTCGTTCAATGAAAACACAATTGACGAAGTATATATTGGCGGAAAAAAAGCACATTAATGTATGAACCATCTTGTTATTTACACCAAGCAGGACATCCTGAATGAAACCCGTATTCGCGATAATGAAACCAAGGTAGGAGAAAACATTCAGGTGTTGCCTGATGAAGGCAATACTTTGTTGGAGCGGTTACAGAATTCAACTGCACGTTTTGTATTGTTAGGATTGCCTGAAGACATTGGTGTTAGAGCAAACTTCGGTCGTGGTGGTGCTTACAGCGCATGGAAGCCGGCATTATTCAGCTTGCTGAATGTGCAGAGCAATGCATTTGGTGATGGAAGTAACATGATGGTTTTAGGACATGTTGCATTTGATGATCTTATGCTTGCTGCCGACAGCATCAACTTCAAAACTAAAAAAGGATTGGAAAAAGCCCGTAAACTTGTGACGCAGGTTGACGAAAGAGTTATACCTGTCATCCGTGATATTATCCGGTCGGGCAAAGAAGCTATCATCATTGGCGGTGGTCACAACAATTCATATCCCAACATCAGAGGAGCAGCCGAAGGACTGCAGCTTGCCGGTAAAATAAAAAAAGCTGCAATTAACTGTATCAACAGCGATGCCCATTCTGATTTTCGTGCCATGGAAGGACGACATAGCGGAAACGGATTTCGCTATGCATTTGAAGAAGGGTTTCTCAAAAATTACAGCGTAGTTGGTTTGCATGAAAGTTACAATGCAGGCAATGTGCTGGACTCAATGATTGCAGAGAAGGAAAGAATCTCGATAAATTTTTTTGAAGATATTTTTATTCGTGAAAATATTTCGTTTAAAGAAGCTGTTCAGCAAGGTATCAGCCATGTAAATGACGGATACTGCGGTATTGAAATTGACATGGACACGATTCAGAATATTCCTGCAAGTGCGCGTACTTCGAGCGGACTGAGTACTATTGATGCCAGAAAGTATGTAACATGGACAGCTCAGAATCTCAAAGCCTGTTATTTTCATATTGCTGAAGCTGCGCCTGTTCTGTCACACATCAAAACCGACAACAAGAGTGGAAAACTGATGGGTTATCTGATTGCTGACTACATCAAAGCAAGAATTTCTGCAGCAGAATAATTGTTTTCTCATTTTTTCGGAAGTGATTCTCAGTAAGTAACTTTAAGTTGTTAAAATTTAAAGCATACAGAGAGATTCAATATTACCTTTGTTTTTTTCTTTGTAAGGTAATTGAGTTAAGGTTTGTTCATTTCGTAAAAAAATTATAATCCTTTTATATGATACAATTAATTGAATGTGTTCCTAATTTCAGTGAAGGCAATGACTTGGGAATAATCAAACAAATAACAGATGCAATAGAAAGTGTTGAAGGTGTTAAGCTCCTGAATGTAGATCCCGGCAAAGCTACCAACCGAACAGTGGTAACTTTTGTAGGTACACCCGAAGCAGTTTGCGAAGCAGCATTCAGAGGAATTGCAAAGGCAGCGCAGATAATTGATATGAGTAAGCATCATGGTGAACATCCGCGAATGGGAGCTACTGATGTGTGCCCTATGATACCTGTTGCAAATATTTCTATGGAAGAAACAGCTGAATGGGCGCGTAAATTAGGGCAGCGTGTGGGCAATGAATTAAAAGTTCCGGTATATCTCTACGAAGAATCACAACCCGATAAAAAGAGAAGTAACCTTTCAGTAATTCGGGCAGGTGAGTATGAGGGATTTTTCAAAAAAATTAAATTACCGGAGTGGGAACCTGATTTTGGTCCGGCAGAATTACCTGCTCAAAGCGGAGCCACAGTAATTGGTGCTCGCGATTTTTTGATTGCTTACAATGTAAATCTGAATACTAAATCAGTAAAACGTGCCAACTCCATTGCATTTGATATTCGCGAGGCCGGAAGAGTAAAAACAGATGACAAAGGAAAAAAAATGCTCTATGCTGATGGCAAAGAAATTCGTATTCCCGGAAAACTGAAAGGTGTTAAAGCCATCGGTTGGTATATTGAAGAATATGGTATTGCACAGGTGTCCATCAACATCACCAAATTCAGAGATACACCATTGCATATTGTTTTTGAAGAGTGTGCAAAAAGTGCTTATGAAAGAGGTTATCGCGCCACAGGAAGTGAGTTGGTAGGATTGGTGCCATTAAGTGCCATGCTGGATGCAGGACGTTATTTTTTGCAAAAACAAAGATTGTCTTCAGGTGTGAGCGATACCGAACTTATACATATTGCAGTGAAGTCTATGGGATTGGATGAACTGTCGCCTTTTGATCCCCGTCAGCGAATTATTGAATATGTTATGGCTGATGATAAGTCCTCACCTCTGGTGAATATGAAATTGAATGCATTTGCTGATGAAACAGCAAGCGAATCACCGGCTCCCGGAGGAGGATCTATCTCTGCCTATTGCGGTACTTTGGGCATTGCACTGGCAACAATGGTAGCCAATCTTTCTGCATCAAAAAAGGGATGGGAGACAAGATGGAAAGAATTTTCAGACTGGGCAGATAAAGGGCAGATGTTGCAAAAACAATTACTTGCCTGCGTTGACGAAGATACTGCTGCATTCAATAAAATTATGGATGCATTTAAACTTCCAAAATCCAGTGATGAGGAGAAAGCTGTAAGATCAAAAGCAATTGCAGGAGCAACACGTTATGCCATTGAAGTGCCATATAAAGTGATGAAGCTCTCGTTACAAAGTATGGAAATCATTCAGGCAATGGCTGAGACCGGAAATCCTAATTCTGTTTCGGATGCCGGTGTGGGTGCATTGTGTGCACGTACTGCAGTTCTTGGTGCAGGACTCAATGTTCGAATCAATGCCATGTCGTATAACGACAAAGACTATGTGCAGGCCATACTTACACAGGTGAAGCAGATGGAAAATGATGCCATGACTGCTGAACAGAAGATTTTAAAAACCGTAAATGATAAGATTTCAGGCTTATAGAAACTTATATGGGATAGTTGCGTAAAATAATATTACAGTATTTGAGAATGAAGAATCCTGTTTTAAGAACAATATATTATTCCTTTCCGGTGCAGCTGATTATTCTGCACGTTAAAAAGGGACAGTTGTTGTTGTTATACTGGATTTTTTTGTTTGCCTGTGTGCTTCAGAACTTCGGAAACAACTTCGGAATTCCATATCTCTTTCTCGACCCTGAATATATGGGCAAGGTTAGCTGGCTTGCATTTTTCATCATCGGTGTATGTCTTGGAATATTTATCATGGCATACAACATTTCAAGTTATATGCTCAACAGTTTCAGGTTTCCTTTTTTGGCTTGTCTGTATAAAACATTTGAGAAATACTGTTACAACAATGCTGTGATGCCAGTATTGTTTACTCTGACCTATATCATCAGCATTTATCATTTTCAGCTGAAAAATCAGTTGTTGCCATTCTGGATGATTACCATTCAGGTGCTGTCGCTGCTGGCAGGAATATCGTTTGTGATATTCTCAACACTGAAATATTTTCAGCATACCAATAAGGACATTTACAAACTCTTTGGTGTAGCCACACATGACGGGACACATGATGATGTAAAAGTAATTTCTCCGATTCGCGATACACATCTGAAAAAACAGAGGCGCAGAGGATGGCGTGTGGACACTTACATTACATTTCCTTTCAAACTTAGGTTGGTGCGCAGCACTTCGCACTATAAATCGTTTATGCTGGCATCGGTATTTCGCCAGAATCATATCAATGCAGCTGTGCTGGAGATGGTGATATTTTTACTTTTTATCATCCTCGGGTTATTTCGCGATTACAAAGTTTTCAGAATTCCTGCCGGAGCAAGTATATTGCTTTTATTCACCATGATAATTATGATTGGCGGAGTGTTCCGCTTCTGGTTACGTGGCTGGGCTTATACTGTACTTGCACTTTTACTCATCGTCATCAATTTTTTATCCGGGTTCGAAGTTTTTAATTTCAAGAACAAAGCGTACGGACTGAATTATGACACCACGCCTGCAGTTTATTCCATAAAATCACTCGAAGAAAAACTCAGCGACTATCAGTTGCAGAAAGATTATGAAACAGGAATTGTAAGTCTCGAAAACTGGAAGAAAAAATGGCAAGAGCGTGGTGTGCAAAAACCAAAACTTGTAGTGCTCAATGTGAGTGGTGGCGGTGTGCGCTCGGCATTGTACACTTTTAATACGCTTGCAGAGATTGACAGTTCCATGAATGGGCAGCTGCTGCAACATGCACAACTCATCAGCGGGTCTTCAGGAGGACTGATTGGTGCTTCATATTACCGTGAACTGTTTTTGCGTAATAAAGGTGCTTCGGAAATATTGAATCATAAACAGAAATACCTTAACAATATTTCGAAAGATTTGCTCAATGCAACGGCATTCAGTTTTATCATCAGCGATTTGTTTTTAAATTTTCAGCAGTTTAAGTACAACGGACAAACTTATTTAAAAGACCGTGCTTATGCTTTTGAAGAACAATTGAATGAAAACACAGGACATATTCTCGATAAGAAAATCAGTGAGTATTATCTTCCTGAACTGAAAGCTGATATCCCTCGACTGATAATTACTCCAACCATTGTAAATGATGGCCGGTCTATGGTTATTTCACCCTTGCAATCATCCTATTTATTAAAAAGCAAAAACAACAGTGAATACAAAGAAGCACTGGCTGATGGACTGGACTTCATGTCGTTTTTCGAGGATCAGGATGCGCAGAATCTTCGTTATCTCACAGCATTAAGAATGAATGCAACATTCCCATACATCATGCCTGCTGCACAACTTCCTTCTGACCCGGCATTTCAGGTGATGGATGCAGGTGTTCGGGATAATTATGGAGTTCAGATTTCTATTCGCTATCTGATTGCGTTCAGGCAATGGATATTGCAAAATACATCAGGAGTTGTGTTTGTTCAGATTCGCGATAACAACAAGTATGAGCAAAGCCAGATGAAAACAATTCGCTCTTTATGGGAAAAAACCATGTCGCCATTCAAAAATCTGAGCAGCAACCTTATTGTTATGCAGGATTATGTGAATGATAGCTTTTCAGAATATCTCAAAACACTTTATGGCGATAATATCAATTTTGTGGATTTTCAGATGCACCAGAATGAAGACAGAGTCTCGCTTAGCTGGCACCTGACTGAAAAAGAAAAGCAATATGTTGTTCAGCAAGGCAGCAGCACCGACAATATAGCTGCTATTAAATACCTCAAGTCTATATTGAAAGAAAAGTAAAATCTGAATCAGATACTATTAGGCGCCAGGCATTAAATGTGCTTAATTTACTCCTGAAATAGTTGTTTTTTTTTAATGAAACACTTGTCATTTACTTTGCCGGAAGATAAGGTATATTTCCATATTTTTGTAAGATATTAATTTTCGAACAATGAAAAAAATTGGTATTTTATTCGGGCAGGAAAATAGTTTTCCGCCTGCTGTGGTTGAACGTATCAACTCAAAAAATGTATCAGGAGTAATAGCCGAAGCTCTGATGGTGGATAAAGTGGTACAAGGTGAAGCAATGGATTACGCTGTAATAGTTGACCGCATCTCACACGATGTTCCTTTCTATCGTGGTATGCTCAAAAATGCTGCTATTTGTGGTACTGCAGTACTCAATAATCCATTCTGGAACAGCGCAGACGAAAAATTTTTCAATAACTGTCTTGCAACTAAAATTGGTGTACCTGTACCAAAAACTGTTCTGCTGCCAAGCAACGTACATCCACCGGATACCAATGCCAATTCATTCCGGAATCTTAAAATGCCTCTTGACTGGGAAAGCATTTTTAAATACATTGGTTTTCCGGCTTACATGAAACCGTTTGCAGGAGGAGGATGGAAGAACGTGTATAAGTGTACAGACCCTGCTGATTTTTATACCAAACATCAGGAAACCGGGCAGCTGGTAATGCTGCTTCAGGAAGAAATTGTTTTCGAAAATTATTTCCGTTGTTATTGCATTGGCGGAAAGCGTATCAAGATTATGCGTTATGAACCACGCAATCCGCATCACCTGCGTTATGTAGTTGAAGGCCCTCAGCCCGATCAGCGTATTTTAAATATTGTTGAAGAATATACATTTAAACTGTGTAATGCTTTAGGCTACGACATCAACACTGTTGAATTTGCAGTGCGTGATGGTATTCCTTATGCCATTGACTTCTGCAATCCCGCTCCCGATGCCGACCGCAACAGCGTTGGTGAGGAAAACTTTAACTGGGTAATTGAAGCTGTTGCAGATATGTGTATTGAACGCGCATTGGCACATCAACCCGGAAAAGACAATCTTACCTGGGGTGCATATATCAAACAGGCTGCTCAGGGAAATATTGTAAGCAAGAGCAACATGGACTCTATGCTCGAAACATATATGGTAAAATAGTTTCAGGATAATTTATGGTTTACTTAAAAAGGAAAATTAATCTCCCCGCATTTACCATTGGAATAGAAGAAGAGTTTCAGGTAATAGACCCGCTCACCAGAGAGCTTCGCTCACACATGCATCAGATTGTTGAAGGTGGCAAAGTTGTTCTTAAGGAACAGGTAAAAGCCGAAATGCATCAGAGTGTAGTGGAAGTAGGAACCAACATCTGCAAAGATGTGAAGGAAGCACGCAAAGAGGTAACATATCTTCGACAGATGGTAGCTAAACTTGCACACAAGCAAGGACTCGTTATTGCTGCAGCAGGCACACATCCTTTTTCGCGCTGGCAGGATCAGCTTATCACCGATCATCCGCGTTACGAAGAAATTATTCGTGAAATGCAGGATGCAGCACGAAGCAATCTTATATTCGGATTACACGTGCATGTTGGAATTGAAGACCGCGAAACAGGAATACGACTGATGAATCAGGCACGGTATTTTCTTCCACACATATTTGCTTTGTCAACCAACTCTCCATTCTGGGAAGGACGTAATACGGGTTTCAAATCATTCCGCACCAAGGTGTTTGATAAATTTCCGCGTACAGGCATTCCCGATGAATTTTACAGTGCCACACAATATGATGATTACATCAAACTGCTCATCAAAACAAAATGTATTGACAATGCCAAGAAAGTATGGTGGGACATTCGTTTGCATCCGTTTTTCAATACCATTGAGTTCCGTATCTGCGATATACCCATGCGCATTGAAGAGACCATTACGCTTGCAGCCATCATGCAGGCTATCATTGCCAAACTTTATTGGCTGATGCAGTACAATCTGAGTTTCCGTACTTATTCCCGTGCCTTAATCAACGAAAACAAATGGCGTGCTGCCCGTTATGGAATCGAAAATAAGCTCATTGATTTTGGAAAAGAAAAAGAAGTTGAAACCACTCAGCTTATTGAAGAACTGGTAGAGTTTATTGACGACTTGGTGGACGACCTTGGCTCGCGTAAGGAAGTAGATCATGTTTTCGACATGATGAAAAAAGGTACCGGTGCCGACCGCCAATTGGATGTGTATGCTAAAACAGGCGACCTGAAAAAAGTAGTAGATTACATTATTAATGAAACTAATATTGGAATTAGCGTAAAAAAGGATAAAAACAAAGCATGAATATAACACCAGTTCGCGTTGCTGTTCTCGATCTGTATCAGGGCGAACCTAATGAAGGGATGCGCAATATAAAAGCAATCCTTGAACGATTTAAGAAGTTTGTTGATTACAAAGTTTATGATGTGCGTTCTGCATTGCAGGTGCCGGATTTGGAGTATGACATCTACATTTCATCAGGCGGACCCGGTTGCCCGTTGCCTGTAGGTGAGGAGTGGGAGCAACCTTTCTTCAATTTGTGGGATTCGCTTTTGGCACACAATGCCACTGAAGGCACACGAAAAAAGTATGCGTTTCTCATTTGCCATTCTTTTCAGATGATGGCACATCATCTTGGTTTTGGAAAAGTAAGTGAGCGTCATTCACCTTCGTTTGGAATATTTCCTGTTCACAAAACAGAAGATGGATTTAAAGATCCGATTATTGGCAGATTGCCGGAACCATTCTATGCAGTTGATTCGCGCGAGTGGCAGGTAACTACACCTGATATTGGAAAAATAGTACAAGCAGGTGGCAGCGTGCTTTGTCTCGAAAAAATAAGACTGCATGTGCCTTATGAGCGTGCCATTATGGGCGTTCGTTTCAGCAATGAAATGTTGGGAGTACAGTTTCATCCAGAAGCAGATGCTGAAGGTATGTACCGCTATTTTGCACGACCTGATAAGAAAGAAAAAATCATTGAACATTATGGTTTAGACAAATACAATGAAATGATTAATTCGCTTACTGACCCCAATAAGATTGAATTAACACATCATGCCATCATACCATGTTTTCTTTCAGATGCCATTGAATATTTCTATCCTCAACTAAACTCCGTTGGAGTAAAAATCTGAAGGAGCGCGAATAATCTACTTAACTTGTTACTTATTTAAGCAGGTATTACTGATTTGAATTTAATGTAATTCGATAGTCATATTGAATTATATTTTTTTGAAATGAATTACTTCTTTGAAATGTAACAAAATTGTATCTGCCTTGAAATAAGTTCGCAATTTTGTCTCTGTTCTTTTGCATTAAATTTTAAAATTCAAGATTTAATGAAAAAGACAATTAAATTATTAAGCTGTATTTTATGTTTCACAACAGCTACTGTTGCACAACAAAACGATGAAACGACAAATACATTAGAGCAACTGGAACAACAGGTTGAGTCACATGAAAAGGTTATCAAGCAACTCAAGCAGTTCAAAGTTTCAGGCTATGTGCAAACACAATTTCAGTATGGAGAGAAGAATGCATCATTAAAAGTGGGTGGTGCCAACTCCAATACCAAAGAAAGTTTCAGCAGGATTGGTGTCAGACGAGGACGTATTAAGTTTACTTACGAAAAAGGAATTGCTGCGGGGGTATTTCAATTAGACATTACTGAAAAAGGAATAGGCTTAAAAGATGCTTATGTTTCCATTAAAGATCCCTGGGCAGGAAGCAATATTTTTAAAGTGGGCGTATTCGACCGCCCGTTTGGATATGAGGTTGCTTACTCATCGTCACGAAGAGAATCACCGGAACGTGCAACAGTAACCACTACACTTTTCCCTGAAGAAAGAGATTTAGGAGCCATGCTAACCCTGCAAGCACCTAAAAATTCGCCATGGAGCATTGTGAAATTAGACGCAGCAATCATTGCCGGCAATGGTATTAAACCTGATATAGATAATCGCAAAGACTTTATCGGACATCTTAGCTTCAGAAAGAATTTTCAAGAAAAAACAACAATCAGTGGTGGAGTCTCATATTATCTGGGAGGAGTATATCAGGGTTCTTCTACCGTTTACACCATGAACGGAAGTTATTTTGAATCGAAAAAAGACACATCAAATTATGGAGCTTTTGCTAAGAGAGAATATGTAGGTGTAGATGCACAGTTTGCAACTTCTACGGTTTTAGGGATGACAAGTATTTATGGTGAATATCTTTTCGGTACGCAACCCGGTGAAAAGAGCAGCTCAAAAAGCCCCAACTACTCTTCGTTACCCACAGGCAATACCTATATAAGAAACTTCAACGGATACTATGTAACATTGGTACAGGATCTGGGAACATTACCACTTTCTCTGATTGCGAAGTATGATTATTATGACCCGAATATCAAGGTGTCAAAAAATGACATCGGACTTTATGGTACCGGTAAAGGTGATATTGCATATTCAAACTTTGGTGGTGGACTCATGTGGCGCATCAATAGCAGCCTGAGGCTCACTGCTTATTACGACAAAATTTCCAACGAAACTTCCTCTAATCTGACAGGTTACACCGATGATTTATCAGACAATGTATTCACTTTGAGGTTACAGTACAAATATTAAATCGTAACCAAAACGTAACATCATCTACAAACTGTTGTAATAACATCCTGAGAATTTTGCATCAGAAAATTAAAAGAAGAAACAAATAATAATGAAAATGAAAAAACAAATTTTATTAGGCTTAACGCTATGCAGCCTTGCATTTACAACTTCAGCACAAAAAATTAAAGGATCTGAAACGGTGTTGCCAATTTCAGAAAAAGCAGCACAGGTATTTATGAAATCGAACAGTGCCAACAAAGTTACGGTTACGGGAGGTGGCTCAGGTGTAGGAATATCTGCACTTATTGAAGGCACAACAGATATTGCACAGGCATCCAGAAAAATTAAATTTTCGGAAAGTCAAAAATTACAGGAAAGCGGGAAAGCGGTAAAAGAAATAACTGTAGCAATAGATGCTTTGGCTGTAATTGTACACCCCGGCAATAAGGTGAATAAACTTACCAAAGAACAACTGGAAGGAATTTTTACAGGTAAAATTAAGAACTGGAAAGAAGTGGGCGGAGAAGACTTAAAAATTGTACCGTATGCTCGCGAAACTTCATCAGGCACCTATGAATTTTTTAAAGAACATGTATTGAGTAATAAAAACTACATGTCAGGAATTATGAGTATGCCTGCCAATGGCTCCATCATTCAATCAGTAAGCCAAACAAAAGGTGCAATTGCTTATGTGGGATTAGCATACTTAAATAGCTCTGTACAGGCAGTATCCGTTTCCTTTAACAAAGGTAAATCCTTCACAGTTCCATCCGTAGCTAATGCAAAAAACAAAACCTATCCGGTGGTAAGACCATTGTTCTATTATTACTTAACTAAATCAGAATCCAAGGTGAAAAAATTCATTGATTTTAGTCTTTCTTCTGATGGACAAAAAATTGTTGAAGAAGTAGGATACATCAGTGTTAAATAATACGAGGAATTGATTTTTTAAAAATGCAAAAAAGAAAAATCATCAGGCGCATTTTAGATAATATCACTGAAAAACTCTTAACTATTAGCGGTGCTGTTACAGGCATCGCTATTCTTTTTATTACTTTTTTCCTTTTTACTGAAGGTGCTGCATTATTTCAATCACCACAAGTAGAACATGGATATGCATTGTATGTAAATAGCAGTAATCCAGTAAACACTTTACAACCGGAGGAAACCAAAGCGATATTTGATGCTGAGATTACCAACTGGAATGAGTTAGGAGGTAAGGATGGTGAAATAAAAATTTTCAGAATTGATGATGCATTTCAGATATATCCTGAAAGTGAATTAGGCGAGAATTATGAATTGCTTCCTGCTAAATTAGGTGAGATTATAAGCAAAGAGGAAAACATTCTGGCTTTCCTTCCAACACAATATGCACCACAGGGAGCAGCAGTAAAAGCATTAACCGCAAAAAACATTCAACCAAAAGACTACTTTTTAGGTAAAGAATGGTTGCCTACTGCCACACCGGTTCCTCTGTTTGGAGTATTGCCATTGGTATTAGGCACACTCTTAGTAAGTATAGTTGCATTGCTTATTGCATTGCCTTTAGGCTTGGGTGTAGCCATCTATTTATCGGAACTGGCAAGTGATAAACAACGCAGGTTATTGAAACATGTAATTGAATTATTAGCTGGTATTCCATCGGTTGTGTATGGTTTCTTCGGTCTGGTAGTATTGGTTCCTATCGTTCAAAAAGCATTGAACTTACCCGTAGGTGAAACAGCTTTTACCGGAAGTTTACTGTTAGCCATCATGGCATTGCCAACTATCATTTCTGTTGCAGAAGATGCACTGCGCAATACACCGAGAGCCATGCGCGAAGCAAGTTTAGCACTTGGTGCTACTCAATGGCAAACAATTTACAGAGTAGTCATCCCTTATGCTAAATCGGGAATTTCAGCAGCGGTTGTACTTGGTATAGGCAGAGCAATAGGTGAAACCATGGCAGTAATGATGGTAACAGGAAATGCTGCTGTAATGCCTCAATCATTGATGGAATCGGTGCGTACCATTCCTGCAACCATAGCTGCTGAGTTAGGCGAAGCTCCTGCCGGAGGCGCACATTATCAGGCATTGTTTTTATTAGGTTGCATACTGTTTGTGTTCACAATGATAATTTCCATTTCTGCCGAAATAATTTCAAAAAAGAAAAACTATAAAACACATTAACCGAATGAATAAAAGACTTAGTCAGCAAATAGCATTTATAATTTTTAAGTTGTTTGGTGTATTGGTAGTTGCAATACTGATAAGCATCTTAGGATTTATTATTGTAAATGGAATAAGTGTAATCAACTGGGAATTTTTAACCGCCTTCCCCGAAGAAGGAATGACTACCGGAGGTATATTTCCTGCAATAGTTGGCACACTGTATTTAATCATCGGAAGTTTACTTTTTGCATTTCCATTAGGTGTAATGTCAGCCATATACACCCATGAGTATGCCGGAAAAGGATGGATTGTAAAAACCATTCGCATGATGACAAACAACCTTGCAAGCATTCCATCCATCGTATTTGGTTTGTTTGGTATGGCTTTGTTTGTAAACAAACTCAACTTTGGCGATTCAATCATTGCAGGCTCACTAACCTTGGGACTTTTAGCATTACCGGTAATTATCCGAACAACTGAAGAAGCATTGAAAGCCGTACCCAACACCTATCGGGAAGCGAGTTTGGCATTAGGAGCAACAAAACTACAAACCATAAAAAAAGTAGTAATACCTGCTGCTATGCCCAATATTATCACGGGTTTGATATTATCCATAGGAAGAGTTTCGGGAGAAACAGCACCAATTTTATTTACAGTAGCAGCTTATTTACTTCCACAGCTACCAACAGGAATTTTTGATCAGGCAATGGCTTTGCCGTATCATTTATATGTATTGGCTACCAGCGGCACCGATTTGGAAGCATCACGACCAATGGCGTATGGCACTGCATTAGTGCTAATAATGATTGTGCTTACAATGAACTTGCTTGCATCTTTTATGAGAAGAAAATTAGAAAACAAACGCTCAAAATAATAACTGAAAACAAAAATGATTGAAGCAAAAAATATAAACTTTTACTATGGCGATTTTCATGCACTGAAAAACATAAGCATTGCCATTGAACCCAACACAGTAACTGCATTTATCGGGCCATCCGGTTGTGGCAAATCTACATTTTTGCGCTTGTTTAATCGAATGAATGATTTGATTGAGAATACGCGATTGAGTGGAGAATGTTTGATTGAAGGGAAAAATATTTATGACAAATCGGTTGATATTGATGCATTAAGGAAACGTGTAGGAATGGTATTTCAAAAACCGAATCCGTTTCCTAAATCAATATTTGAAAACGTAGCCTATGGCTTACGTGTAAATGATATGGGCAACAAACAATTTATACAACAACGCGTGAAAGAATCGCTTAAAGGAGCTGCACTTTGGGACGAAGTGAAAGATAAATTACACAAGTCAGCTTATGAGTTATCAGGCGGACAACAACAACGCTTATGTATTGCACGAGCATTAGCAGTGGCACCTTCAGTAATATTGATGGATGAACCTGCTTCTGCTTTAGACCCTATTTCTACTTCAAAAATTGAGGAGCTTGTACATGAATTAAAACAACAATATACCATTGTTATAGTAACTCATAACATGCAACAAGCTGCTCGAGTGAGCGACAATACCGGATTTTTTATGCATGGTGAATTGGTAGAATACAGCGATACCAAGAAAATGTTTTTAAACCCCAACAAAGAATCTACACAAAATTATATAACAGGAAGATTTGGATAACATTATCAGAAAATATAAAACACATTGAAAATATGAAAACAATTAAAAGAATTGCTTTAGTTGCTCATGACAACTGCAAACAGGAATTACTGGATTGGGTAAAATGCCATTGGAATGAACTTATCAGATATGAATTGGTTTGCACAGGTACAACAGGAAATTTGGTGGAAGATATGCTGCAAAAGCGCATGGACGCAAATGGAGATGATTTTAGATTAAATATAACAAAACTTAAATCAGGACCTCTCGGTGGCGACCAACAGTTGGGTGCTGCTATATGTAATGCAGAAATAGATGCATTGTTCTTCTTTTGGGATGCAATGGAACCACAACCACATGATGTGGATATTAAAGCACTGCTGCGCATAGCTACGTTGTATAATATCATTTATGCATGCTCACGCTCAACAGCTGATTTAATTATTACATCTCCATTTTTTTCAAATGGATTTCATTTTGGTAAAAATGAACAAATAGATAAATACAAAAACAGAATATTACAATGAAACACAACCAACAAGAGCTGCTAACACTCAAAGAAGACATAAACCAAATGTGGCGTTTGGTCATTTCGCAGGTTGAAAAAGCCAAACAATCGCTTATCGGGAACAATGAAGAACTGGCACTGGAAGTTGTGCGATTAGAAAAACGGGTCAATGCCTTTGAGTTAAAAATTGAGCGCTCGTGCGAAAACTATATCGCATTATTCAATCCTGTTGCAGTTGACCTGAGATTGATCTTGTCTTTGATAAAAATCAACATCACACTTGAGCGAATTGGCGACTATGCCGAAGGTATAGCACGTCAGGTTTTAGACAAGGATTGTTCGGTTATGCATCATGAACTAATTGAAGAACTGGAGCTCGAAAAAATGTTTAACCTGTTGCTGCAAATGATGGAAGACAGCTTTGTAGCTTTAAGCTCTGAAAACACCCGGTCATCAGGAAAAATCCTTATGAAAGATAAAGAAGTAAATGAAATATACCACAGGGCATTTAACCGACTGGAAGCTTATCTTTTGCAAAATCCTGCAGAAATACAATGTGGATTAAAAACAATTTTGCTCATTCGTAAGATGGAGCGCATTGGCGACCATTGCAGCAATATTGTTGAGGAGATTGTGTTTTATGTTGAAGCAAAAGTTTTAAAACATATAGGTACTGCTGAGTAATAATTATTTATTATTGTAATCAATATTTGAATATTCATGCAGCAAAGAATATTGTTGGTTGATGATGATAAAAACATTTCGGAGATTCTGGAATTTAACCTGAAGAGTGAGGGCTTTCAGGTAGACAGTGTTTACTCTGCTGAAGAAGCTTTGAAAAAACCTATCAGAGAGTATCAGTTGCTGTTGTTGGACGTAATGATGGGAGGCATGTCAGGATATAAATTAGCAGAACAACTGCGAAAAGAAAAAATATCAGTGCCTATCATTTTTTTAACGGCAAAAGATACCGAGAACGATATGCTTACCGGATTCTCCGTTGGTGGTGATGACTATATTTCAAAACCGTTTTCCATCAAAGAAGTAATTGCCAGAATAAAAGCTGTTTTGAAACGCACCGGTAATGTTTCAGGAGAGGAATCAACAGGCAATCTGATTACAATTGGTGCACTTACATTAGACTTGAATACAAAAGAAGTACTGCTGCAAGGCGAAAAAATTGCACTTACGAAAACAGAATTTGAACTGTTGGCATTGTTTGTACAAAAGCCCGACACCTTGTTTTCAAGAGAAAGAATTATTGATATCATCTGGAAAGAGACTCCGTATATTACCGAAAGAACTGTTGACGTTCACATTGTGCGCTTACGAAAAAAACTGGGTAAATACAGTGATACCATAACCAGTCGCACAGGATATGGCTATCGTTTTAATGCTGACGTGTTATGATGAAATTAAGTTTCCGTCAGCGTCTGTTCATCTACTTTGCTGTTTTGTTTACTGTTTTTACTGTGGGTATTGCCATTATAGAACAGTCGCAGGAAAAAGATTACAAAACGGAAGCATTAAAAGAAAAACTAGACGTCTATACTAACATTATTCAGGCAGCAATTTCAGGCAATTCTTTAAAACCGGAAATAGCAGTTGCTTCTGTCAAAAAAATGTTGCCTTCTGATTTAAGAATTACGCTTATTGATGCAAAGGGCAATGTGCATTACGACAATATGGTTGATGATTACTCCCAAATGGATAACCATCTCAATCGCGAAGAGATTCAATTAGCATTGCAAAATGGCACAGGCAGTTACATTCGTGAATCCGAATCCACACATCAGCCTTATTTGTACTATGCTAAAAAGACCGGTGATACCTATATTCGTGTTGCATTGCAATATAACATTCAGTTGCAGCGGTTCTTAAAAGCTGACAATCTGTTTTTGTATTTATTAATAGCTTTATTTGCAATTTCCCTATGGGTAATTCACCGTATTACCAGACAGTTTGGTGCATCCATAAAGCAACTGCGCGACTTCGCTTTGCAACCTTCTGCACATTCCACAAATTTTAGCTCTGACGAACTTGGCGAAATAGGGAAAAAAATCTCGGAGAATTACCGACAAGCCGAAGAAGGCAAGAAAAATCTTCAGCTCGAAAAACAAAAACTCTTACAACACATTTCAATATCTGAAGAAGGAATTTGTTTTATCTCTGCTGCACATCAGGTAGAATTTCACAATGGATTATTCATGCATCATCTCAACCAGATTGCAGATATGCCGCAAAGTAGGCCGGCTGCAATATTAAATGACGAAATATTTTCCTCTTTACATCAATTTTTATCCTCACCGCAGGAAAATTATTTTGAAACCCAAATTAAAAAGCATGGAAAGATATTTTCCTTACGAGCATCAGTTTTTGAAGATAGGAGCTTTGAGGTTATACTTACTGATATCACCCAGCACGAAAAGACAAAACAGCTTAAGCAGGAGATGACAGGTAATATAGCCCACGAATTGCGCACACCTATCACGAGTATCAGAGCTTACTTAGAAACCATTTTAGAACAATCATTGCCTGAGGATAATAAACAGTATTTTATAACGCAAGCTTATCAACAAACGCTCACTCTTTCTGATATGATCAAAGACATGGGTTTGCTTGCCAAAATGGAAGAAGCTCCAAATACTTTTGCTTTGGAAAATGTAAAACTAATACCGTTACTGGAACAGTTAAAAACAGATGTAGGAGATTCCTTAAAACAGAAGAATATTCAATGGCATTGGCAACTACCCGACAACAATACTATTCGTGGCAATGCAAGTTTATTGAATTCTATTTTCAGAAACCTGATAGAAAACTCAATTCGCTATGCTGGAGAAAGTATCGAAATTAATTTGTCTGTTTTTAATGAAGACCCTGAATTTTACTATTTTTCGTTTTATGATACAGGCATGGGCATACCCAACGAGTCACAACTGAATCGTTTGTTCGAACGCTTTTATCGCGTACAGGAAGGCAGAACAAGAGATACAGGTGGCAGCGGCCTTGGATTATCCATTGTAAAGAATGCCATACAATTTCACAGAGGAAGCATCACTGCCAAAAACAGAACAAACGGTGGGCTGGAATTTATATTTACGTTGCACAAATAAGATTATGTATAAGATGTAATCTTAAATGGATTGAAATATAATCTATAAAAGTTAAATTAGCTATTCATGCCATCATACCATGCTATTTATTGATTTTACCTAAATTTTAAGTTTTGTATGAATTTGAATTAAACAAATGATTAAACAAGTTGCTTAATACAAATGCTTAAAATATTTTTGTGCCGTTAATTTGAAATAGCATGGCATCCAGGAATAATAGTAAGATAGCAGAACAGACTACTGAAGAAAGAATTAAAGAGGCGGCACGCAAAGTTTTTCAAAAGAAAGGCTTTGCGGCTACCCGTACGAGAGATATAGCAGAGGAAGCAGGTATCAATCTTGCATTACTTAATTACTATTTCCGCAGTAAAGAGAAGCTGTTTGAAATAATTATGCTTGAGACTTTATTCGGATTTATGCAAAATCTTGCTTTTATTATGAATGATGATAAAAGTACTCTTCAGACAAAGGTTGAACTGATAGCCTCAGGGTATATAGATTTTATCATCAGGAACCCAAACGTTCCGTTATTTATGCTAAGTGAGATGAGAGCCAATTCAGGAGGTCTACTGAAAAAACTTCCGATAAAACAGTTGGTGTCGAATTCAGCATTTCTGAAGCAGCATCGGAAAGCTGTTGAAGAGGGAAAAATTGCAGAGCCGCATCCTTTACACTTTTTGATGAACCTGTTGGGTCTGATTGTTTTTCCTTTCATAGGTAAGCCAATGTTGCAGGGTATTAGCGGAGTGAGTGATAATCAATTTAAAAAATTGATGATGCAAAGGAAGAAGTATATCCCGGTCTGGATTAACACTATGATGAAGGTGAGATAAAATCTATATATTAATTGATCAATTGATTAAGGCAAATAATTAATAATTTAACGTATGTCTGATTTCATGCAAAAATGCAAATGGCTGTGTATAATTCTCATGAGTTGTCATTTGGCTTCAGCACAGAATAGTAAAAGTTTAACCCTGACAGAATGTGTGGAGATGGCTAAGAAAAATTATCCTGTAGTAAAGCAGTTTGCACTGATTGAAAAATCGAATGGCTATTTAGTGGCAAATGCAAAAATAGGATATCTGCCGCAGTTTAATATTTCAGGTCAGGCAACCTATCAGTCTGATGTAACTGAAATACCTATAAATCTTCCGGGATTGCAAATTCCGGCTATGAGCAAGGACCAGTTTAGAGTATATGGAGAAGTTTCGCAGTCGGTTACAGACCTCTTTACTATAAAAGATCAGAGAACATCTTTAAATAATGCGAGTGAAATAGAAGCCAGGAAGACAGAAGTTGAGTTGTATAAACTTAATGATCGAATAAACAATCTGTATTTCGGTGTATTGCTGATTGATGCTCAGCTAAGGCAAAACCAACTGATTCAATCTGACATTCAGAGAGGAATAGAAAAATTGAATGTTGCCATAGCCAATGGTGTTGCATTGAAAAGTTCAGCAGATAATCTGCAAGCAGAATTACTGAAAGTACAACAACATTCCATCGAATTAAATGCAACCAGAAAAGGATATACTGATATGCTGGCATTGTTTATTGGCAAACCGGTTGATGAAAATACTGTTCTTGAAACACCCCAGGCTTTGGTGCTTTCGGATTCAATTAATCGTCCTGAATTGAAAATATTCGATTTGCAGTATAAATCTTATGAAATACAGAAGAAATTAATCGCTGACAAAAACTATCCAAGGGTAAGCCTATTTTTTCAGGGAGGATTAGGAAAGCCCGGATTAAATATCCTCAATACTAAGGTTGCTGATTATTATATGGGTGGTGTAAGGTTAAGCTGGAACATTGCAGGATTTTATACTTACAGAAATGATAGAAGAATACTTGATTTAAACAGGAACGTTACTGACATACAACGTGAAACTTTTATGTTTAATACCAACCTCACATTAAAACAACAAAACAGCGAAGTTCAGAAAATGATAAGATTAATTGAAACTGATAAAAGTATAATTGCTCTGCGCGAAAAAGTAAAATTAACAGTGCAGAACCAGCTCGCTTACGGCACAGCAACAACGAACGATTACCTCAAAGCAGTAAATGATGAAGACCAGGCAAAACAAAATCAGATACTTCACGAAATACAGCTTTTAATGTCAGAATATAATGCACAAATAACATCAGGAATTGAGAATTGAAAGTGAAAATTAATATGAAAGATAATTTAAACAATAATTTGGAAATTGTAATGAATACTGATAAAAAACCAATGAAAAACAGAGGTGATTTTCACTTCTCAGTGCTAAACTTTCCATTTAAAATACTTGCAATGGCAATTATTTTATCATCCTGCAATAGCAATAAAGTTTCATTTGATGCTTCCGGAAGTTTTGAAGCAGATGAAACCATTGTTTCGTCAGAAGCCACTGGAGTGATAAAAGAGTTTAATGTGGAAGAAGGTCAGCTTTTAAAAGCAGGACAGCATATAGGTTATATTGACAGTACGCAATTGTATTTAAAGAAGAAACAACTGGAAGCGCAGGTTGCTGCTCTTAAAGGAAAAACTCCTGATATACCGGTACAGCTATCAGCATTAAAACAACAATTAAAAACAGCTGAAAAAGAAAGAGACCGTGTTGCTAATCTTGTAAAGAACGATGCTGCTACACAAAAGCAACTGGATGATGCAAATGCACAAGTGGAAGTACTGAAAAGACAGATAGATGCGCAAAAATCAACACTGAACATTTCGAGTACAACCATTCAAAAAGATGCACTTCCGTTACAGATGCAGATTGAACAGCTGAATGATCAACTTGCAAAATGCAGTATCATCAATCCGATAAATGGAACGGTGCTTTCAAAATATGCTGAGATGAACGAAATGACATCAGCAGGTAAACCACTTTATAAAATTGCCGATTTGACTTTTATCACACTGCGTGCTTACATCACAGGTAATCAATTGACGGAAGTTAAGTTGAATCAAAAAGTGAAAGTCCTCACAGATGATGGCAAAGGGGGCTACTTAAAAACAGAGGGAACTATAATTTGGATCAGTGACAAAGCTGAATTTACTCCGAAAACCATTCAGACAAAAGATGAGCGCGCAAATTTGGTTTACGCAATAAAGGTGAAAGTAAAGAATGATGGTACTTACAAAATAGGAATGTATGGCGAAGTTTTGTTTAATTAACAATTGAGAGTGGAACATGAAACGTACTTTCAGTTTTTAATTTTCAAATTTCAATTATGAAAAGCGTTGAACTAAATAATATCGTAAAAACCTACAACAAAGGCGAAATCAAGGCAGCAAATAATGTTTCATTTTCAGTGAACAAAGGTGAATTGTTTGGACTGATTGGAGCAGATGGTGCCGGGAAAACGAGTATTTTCAGGATACTTACCACATTGCTTTTGCCGGATAGCGGAACAGCCAGCGTAGATGGTTGTGATGTAATAAATGATTATAGGACAATTCGCAAAAAAGTTGGATATATGCCCGGCAAATTTTCACTTTATCAGGATTTGTCGGTTGAAGAAAACCTCAACTTCTTTGCCACGGTATTTGATACTACCATTGCAGAAAATTATGAATTGATAAAAGATATATATGTACAGTTAGAGCCATTCAAAACACGAAGAGCAGGAAAATTATCAGGTGGAATGAAACAGAAATTAGCACTGTGTTGTGCTCTGATTCATCGTCCAAATGTTTTGTTTTTAGATGAACCTACCACCGGAGTGGATGTGGTATCAAGAAAAGAGTTTTGGGAAATGCTTAAAACATTAAAGCAGCAAGGAATCACTATTTTGGTTTCCACGCCTTACATGGATGAGGCTACACTTTGTGAACGCATCGCATTGATTCAAAGCGGTAGTATAATGATGATTGACACACCCGGTCAGATCATCAAAAACTATCCTGATAAATTATACGCAGTGAAAGCAGATAACATGAGCCGGTTACAAAATGTTTTGCGAAGCAATGCACAAATTAAGAGTTGCTATTCGTTTGGCGACTTTCATCACATTACAATGGATAATGTTCAATTGACCGTTGACAATTTGTTGGTTTCGTTACAGAATGAGGGATTGAATGATTTAGAAGTAAAGGAAATTATTCCAACAATTGAAGATTGTTTTATGAATTTAATGAACAGTTGAGAATTGAATATGGAGAATAAATTACAATTACAAAAAGAAGATGGAATTAAATAAGGATAATAATAAATCTTTGTCAAATGCCGGATCACAATTGTCAGTTGAAAGGGAAGTAGTTATAAAAACGGATAAATTGACCAAACGTTTTGGCGATTTCATTGCAACAAATCAAATTACATTTGAAGTATATTCCGGTGAAATATTTGGTTTTCTGGGTGCAAACGGAGCAGGAAAAACTACTGCAATGAAAATGTTATGTGGACTTTCTAAACCATCATCAGGTAATGCAACCATTGCAGGGTTTGATATTTATAGGCAGACGGAGCAGATAAAAAGACACATCGGATATATGAGCCAGAAATTTTCACTGTATGAAGACTTGACTATCGTGGAAAATATTCAATTCTTCGGAGGTATATATGGATTGTCTGACCAACAACTGAAAACAAAAAGTAATGAGTTAATAGAGACTTTAGGATTGCAAAAGGAAGCGAATAAATTGGTAAATTCATTGCCATTGGGATGGAAACAGAAATTAGCATTTTCTGTAGCGGTGTTACACGAACCCCGGATTGTCTTCTTAGACGAACCTACAGGAGGTGTTGATCCGATAACCAGAAGACAGTTTTGGGATTTAATTTATCAGGCAGCTGACAAAGGCATTACCATTTTTGTAACAACACACTATATGGATGAAGCTGAATACTGCAACAGAATTTCGATGATGGTTGATGGTGAAATAAAAGCACTGGACACACCGGCTGACTTAAAGCAGAAATATGCTGTAAGTTCAATGGACGAAGTTTTTTATGAACTGGCAAGAGGAGCTAAGAGGAATGAATAGTGGAGAATTGAAAATTGAAAGTTATTTCATTTGTCAATTAAATCAACAAAATGGTTAATACATTAAATAAATGACTACATAATAATCGGGTAAAGATTTTGATTATCAATTAAAGGAATGAAGCAGTTTATCACATTCGTTAAAAAAGAGTTTTATCATGTTTTTCGTGACAGGAAATCTTTGATGATGTTATTCGGTATGCCCATTGTTCAGATTTTGTTGTTTGGCTTTGCTCTGACCAATGAGATTAAGAATGCGAAGATTGTAATATGTGATTATTCTAATGATGTTACCACTCAGCAAATCATCAACAAACTGGAAGCTAGTAAAAGTTTTGAAGTACAAAGAGTGGTGTCGGATCATTTTCAGATTGAAAAATCTTTTAAATCAGGAGATATTAAACTTGTTATTGTCTTTCCTGAAAATTTCAACCGTGATTTGTTACATCTCAATAAAGCACAGGTGCAGATTATTGCTGATGCTTCAGACCCCAATGCTGCTAATACATTAACCGGCTATGCTACCAATGTCATAAGAAGTTATCAGCAAGAATTAAGCAGCAATTATTCAGCTCCGATGCAAATTATTCCGGAAGTGCGGATGCTTTATAACCCTCAACTGAAAGGCGCAACAAATTTTGTTCCCGGAGTGATGGCACTGGTGCTGATGCTTGTTTGTGTTTTGATGACATCTGTTTCCATCGTCAGGGAAAAGGAGAGAGGAACGATGGAAGTGTTACTGGTTTCGCCCATCAATCCCGTACTGGTTATTATAGCCAAAGCCATTCCATATTTATTGCTTTCAGTCATAAACTTAGCCGTTATCATTTTAATGAGCGTTACATTGCTGGATATGCCTGTAAACGGCAACATCGTATTGTTGTTTGTTGAAAGTATCCTGTTCATCATTACAGCTCTTGCCTTAGGATTATTGATTTCAAATTCGGTTGAATCTCAACAGTCAGCCATGCTGATATCCATGATGGGAATGTTGGTGCCAACGATGTTGTTTACCGGATTCATGTTCCCCATTGAAAATATGCCTGTTGCTTTGCAGTTAATCAGTAACATCATTCCCGCCAAATGGTATTATATCATTGTAAAATCAATAATGATAAAAGGACTTGGATTTGCATCGGTATGGAAAGAAACTTTGATTCTTACTGTAATGGCCGCTGTTATTTTGGTTATTAGTTTTAAAAAATTTAAAGTCCGGCTTGAGTAATAAATACAGTTAGTTGATGATTAATCACAATACAAACAAATGCGAGTACTGAAATTTTTATTGCAAAAGGAGTTCAAACAGATTTTTCGAAACAAAGGTTTGTTGCCTCTGATTTTTGTTGTGCCATTTGTGCAGTTGCTTATCCTGCCATTGGCGGCAGATTATGAAGTGAAGAATATCAACATTTCAATAGTAGATCAGGACCATTCTTCTTACTCCCGGCATTTGATTTCAAAGATTACTTCTTCAGGATATTTTAAACTTGCAGGTTATGCTCCTACATTTAAAGAGGGATTCAAACAAATAGAAAATGGTCAGGCTGATTTAATATTGGAAATACCCACCGGATTTGAAAGAAATTTAATACGTGAAAATCAACAAAAATTGTTTATTGCAGTTAATGCCATCAATGGCGTTAAGGCAGGTTTAGGAGGTAATTATCTTTCTCAGATAATCTCTGATTATAACAACGATATCCGCTTGCAATGGATTCAACCCGGAAGGTTCAAAGAGGCGCCAACCATACAGGTGGTATCTTCAAACTGGTTCAATCCATTTATGAACTACAATTATTTTATGGTTCCGGGAATTTTGGTAGTGTTGGTCACTATGGTTGGTTCCTACATGTGTGCTTTAAATATTGTTAAAGAAAAAGAAGCAGGAACTATTGAGCAAATCAATGTAACACCTATAAAAAAGTATCAGTTCGTGTTAGGCAAGCTGATTCCGTTTTGGGTTATTGGCATAATGGTATTTACAATAGGTTTATTCATTGTAGCTCGCCTGGTTTATGGTATTGTTCCGGTGGGAAGTGTACTGCTTTTGTATGGTTATCTGGCAATATATCTGATAGCGTTATTAGGCTTGGGACTACTCATTTCAACATTTGCAGAAACGCAGCAGCAGGCTATGTCGGTAGCATATTTTTTTATTATGATATTTATGCTGATGAGCGGATTGTTCACACCACTTGACGGTATGCCTCAATGGGCTTATGTGATAGCCAAAATCAATCCCGTCACTTATTTTATTGATGTTGTACGAATGATCATTCTCAAAGGAAGTGGATTTTCAGATTTGGTTTATCATTTTACAATTATGACAGGCTTTGCATTATTGCTGAATGGACTTGCCATTTGGAATTATCGAAAAACGAGTTAAGTAAAGGGTTTTCATTTAATTTTAGATTTCCTTTTCATTTATTATTCCCGAAAGTAATATCCGATTGATTTTAAAATTTTCTTTTATTTTTGGCTGATGATTATTTAATATTCAGGGATTTAATCAAGTCAGTTAATCACCATGGGTTGAACAATATTAGCAGTTGGTTTTTTTGAAAAAAAAGTTATGACAGAGAGATATCAATTAAAACATCCGGAAGGTAAGAAATTATCGTCTATTGATTTATCAAAATATAAGTTGATAAAAGAAGCTATCATTCATAGTCTAAGTAACAGCGCACCCATTTCGCATAAAGAAATGTTTTTGCGTGTGAAGTCATATCTTCAGCAGAACAAGAAAGAATTTACAGGTTCTGTTGAATGGTATATGGAAGGTGTGAAGTTAGATTTGGAGACAGAAGGAATGATCATCAGAATGAAAGAGAAACAAAGAATGATGTTTAAACTTTCCTGAATATCTCAACTGAAATCGTAATATAATATCTGTTACGGAATATTTATTTTTATCTTAATATTGATAGCTTCTGTTTAAAAAAAACAGGACAATTGATGAATGTTTGGTTTTTTATTAAAAGTGTTTAAACTTATTTACAAATTAATCGTCCAACGTGATATGATTAATTTCAACAGCTTTTCTTTTTGAACAGCAAAAGCATTTTTAAAATCAGACAGAATTACATTATGCATAGTTGTAAAAAAATTTTCACCATCATCCTAACATTCTTTTTTGCGAAGTCAATACATGCGCAATCGCTTTATTTTCCTCCGTTAACCGGAAGTGCATGGGATACTATTTCTCCAACAACATTAAACTGGTGTCAGGATAAGATTGACAGCCTCTATACCTATCTTGATACGAATAATACAAAAGCTTTCATCTTGTTAAAGGATGGAAAAATTGTTCTTGAAAAATATTTCGGCACACAAACACAAAATTCAGTTTGGCAATGGGCATCGGCAGGAAAAACGCTTACTTCATTCTTAGTGGGTATGGCTCAACAGGAGGGCCATTTGTCAATTACAGATACTTCTTCTCAATATCTTGGTCAAGGATGGACAAGTTGCACACCCGCTCAGGAAGAAAAAATTACAATCAGAAATCAACTCACCATGACCAGCGGACTGGATGATGGTGTACCGGATAACCATTGCACTTACGATTCATGTCTGGTATATTTAGCAGATGCAGGCACACGATGGGCATATCACAATGCACCTTACACTTTGCTGGATAGTGTGATTTTCTATTCTACCGGAATGACCATGAATGCCTATGCTACTCAGAAACTGAAAAACCCTACCGGTATGACGGGAGCATTTATACCGATTGGATACGACAACGTTTATTTCAGCAATGCACGCAGCATGGCTCGTTTTGGCCTTTTGATTCTGAACAATGGCAACTGGAATGGCAACCAGATTATGACAGATACTGCATATTTCAACCAGATGACGAACACTTCGCAAATGCTCAACAAGTCATACGGATATTTATGGTGGCTCAATGGCAAGGCATCTTATATGTTGCCGGGTACTCAGTTTGTGTTTCCCGGATACTTAAATCCACATGCACCTGCCGACATGATTGCTGCTTTAGGAAAAGATGGTCAGTTTTTAAATGTAATTCCAAGTGAGAATATGGTTTGGGTAAGAATGGGAGAAGCGCCTGACAGTCTTCCTGTTCCTTATTTGATGAACGATGTGATATGGCAATACATTAACGACCTCAATTGCAGCACAGGCCTGAATGAAATGAATGAGAAGAGTCCGGCAATTCAGATATTTCCTAATCCGATAAGTTCAGAATTCAATCTGACATCGGATGAAACCATAAGCAAAGTTGAAATCATCAATTTGCAGGGGCAGGCAGTAACAACTGAAACAGTGAATGACAAGTTTGTCAAAATTCAAAACATTACACTGCCAAGTGGATTTTATTTTGTGAGAGCATACCTGACCAATGGAAATGTGTGGACTGGAAAGATGTTGAAGAAGTAAATAAAGCCACCAATATTTCTTATAGTGACTATAATTTTGGTTTGAATTGATTTTCTAAGAACAATTCATAACTTATATTTTGCTGAACATCGAATTCAAATTTCCTCTTGAATTTTAGCTTTTGATTTGGGTAATTGAACAGATAATTTAGATTTGCAGTTCATCAGTTAATTATGGATAAGCGATTTAAAGATATTATCTTATTAATTAGATAGTCTCACAATAATGCACTTAAAGCTGTAAATTCAGAATTAATAAACCTTTATTGGAAAATTGGAGAACATATTAGCTTAAAAATTGAAAATGCTGAATGGGGTGATTCTGTGGTGGTTGAATTGGCAAGACATATTCAAAAAAACGAACCAGATTTAAGAGGATTCTCCGATAAGAACCTTTGGCGAATGAAGCAGTTTTATGAGTCATATAAGGATTATCCAAAACTCTCACCACTGGAGAGAGAAATTAGCTGGACCAATAACATGCTTATATTTTCGAGGTGTAAAACGCCAGAGGAGAAGGAGTTTTATCTAAATTTAACTGCAAAAGAGCATTATAGCAAAAGAGAACTTGACAGGCAGATATCAGCCAGTTTATTTGAAATGGCTATGATAGGAAACACGAATCCGGTTCAAGTTAAATTCAACCAAAATCATGGACTGACAAATGATTTTAAAGACAGTTATGTTTTTGAATTCTTAAACCTTCCGGAACCGTACAATGAAAGCGACTTGTATCGCAAATAAAAAAGTTTATCCTTGAATTAGGAAAAGATTTTTTGTTCATTGGAGAAGAATATAAATTACAAGTTGGTAACCATGATTTCTTTATTGACTTACTTTTTTATCATCGTGGATTACAATGTTTAGTCGCTTTTGAGCTAAAAGCTGATAAATTTAAACCTGAACACTTAGGACAACTTAATTTTTATCTGGAATCTTTAGACAGAGATGTAAAGAAACAAAATGAGAATCCAAGTATTGGAATTTTATTATGTAAAGACAAGGATACTGAAGTAGTTGAATATGCTTTAAGCAGAAGTTTATCTCCTACCATGGTTTCTGAGTACAAAACCCAACTTCCGGATAAAAAACTTTTGCAAAAGAAATTACAGGAACTATTCGATAATAATAGAGATGAAAATTAGCTTCTCATTAAAAATCATATTGCATTTTCAAAATTAGTTCTCATCAACTAAAATCAATCTCAGTACTGTCGCCAATATTGAGGCTTTGGCTTAATCCTTTAAGATAGGCATCGCTTCCGATAACGGAATGATGCAACACTGCCGTTTCGAGTTGTGAGTAGGAGCCAATGATAGAATCCTTGATGACAGAACTTCGCACAATGGTATGTTCGCCAATGGAAACATCGGGCCCGATGATGGAGTCTGCAATATCACAATTGTAGGCTATGCTTACCGGAGGAATGATGATGGTATTCGGAAATTTTTGTGTGGTAGGATGCGCTTCTTCCATGCGGCTGAGCAGTGTGGCATTGGTTTCGAGCAGGCTGTCCTTGCCTCCGCAGTCGAACCAGTTGCCCACCTGAAAAACGCCTGTTTTGGCACCCTGTTCAATCATACGCATGATGCCATCGGTAAGATGATATTCGCCAAGAGTCTTAATCTGATTGTCAATAAGCACCTGCAATTCATCGAATAAACTTCCTGCATGTTTGATATAATAAATTCCCACCAGAGCAAGATTGGATTTTGGAATCACAGGTTTCTCATATAATTTTTCTACAAAGCCATCCTCATCCAGTTCTACCACACCAAAGTTGCGCGGGTCTTCCACTTTTTTTACTCCAAGCAAATTATTTTTAGCTCCCTGAAAAACTTTAATGTCAAAATCAATAATCGTATCACCAAGTATTATCAGCATCTCATCATCAGCATGCACACTGTTGCGTGCACACCACACAGAGTGGCCTGTTCCTTCGCGGGGCTCCTGAACTACAAAAGCAGTTTTCAGCGAAGGGTATTTGGTGTTTACAAACTCTTCAATTTTTTCGCCCATATAGCCTATGATAAAAACAAACTCATCATAGCCCGACTCTACAAAGTAATCAATGATATGTGCCAGTATGGGTCTTCCGGCTACAGGTACCAGCGTCTTGGGTTGTGTGTGTGTATGCGGGCGCAGTTTGGTGCCAATTCCGGCAACAGGTATTACTATTTTCATTTCTGTTATCTAAAAAATCCGGCATAAAAGTATTAAACTATGGCTTAAAGAGAGTTACATTTTAAGGTCTGATACAATCGGGAAAAAATGTAGTTTTGCAGTCATTAACTAAAAAAGCGAAATAATTTAATTTATGCTCAAGAAAATAACAGAACTCTTAGGCAAAGATGCCGATTCACTGTTGAACCATGTATGCAAAACAGTACCCAAGGATTCACTTCATCAGCCGGGTGCCGATTTTGTTGACCGCATTTTTATTCCTTCCAACCGCAATAATCAAACGGTGAGAAGTATTCAGTCATTATACAATCATGGTCGCCTTGCCGGAACAGGGTATATGTCTATTCTGCCTGTTGACCAGGGCATCGAACATTCTGCAGGTGCGTCTTTTGCTCCCAATCCAATGTTTTTCGATCCTGAAAATATTGTAAAACTTGCCATTGAAGGAGGTTGCAATGCAGTGGCTTCTACCTATGGTGTGCTGGCATCTGTATCTCGAAAATATGCACATAAAATTCCTTTCATTGTAAAAATCAATCACAACGAGTTTCTTACTTATCCGAATAAATTCGATCAGATCATGTTTGGCTCGGTTGACGAAGCATGGAATATGGGAGCAGCAGCTGTTGGTGCCACCATTTATTTCGGCAGCGAAGAGTCGTCACGTCAGATTGTGGAAGTGGCTCAGGCTTTTGAGCGTGCTCATGAATTGGGAATGGCAACCATACTTTGGTGTTATCTGCGCAACAGCGGATTCAAGAAAGATGGTGTGGATTATCATACTGCCGCTGACCTTACCGCTCAGGCAAATCATCTTGGTGTAACTATTCAGGCTGATATCATCAAACAAAAACTTCCAACCAACAATGGTGGTTATACAGCTATCAATTTTGGCAAAACACATAAGGATGTGTATGCAAAACTCACTTCAGATCACCCGATTGACCTTTGTCGTTATCAGGTACTTAACTGCTACAACGGTCGTATGGGACTGATTAATTCCGGTGGTGAATCCAAAGGCGCTACCGACATGGCCGAAGCGGTGACTACTGCCGTTATTAACAAACGTGCCGGTGGTCAGGGCCTTATTTCAGGTAGGAAAGCGTTTCAAAAACCTTTCAAAGAAGGTGTTGAAATGCTGAATGCCATCCAGGATGTTTATTTGTCAAAAGAAATTACTTTAGCCTGAGAAATTCTGCCGGTACCCAACCATCCTAATTAAGGATTAAGCAGGTATGAGTTTCTTTTAAAATAAAACAGCATGTCGTGGTTTAAACGAATAAAAGAAGGTATTACAACTTCTACCAAAGAAAAAAAAGAAACCCCCGAAGGACTGTGGTATAAATGCCCGTCATGTAAATCTATTGTGGCATCATCTGACCATGAGGAAAGCAAGTATGTTTGCCCCAACTGCGGATTTCATGAGCGCATTGGCTCTGAAGAATATTTTGCCATTCTTTTCGATAACAATCAGTTCAAGGAGTTTAATGAGAATATTACTTCAGGTGATCCACTGGATTTTGTGGACACCAAAAAATATAAAGACAGACTTCGTGATACGATGTCTAAAACGCATCTGAAGGATGCCATACGCACTGCTCATGGTCAGGTTTATGGTCATGATTTGGTGATTGCCTGTATGGATTTTGAATTCATTGGCGGAAGTATGGGCTCTGTGATGGGCGAAAAAATTGCACGTGCCATTGACTATTGTCTGCAACATAAACTTCCGTTGATGATCATCAGCAAATCGGGAGGAGCACGAATGATGGAAGCTGCATTTTCGCTGATGCAAATGGCTAAGACTTCAGCCAAACTTACTCAGATGTCGGAAGCAAAACTTCCTTACATCAGTTTACTTACCGATCCAACCACAGGAGGTGTTACGGCATCGTTTGCCATGCTTGGCGATTTAAACATTGCTGAACCCGGTGCTTTGATAGGCTTTGCCGGACCACGTGTGGTGAAAGAAACCATAGGAAAAGATTTACCAAAAGGATTTCAGACGGCAGAGTTTGTACTCGAACATGGTTTTCTCGATAAAATAATTGACAGAAGAAATCTGAAAGACAGCCTTGCCAAATTGCTGGTGATGCTGAAAAACTGATACCTCAGCGTTTTTTCTTTTCGGGAACAATCAGATAAGTTGCTATCAGCGACCCATCTAAAAAAATGTTAATTGATTTTTTCTTTTTTGAACTGTTGAGATAGTCAAACTGAATCACATTGTCGCTTTGTCTGAAGGTAACGGGAATCCGCTCAGACTTTTTTCCTTCGGTAATTTCTATTTTTCCTACAAGTAGGCTGTCCATTGTTTTGAAATAAAATTTCTTGAGCTGACCATTATTCAGTTCTACAATTCCATCAGCGGGAGTAAGTGCATAGAGTCCGTTTTCGAAAAATGCATCATACACTTCAGGGAAATTAAAAAATGTTTTTCGGTCAACAATGGTGTCAAGATACTGACGGCTGCTGTTCATAGGAAGATGTGTGAGAATAATCTGCCGCGGATGCAGTGCATAATACATATCGTTGAACCGTTTGGTGAATACGCGTCCTTTCTTTTCGGTAAATCCGCTGGCAAGTGTCACATCCAGCAAATACCACTTGTTGTATAACTTAACCGTATTCCAGCAATGATTCATTTTCTTCAGTGATTTTCCGGGCAGTAATCCTTTGCGTAAAAATCCGGGCACTGTTTCCGATTGTATTTTCATTTTAGCGCAGAGTACATTCAACAGATTACAAAATCCTTCGGCATTTGCCTTTCGCAATCTGAAAACTTCCTGTGCTGAGGCAGCAGGCTTTTTGGAGCGAACATCATACTGTATGTTTTCTGCAATCCATCTGAAAGCAACTCTTAAACGGAAGTGTGGCTTGTCGTACTCGCGCATTATGCGTGAGGTAAGCGTATCGGCATTGTCAATATTTTGTGCTGAAAGTTTTAATGCAAACTCATCCATAAGGCTGTAATCAAGCACAGGCACACGTATGCGGGTTTGCGCATTACTGCTGAGGCTGATGAATACAGCAATAAAAGTAATAAGTCTTGAAACAGACATTCGGTTTTGCTGAGAAGAATGGGCAAGTTAATCAAAAACATGATACCGTCAACGTGCGGTAACAGTTTTTCTTCTTTTCAGATAAAAAATAAGAGCAATGGAAATGACAATTAAGAAGGATGAAATGAGTTCAGCTTGCGTGATTCCATGACCGAAAATATGATACTTGGTATTTACCCGTATTTGTTCAATGAGTAATCGTTCCACTCCTGTAAACAACAGATAAACGCCAAACAACATTCCCGGAATATGAATCTTTTTGCGCAACTGCCACAGTATAAAAAACAAAATGATACATGCAGCTGCTTCATAAAGTGGAGTTGGGAATACGGGAGGTATCAACTGAAAACAATGATTGCCGGTGCAACCATCAATAGGAACACCTTCGTTGATGACGTTATGAGGATAATTGTAACTCCACAACCAGTCAGGAAATGGAAACCATGATGGTTTGGCAGAAGTATTTACAATTCCCCAGTCGCCATCGCCTGCCAGATGACAACCCAAACGTCCGGTACCATACGATAACATCAACCCGGGAGCAGTGGCATCGCAGATAACCCATGCAGGCACTTTTAATTTTTTGCCGCTATACCACAGCACTGCAGCTGCTCCGCAGATAAGCCCTCCGAAAAATGTAAGTCCGCTGAATGAAATTAGAGCATCCACAGGGTCGCGCATGAAATCATCTATGTTTTCGAGGTTGTGAAAAATTTTAGCACCTATTAGTCCCGCAAGTGCTGCAGCCATTGTTATGTTCATCACAAACTGATGCGGATATCCCGTTTCGGTGATGGTTTGCGGCACAGCTAACTGTTGTTTTTTCTTCTCGTTGTATTTGCTCCATGCAGAATAAGCTGCTGCGAGCAGTCCACCCCAAATATTTCCTCTTGAAGACAATAAAAACTCCTGCGGATTATTTACCAAATCGTTATAATTCAATATTGCTTCCAGAAGTTTAAACCCGATAATAAAACCTACAATCCCTGCAACAATTAATTCACCGGTGGTCGCAGGTTTACCTTTGACATAGCTGTAAGTAAAAGATTTTAATAATCCGTTTTTCTCTTTACGTTTCAACTCAAGAGTGAGTGTGTAAGCAGCCAGAAAAAACGACAATGCCATCATCAGCCCAAAAGTTTGAATAGGCAAAGGCAGGTTTATTCCGAAAAGGTCGTTCAATAAATCGGAGAGGGTAGGATACATCAGTATGAAAAGCAGTTAAGCAGTTTGTAGTGATAAAATTTCACAGGACATCTCATTATATCTGTCGGGGGCAATAAGTCTGCATGGCTCCAGGGTATTAATCAACTCAGGGTTGAATGGTGTTTTTACTTTCACATAATTCTCAGTGAAACCATGCATCCAACCATTTTTGTTGTCGCTTTCAAACAACACATTCATGATTTTATTTTCCTGTTGTGAGTAAAAAAAGCGAAGTTTCTTTTCAGACAAAATACGCAGCATCTGAGTGCGTTTTTTGCGTTCTTTCAATGGCACTTTCCCCTGCATGTCTGCTGCCAAAGTATTGGCTCTTTCAGAATAGGTGAACACATGCAAATACGATATGTCAGCCTCCTGAAGGAAATTGTATGTCTTTAGAAATTCTTCTTCCGTTTCACCCGGAAAACCAGTAATCACATCAACTCCTATACAGGCATGAGGCATCAGCTCTTTTATTTTGTTGATGCGGGAAGTGTAAAGATCAGTAAGATAACGTCTGCGCATCAGTTTGAGCACCGTATCAGAACCACTCTGCAATGGAATGTGAAAGTGAGGCATAAATTTCTGAGAGCGGCTAACCCATTCGATAATTTCATCTTTCAGCAAATTGGGTTCTATGGATGAAATGCGATATCGCAATTGCAAAGGTTGCTCATCGAGTGCACGCACCAGATCAAAAAAATCATACTGATGTCTGCCTTCTGAATCCTGTTTTCCAAAATCGCCAAGGTTTACTCCGGTAAGTACAATTTCTTTTGCACCACGTGCAGCAATAGCTTCTGTTTGCTGCAGTACATGTTCAATATTGTCGCTACGACTTTTGCCACGCGCCAATGGTATGGTGCAGTAGGTACAGGTGTAATCACATCCGTCCTGAACTTTCAGAAACACTCTCGTGCGGTCACCGGATGAATAACTGCTTACAAAGGTGTGATGCGTAGCAATATCGCATGAAAAAATCTGTGCATCAGTTTTTTCTTTCAGATGATGTATGTAGTTGGCTACATTAAATTTTTCAGTAGCTCCGAGCACCAGACTCACTCCCGGAATGGATGCAATTTTTTCGGGTTTAAGCTGTGCGTAGCAACCTATCACCACCACATGAGCTTCAGGGTTCGACTGCAAAGCGCGGTTAACCCAGGTCTGACATTCGCGGTCGGCACTTTCAGTCACTGAGCATGTGTTAATCACATACACATCAGCAAAGTCATTATAGTCAACACGCTGGCAGCCATTGTCCATCAGTTCGCGGGCAATGGTTGAAGTCTCTGCAAAGTTTAATTTGCAACCCAATGTGTGAAAAGCAACTTTTAATACGGGATTCATGAATGTGCAAAAGTAACAAATACCAACGGCATGATGCTTTGGCAGGTATAAAAATTCATAACAATTTCCTGCATTATTTTGAATTGACAACATATAGAGGCAAATTTGCAAACTGCTGAATCATTATATATCCTAACATTTTGTCGTCAAGCGGATCTGCATTTAACTGGAAACTACTCAAGCGGGTGATGGTATTTGTCATGCCGTTTAAGTTGTTTTTCATTCTCACCATCATCATCACATTAGCTCTTGCAGCACTTGCGCCCGTTATGCCATGGCTTACACAAATTGCACTTGACGATTATATTGCAAAGGACGAAATGCAGGGATTGCTGAGGATTACTTTAATCATGTCGGCAGTGTTGCTGACGCAAGGTATTCTGCAATACATTTATACAACACTCACCAACAGGCTGGGGCAGGAGGTGATTTATTCCATGCGAAAAACATTGTTTGAAAGAATAGTAAGATTTTCATCTTCATATTTTGATAAAACTCCTGTAGGAATTACAATTACCCGTCTGGTAAGCGATATGGAAACCATTGCCGATATTTTTTCAGATGGCATTATTCTTATCATCAGCGATTTGCTGCAGGTAGTGGTCATCATCGTGATCATGTTTTATATTGATTTCAAACTGGCATGCATCAGTCTGGTAACGCTGCCCGTACTGATGATTGCAACACGTGTTTTCCAGAAGAATATTCGTATAACTTTTAATGATGTCCGCACACAGGTAGCACGGCTGAATGAGTTTATACAGGAGCATCTTACTGCTATGCGCATTGTTCAGATTTTTAACCGTGAAGAGCAGGAGATGCATAAGTTCGAAAAAATAAATGCATCACACCGCGATGCTAACATACGCTCCATTTGGTTTTACAGTTTGTTTTTCCCTGTTGTCGAAATTCTTTCAGCCACTTCCATCGGACTTATTGTGTGGTATGGTGGCGGAAGCGCCATCAAAGGCCTTGCTTCCTTTGGAATATTGGTGGCATTTATACAATACATCAACCAGTTGTTCCGGCCTATTCGCCAGTTAGCTGATAAATTTAATACACTGCAGATGGGCATGGTAAGCTCCGAACGCATTTTTAAACTCTATGACGAAACCCACAGCGAAGTGAATGAAGGTAAGCTTGTTGCTGAAAACATCAAAGGCAAGATTGAATTCAGAAATGTGTGGTTTGCTTACAAAGAAAACGGATGGATACTTCGTGATTTATCCTTCGTAATTCCTGCAGGGCAGTCAGTAGCAATTGTTGGTCACACCGGAGCAGGCAAAACCACCATCATCAACCTGATCAACAGGCTTTATGAAATACAGAAAGGAAGTATTCTTATTGATGATGTTGATATTCGGGAGTATGATCTTCAGTCGTTGCGAAAGGTTATTGGAATTGTGCTTCAGGATGTGTTTTTGTTTTCCGACAGTATTTATCAGAATGTTGCTTTGTACGATTCTTCCATTACCGAGTCAGAAGTACAATTAATTCTCGAAAAAACCGGTGCATGGGAATTTATCAGTCAGCTTCCCGAAGGCCTTGACTATAATCCCGGTGAAAGAGGAGGATTGCTGAGTACCGGACAGCGACAACTCATATCTTTTGCAAGAGTACTTGCACATAAACCTCAGTTAATTATTCTGGATGAAGCAACCAGCAGCGTTGATTCAGAACTTGAACATTTGCTGGTAAAAGCCACTGAAATGGTTACTCAAGGGCGCACATCGCTGATTATTGCCCACAGGTTGTCCACCATCAAAAATGCTTCACGCATTATGGTTATGGAACGTGGAAAAATAATTGAAGAAGGTAACCATCAAACCTTACTTGCACTGAAAGGCGTTTATTCCCATCTGTACAACATTCAGTTCAGAGTAATGGAAGCTCAGGATTCAGGCTCATAGTGTTCAGTAAATTGTCAATAAAAAACTGCTGTTTTATGGTATAGTGAAGCAATCGGTAAAAAAGTATTTTACTTTCTTTGCATAAGATTAAAATAATTAAGGTTGATGAAAATATTTTTTTATGCCATGACATCCGTGTTGCTGTGCATGCCGTTTTTTTCTGAGGCTCAGGATATTCAAAGTGCTCCTGCAGATAACGTAACGCCTGTTGAATCTTTTTTTGCTGACGGAGTATATTTCACGCTGGCAGATTTGCAGCATCACAAACCATCAGTTGGAAGAGATCAGTTGGCAAAATCAGACAATGATAATTCCGGTTTCAGTATTGGCCAATGGGCTGCTACTCAAAACCTGTTTTACTTCGACAACCGGGGTGTGAAACGCAAAATGGAGCGCGACAGTTTGTGGGGTTATGTAGAAAACGGAACCCCTTATATTTTTCTAAACGATCGTTTTCACCGGTTTTCTGCCATTGGACCGGTTTCTATTTTCAAAGAAAGTTATCCCACCATCAGAGCAGGACTGGCACCTGTTGTAACCGAAGCCAATGCAAGTATGACCATTAACCTGTTTATTTTAGCAACAGGCCAAATCATGGAACTCACACCTGAAAATGTTGCAGCAGCTATTTCTGATAATGAAGCATTGTATAATGAATTTACAGCACTCAAATCCGGAAAAATAAAACGGAAGAAAATGTATAGATTTGTTGAGAGATACAATGAACAAAAAACAGGATATGGTTTGTGAAGATTAAAATATACCTTATGATAAAAAAATATTTACTTCTGCCTGTAACAGTTATTATTTGCATACTGTTTTGCTCTTCATACAAAGAAGAAAAAAAAACAGCAGCACCATCTCATTTTGTCTCCATTAAGAATGGTCATTTCAGTTTGGACGATAAGGAATTTTTTCCATTGACTATTAACTATAAAGTGAGTATGTTACATTCAGGTGGAAAATTTTACCCTGCCCCTTATAACGGATATTATCCTGACATAAATTTTATAAGCCGGAATCCGGACTCATGTAAGAATGATTTGCTGAAGGATTTTATGTGGATTAAAGAATTAGGTTACAATTCCATGAGAATTGTTGGTATAGGCGAAGAGGTTATCGAAGATTACAGTAATGGCAAATTAGCTGTATCAGCCTGCTGTAATGAAAATAACAATCAAAGTACTTATGAATTAAATGAATCAACTTATCAGGAATATTATTCTGCTCTTGCAACAGTTTTTAAATTAGCTGAACAGGCAGGTTTAAAAATAATCCTGTTGGTAAGGTTACACCCAAACTATAGTACTACAGAAACTCATTTTGCAAAATTGGCCAAACATTTCAGTACTACAACTACATTGATGGCTTATGATATTTTTAACGAACCATTATATTTTGATACACTTGAAAGGGAAAAGAAAGATATTTATGAATTAGTGAAAAGATGGCAAAAGATAAAGAACGACAATGCACCAAATCAGCTTTCAACTATAGGTATGACAGGTGTGAGGGAAGTAATTGAGTGGGATCCTAATATTATGAGTGTTGATTTTCTTTCATTTCATCCATATGAATATGAGCCGAATCAGGTGATGAGCGAAATATTTTGGTATGGAAAACATGTAAAAGTTCCATGGATGATTGGTGAAACAGGAGTGCCTGCAGACAATGATTCTATAAGTTATGATGTTCAGAAGAATTTTGCGGATAAAACATTATATCAGACTTTCAACTGCGGAGGCATTGGTTATTCATGGTGGCAGTTCAGGGATGTAAAATGGCTTGATTTTCATCAGGACTTTTTGGGTGTGGTAAGCAGGGATGGAATTACAAAACTTAAGGATGGAAGTGTTGTGCACGGCACAGCCAAACCTATGAACGATGTGATTAAATCATTTGAGATTCCAAAGACAAAAGGCGAATGTGTGCAACCGGATAATTACTATAATTATTCCCGAAACACCTATTTTAAGCTCACAGGAAAACTGACAGATGCGAAAGGAACTCCAATTGAAGGAGGAATAATTTTAGCATGGAGTGAAGATTGGACACAATTATATCATACAGTTTCTAAACAGGATGGAAGTTTTGAGTTGTTTTCTCAGTTTCCGTTTTATCACTGGAAAGCTTCTGCAACTGAATATTCAATGGTACGTGGAGATGTGAATATGACTCAGGTTGTAACTGATCAGTCAAAGAATACAAAAAAAGCTGACTTGGGAAATCTCACCTTGTCGCCACTTGGTTTCTGATTTTTAAGAAATGATCAATAATAAACGAAGGAAGAATTTGATACTGGCAATTATTGTTGCTTGTTTCGGTTTAGTATATTCTTCTATTTCGCTCGTCAATCATTACAATTTCAGAACTTATGCATGGGATTTAGGCATCAACAACAATGCAATTTACGATTATGCACATTTCAGGTGGAATGACTGTATGCTTATGCAACCTCAGTTTGATAACGTACTGTCAGATCATTTCAGTTTATTACCCATACTTGTTTCACCATTCTATTGGATTTTTGGTTCTTATACCATGTTACTGTTTCAAATTGCAGCAATACTTTCTGGCGGTATAGGAATTTATAAATACTTCCATAAGAAAACTTCTGACTTTAATTTGTCGGTTATCGCAGCAATACATTTCTATTCGGTATGGGGAATATATTCTGCTCTTGGCTTCGATTACCATGATAATGTCATTGCCGCCATGTTAGTCCCTTGGTTGTTTTATGCATTTGAAAACCGCCATTGGAAATACTCGATTCTGTTGTTCTTACTCATTTGCATCAGTAAAGAGAATATGGCGTTATGGGCAATATTTATTGCCGTGACACTATTTTTACTGAATTATAAATCACCGGATCAAAGGAAAAAATCGCTTTATCTCGGAATTTTTGCACTATGTTATTTTGTTTTAGTTGTTAAAGTGCTGATTCCCTCCATGGCCAATGATGGCAGAGAGTATCTGCATTTTCATTATAAAGCATTAGGTGAAAATTTCAGAGAAGCTATCAAAACAATTATAACTAGGCCACAATATGTATTCAGTTTGTTTTTTGAAAACAACACGGGTTGGAATGAAGCGAATAATATAAAGTCTGAACTTCACTTTTTTGTACTCCTGTCGGGAGGATATGCACTGTTTTATAAGCCCCAGTACATTCCTATGATACTTCCAATTTATGCGCAGAAGTTGTTTAATGATGACATAGGCAAATGGGGATTAAATTATCAGTATTCTATTGAGTTGGTTCCTATTTTGACGCTCTCGCTCTTTACTGTTTTAAATGAGTGGAATAAAAAGAGAATTTTTCTGGTTTATCTGATTCCATGTTTGATAACTATAGGCGCAACTATTTCATCTTTGGATCACAGAGTGTCCAAATGGTATAGTGCTGAACGAATTCAGTTCTACAATAAAGACCATTATGTAACTCCCTATAATGTAAAAAAAGTTCAGGCAGTATTAAAGGAAATTCCCAAAAATGCACCTGTTTCTGCAACAAATGGATTAGTTCCGCATCTGGCATTCAGAGATTATATTTATCAGTTTCCGGTGATAAATAATGCAGAGTATATTGTTATTCTGAAATCAGGAAATATATACCCAATGAATGAGAAGGAGTTTGAAGATAAACTGAATGAACTTAATAGTTCTAAGGAGTGGGTCAAGGTTAAAGAAGACGAAAATATTGTATTGTTTAAACATCAATAAGTCTTTCAATTTATTAATCGCATTTATAAAAGCTATTTGTACAAATTATTAGGCCATTATACCCATGAATTACTTCTCATAAAAAAACTAACAATTAAAAATGGTTTTCAGCAGCATAATTTTTCTACTATATTTTTTACCCATTTTTATTCTATTCTATTATATTGTCAAGCCGGAATTAAAAAATGTTGTAATCTTAATAGCAAGTGTTTTTTTCTATAGCTGGGGCGCACCAAAATTTATTTTTGTAATATTAGGAACTACATTCATTGATTTTCATCTTGTAAAATGGATGTATCATACAGAAAACGAATTAAAGAGAAAGTTGATTCTAACATTCTCCGTATGCATGAATTTCGGGTTGTTGTTTTATTTTAAATATTATAATTTCTTTATTGAGAATGTTGATTATGTATTGCAGGCCTTCCATTTTTCAAGCATAAGAATAGTAAAAATCATATTACCAATTGGGATTTCATTTTACACTTTTGAGACCATCACTTATGTAGTAGATGTTTACAGAAAATTGCATAAACCACTTGATAAATTCTGGAATTATCAGCTTTATATCATTTTATTCCCTAAATTAATTGCAGGTCCCATAGTTCGCTATCACGAAATTGCCGATCAGATTGAAGACCGTTCGCAAAATGAAACCATTGATAATATACTTGCCGGTTTTTATCAGTTTGTAATTGGGTTAGCTAAGAAAGTGATTTTAGCAAATAATATTGGAGTCATTGCAGATGAAATTTTTAAAACAGATTCTGCCGAATTAAGTTCATTAAGTGCATGGACCGGAATTGTAGCTTATTCATTTCAAATCTATTTTGATTTTTCCGGTTATTCAGACATGGCAATAGGAATAGCAAAAATGATAGGATTTAAGTTGCCGGAAAATTTTAACAGTCCTTATATTTCAAAGAATATAACAGAGTTTTGGAGAAGATGGCATATCACACTCGGCAATTGGATGAAAAACTATTTGTATATCCCTTTAGGTGGAAACAGAACTTCTAAATGGAGAGGATATTTAAACTTATGGATTGTATTCTTAGCTTCCGGAATTTGGCATGGTGCATCATGGAATTTTGCTATATGGGGTATTTTTCATGGTTGTTTTCTGGTGTTTGACAGAACAAAGATTGGCAATTTAGTATTAAGAGCCGGTAATTTTATTAACATCGTTAAAACGTATTTTATAGTATTAATTGGTTGGGTGTTTTTCAGAGCAGATAATCTACACCATGCATTCAGCTATTTAAAAACAATGTTTAGTTTAAAGATGGGCGATTTTCAACTTGATAGTGAAGGGACATTTTATATGTTTCTTTGTGCATTGTTCGCATTTTGGGGTGCATTTAAATTCGGGCAGAAAATCATCAATAAATTCTATTATACAGTTTATAACCTTTCGGAGCATTTTGTATTATCAATTTTTGCAATATCCCTCATGATTATTTGTATAATGATGATTGCTTCATCCGATTTCAATCCGTTTATTTATTTCAGATTTTAAAAGGATATGGCAGCAAAAACTAAAATATTTCTTTTAATACTAATAGGAGTTCTATTATATCTTCCATTACTTCAGACGCAACTAAACTTTTTCGACCCTATACCTCTTAAAGGTGCAATTGCAGAAGTAAAGAAACCGGTATTCAAATTGTCAACTTGGTTTGCCGGTGAATTTTCAGATTCTTCTGAAAACTATCTCAACAATCATTTTGGTTTCCGAGAGTCGTTCATTAGACTTAACAACGAAATGTTATTCAGATTTTTTAATAAAGCAAAAGCTAAGGATGTTATAATTGGAAAGGAGGGTTATCTGTTTGAGAAAAATTATATTAAAGCGTTTAATGGCGATGACTTCAAAGGATATGACAGCCTTCAATTAATGGTAAATAAATTAAAGTTTTTACAGGATACATTAAAGAAATTAAATAAGGACTTATTAATTGTGTTAGCTGCCGGAAAGGGAACATATTTCAGTGAATATTTCCCTGAAAAATATGCAGGGAAAGAATCTGACCAAACCAATTATAAGGTATTGAAAACTCTGCTTAATGAAAGCCAAATAAATACCATTGATTTTAATGATTACTTTTTAAAAATTAAACATACGGCAAAATATCCTTTATATCCTCAGTATGGAATTCACTGGAGCAGTTACAGCATGTGTCTGGCAGCTGATTCTATTATTAGTTATATTGAAAAATTAAGAAATATCCATATTCCACATTTAAAATGGGATTCGATAAGTATTGAGCAGCCAAAAGAATCTGATTATGATATTGGTGATGGTATGAACCTTATGCATAGATTGAAAAGTTATAACATGGCATATCCTAAAGTATATTTTGAGAATGACATTGGTAAGACAAAACCATCAGTTTTAGTGATATCAGATAGCTATTATTGGGGGATGTTTAACTTAGGAATTTCAGAAAATGCGTTTAGGGATAGTCATTTCTGGTATTATAATTATGAGGTTTATCCTGACTCATATAAATCTCCACTTATCGCTTCAGCTGTTAACCTAAAAGATGAGATCAGGAAAAGAGATGTTATAATAATTATGGCAACAGAAGCAAATCTGTCAAAATTTGGTTGGGGATTTATTGACAGAGCATATGAAACATTTTCGAAAGAATATGAATACTCAGTTCGCAATCCTGAATTCATGAGAAAAGTGAATAGTTTGATTGAATATATACGAACAGATAAGAAATGGTTAGAAGATATTAAATTAAAGGCCGACAAAAATGGAGTATCTTTAGACTCAATGCTTTTTTTAGATGCTGCCTGGCAAATTAAAAATGTAGGCAGATAATATATTGGCTTTTTAAAAATAAATTGACAATGTAACATTTATATTCAATCTACTTAGTCCATATTTGTGAAACACTTTTTTCATTTCATGTCAGTTGTCAAGATTTTTAATATCCATTTAGAGCATTGTTTTAATTTAATAGAGGCGTGATTACAGGAGAATTATAGGATTCAGAAAAAAATTATATTTACATTAATTAAATTGATTATATATGAGAATGAATTTTGCTATTTTAATGTTTGGGATTGTTGTATTAATTTCCTCATGTAGTGATACTCAAAACAAGCAATTAAAGGATCCTTTTATTTATAGTAATAATTTTGAGTCCTATGTTGGGTGGACAGGGAATTCATATCCTAATGTCAGAAAGTGTAATGCTGCTTCCGGAAAGTACGCATGTTTAATATCAAAAGAGTTTCCATATTCATTAGGTTTTGAAATAAAAATTGCCGATATTGGTAAAGTTATTGATAAAGTTATCGTTTCAAATTCTTATTTTAATGACAATTTGAAGGAACCATGTAAAATGGTATGTGAAATAAGAAATGATGCCGATAGTGTAATATTCTGGCAAGGTGAAATCATGAATAAGGATGACGAAAGATCACAATGGAAAAATTTTGAATGCACTTTTAAGATTCCACAAAATCTTCCTGAAAATAGCAAAATAAGATTTTATGCATTTCATTATGGTGATGGTAGATTTCTGATTGATGATTTTACAATACACTTTTAAAAGATAATTAAACTCATTTCAATTTAGCAAGGTAGAAAGTCAGGAATAATAGAATATATTCTATTCTATTCCTAATTTTCATCATATATAAGCTGATCTTTTAGCAATGATGCTATTGGCAACCAGCAATGGCTTTATTAATTCGTATTCTGTAAGTTCAGATGATATGATGCTTATCAAACAACATTTTCAAATTTGATTTAATAGAAAGTTGTTTTGGAGTAAAAGTATATTGTATAAACTCAATTAAACAATCTATATTTAAAAATACACCACAATGCCCTGAAACCGTCTTTCCAACCGATTTTTTTTCCTTCGGCATAGGTGCGTCCGTAATAGGAGATGCCTACTTCGTAAATACGTACATGGGGTATTCTTGATATTTTGGCGGTAACTTCAGGCTCAAATCCAAAACGTTTTTCTTTCAGTTTGAGTGACTGCACCATTTTGGTGTTGAATAATTTGTAGCATGTTTCCATGTCTGTAAGGTTGAGGTTGGTAAACATATTACTCATAAAGGTGAGAAATTTATTACCTATGGAATGCCAGAAAAATAATATGCGATGAGGGTTGCCACCAAGAAACCTTGAACCATAAACCACATCGGCAAAACCTGACAAAACAGGTTTGAGCAACAGATTGTACTCTTCAGGATCATATTCCAGATCGGCATCCTGAATGATGAGATATTCGCCTGTAGCAAGTTCAATTCCTTTATGCAAAGCAGCCCCTTTGCCTTTATTCACCGGTTGGTTAAATAACCGCATGTTGACATCAGGATGTGCTGCAATATATTTTTCAATAGTCTCTTTGGTCTGGTCCTTGGAACAATCGTTCACAAGAATAATTTCCTTTTCAATGCCATCGGCTAAATTTACGGCAAGTACTTTATCCAGTATCAGATGGATGGTTTTTGCCTCATTGTAAGCAGGGATAATGATTGAAAGTTTTGAGATTATTTTCATTAGGCAAACATATTAAAATATAGCAGATTGATGTCAGGAAATGGTGTGTTTATTCACTTGCATCAAGGAAAGAGGACTCACGGATGTAAATATTAAAATACATACTGAATGATTACTTTTGTGCCCCTTAATTATTCAGAAAGAAATGTCGCTAAAGACGGAAATAGAAAAACGAAAAACCTTTGCCATCATATCGCACCCTGATGCCGGTAAAACAACGCTTACAGAGAAGTTGTTGCTTTTTGGCGGAGCCATTCAGGTGGCAGGTGCTGTAAAGTCAAACAAGATAAAGAAAACTGCTGCCAGCGATTTTATGGAAATTGAAAAACAACGGGGTATTTCTGTTGCTACATCGGTGATGACTTTTTTTTATAAAGGAACTCAGATCAATCTTCTCGATACTCCGGGCCATAAAGATTTTGCTGAAGATACTTACCGCACACTCACAGCAGTAGACAGCGTTATTCTGGTGATTGACTCAGTAAAAGGAGTGGAACCGCAAACCGAAAAACTGATGGAAGTTTGCCGTATGCGAAATACTCCGGTGATTATTTTCATCAACAAAATGGACCGAGAAGGGCAGAACCCTTTCGACCTGCTTGATGAACTGGAAGAAAAATTATTTATTCATACCCGACCGCTGAGCTGGCCTATAAGCAGTGGTTCTACTTTTCAGGGAGTTTACAATCTTCACCATAAAAGCCTGATGCTTTTCAGAGCTAATCAGAAGGCCACTGAAGAGGATGTGCTTCCGATAAAAGATGTGAATGATCCTGTACTGGATAAACATCTTGGAAGATATGTTGAGCAGTTGCGCGAAGATGTAGAACTGATAGAAGGTGTTTACGAACCTTTCGACAAACAATTGTATCTTGAAGGTCTGTTGGCTCCTGTATTTTTTGGTAGTGGTATCAATAATTTTGGTGTGAAAGAATTGTTGGACACCTTTATTGAAATTGCGCCTGCACCTAAATCGCGCACCACCGACTTAAGAGTGGTGAAACCTGAAGAAGATAAATTTTCCGGGTTTGTGTTTAAAATTCATGCCAACATTGACCCACGCCATCGCGACAGAATTGCTTTCCTGCGTGTGTGCTCAGGCACTTTTGAAAGAGGAAAATTTTATCACCATGTTCGACTGAACAAAGATGTTCGCTTCAACAACCCGGCAACATTTCTTGCTCAGGAAAAGAGCATTATTGACCAGGCATTTCCGGGTGATGTGATTGGATTGTACGACACAGGAAATTTTAAAATTGGCGACACACTTACGGAGGGAGAAGATATGATGTTTAAAGGAATTCCGAGTTTCTCTCCTGAAATTTTCAAAGAGCTCATCAATACCGATCCGATGAAAACAAAGCAGCTTGAAAAAGGAGTGGAGCAGTTAACGGATGAGGGAGTTGCGCAGTTGTTTGTACAGAATGGCGGCAACAGAAAAATTATAGGTACCGTGGGCGAACTTCAGTTTGAAGTTATTCAATACCGTTTGCAGAATGAGTATGGCGCATCATGTAAGTTTATTACTCAGAATATTGCCAAAGCCTGCTGGCTGACTTCAAAAGACAAATCGAAACTGGAAGAGTTTATGCGATTTAAGATGAACAACATCGCTTATGACAAAGACAACAATCCGGTTTATCTTGCCGATTCGCAATGGATGCTCGACCAGATGATTAAAAATTATCCTGAAGTGCAGTTTCATTTTACCAGCGAATTTAGAATGGAAGCATCGCCTGCACAGGCTTAAAATTTTATTACTTTTATAAGCGATAATTTTTTTCATTTTAAAATGGACATCAGTATTATCAGTGCAAGTGTAAGACAAGGTCGAAACAGCCACCGTGTAGCATTGTTTTTTCAAAAATTTCTTGCTGAGCATTATCATGCAGCTATCACCATTCACGATTTGAATGAGCTGAATTTTCCTCTGTTTGATGAGCGGTTGCGTTTTCAGCAAAATCCATTGCCTGAAGTGAAAGTATTTTCTTCACAGATACATGCCAGTGACGGTGTGGTGATTGTTACTCCGGAGTATAACGGAGGTTATCCGGCCTCACTCAAAAATGTGATTGACCTTTTGTATGACGAATGGCATCGCAAACCGGTTGCTATCGTTACTGTATCTGACGGAGTTTTTGGTGGAATGCAGGTGATTACTTCGCTACAATATGTTTTGTGGAAAATTCGTGCTTTTACCGTTCCTGCCATGTTTCCTGTTCCCTCGGTGCTGGAGCAGTTTACCGAAGACGGTACGCCAATGAATCCTGAATCCATAAAACGGAGAGCACAGAAGTTTTGTGATGAACTGGTATGGTGCATCAATGCCGTACGTAAGATGAAAAGCTGATTAATCAGAGTAAGGACCCGTACGAATTAAAACCATTTAACCGTTGATGTTGTTATTTTCGTCAGATGTTTTATAAATCACTGATTATTCTTTGCTGTAGCCTGTGGGCTTGCGGCAATGTTACTCAATCCGCAACAACTATGTCAACAGATCAAATGCCTGCTGCAGGCGCAGACACAGCAACTTTTGGAACAGGATGTTTCTGGTGTACTGAAGCGGTTTTCCAGTCGCTGAAAGGTGTGGAAAAAGCTGTTTCAGGATATTCGGGAGGCACGGTAAGTAATCCAACTTACGAGCAGGTATGCACAGGAAACACCGGACATGCTGAATGCATTCAGGTAATATACGACCCTAAAATTATTTCATACAAAGAATTACTTGAAGCATTTTGGGCAAGTCATGATCCTACAACGCTCAACCGACAGGGTGCTGATGTGGGCACACAATACCGTTCTGTAATTTTTTATCACAATGCTGAACAGGAAAAAGAAGCCGAAGCATACAAGCAAAAACTCAATTCAGAAAAAGCATTTGAAAATCCTGTTGTCACCGAGATAACTCCATTCAAAGTTTTTTATAAGGCTGAAAATTATCATCAGGATTATTACCGATTAAACGGTCATGCTCCTTATTGTCAGTTTGTGATTAAACCCAAACTTGACAAGTTCAGAAAAGTTTTTCACGATAAGATGAAATAAATTGCGAAATAGCGGTCGTAATTTTTCAATTACATATTTCTTCTGTACTGTCCGCCTACTTCAAACAGGGCATTGGTAATTTGCCCGAGAGAACAATACTTGCTTACTTCCATCAGTTTTTCAAACATATTCTCATTGTGAATGGCCGTGAGTTGCAAATCATGCAGCAGCTTGCCCGACAGCGATTCATTCTTTTTATTGAGGTTTCGTAATGTATCTATCTGATGTTGTTTTTCTTCTTCAGTTGCTCGAATGACTTCCTTAGGCAAAATAGTCGGAGAGCCTTTGCTCGAAAGGAAAGTATTTACACCGATGATTGGATATTCTCCTGTATGTTTCAGTTTTTCGTAATAAAGACTTTCTTCCTGAATTTTTCCGCGCTGATACATGGTTTCCATTGCACCAAGAACGCCACCGCGCTCAGTGATGCGGTCAAACTCCATGAGTACTGCTTCTTCAACAAGGTCGGTAAGTTCTTCGATGATGAATGAACCCTGCAACGGATTTTCGTTTTTCGCCAATCCTAATTCGTGATTGATGATAAGCTGAATGGCCATGGCTCTGCGTACACTTTCCTCAGTAGGAGTGGTGATGGCTTCGTCATAAGCATTGGTGTGAAGTGAATTGCAGTTGTCGTAAATCGCATACAGTGCCTGCAGAGTGGTGCGTATATCGTTAAAGTCAATTTCCTGAGCATGCAAACTTCTTCCGCTGGTTTGAATATGATACTTCAGCATTTGCGAACGCTCATTGGCTTTGTATTTTAGCTTCATAGCTTTTGCCCAGATTCTTCTTGCCACTCTTCCAATCACTGAATATTCCGGATCGATACCATTGCTGAAGAAAAATGAAAGGTTAGGAGCAAAGGCGTTGATGTCCATACCGCGGCTGAGATAATATTCCACATAGGTAAAACCATTACTCAGCGTAAATGCAAGCTGCGAAATAGGGTTTGCACCTGCTTCGGCAATATGATAACCACTGATGGAAACGGAATAAAAATTACGGATACCCTCATTGATAAAATATTGCTGCATGTCTCCCATCAGCCGCAATGAAAATTCTGTTGAGAAAATGCAGGTATTCTGCGCCTGATCTTCTTTAAGTATGTCGGCCTGCACCGTACCACGAACCTGTTTTAAAGTGTCTGCTTTAATTTTTTCATACACATCTTTAGGTAAAACCTGATCGCCCGTTACGCCAAGCAACATCAGTCCAAGCCCGTCATTTCCCTCGGGAATTTCGTAATTGTAGGCAGGACGTTTTATTTTTTTATCGTGATAAATTTCTCCAATCTTTTTTTCTACTTCTTTTTCAAGCTGATGCTGTTTGATGTACAACTCACATTGCTGGTCAATGGCAGCATTCATAAAGTAAGCGCACAGGATGGATGCAGGACCGTTGATGGTCATTGATACCGAAGTGGCAGGATTGCATAAATTAAATCCGCTGTAAAGTTTCTTTGCATCATC
>Ga0079224_100000011_pt1 | contig 110869 bp, 102 predicted proteins | sample Stecom2015_FD_80414 | JGI IMG/M metagenome (GOLD analysis project Ga0079224, IMG submission 80414) | Agricultural soil microbial communities from Utah to study Nitrogen management - Steer compost 2015 | ecosystem: Environmental > Terrestrial > Soil > Agricultural land | place: USA: Utah... | reverse complement strand
TTGACCTTCATTCCCGGCGTCGCGCCAGCATCGGGTGAGAGCAGGAAGATGTCTTTGCCACCGGGGCCGGCGGCCAGCACCATGCCTTCGGACACGCCAAAGCGCATCTTACGTGGCTTCAGATTCGCGACGACGACGGTCAAGCGGCCGGTCAGCTGCTCGGGGCTGTATGCGGCGCGAATACCGGCGAACACGGTGCGCTGTGCATCGCCGATGTCGAGCGTCAGCTTCAGAAGCTTGTCCGCACCTTCTACGGTCTCAGCCTTCAGGATCTTGGCAATGCGCAGATCGAGCTTATTGAAGTCGTCGATCGTGATTTCGCCGCGATGGCTCGCGGACGCTGCCGCGCTCGAGCTTGCGGCAGCGTTCGTCTGCGCTGCGGGTGCGCTCTCGAACAGCTTGTCGAGCAACGTCGGATCGACGCGCTGAATCAGATGTGTGTAGGGTTGGATCGTGCCCGCCGCATCTTCGTCCAATTGCGACCACCGTAGCGGCAGGCTGAGGCCCAGGAAGCTCGCCGCCTTTTCCGCAGTCCGCGGCAGGATGGGTGCAAGGTACAGCGTCAAGCGACGGAAGGCGTGAATGCAGTCCGAGCAGACCCGATGCAGCCGCTCGGTTTGTGTGGCGTCCTTGGCGATCTCCCAAGGCTTTTCGCGATCGATCGCTGCGTTCATCTCGTCGGCAAGATCCATGATCTCGCGCACGGCTTTGCCGAACTCGCGCGCCTCGTAGTAGTCGCGAATACGCGATTCGCGCTCGCGCGCGAGCGTCGACCACTTGGCAGTCGCTGCCTCGTGCGTCGGGTCGAGGGGCAGCACCCGGCCCTCGAAGCGTTTCGTAATGAAGCCCGCCGCCCGGCTGGCGATGTTCACGTACTTGCCGACGAGATCGCTGTTGACCCGAGCGACGAAATCCTCGGGGTTGAAGTCGATGTCCTCGACATTCGCGTTCAGCTTGGCGGCCAGATAGTAGCGCAGCCACTCGGGGTTCATGCCGAGCTCGAGGTAGCGCAGCGGGCTGATGCCGGTGCCGCGCGATTTCGACATCTTCGCGCCGGAGACGGTGATGAAACCGTGCACGAAGACGTGATTCGGCACTTTGCGGCCTGCGAACTTCAGCATCGCGGGCCAGAACAACGTGTGGAAATAAATGATGTCCTTGCCGATGAAGTGAATCTGCTCGACCTCTGGCGCAGCCATGAACTCCTCGAAGCTGCGCGTTTCGCCGTTTGCACGCGCCTTGCCGATGTCGAAGTAATGCTTGAGCGAGGCAAGATAGCCGACAGGCGCGTCCAGCCAGACGTAGAAATACTTGCCGGGTGCATCCGGCATGGGAATACCGAAATACGGTGCATCCCGCGAGATGTCCCAATCGGCCAGGGCGTGCTCGCCCTCGCCCTTCAGCCACTCGCGTGCCTTGTTCGCGACCGCGGGCTGCAGGCGTCCCGGCGTGCCCAGCCACTCGTCGAGGAACTCGATGCAGCGCGGGTCCGACAGCTTGAAGAAATAATGATCCGACACCTTGCGAACGGGTGTGGCGCCCGAAAGCGTGGAGTAGGGATTGATGAGATCAGTCGGCGCGTACACGGTGCTGCAGACCTCGCAGGCATCGCCGTACTGATCCTTGGCGTGGCACTTCGGGCACTCGCCCTTGACGTAACGATCCGGGAGGAACATCTGCTTGACCGGATCGAAGAACTGCTCGACGGGCTTGACGTAGATGAGCCCCGCCTCTTTGAGCTTGCGATAGATATCGGTCGAGAGCTCGACGTTCTCCGGGGAATGCGTCGAGTGCCAATGATCGAATGAGATCGCGAAGCCCTGCAGGTATTGCGGCCGATCGGCAGCGATGCGCGCGATGAGCTCCTCGGGCTCGATCCCCTCGTCCTGTGCCTTGAGCATGATCGGGGCGCCGTGCGCATCGTCGGCGCAGACGAAGTGCACGCGATTGCCGAGCATGCGCTGAAACCGCACCCAGATGTCCGCCTGGATGTACTCCATGATGTGACCGATGTGAAACGGTCCATTGGCGTAGGGAAGAGCTGTGGTGACGAACAGATGGCGCATGGGATCGAGGTTCGACGAGAAAGAACACGAATTATGACACGGCCACGTGGCCTGGTGGCCGCGAACGCTGCACGCGTATCGCGCTTCCGCCGCTGGCGCGGCCGCTCGGGCTAGCCGAGGTCCTTCACGGCTTCGAACTTGGCCTTGTTGATCGCCTTCTTGTAGGCCTCTTTGCCAGAGATGATGCCCTTGTCGAGCAGTTCCTGGATGGCGGAATCCATCAGGCGCATGCCGTACTGAGCGCCGCTCTGCATCGTGTTCTCGAGCTGGTCGAGTTTGCCCTGGCGGATGAGGTTGGCGACCGCGGGCGTGTTGATCAGGATTTCCAGTGCTGCGACGCGGCCGGGTCGATCGGCACGCGGGATGAGCTGCTGCGAGATCACGCCGCGCAAGGACGTCGACAGCATCGCGCGTACGTGCGACTGCTTGTCAGCAGGAAATGCGTTCACCATGCGGTCGACGGTGGCGGCTGCGCCGTTCGTGTGCAGCGTGCCCATCACGAGGATACCCATCTCGGCGGCTGTGACCGCGATGCTCATCGTCTCATAGTCACGTAGCTCGCCGACCAGGATGACGTCCGGGTCTTCGCGTAGGGCCGAATGCAGGGCCTGCGCGAACGAGGGGCTATGGGTGCCGATCTCGCGTTGGCTGATGAGGCAGTTCTTACGCGGGTGAACGAATTCGATCGGGTCTTCGATCGTAAGAATGTGACCCTTTCTGCGTGTGTTGATGTCGTCTATCATCGCAGCGAGCGTGGTCGACTTGCCCGAGCCGGTCTTGCCCGTCACGAGGATCAAACCGTTGTTGACCTTGCAGAGGTTGCGAACGGCATCGGGCATGTTGAGCTCATCGAGGGTCAGCGCTTTCGATGGGATCGCGCGACAGACGGCTCCGAGCCCGTACAGGTGGCGCATGACGTTCACACGAAAACGCGATACGCCGGGAATGATGTAGGCGAAGTCGGCGCCATGCTTCTCTTCGAGTCGCTGCTGGGCTGCGCGCGGCATGATCTCGTGCAGCACCTCTTCCACGAACTGCGGCTCCAGAATCTCCTGCCGCAGCACGTGCAGCTCGCCGTACAGCCGGATTCGCGGCATGTCGCCGGCGATGAAGTGCAGGTCCGAGCCGTGCTTGCTGAGCACCTCCTTGAGGTATTCATCGATACGTCGCGAGCCGATCGCCTGATTGACGACCGTCGGAGTGCTCGAGGATGTGGTGAGTTCGCTCACGGTGAACCTCGTCTCATCGCCTAGCCCGGCGCCAGATCCAGCTTCGGCAACACGCTCGTGTCCGTGACATAGCGGGCGAACAACCGCTTGTCGGTCGCATAGATGTAGGCATCGTCGGGATCGACCTGCTTGGCCTGCACGGCTGCAAGGAGGGCTTGATCGAGCAGCTGCATGCCGAGGTCCTTGCCGGTTTGCAGCTGCGAGGGAATCAGATGTGTCTGATCGGTCATGATGAGCTTGCCGATCGCACGTGTGACGACCATGATCTCACAGATCGCCTTGCGACCGCGTTGATCGGCCGTCTTGACGAGCACCTGCGTGATCACAGCGATGAGGCTCTGCGCTAGGAAGCTCTTCGTCTGCTCGCGTTCATCGGCGGGTAATGCATCCACGATACGATCGATCGTCTTGACCGCGCCCGTCGTGTGCAGCGTGCCCAGCACGAGGTGACCCGTTTCCGCTGCAGTCATTGCCCAGCGAATCGTTTCCGCATCGCGCAGCTCGCCAACGAGGATGACATCAGGGTCTTCGCGCATGGCCGCGCGTACGCCTTCGGCGAACGAAGGCAGATGGGTCCCCAGTTCCCGTTGAATGATCTGGCTTTGCTTGCTCTTGTGCACGAACTCGATCGGGTCTTCGAGACTGATGATGTTGAGACGCCGAGTCGAGTTCAGGTAATCGATCATCGCTGCCAGCGTCGTCGACTTGCCCGTGCCGGTCGAGCCAGTCACGAGAATCATGCCCTGGTGGTGATCGCAGAGCTTCTTGACGATGGGTGGCAGGCCGAGCTGGTCGAGCGACGGTATCTGCGATGGGATCGCGCGAAATGTTGCGCCGATGCCCGTTTCCTTGCGGAACACGTTCACACGAAAGCGTCCACCGTGCGCAGATACATACGAGAAATCGACATCGTGACCGCGCCGGAACATGTCCTGGTGCTGCCGGCTCATGATCTCGGCGATATAGCCTTCGAGCTCCGCCTGGCTCAGATTGCGGAACTTGATCGGCAGCAAATCGCCATGCATGCGCAACATGGGCGGGACGCCGACCGCGAAGTGGATGTCCGAGCAGCCTTGATCGGTGCCCAGCTTCAAGAATGCGTCGATACGGGCCATATCTAACGGCTGGAGGCTGGAGGCTCGGGGCCGGAGCTACGAGCGCCACGCGCGCTTGGCGCGGGCGCGTACAGCACACATGGGCTGTAGGAACGGCTGGTCATCTCGCCGGCCACTCTACTACAGCCCGTCTGTCTACGGTAACGATGCTGCGGCCTTTTCCAATGCGGCGCGCAGCTCGTCCATCGTTTGGAAGCGCTTGAGCTTGTCCACGGCCATCGCCTTCACCACGATGTCGGACAGTATCTTGGGCAGCGCAGGGTTCACCTCGATCGGCGGCTTTGCCTTGCCCTGCACGTGCTGATACATGACGGACATGTGATCGCCGCGGCTGTACGGCGGCACGCCCGTGAACATCTCGTAGAGAATCACGCCGACGCTGTAGATATCGGCGCGCTGATCCACCTTCTTACCGAGAATCTGCTCCGGCGCCATGTACTTCGGCGAGCCGATCACGTAGCCGGTCTTGGTGAGCTGGGTATCGCCTTCCTTCGCCGCCGCAACGCCGAAGTCCACGATCTTGAGCAGCCCCTCGTCATTGATGAGGATATTCGCCGGCTTGAGATCGCGGTGCACGATACCGGCTTGATGCGCGATGGACATGCCGGTCGCGATGTCGCAGCCGTACTGAATGGCGCGCTTCAGTGGCAATGGCTTCTCGTTGACGATCTCGCTGCTGAGCGTGTGCGACGGGAAGTATTCCATCGAGATGGCATAGTTGCCGCTCATGTACAAGAAGTCGTAGATGCGGATGACGTTCTTGTGCGTGATCTTGCGCGAGTAGCGTAGCTCGTGGATGAAGCGCTTCAGCATCTCTTCGTCCTGCGCCACGTTCGGGTTCAGGAACTTGAGAATCAGCCGCTCCTCCACGACGGTGTCCTCGACGAGCAGCACGGTGCCGAAGGCACCTTTGCCAATCTTTTGGATGAACTTGTAGCGACCCTCGATCACGTCGCCCGGCTTGAGCGTCGAGATATCAAGCTTCTGCGTGCCGGCAGCTTCTTCGGCCCGCTTGAGCACGGCATCGACGTCGGCGCGCTCGATCAGCAGCGTGCGCGCAGGCTCGGCCATGCGCGCAGCCTTGACCTGTGCGGCGACGGCAGTGCTCGAGTAGCGTGAGTCGATGTCCTCGATGGCGCGGATCGCCGCATGCTGGATCGTCTCGTCGCCCGACGCGGCGCCCACGGCCTGGATGTAGCCGCGCACGGTGTCCGCACGCTTGTCGTCGGTGAGGCGGGCGAGCGCGTTGATCACCTCGACCTTGATCTCTTTCTCCGGACGCTCGAGCAACCGCAGGAGCGGCTCGACGACGCGCGCATCGCCGAGCTTGCCGAGCGCGCGTGCAATGGTCGGCAACGAACGGGTGTTGCCCGTGTTGAGCAGCTCCATGAGCGCCGGCAAAGCTTTCTTGCTGCCAATCTCGGCTAGCGCATCGACCGCGCGCTCGCTGACCCACCAGTCCTTGTCCTTGGTCGCCTCGATGAGGAAGTTGATTGCGCGCTCGTCCTTGGTCTGATTGAGGATCTCGATGGCAGCACGCCGCACGTCCTCGTCTTCGTCGCGCACGAGCTCGATGACCGCGTCCACCACGCGCGGGCCCCCGATCTTGCCGAGCGCATCGGCCGCGCGCGTACGTACCCACCAGTCGTCGTCCTTGAGCACCTGCAGCAGGTGCTTGATGTCCTTGGCCGTGCCGAGATGGTTCAACACCTCCACCGCCGCACGCCGGGCGTACTCGTTCTCGTCCTTGAGTACGTCGATCAGGTACTTCATTGTGTCCGGATCGCGCGCGCGCACAACCACGTCGATCGCGCGGTTGGACACCTCAATGTCAGGATCCCGCAAGAGCCGACATACCGGCTCGATGGCGATTGGACCATCCATCTGCGCGAGCGCGTTCAACGCCGCCTTGCGGATCATCTTGTTCGGATCGTTCAGCTGCGTTTCGAGAGCCGCCACGACGTCCGGGCGATTGAAGCGCGCCAGGATGCTGATGATGTGCATGCGCGCGACGGGGTCTTTGCCCTGAATCCGGCTCGTGAGCTCCGGGATCGCGTCCTCGTCCGCGACCTCGCCAATGATGCGGAACAGGGCGGCCTTTTCGTTCGGCTCCTGGCTGTAGGCGTGCTGCAGCAGCTCCCGCACCGTGAAGCGATGCTTTTGCGCGTTGATGACCTCGAGGACGGCCGGCTTGGGAATGTCGTCGCGCTCGAGCAGGCCGATGAGCAATGACGGGCTGTAGTTGCGGCTTGCCGATAGGGCTAGCGTGGCGGCAGCGATCGCCCGCGGATTCGCGTCGACCAGCGCGTCCGCAAGGATCGGAAAGCTCTTGTTGTCGATCAGCTGCGTCAGGATTTCGACGTAGGCAGCCGTTTCCTTCTTGTCGGCGACGGCGAGTGCATCGATGATCTTCGGAATCGCTCCCGCGCCGATCCGCGCCAGTTTTTGGAACGCCTTCTGGGATTCCGGGCTGAGCGGATCACCGATACTGCGAATTTCCGCAATCAGGCGTTCGGCTCTCAGATCCGCAAAGAAACTCATCGAGTCGTCTCGTCATCCATCGCTTGGTGCGCTCGTTTGCGTCGGGCGCCAGCCGCCGACGGCTTCGAGATCCGCTCCTTGAGCTCAGGTTGGCACTTTCGTCTGGTCTACGACGTTCTCTAATCCTCGATTATGCCATGGCGGCACGTGTCGCAAAGGCGAGACTGTGCCCTAAGCCTCTGATCAGGCGCGCATTGAGCGCGTTTCGTTACAATGGCCGGCCCTTTTGTCGGCGGCGCACGGCCGCGAGAGTCAGCATGAGCACAGAACGCGAAGCTTTGCTCCGCCAGTCGATCGGCGGATACATCGAGCCCTACATCGGGCTGTCCCTGGAAGAGCTGGGTGCCGTCCGCTCGGTTCGAGTCACCGAGAAGGGCGTGGATGTCTCGCTCGAGCTGCCGATTCCAGCGAGTCACTATGGTGCCGAGCTGGCCGCAGCGCTCAAGGCGCGGTTGAGCGGGGTCGCTGGCGACAGCGACATCCGCGTCGACGTTGCCTGGAACGTGGCCGCGCGCGAGGTGAGGAGCGGTCTTAAGCCCATTCAGGGAATCCGCAACATTATCGCCGTCGCGTCCGGCAAGGGTGGCGTCGGCAAGTCCACGACGGCTGCCAACCTGGCGCTCGCGCTGGCCCGCGAAGGCGCGGCGGTGGGGCTGCTCGATGCCGATATCTACGGACCGAGCCAGCCCACCATGATGGGGTTGAAGAACGAGCGTCCCGCGAGCCCCGATCAACGCACGATGATTCCGCCGGTCGCATACGGCGTGAAAGTGATGTCGATCGGTTTCCTGATCGACGAGGAGCAGCCCATGGTCTGGCGCGGCCCCATGGTGACGCAGGCGCTCGTGCAGCTGCTCGAGACGACGCGCTGGGGCGATCTCGACTACCTCATCGTCGACATGCCCCCCGGCACAGGCGACACGCAGCTTACGTTGTCGCAACGTGTCCCGGTCAGCGGCGCGGTGATTGTCTCCACGCCGCAGGACATCGCCCTGCTTGATGCGCGCAAGGGGCTGAGGATGTTTCAGAAGGTGGAAGTCCCGGTGCTAGGCATCGTCGAGAACATGAGCACGCATGTGTGCTCGAAATGCGGCCATGAGGAGCACGTTTTCGGCGCGGGCGGCGGCCGGCGCATGGCGGAGCAATACGGCGTGCCGCTGCTCGCCGAGCTGCCGCTCGACATCCGGATTCGCGAGCAGACCGATTCAGGCAAGCCGACGGTTGTTGCCGAGCCCGACAGCCAGCTCGGACGCGCCTACCTGGAGCTGGCGCGGCGCGCCGCAGGCGCGCTTGCCCGCGCGATCATCGCCGGCCCAGCCGCATTCCCGACGATAAGGATCGAAGACACTTGAGGCCGTCGTGCCTGCTGCCCTCATGTCTATAGCCGATAGCCTACGGCCTACAAAGCCCTAGCAAGCCACGTTCAGTCGCGAGATACTTCGCCGCTCCACGGTGATGGCGGATTGACGAGACTGTCCGCGGTGACGGCCAGACAACGAACGCTCTGAACGGTCGTGACCGATCACCGGGAAGTTCCGTGCGTCCCATACCGATGAGCGTACCTGGCCAGCGGCCGATCGTCTGCTGGTCGGCTGCCGGTTAGCCAGTTGGCTGAGGAAACACAGGTGAGCATCAAGTCCGATCGCTGGATTCGCCGCATGGCGCAGAAGGGCATGATCGAGCCGTTCGAGCCGAACCAGATACGAAACTCGACGAACGGCAAGATCATCTCCTATGGCACCTCGAGCTACGGCTACGACGTGCGCTGCGCCAACGAGTTCAAGATCTTCACGAACATCAACTCGACGATCGTCGATCCAAAGAATTTCGATTCCGGCAGCTTCGTCGATCTTGTGGCGGATGTTTGTATCATCCCGCCGAACTCCTTCGCGCTCGCGCGCACGGTCGAATATTTCCGGATTCCCCGCAACGTGCTCACGATCTGTGTGGGGAAGTCGACGTACGCACGTTGCGGCATCATCGTGAACGTGACGCCGCTCGAGCCGGAGTGGGAGGGGCACGTCACCCTCGAGTTCTCGAACACGACACCGTTGCCTGCAAAGATCTACGCGAACGAAGGAGTGGCGCAGATGCTGTTCTTCGAGTCGGACGAGGTTTGCGAGATCTCTTACAAGGATCGCGGCGGCAAGTATCAGGGGCAGACGGGCGTCACGCTGCCGAAGGCTTGAGCGCTAGCGAGCGTCGCACTCTAGAGCGCGAATCTCCATCACGGTTTCCACTTTCCCTTTGCGGATTTGCTCGGCGCGTACCGGCACCCATCCGAGCTCGGGCGCCATCCAGAAACGCGACAGACGTGAAGAGCCTTCGCGGCTGCTTTCATAAACGACTGTATCGACGGTTCCCAGCGACGTGTCGAGCACTGCATTGCCTACGCGCCGATAGACGTAGTGCTTGATGCGATCGTCGTCGATGAGCGGTATCGTGCCGGGCTCCGTGCCGCGCAGCAGCGCAGTCATGACGGCGATCTGAATTGATAGACGATCCTGCAAACCAGGCTCGAGCGGCAGATCGATCGCTGAGTTGTCGGCGGTACCGGTTACCCGACCTGCTTGCCAATCGAAGACGAGTCGCCCGTCTCCGGTGGTGCCGGACTTCCCGTCCTCGAGCGTCCACTCGAGCGGTCGGACGCCATGCTCATCGATGAGCATCTCGCTGCGCTCGAGCGCGCTACGGTTGACGATGAGGCGGGCGAGAAAGCTGGGGTCTGCCCTCGTCTCGTAGACGAAGCGCCGTCCAGCAGCGCGCTGCAGGGTGAAGGTCAAGCGGCCCGCATCGAACCCCCGGTAAGAGACGGCATATGTGGCCGCAAACGGGGTCGGCACGATCGGCTCATCTGCTTGCGCGTGCGCTGCGGCAGCCTGCGCGAGCAGCAGCACGAGCATCCGCAAACAGCGCCACCTCGATAAGACGTGCAATTCAGTGTTCTCGCGCATCGATGACGACAGGCCGAGCGAGTGGCTTGCCGTCCAGGTAAACACGTTCGCCTTCCATTGCGAGCCGACCCTGAGCGAACCATTCGATCGCTTGCGGATAAATGATGTGCTCTTGGCGCTGAACTCGAGCTGAAAGACTGTCTACCGTATCGTTCGGCTTGACATCGATGAGCGCCTGGATGATGACGGGACCGCCGTCGAGCTCCTGCGTCACGAAGTGCACGCTCGCGCCATGCTCGCGATCGCCTGCCTCGAGCACTCGCTGATGGGTGTGCAGTCCGCGGTACTTCGGCAGCAGCGATGGATGGATGTTCATGATGCGCCCGGCGAAGCGTTCGACGAATTCCGCGGACAGGATGCGCATGAAACCTGCCAGCACGACCAGCGCCGGCTCGTAGCTGGCGACGAGCTCGGCAAGCGCGCGGTCGTAGGCCGCACGGTCGACGTACGCGCTCGGCGCGAGCGTATGCGTTGTAATGCCGAACGATTGCGCAATGGTGAGTCCGGGAGCCTGTGGCTTGTCGCTGATGACCGCACGTACCTCGACCGGCAAGCGCCCGTCGCGCGCGCGCTCGGCAATCGCGCGCATGTTGCTGCCCCGGCCGGAGATGAGGACGACGATCGGAAGAGGGACCCGCGCCGATGCAGGTTGCGGGTCGCGTCCCTGCGCCGTCATCGACGGATGGTGACGCCGCCGTCGCCGCGGCGCACCTCTCCGATGATGACCGGCTGCTCACCATGCTCGCGCAGACATTGCATGGCTTTGTCCGTGTGCTCGGCGGCAACACAGATCGTCATGCCGATACCGCAATTGAACGTGCGATACATCTCCGCATCCGAGATGTTGCCGGTCTTCTGCAACCAATCGAATACCGGAGGCCGCTGCCAAGTCTGAGCGCTCAGGATCGCCTCGAGCCCGTGGGGCAGAACGCGCGGAATGTTCTCGATGAGCCCGCCGCCAGTGATGTGCGCGATGCCGTGGATCGTGACGGTCTTGGACAGCGCGAGCACGGGCTTCACGTAGATGCGGGTGGGAGCGAGCAACGCATCGTAGAGCAGCCCCGTCCCGAGCTTCGTTTGCGGCGTGGCCTTGGCAACTTGCAAGAGCTTACGAATGAGCGAATAACCATTCGAGTGCGGTCCCGACGATGGCAGACCGATGATCGGATCGCCGGGGCGGGTGCGGCTGCCGTCGATGATCGCATCCTTCTCGACGATCCCGACGCAAAAGCCCGCAAGGTCGTAATCGCCTTCGGCGTACATACCTGGCATTTCCGCGGTTTCGCCGCCGATGAGCGCAGCGCCCGCTTGCACGCAGCCTTCGACGATGCCTTTGATGACAGCCTCGGCCACCTCGACGCTCAGCTTGCCAGTGGCGTAATAGTCGAGAAAGAACAGCGGCTCGGCGCCTTGCACGATCACGTCGTTGACGCACATCGCCACCAGGTCGATGCCGATTGTGTCGTGACGCCCGGTCTCGATCGCCAGACGCAGCTTCGTGCCGACTCCGTCGGTGCCGGCGACGAGCACGGGGTGCTTGTAACGGTCGAGCGGTAACGCGAACAGTGCCCCGAAGCCGCCCAGGCCGCCGAGCACTTCCGGGCGGAGCGACCGCTTCACAAGCGGCTTGATGCGTTCTACGAGCTCATTGCCTGCCTCGATGTCGACGCCGGCGTCCTTGTATGTGATCGAACCTGGGGGAGGAGACATGACAGCACCGTTGAATGGGCCTCTATGTGGTTGGGGTCCTGAGCGCGAAGCGGTTGTATCTGTCGGCTCGAGGACGGCTTCGATTCTTACGCGACGGTAGGCTCATGTTATTTTACACACCCCCTTGGTGTAAGGCGCAGCCGCGCATGGCTTTACGAAGGACGCTGACGTTTTTGCAATGAGTGCCTTCAGCTGCAGAACATTGCGACTTGTTGCGCTGGCGCTGTTGTGCGCGCCGGTGCTCGTGTACGCGATCACCGTCGAAGACCTCTACGAGACCTCGCAACCGGTCGAGGGCTCCCAGGATGCCGCGTTCGTCGAGGCCCTCAAGACAGTGGTCGTGAAGGTCAGCGGCCGCCGCGACGCGCCGGAGCGCCTCGGCGCGGCGCTTGGCAATGCGCGTCAACTGGTGCAGCGCTACGGCATCACGCAGGAGAACGTCCTGCAAGTCGGATTCGACGATCGCTCAGTCGATCGTCTGTTGACAGAGGCGGGTCTGCCAATTTGGGGCCGCGAGCGGCCGAGCACGCTTGTTGCGGTTGCGCTCGATGAGCTTGGGGGTGTGTGGTTGAGCCACGAGCTGCCTCCCGAGGACAAGGAGCGACTGTCGTTTGCGGCGAGCCGTCGTGGCTTGCCGCTGCAATGGGTGAGCCTCGATGCGCGGGATGAATCGTTCCTGACGATGGGCGAAGGCGCTGCCGCAGTGCTGCTGCAGCTCGCGCAGCGCAACGGCGCCAACGCGGTGCTGCTCGGTCGGGGTAGCCGCAACGGCGCATTGCGATGGGTGCTGGCCACCTCGGATGGCCTTATCCAGAGCACGGGCACGTACGAGGATGCGGTGGATGCGACTGCCGACCACTTCGCGAAGCTATTCGCCACCGAGGCCTCGTCTCTGAGCCGAGTGAACGTGCAAGTAAGTGGCCTCGCTGACTTGGACGCATACGCCGCTACGCTCAATTACCTGGAAAGCATGACACTCGTGCGCAGCGTTGCCGTGCGGGAGGTGGTCGGAGACACGATCCGCTTCGAGCTTGCCATTCGCGGCAGCCCGCAGACGCTGCAGCGGGCCATCGCGCTCGATCACCGGCTCGTACCCGTCGAGACGAGCTCGCTTGCCGCTCGCGGGACTGCGGCCGCCGCGAATGTCGATCTTGCGTTTCGCTACCAGCCGTAATCATTCATGCTGCGGCACCTCCCCAATGCGCTTTGCGTATTCCGCATGCTGCTCGTCGTGCCGATCGCAGTGCTGCTGGCACGCGAGGAGTACGGGATCACGATGTGGGTGTTCGGTCTTGCGGCGCTGACCGACGGGCTCGACGGCTTCCTGGCGAAACGTTTCGGCTGGACGTCAGAGCTCGGCAAGATTCTCGATCCGCTTGCCGATAAGCTGCTGCTCGTCAGCGTGTTCATCACGTTGGCGGCTGTGGGACTGGTGCCGCTGTGGTTGGCAGGTGCGGCCGTTGCCCGTGATCTGACGATCACAGGTGGGGCCATCGCCTATAAGTGCTTCTTTGGCGACCTCAACGGCCGTCCCACGCCCGTCAGCAAGCTCAATACTCTCTGTCAGATCTTGTACCTCTTGTCAGTGGTAGGGGCGGCTGCTGCGGATCGTGCGGGCGGGCCGGTGGTGACGGCGCTGGGGGCGATCGTGTTTGCGACGACGGTGGTGAGCGGGCTCGACTATGTGATCACGTATACCCGCAAGGCGATCGCCGTCAGCCGCGAACGGCGGCAGAGAGCATGACTTCAACGCAGATTCCGCTGCCCATCCGCCTACGCAGCAGCTCGGTGTTCTCGAGCTACTTCCCTGGGCGCAATCGGCCTGCAGTCGAGGCGCTCCTTTCGCTCGAGGCAGGCGTGCCGCCGACCTGTGTCTGGCTGCATGGCCCGCGCGCTGTCGGTAAGACGCACCTGTTGCAGGCTGCCTGCGTGCGTTGGAGCGAGCTCGGTGCGGGAACAGCATATGTGCCGCTGCGCGAGCTCGGCGATGAGGCCGAAATGCTGACGGGCTACGGCCAGCTCGCGCTGGTCGCCATCGACGATGTCGAGCTCGTTGCGGGCAATGCCGGCGCGGAACGCGCGCTTTTTCGTCTGTACCAGGAGCTCGACGAGAGTGGGGGGCGCTTGGTGGTCGCAAGCAGCAAGCCGCCGGGAGCGCTCGGCTTCAAGCTGCGTGACCTGGCCTCGCGCATGAGCGGCGGGCTGGTGCTGACGCTGTACGAGCTCGACGAAGCGGAGCAGGTGCAAGCGCTCACGCTGCGCGCCCAGCTGCGGGGGTTCGAGCTACCGGAAGAGACGGTGCAGTACCTGCAGCGGCGCATGCCGCGGGACATGGCAAGCCTCTGCGCATTCCTGGATCAGCTCGACGAAGCCTCGTTGGTCGCGCAGCGCAAGCTGACGGTACCCTTCGTGCGTCAAGTGCTCGCTCAAGGCGGCGAGCCCGAGCGAGTCGCGCGCAGATAGACGATCGAGAGCACGAAAGCGCCGAAGGTGGCGAAGAGCATCGTGCTTGCCCAGAGCCGTGCCGCAGGATTGGCGACCAGCTCCATCAGCGCCAGAGTCAGATAGACGACCAGGCACAACGTGAACGCGGCGTAGCTGCGCCGATTGCCTCGTGCGAGAAACGGGACGAATGCGAGCAACGGCGCGATGCTGAGCAGCGCTGCCACGGTCGTGCCGACAGACAACCCACCGCTCAGGAACCAAGCCGAGCAGAGCAGCGCCAGCGCCGATGTGACGCACAGGACCGCCGTGCGTAGATGTCGTTCGGAGCGCATTCCTCTAACGCGCTAGGCGCACCGCCAGCTCGGCTACGCGTCGGCCAAGCAGCTGCGCGAGCGTTCGTTCGTCGCTCGACAGCTGGCCTTGTCCCACGCCTGCCACATGCGTTGCGCCGTAAGGCGAGCCCCCCGTCGTCGTGTGATTGAGAGCAGCCTCGGTGTAGGGAAGGCCGACGATGTACATCCCGTGGTGCAGCAGCGGCAGCATCATCGAAAGCAGGGTCGACTCCTGGCCGCCATGCATGGTCTGAGTCGACGTGAATACGGCGGCGGGTTTGTTTGCGAGGGCGCCGCTCAACCACAGCGAGCTTGTACTGTCGATGAAGTGTTTGAGAGGCGCGGCCATGTTGCCGAACCGGGTGGGACTGCCCAGCACGAGCCCACTACATTCACGCAAATCGTCGTGCGTCGCGTACGGCGGACCTTGCGGCGGAACGCGCGGCTGCGGCTGCTCGATCACGGTGTCAACCGGCGGAACGGTGCGCAGCCTGGCGCGAGCCCCCGCGACCGATTCGATGCCGCGGCAGACATGGCGCGCGAGTTCCGCCGTGCTGCCTTTGCGCGAATAAAACAGGACGAGTATTTCGATCATGCGCGAGAATTCTCCGGGGCGTATCGCTCGAGCGCATGTTCGTGTGGGACGAACGCAACGCGGGAGAGCGAAGACGACGCGATGCATTGTATGGATGCACGGCTTGACGGTGTAGCTCGTCCGTTGCTACGGTCGATTCGCTCGTGTGCGTCACGCGCCATGTACAAAATAAATCCGCCTTGACTGAAGCAAGGATCGAACGTACGAAGAGTGCGGCTCGCTGTGGAAGCGGTGCTTGGCTTCGAGTGCCTAGCCTACGCGATGCGGTCTGCAGCCCTGCCGAGTCGGGAAAGGCACTGAGGTGTGAGGACTCGATGGGTTCTTGGCTCCGCGTTCAATGGCCGCTTCTGACACTCCTCGTTTCCGCGGCGCTGAGCGCATGTGCGGGCGCCCCGGTGCAGGAGATGAGCAACGCACGGCAGGCCATAAAAGCAGCCCGCGATGCAGGGGCGGAGCAAGTCGCGCCGGATACCCTACGTGAGGCACAGGTGTTGCTCGAGAGCGCCGAGGCCAATCTGCGACGCGGCGCCTACAAGCATGCCCGGCGCGATGCGGTTGCAGCTCGCGGCAAGGCGAGCGAAGCGCTCGACGCGGCACGGGCGAGCGGGCAAGACCACGTCCGCTGATCCCCCAGCTTTCCACGGTGCTTCGCATGTCCGAGATCGTTGCTCGACGCTCTTTCGTTTCCGGTCGTGTGCAAGGCGTTTTCTATCGCGGCTCGACACGTCAGAAGGCATTGGAGCTTGGCTGCGTGGGCTATGCCAAGAACTTGCCGGACGGTCGTGTCGAAGTGCTCGCGGTCGGAAAGCCGCAAGCGGTGCAAGCGCTGATCGATTGGCTGTGGGAGGGTCCATCTGCAGCACGGGTGACGCACGTGGAAGTGCTCGAGGTCGATATCGAGGCGCTCGGCGGTGTGCCGGAAGGATTCAGCACCGGTTGAGCGACGTTCGCGACGGACGTCAGTTGAAGTGCCAGCGCTCGGCTAGGCGCGAGAGCACGAGATCGGGATACGCTCGTCGCCCTACGCTGCCGTTGTAGCGTGCCAGCGCGCGTCTGTAGTCACCGTTCTCGCGGTCGAGATAGAACCGCAGAATCGTGCAGCCCATGCGAATGTTCTGCGGGATGCGAACGAGCTCTTGATTCGTCATGCCGAGCTGCCGTGGCCAGAACGGCATGATCTGCATGAGGCCAACAGCGCCCGCGGAGGAAACAGCCCAACGGTCGAAGTTGCTTTCGACCTCGATCACGGCCATCACGAGACCGGGCGGCAGCTTGAGGCGCCTCGCCTCGCAATACACGTGATGCAGAATCTGCTCCCGCTCGTGCGGATCAGGCACTCGCTTGATGAGCTTTGGCTCCATCGCCGCGCGCCAGACCTGCTCGGCGAATTTGTCCTCGAAACATTCCCCAGCCTCGAGCGCCTGGCGCAGCAGCCTGCCCAGCTCTGGGTCTTGGTGCTGATCGGCACGAGCCGACAGGCCGATTGTCAGCAGCAAGCAGAGGAAACAAGGGAGCGTGCGACGAGTTAGGTTCATAATTGGCGCGCATCGTGCTTTCCGAGCTCGTCCCGTGCCGTGAAGCGTTTCACACGAGATGGCGCATCGTCAGCTTGGCGGCTTCGTATCAGGCCAACTATCATGCCGGCGTGGCCCGGGTAGCGTAGTTCTGCGGGTGCCGACGACGAACGCACACCGGCTTACTGCCGCTCGCTTCCCCTGCGCGAACCTCACAGTCCACGAGCGAACATGGCGACCGATTATCAAACGGAGAGTTTACCGGACGACGAGCCGCGATCGCGTGGGGTGTATTGGCTTCCGAACCTGTTCACCACCGGTACCCTCTTCGGCGGCTTCTACGCCATCGTGGCGGCGATCGACGGGAATTTCTCGCGTGCCGGGATCGGTGTCTTTGTCGCGATGCTCTTCGATGGTCTCGATGGGCGCGTGGCGCGCTGGACGAAGACGCAGAGCGATTTCGGCAAGGAGTACGACAGCCTGTGCGACATGGTGGCGTTCGGGCTGGCACCCGCGATCGTCATGTATCAGTGGGGCATCGAGCGCATCGCCGATTACGGTCAGTTCTGGTTTCGCTTCGGCTGGCTCGCGGCGTTCTTCTACGCGGTTGCGGCCGGCTTGCGCTTGGCGCGCTTCAATTCGCGAACCGCGGTGGTGGACAAGCGTTACTTCGAGGGCTTGCCGAGCCCGTCGGCGGCAGGCACGGTGGCGGGCTTCGTCTGGGTGGTGAGTAAGTTCGACATCAGGGGTTTGCCCGTTCTCGTTCTTGCATTTCTGATCACGATCGTCGTCGGCGCATTGATGGTGAGCAAGTTCTCCTACTGGAGCGGTAAGGAGATCGACACCCGCGGACGCATCCGCTGGGTGTACATCGCGGCGATTCCGCTGGTCTTCGTCGTCGTCTCGCTCGCGCCGGAATCGCTGTTTACGCTATTTGCGGCCTATGCGGCCTCCGCGCCCTCGTACTGGGTGTGGCGCAAGCTCAAGCGCAAGCACAGGGTAGCCAAGTGACGCCACGTACGCTCGCCTATTTGCGCGCGCTCGACATCGACGTGTGGATGCGTCGCGATCGTTCGCCCACGACTGACGCGCCGTTCAGCGACGAGGAGACGACGAAGGTCGAGCCAAGCAGGCCTCCGACAATCGAGCTCGAGGAATCGGCGCCGCGGCTCGAGCCGTCCTCCTCGGACGTCAGCACGCTCTCGTGGGACGAGCTGGAAGCGCGCGTGCGCAATTGCACGCTTTGCCCGTTGCACGCCACACGCACGCAAGCGGTTTTCGGCGTCGGGAATCGGCAGGCTGCCTGGATGGTGATCGGCGAGGCGCCCGGTGCGGACGAGGACCGCCAGGGCGAGCCCTTTGTGGGTCGGGCCGGCCAGCTGCTCAACGCCATGTTGAAAGCAATCGGCTTCCGGCGCGAGCAAGTCTTCATTGCCAACATCCTGAAATCGCGTCCGCCGAACAATCGCGATCCACGACCAGAGGAGGCACGGGCTTGCCTGCCGTACCTCTTTCGTCAGATCGAGCTCGTCGATCCCAAGCTCATTCTGTGCGTCGGTCGCATAGCCGCACAAACCCTGCTTCAGACGGACACACCGATCGGTAAGCTTCGAGGTCGGGTACATCGGATCGCAGGCGGCCGTCCAATGGTCGTCACGTATCATCCCGCGTACTTGCTGAGGAGCCCTGGCGAGAAGCGCAAGGCGTGGAGCGATCTCATGCTTGCGGTGCGGACGTACGAGAGCCTGCTGGGCGATGCCGTGCCATGAGCGCCGAGCTCACATCTCAGAGCGGGGACCCGGCGTTCCGCTTTCGTCCGATGACGCAGGCAGATGTGCCCAGCGTCATCGCGGTCGAGCGCGCCTCGTATCCCTTCCCGTGGAGCGAGGGGGTCTTTCGGGACTGCATCCGGGTCGGTTACTTCTGCCGCGTCGTTGAAGTGGACGGGCAGGTGGGCGGCTACGGGATCATGTCCTACGGCGCCGGCGAGGCTCACATCCTGAACATCTGCATACGGGCCGACCTGCGAGGACGCGGCATAGGGCGCAAGCTCATGCAGTACCTGCTCGAGCGCGCACGTGCCGAGCGGGTGCACGAGGTGTTCCTGGAAGTGCGCCCGTCCAATCCTGTTGCGATCGCGCTCTACGTCTCGCTCGGCTTCACCCAGATTGGCACGCGCAAAGGGTACTATCAGGCTGAGGGCGGCCGGGAAGACGCGCTGGTGTACAAGCTCAGCTTGCAGCCTTGATAGCTGCTGCGAAAGCGCTCCCTGGAAGAACGTCGCCTCGTGAGCGGACACATCGCGGCAGCTTGTCGGCTGCGTGGCGGCTTCTCGCGATCGTCTCGCCCCAGCTCTTCTCTCGCAGCGTGTACAATCGTCCGCTTTCTTCTATTCCCGAACGTCTCCTTCGATGTCTGCGCTTCAAGACGAAATCGCTCGCCGGCGCACGTTCGCCATCATCTCCCATCCGGACGCCGGTAAGACAACGCTAACGGAGAAGCTGCTCCTCTTCGGCGGCGCCATTCAGCTTGCCGGAGCAGTGAAGGGCCGCAAGGCCGCGCGGCACGCCACTTCCGACTGGATGCGACTCGAGCAGCAACGCGGCATCTCTGTGACCTCGTCAGTCATGCAGTTCCCGTACGCGGGGTGCATGGTCAACTTGCTTGATACGCCCGGTCACGAAGACTTCTCCGAAGATACCTACCGCACGTTGACCGCCGTCGATTCGGCCCTCATGGTCATCGACTGTGCCAAGGGTGTCGAGCAGCGCACGATCAAGCTGATGGAGGTCTGCCGATTACGCGATACGCCCATCATGACCTTCATCAACAAGCTCGACCGCGAGGGGCGCGAGCCGATGGAGCTGCTCGACGAGATCGAGAAGATCTTGAAGATTCAGTGCGCGCCCGTGACCTGGCCCATCGGGATGGGCCGCGATCTGCGAGGCATCTATCACTTGCTCGAGGATCGTATCTACGTCTATCAGCCTGGCGAGAAGGGACGTGTCGGGACACGCACTCACATCGATCGCCTGATGAGCAAGGAAGCGGAGGCGTTTCTGGGCGAGCGTGCGACAGCTTTTCGCGAGGAGATCGAGCTCGTGAGCGGCGCAGCGCCGCGCTTCGATGTGGAGCAGTACTTGCGCGGCAAGCAGACGCCCGTTTTCTTCGGCTCGGCCATCAACAACTTCGGAGTGAGCGAGCTGCTCGCGGCGTTCGTCAAGCATGCGCCAGGGCCGCAGCCGCGGGAGACCACGACTCGGACGGTGCAGCCAAATGAGGAGAAGCTGACGGGCTTCGTGTTCAAAATCCAGGCGAACATGGATCCGGGACATCGCGACCGCATCGCGTTCATGCGCATTTGCTCCGGCAAGTACACGAAGGGAATGCGGCTTTTTCACGTCCGGCTCGGCAAGGAAATGCGGATCAGCGATGCAGTCACGTTTCTCGCGTCCGACCGCCAGCACACGGATGAGGCGTATGCGGGCGACATCGTAGGGTTGCACAATCACGGTACGATCAACATCGGCGACACCTTCACCGAAGGCGAGTCGATCATGTTCACCGGGATTCCGAACTTCGCGCCCGAGCTGTTTCGTCGCGTCGTGCTGCGCGACCCTCTGCGCATGAAGGCGCTGCAGAAAGGGCTCAACCAGCTGTGCGAGGAAGGCGCCACGCAGGTCTTTCGACCCCTGCGCAACAACGACCTCATCCTGGGCGCGGTCGGACAGCTGCAGTTCGACGTGGTGGCCTTCCGTTTGCAGGACGAGTACGGGGTGCAGGCGTCATTCGAGAACGTCGAGGTGTTCACTGCGCGCTGGATCTACGGCAACGATGCCAAGAAGCTCGAGGAGTTTCGCACGAAGGCGTACGAGAACCTGGCTGTCGATCACGCCGGCGCGCTCGTGTATCTGGCTCCGACGCGGGTCAACCTGCAGCTCACGATGGAGCGCTGGCCGGATATCGAGTTTCGCGAGACTCGTGAGCACCTGGCGGCTGCGGCGTGAGCGCATCGACCTTGACCGCTGCATCCTTGCGCAAGCCGATCATCGGCTGGGCCTTCTACGATTGGGCCAACTGAGCGTTTGCGACCACCGTCATGGTCGCGTTCTTCCCGGTGTTCTTCAAACAGTACTGGAGCGCGGACGTCTCGGTGCAGGAAAGCACGTTCTGGCTCGGTATCACCAACGGCGCAGCGAGCTTCCTCCTCGCGATCATGGCACCGCTGCTCGGCACCATCGGCGATCATGGCGGCGCCCGCTTGCGCTTCTTGCTCGTGTTCACGATTCTCGGCGTGCTGGCCACGGGCGCCTTGAGTCTGGTGGGACACGGCGCATGGCCCTGGGCTGCATTGCTGTTCGCGCTCGCATCGATCGGCTTTTGGGGCGGCATCATCTTCTACGATTCGCTGCTCATCGACGTCGCACCGCGCGAGCGCATGGATGCCGTATCCGGGTTGGGTTATGCCTGTGGGTATCTCGGCGGCGGTGCGCTGCTCGTCATCAATGTTTGGATGACGCTGGATCCGGCCACATTCGGTCTGCAGGATGCCACTGCCGCGGTCAAAGCGTCGTTCGTCTCGGTGGCGCTGTGGTGGGCGCTGTTCTCGATTCCGACATTCCTGTGGGTGAAGGAGCGCGCCTCGATACGAGGAGCTGTGCCGCAGCTCTTCTCTGTCTCGCTTGCACGAGAAAGCTTCTCCGAGCTGGCACGCACCTTTCGTGAGATACGCCGCTATCGTGGCGTGTGGCTGTTTCTGCTGTCGTACTGGTTGTACATCGACGGCGTGAACACCATTCAGAAGATGGCGGTCGACTACGGCATGTCGCTGGGGCTGACCACCTCGCGCCTGATTCAGGCTATCCTGCTGGTGCAGTTCATCGGCTTTCCGGCCTCCCTGCTGTTCGGGTGGCTCGGTCAACGCATCAGCCCGCTCGTCGGCATCTTCATCTGTATCGGTGTCTATACGCTCGTGACGATCTACGCGACTCAGCTCACGACGGACATCGAGTTCTTCATCATGGCGATTGCCATCGGCTGCGTGCAGGGCGGCATCCAGGCACTGAGTCGCTCCTATTACGGGCGGCTGATTCCGCCCGAGCGTTCGGGCGAGTTCTACGGCTTCTACAACATGATGGGTAAGTTTGCGGCGGTGCTCGGGCCGTTACTCGTGGGGACGACGGCGTTGCTCACCAACAGCTCGCGGCTGGCGATTCTCTCGATCGTAATCCTCTTCGTCGCAGGCGCCGCGTTGCTGCGATATTCGACGCGACAAGTCACTGTCGAGGGTGAGGGCGGAGAGCGCGCTGGAACGAGCGCGCATTAGCTACGTCACCCGTGCCCTGAGCCCCCGGCCTCGTGCCCGCCGATCCAGCTTGCCGGATCCAGCCGGTAGTACTTCATGAGCTGCTCGTACAGCCTTGGGTGCGCCTCGCGGAGCGCGCCGGGCTGATGGAAAAAGGTTTCCGTGGCGACCGCGAAGAACTCCGCAGGCTCTGTGGTGGCGTACGGGTCAAGGAGGGTCTCACGGCCCGCGTCCACGTCGTCGCAAAGCTGCTCGTATTCGTCCCAGAACGTCTGCGACCATTCCTCGTAAGCAGCTGCGCTGCCAAGTCCGGGTGCGCCGTCCATCGTCTCGTCCTCCATGTCGAGGTAATGCGCAAACTCATGCAGCACGACGTTCTCGTGCTCGCTGACGCCCTCGCGCACGTCCTCCCACGACAAGATGATGCGTCGGGCATCCCACGCCTGACCGGCTAGCACCCGATGGCCCTCCGTGACAATCCAGTCCTCTTCTTCGCGCTCGTGCACGATGAAGGCAGTCGGATAAACGAGAATCGACATCAGGTCGTCGTAGAAATGCGTCCTCGGCACGCCAGGCCGGTTTACGACCAATAGACATGCATAGGCTGCGATGACGACTCGCATCTCATCGGTAACGATGAGCCCGTTGCAGCCGACAAAGGATTTCTCACGCAGGAAGATGAGCATGAGCCGATGCATGCGTTCGCGCAGCTCTCGCGGCATGGACTCGTAAAACGGCATGTGCGAGCGCAGCCACTCGGGCCATTGCGGGGGGACGGGCTGGCGGCTCCAGGCGAGCCGGCGGCGACGGCGCAGCACGGGTGCGATCATGAACCACAGCGCGGCGAGGAGCGCGAGCGCGATGATGAGAACGAACGCCAGCACGGCTAAGTACGTGTCACTCGCAGGCGGTTCACGAGGAACTTCAACCGGCTCAAGCGTGCGAGCATCGGTGCGGGCTCGTAGCGTAGCGCGGTGTAGATCGAGCGGATCTCCTGGAGCTCGCGCGCGAGCTGCGGGCGAGCGGCAGCAACACGGCTCAGGTAATCGTTCGGGCCTTCGTGCGGTCGCTTGGGGAGGTTCGCGCGCGCGAGCTTGCGACACAGTCCCGCATATACCGCCTGCACCGGATCGCGTTCGAGCGGACGGAACCGCCACGCGAGATACATCGCCAGCGCGGCGAAAAAGAGTGCCAACGTAAGAGCGATCGCGAGCCCCAGCTGACGCACACCGAGATTTTCGATGCCGATCCTCTCCGCCAGCCAGCGTTGTTGGGTTTCACCGAACTCGATCACCTGATCGTTCCAGAACGTATTGAGCGCATCCCACGCAAGTCGAATGTTCGATAGCACGCGATGATTACGCAGGACGCGTCCGGGTACGGGCTCGTGGCCAGGCATGGCGGCATCGAGCCCTCTTTCTATCCGTTCGGGCGCGACCGCTGCAGTCGGGTCCACGCGCACCCAACCTTTGCCATCGAGCCACACCTCCGACCAAGCATGCGCGTCGGATTGGCGCACGATCAGGTAGCCGCCTAGCGGATTGAACTCGCCACCCTGATAGCCCGTGACGACACGTGCCGGAATGCCTGCGGCGCGCGCGAGCACCGTGAAAGCAGACGCAAAGTGCTCACAAAAACCACGCCGCGTGTTGAACAGGAAATCGTCGATCGAGTCGCGCTCGAGGCGTGGCGGCTCGAGCGTGTAGAAGTACTCTTGCTCTCTAAACATCCGCAGCACGGCTTCGATGAACGCCTCATCGCTGGCGACGGAGGCACGCAGCTCGCGGGCGAGCTGCAACGAGCGTGGATTCCTTCCGGCCGGCAAGCGCAGGTCGACGTTGCGCATCGCAGTGGGGAGCGGCGCTTCGACGACATACGCGGTGGAGGACTCGAGGTCGAACGAGGTGAGCGTGGCGATGGGATGCCGTCGTGTGACGAGCTGAAGATCCGCTGTGCGCACGGCCGTGTCCGGCCAGCGCGTGGGCATCTCGAGCGCGTAGATCCAGTTCCGCTGATGCGGCTCGAGTGTGATGCGATACCGGTAGCGCTCTCCGACGGGCCTGACGATTTGCGGAATATACAAAGGCATCGGACGACGCCAGGTTCGTCCGTCGAAGTCGTGCAGCACGATGCCGCGCCAGTAGCGTTCGCTTGGCGGCGGTGCCGGGCCGTCGAAACGCACACGAAAGGCAATCGCGCTCGAAATGCTGAGCTCGGAGACATCTCCTGGCGACAGCTCGTCATCGAGTCCCGTGCTTGCCTGCGCGCGCGCAGGAATCGCCCAGAAATTCCCAGGCAGACGCGGGAAGAACAGAAACAACAGCAGTGCTAGCGGCAGCGCCTGCAGGACCATCTTGCCGGTGAGCCCGGCAGCTTCGCGCGCAGGCATGGAGAGTGTCGATTGGTGCACCCGCATCAGAGTGGCTGTGAGCAGCCAGGCAGTGGCGAGCATGTAGGGCAGGCGCAGCAGCTCCTGGTTATATAGGAAGCCGGCGAACAACGCGAAGTAACCGAGGAAAACCAGGACGGTCAGGTCGCGCACAGTGCGCGTTTCGAGCAGCTTCATGCCCGCCATGACGACCAGCAGCGCCGTGCCGGCTTCGATGCCGTTCAAGGTGCGGTACGTGAATAGCACGCCGAGCAGCGCAAAGAAGGCAACGAGCACGCGCAGCCACTTGGGTGGCAAAGCTCGCGCTTGAACCTCGACGAAGATTCGTGCGGCGACTGCCAAGCCGAGCAGCACGAGCGTCCAGGGCGCAAGATGCGGCGCATGCGGAAGGATCGCCAGCACCAAGCCGCTGATGACCCAGGCGAGCTTGCGCCCGAACGGCGAAATCTGCTCAAGCTTCAGCACGGCGCTCATCGTGGTCGAACAACGCCAGTGCAGTCAGACACCGTCGCCGGTGAGCGGGCCCCACGTTGACTGGAATGATGAGGTGAGGGAGCTTCAGGCCAAAGGGACGGCCGGCGTGGTAGGCGTCCTCGACCCAGCGACATAGCAGCGAGAGCCTGGCTTCGACATTCATGCCGGCGAGGCTATCCCAGTCGAACAGGTGCGAAGCGGTGGACGTCCCGGCGTAGAGCTTGACTTGTAGACCTTGCTCGCGCGCATAGGCCTTCCATGCGATGCGTGTTAGCGCGTCGCCGGGCTGAAAGCTGCGAAAGCCCGCGAAATCGTCATCGCCTCGCGCTACATCGTGCGTGCTGCCAGTATCGGTTTCGGCCAGCGGTGGCGTCCTGCCGCGTTCTGCCGGCCGCGGATAGACGATGCAACGCGCGTCCAGGTGCAGCACGGACCAAGCACGAAAGAGCCCGAAGGGATGGCGTGTCGCAAGCTCGACGTAAGGCAACGCAAGATAACCCCGTGTGTGCGCAGGGCATGAGATTTCGAAAAGCGCATGGTTGCCTGGCTCGATGCGTTGCGGCGGCGCCTCACCGTGCTCATTCGCGACAGTGATCTCGTAACGAGGAATGGAAGCCGTGTTCTCTATGACGACCTTGAATCGCGCTGTCTGACCGGTAAAGACCGGATCGCAGCCGGCCGTGCGAATCGTCACACCACACAGGTTGCGATGACTGTGGTGCATCGCGGTGAGCCCGAGAGCGGCGAGCAGGAAGGTCAGGCCGAGCGCGAGGTTGTTCCCGTAGTTCATCGCGCCCAGGAACATCGCGAACAACATGAGCCCGTACGTGACGCCCAGGCGCGTAGGGAGGATATAGATTCGCCGCGCCGGAAGCGTGAATGGGTCCGGATCGTGACCGTAGCGACGCCGCGTCCAGCGGCGAATTCGTGGACGCAAGGAAAACCAGTGGGTGAGCCCGTGCAGCCGGCGCGCTTTCCTGAGTACCGTCGGGGCAGTCGTCCGAGCTGCGACGGGTGTGCTCGGAGGAGTGGTCATGAGCATCGTGCCGAGCGACCCGAAGCGGCCATCACGGAACGCTGACCGCCTCGAGCACGAGCTGTCCCACTTCGGCAGGGCTCTTGGCGATCGATTCGTCCTTCGGCCTCAATCGATGACCGACGACAGCGCCGAGCACGGCTTGCACATCCTCTGGTAGCACGCCTGCGTGGCCGTGTATGAGCGCCCATGCTTGCGCGGCTCGGAGCAGAGCGATTGCGGCACGTGGCGACAACCCTACCTCGAACTGCGCGGACTCGCGCGTGAAACGCACGATCGCTTGCACGTAGTCGAGCAATGCCGGCGAAACGTAGACCTGAGGCACCATGGTCTGCATGAGCAGAACCTGCTGTGGTGACAGCGTCGGTGCGAGTGTTGCAAGCAGATCGCGGCGGTCCTTTCCCATCAGCAGCTGCCGCTCCAGCGCTGCGTCGGGATAGCCGAGCGCGATGCGCATGAGGAAGCGGTCGAGCTGCGATTCGGGCAATGGATACGTGCCGATCTGATACATCGGGTTCTGTGTTGCGATCACGAAGAACGGTGCGGCGAGCGGGTAGGTCTGCCCGTCGACCGTCACCTGGTGCTCCTCCATTGCCTCGAGCAGCGCGCTCTGCGCCTTCGGTGTGGCACGGTTGATCTCGTCAGCGAGCACGAGCTGCGAGAACACGGGGCCCTTATGAAAGCGAAAAGCGTTCGTCTCGCGATCGAAAACGGAGACCCCGATGATGTCGGCGGGAAGGATGTCGCTCGTGAACTGAATACGTTGGTAGGACAGTCCGAGCGACTCTGCCAGCGCATGGGCCAGCGTCGTCTTCCCGACGCCTGGAATGTCTTCGATCAGCAGGTGCCCGCGTGCCAGCAAGCATGCCAGGCACAGACGTATCTGATGTTCCTTGCCGAGGATGACCCGGTTCAACTGCGCGATCGTCCCGCCGATGAGATCGACAGGATCCGCCTGCGTGATGAGCGTTGGGACCGGTGAATCCATGTGGCTACTTCTTCGGCTTCAACAGCGCAACGCGTCGCTCCTGCTCTTCGATCTGCGCGATCTGCTGCGTGAAATCCGCGATGCGCGCACGCTCCTGCTCGACGATCGCCACAGGGGCGTTGGCGACGAAGCTCGGGTTGGCGAGCTTGGCTTCGGATCTGGCGAGATCCTGTCGCACCTTCGCTTTGCGTTTTGCGAGCCGGGCGAGCTCGACCTCGATGTCGTCGATCAATGTGGACAATGGCGCATGGATCGTGTGTCCGTCCACGATCTGCATCGCAGTTGGCGGCAATGAGGAGTCGTCCGTAATGCGCTCGACATCGGTCGCATTCGCAAGCGCCTTGACGAGATCCAGGTTCGCAGCGATCTCCTGCCAGTCGCCCTCGCTGGGGGCGAGGACGAACAGCGGCATCCGTCTGGAGCGCGGCACGTCGAGCTGACCGCGGATTTGTCGCGCACCCAGAATGACCGCCCTGATGGGTCGGATCGCGTTCTCGGCCGCCGCATCGCGCGGAAAGTCCGCTGGCGTCGGATACGGCGCCAGCATGATGGTCTCGCCGGAGCGCCGTGCATACGGAGCGAGCGTTTGCCAGATCTCCTCGGTGATGAACGGCATCATCGGATGCAGCAGGCGCAGGTAGGCCTCGAGCACGACGGCCAGCGTCTCGCGCGTTGCCTGCTTCTGCTCCTCAGTGGTTCGCTCGGATTGCAGCGTCGGCTTCGATAGCTCCAGATACCAGTCGCAGTACTCGTACCATGCGAATTCATAGAGGGCTTGCGCGGCGAGATCGAAACGATACTCGCTGATGCGTGCGAGAACGGTCTCGATCGTCTCGCCGAGCCGCGAGCGGATCCAGCGATCGGCGATGCTGAGCGAGGAAGGCGAGGCCGGGGTTGCAGGCATCGATACGCCGTCGAATTGCATGAGCACGTAGCGCGCCGCATTCCACAGCTTGTTGCAGAAGTTTCTGTAGCCTTCGACCCTGCCCAAGTCGAAGCGAATGTCGCGGCCCGTCGTCGCGAGCGCGCAGAAGGTAAAGCGCAGCGCATCCGTGCCATAGGCAGGAATGCCTTGCGGGAACTGCTTGCGCGTGTTCTTTTCGATCTTGTCCTTGAGGTGGGGCTGCATCAGCCCGCTCGTGCGCTTGGCGACGAGCGCTTCGAGGTCGATGCCGTCGATCAGATCCAGCGGGTCGATGATGTTGCCCTTGGACTTCGACATCTTCTCGCCGTGCTCGTCGCGGATGAGCCCGGTGATGTAGACCTCGCGGAACGGCACGTCGCCTGCGAACTTCAGGCCCATCATGATCATGCGAGCGACCCAGAAGAAGATGATGTCGAAACCTGTGACGAGAACGTTCGTCGGATAGAACGTCTTGAGCTCCTCGGTTTGCTCGGGCCAGCCCAGGGTCGAGAAGGGCCACAATGCCGAGGAGAACCACGTGTCGAGCACGTCCTCATCGCGCTTGAGCTCGACTTGCTTGCCACGCTTGGCCTGCGCCTGTGCGTAAGCTTCCGCTTCCGTGCGCGCCACGTAAACGTTGCCTTCATCGTCGTACCAAGCGGGAATCTGGTGACCCCACCAGAGCTGGCGGCTGATGCACCAGTCCTGGATGTTGTGCATCCACTGAAAGTAGGTCTTGGTCCAGTTCTCGGGCACGAAGCGGATGCGTCCGTCTTCGACCGCCTTGATGGCCGGCTCGGCAAGCGGTCCGACGCGCACATACCATTGATCGGTGAGCCAAGGCTCGAGCACCGCGCCGCTGCGGTCGCCGCGCGGGATCTTGAGCTTGTGCGGCTCGATCTTCTCTAGCAATCCGAGCGCTTCCATGTCGGCCACGATGCGCTTGCGCGCCTCGAAACGGTCGAGACCCCGATATTGCGGCGGCACGGCATCGTTGAGCGCGGCGTTCGCGTCGAAGATGTTGATGAGCGGCAGATTGTGTCGCTTGCCGATCTCGTAGTCGTTGAAATCGTGTCCCGGAGTGATCTTCACGCATCCGGAACCGAACGCAGGGTCGACGTACTCGTCGGCGATGATGGGAATGATCCGATCGGCGAGCGGCAGCCGCAGCGACTTGCCGATGAGCGCCTTGTAACGCTCGTCCTCTGGATGAACCGCGACAGCCGTATCGCCGAGCATCGTTTCGGGACGCGTGGTCGCAACGACCACATAGCCCGAGCCGTCGACGAGCGGATACCGGAAATGCCACAGCGAGCCGGGCTCGTCCTCGCCTGTCAGTACCTCGAGATCCGACAGCGCGGTGTGCAGGACGGGATCCCAATTGACGAGCCGCTTCCCTTTGTAGATCAGCCCCTCTTCGTACAGTCTCACGAAGACTTCAGTGACGGCACGTGAGAGACCTTCGTCCATCGTGAAGCGATCGCGCGTCCAGTCGACGGAGTTGCCGAGCCGACGTGCCTGTCGAGCGATCGTATCGCCGGACTGGGCTTTCCATTCCCACACGCGCTTGACGAATTCCTCTCGGCCGAGGTCTTCGCGTCGTATACCCTGTGCGTTGAGCTGGCGTTCCACCACCATCTGCGTGGCGATGCCCGCATGATCCGTTCCGGGCTGCCACAGCGTGTTGCGTCCTTGCATGCGATGCATGCGTGTCAGCGCATCCATCAGGGTGTGCTGAAACGCATGGCCCATATGCAGCGTCCCCGTCACATTCGGGGGCGGAATCATGATGCAATAGGGCTCGCCTTTGCCTGAAGGCGCGAACCAGCCGTTGGATTCCCAGCGCTCGTAAATGCGCTGCTCGATTCGCTTGGGATCGTAGCTCTTGTCCATGGGGCGATGCTGCTCGAAAGCGGACGATTATAGGGATGGTGCACCAGCTCTGTCGGGGGTTTTCGCCTCTGCCTGATCAGTGCCGCAGCGACCGTCAGAGAGTCGTCACTCTCTCGACACGCGCGCTCGGAGCACGTCGCAAATTACACGTTGTGTGTTTCCAAAGTGCATCCGTGTTCGCGATAAATCTTGTAGCGTTCGCGCGAGCGCCGCTTGCGTTCCGGATCGGGCTCGACGATCTCTGCGATCCGGACATACGTCTCTAGATCGCTCGGCACGGCACCGCTGAAGTTCACCAGCAGTTGTCGATGCGACTGCGGACCCGGGCGATCCCCGACGAGCACCTTGACGAGCGGATGCGGCTCGGACGTGCCGTCCCAGATCTCGTGTGCCACGAAGCTGCGGTCGTTGAAGGTCCACAGCAGCTCGTCGAGGCGTGCCGCCTCACCGGCGTTTGCGACTTGCACGTAGACGCGGTGCTCGAGCTCGACGGCCTTTTCAATGAGCCGACAGGCGCAGCGCCATGCTGCGTCCGGTGCCGGATCCGACAAGACGTAGAAATCGACGCGACTGACCACGGCGCAGGTCGGCCTATTTGTTCAGCAAATACTCCACCAGCAGCGGAACAGGGCGACCGGTGCTGCCCTTCTTCTGGGTGCCGCCGACATATGCCGTGCCAGCGATGTCCAGATGCGCCCAGCGCAGGCCTTCGGTGAATTTGCCGAGGAAGCACGCTGCGGTAATGGCACCACCTTCGCGTCCAGCAACGTTCGCTATGTCGGCGAAGTTGCTCTTGAGCTGCTCGGCGTACTCTTCGCCGATCGGCATCGGCCAGGCGCGATCGTCGGCACGCTCGCCCGCTGCCTTGAGGGCGGCGGCGAGCTCGTCGTCGTTGCTGAAGAGGCCAGTGAGGTGATTGCCGAGTGCGATGACGCACGCACCGGTGAGTGTGGCGATGTCGATCACGACATCGGGATTGAACCGCCGCGCATAAGTGATCGCGTCGCAGAGAATCAGCCGCCCTTCGGCATCCGTGTTCAGCACCTCGATCGTCTGACCGGACATGCTCCGAATGATGTCGCCGGGCTTGGTCGCTCGACCGCTCGGCATGTTCTCGCATGCAGGCACGACGCCGACCAGATTCACGGGCAGGTCGAGCTCGGCAACGGCTTTGAACGTGCCGAGCACGGACGCCGCGCCGCTCATGTCGAACTTCATCTCATCCATGTTGGCGGGCGGCTTCAAGGAAATGCCGCCCGTGTCGAAAGTGACGCCCTTGCCGACCAGCACGGTCGGTTTGTCTTTGCGAGCAGCCCCGTAGTACTCGAGGACGATGAGCCGTGCGGGCTCGTCGCTGCCGGCAGTCACGGACAGGAAGGATCCCATCTTGAGACGGCGGCACTCGGCCTCGTTCAAGACGCGCACGCGGATGCTGCGATACTCGCGCGCGAGCGCCTTGGCCGCGTTGGATAGGTAGGTCGGAGTACAAACATTGGCGGGCTGATTCGCCAGGTCCCGCATCAGCGACATGCCTGCCACGATGCCGCGGCCGTGTCTCAGACCGCGCTCGGCTTTCGCGACGTCCGCACGGGCCGCGACGGCGACGCCGAAGCGCGTCAGCGACGGCTTCGAGCGCTTGTTGGTCGTCTTGTGGTCTGGGATGCGGTACTGTGCATTGCCGACGACCTCGGCGGCCGCCCGTGCCAATGAATAGGCATCGGCGTCCGGGACGGCTTCCAAGCCGAGATAGCTCACCGCATTGCGTGCACCTGTTTTCTCGAGCGCGCCGAGCGCGGACGCAAGCGCCTTGCGGTATTGCTTGCGTCGGAACTCGTGGCGGGCGCCCAAGCCAACGACGAGGAGACGTTCGCAGGCCGCGCCCTCTATATCGGCGAGCAACAGCGTATCGCCCGCTTTGCCACGAAGGTCGCCGCGCTTGACGAGGCGCGAGAGGCGCCCGCCGATGTACCGATCGAGCTCCTTTGCAGTCTCCGACAGGTCGCCCTTGTCGTATACGCCGACGATGGCGCAATCGGTGCGTTGCCGAGATGGGGCGGCGGTGCTGACGAAAAACTCCATGGACCTTCCTCTCGCGTGTGGTTGGCGTTGCGAGTTGCGACGGGCGGGTTTACGCGGCGCAGCGCCTCGCTTAAGTTACCGCCCTTTGAGAATCGTTCATGCAATTCGTCGGGCGGCCTTGACAGCGTCGTAGTCTACCTGAAACGCGCGGCGCTCACGGCGAACGACAGATCTGGCCGTAATACGGCGGAAGACAGCGCTCTGCGAATACTCGATCGTTACATCTTTCGTGAGGTCGCGGTGACGTGGGTCGCCGTGACCTTCGTCCTGCTCGTCATCCTGCTGGCGAACCAGCTGGCGCGCGTGCTTTCACAGGCGGCCGCCAACAACTTTCCGCGCGGCGTCGTGCTGTCGCTCATCGGGCTCACGTCGGCCGGCTATCTGACCCTGATCGTGCCGATTGGCTTCTTCCTGGCCATCATGCTCGCGCTCGGGCGTCTCTACCACGAGAGCGAGATGACCGCGATGCAGTCATGCGGTTTCGGTCCCGCGTGCCTTTACAAGCCGATCGGCATGCTCGGCTTGCTCGTCGCGGCATTGCTGGTGTGGCTCTCGTTCTGGGCCATCCCGGACGCAATGCGTCGCGCGCACGAGATTCGGGCGACGGCCTACCGAGATGCGCAGCTCGGGATGCTGGAGCCGGGCCGCTTTCGCACCTTCGCCAACGGCGCCATCGTGTTCTACGCGGAGCGCGTCGACGAGCTCGGAATCTTGCACAACGTGCACGTGTTCGTAGATCGGGCGGCGCGCGCGAGGCAAGCACAGGAGCCCGGCGCCGCGGTGGAGTCCCTTCAGGAGGGGGAGGTCGAGGTTTGGGTGGCGAGGCGTGCCGAGCAGCGCGGGGCCGGGCAGCCGCGACAACTGTTCGTGATGTACGACGGGGAGATGTATCAGGGGGTGCCCGGGCGCGCGGATTTTCGCATCATGACCTTCAGCGAGGCGGGCTTCCCGATCTCGGTCGACGAGGGTGTCACCACTGCGAGCAAGGCCGAGATGAAATCGAGTCGTGAGCTGTGGATCTCCACGGATCTGCGGGATCGCGCCGAGCTCCAGTGGCGTATCTCGACGCCGCTGATTGCCCTCGTGCTGATGGTCGTCGCAGTGCCGTTGGCGCGGTTGCACCCGCGGCAGGGGCGTTTCGGCAAGATCGGCGTGGCCATTTTGGTTTATTTCCTCTATTCGGAGTTGCTCGCGGCGAGCCGCGCGTGGCTCGAGAGCGCCGTCATTCCGGAGTACGTTGGCCTCTGGTGGGTGCACGTCTTGGCTCTCGGCGCCGGTCTTTGGCTGCTCGCTCGCGAGCACATGGCCGCACCGCTGCTCAGGAAGCGCAGATGACGATCCTGTCGCGCTATCTCATGCGGGCGATCATTGGGCACACGCTGCTCGTCGTGATCGTCTTGCTGGTGCTGAGCGGGCTGTATCTCTTCGTCTCTCAGCAGGACGACGTCGGTGTCGGCACGTTCGGCGTCGATGATGCGTTCTGGTTCGCGCTCCTGAGTCTTCCCAAGTACGCGTTCGATCTGCTGCCGATCGCTTCGCTGATCGGAGCCTTGCTCGCGCTCGGTCATCTGGCGCGCTCGCTCGAGCTGATCGTCATCCGCACCGCGGGCGTGTCGACACTGCGCATCGGTATCTGGGTCGGTACAGCCGGGCTGGTATTAATGGCAGTGACGGCAGTGCTCGGCGAATACATTGCGCCGCCGCTCGAGCAGTACGCGCGGCAAATGAAAATGTTCGAGAAGTTCCAAGACGTGAGCACGGCGGGAAGCCGTAGCATCTGGGCCAAGGACGGCGCAGCCATCGTGGCCGTGCGCCAGCAGACTGCCGACAACCGCTACGGCGGCGTGTACGTCTTCAAGTTCGACGAGCGCAGGCGTCTCAGCGTCATGGGACACGCGAGCAACGCAAGCATCGGCACGGACAGCAAGTGGCGCTTGGAGAACTATCGGGAGTCCATGATCGGGCCGGACCGAGTCGTCGCCTCGGAAGCCAAGCGTGCCGAGGTCGAAACTTCCCTGTCACCGGAGTTCTTGGGCTTGGCCGTGTTCGACCCGGAATCCTTGCCGGTGCGAGGCCTGATCGGCTACATGCGCCATCTGCGCGCGAACGGACTCGATGCTCGTGCGTACGAGACAGCGTTCTGGGCGCGTATCGCCCGCACTGTCGCGGTCGCCATCATCGTCGTGCTGGCCGTGCCATTTGCATTCGGGCCCATGCGTTCGACGGGTACGGGCGCGCGCACGGTGGTCGGCATCATGATCGGTGTGGCGTTCTTCCTTCTCGCGAAGATGCTTGAGAGCGGCGGAGCAGTGTTCGAGCTCCCGCCGTTTATCATTGGATGGGGACCGACGATCGTGCTTGCGATCGTGACGCTCGTCGCTATCGCACGAGTCAGATAACCGCTGGATGCCAGACACCGCATGAGCGAGCAGCAAGAAAAAGTGGGCGCGGGATTGCTGCGTCGGCTCGGAGCCATTGTTTACGACACGCTGCTCGTGATTGCGGTGCTCATGGTCATCACGTTCCTGTTCGTGCCGTTCCTACAAGGACGCGTCCTCGTCCCCCAAGAGGTGGGGGCGCTCGCGTACCTGTACTGGCTCGTGCAGATCGCCGCCGTCGTGACGTTCTTCGGCTATTTCTGGACGCGCCGTGGTCAGACGGCCGGCATGCTCGCATGGCGGCTGCGTCTCGAGCAGACGGACGGCGCGAACGTGAGCTGGCCCGTGGCGCTCAAGCGCATGGGAATCCTCATCGCCTTGCTAATTCCGTTCTTCGCAGGCGATTGGCTCATCTGGCGGGAATGGAGCGCCCCTCAGAGACGGCTGATGAACGGGCTCGCACTACTGCCCCTCGCGGCGTCTTACCTGTGGGTATGGATCGATCGAGATAGGCGTGCGTTGCACGACCGCTGGAGTCAGACGAGGGTCGTGCTGTTGCCGAAGGCGCGGCGTTAGGCCGGCGGCGGTAGGGCGACGGCCCGCTCATGCACATGCCGCGTCGCAGTCGCCCCAGCCTGTCTGTCTCACTTGTCCCTCAGAATGTCTGCAAGCTCTTTGAAGATCGCATTGTACTTGTAGCTCGGGATTTCGAACGCCCAACCCTCGAGCGCTTCGTTCAGCTCAGCCGCTTCGCTTGCAACGTCACGCTCCTCGGACTGCATCTGGACGCTCGCTTGCGCGGACTTGCTTTCCGTTGCCTTCTCGTCCGTCTCTGATGAGGTGTCGTTGCTTGAGGCGTTCTCCTCTGTCGCCGCGCTCTCTGCGTCGCTCGCACCCGGGAGCTTGAATTGTTCTGCGAGCGCTTGGTCGTAGCGCGTGCTCACCGTGATGAATCGATCGTCTTCTTCGGCCCAGCCCTGCAGCTCGACGACGAGACCGTCGAAAGTTCGATAGGTCGCGCGCGCCTGAGGCTTGCCCTTGAGTTCGCTGGCTGGCTTGACGTCGGAAAGCGTGAGGCTTGCGAGCGCCGTCGCAACGCTGTTCGCGGCGCCTGCATATGTCAGCTCCTTACCCTTGGGCAGTGGCTCGACGCTGAAGTCGGCGTCTGCACGCGAGCGCTTCGCCGCGGTGTAGGGTTTTGCGCCCGGCGTCTCAATCGTGGCGGACTGAATGCGATCGGCTCCGATGTCCAGAACCGACTTGCGCAGCCAATCCTCCGGCCGCGAAGGCGCATCGAGCTCGACATCGATCAGCCAACTGCGCTCTTCGCCTGTCTTTCGAACGTAATGCGAGCTCAGCCCGGGACCGCGCTTGCCGACGATGAGGTCCACCGCCGGTGTGACGCCGCTCACTTCGAGACGTACGCCGCTCGCTTCTTTTTCCGAGACATCTTCGACGCCGAGGCTCGAGTAGTTCTGCGGATTGGATGTCTTCTCCTCGCGAATCTGTGCGTTCGCCAGCGCAAATAGCAGCTTGCGCAGCTTCGCCTCATCGGCGGGGTAGTCGTGCCGCTGGGTGACGCGCCACGCGTCGTCTTTGCGTGCGATCTCGACAGCCAGGGTATCTCCTGCCGTGTGAACACGCACTGCAGTGGCATCGTTCAGCGACTTTCTGAGATCGGGATACAGCGGCTGCGCTGCGGTGTCGATGCGTGTGGCTCGCTCGCTCGCGAGCCACACGCCGCCACCGAGCGCAAGAAGCGCAACGACGCTCAGTACAGCTACGTTTCTGGAATTCATAGAGCTTGCACCTCACGCAGTGCTGGCCGCCGCGCGACCGGCTTTCAAACGCCGACGTCGCGCCACGGCGAGCAAGATGGCTCCGATGGAGATAAGCGCGGGGACGAGCGCAATGTTGAGCACCTTCAGCCAGGTACCGAGGCGTGCGATCTCCAGATCGAGGCTGCGACGCACATCGCGCAACTCCTTGCGGATACGCAGTCGCTCTTGCTGGAAGCGCACGAGCTCCGCTTCCTGCTCTGGGGTGAGCATGAGCGAGCCTTCGGTGTTACCACCGGACTCGAGCTCGGAAAGCTTACGCTCGGTTTCCCGCAGTTCCCGATCAAGCTCCTGCTCCTTTGCGCGCAGCTGATCGTCGGCCTGGCGACGCAGCTCCTCGACCTTGGTGAAGGGGCGGAAGAAGCTCTGGCGACCGCGAATGCTGATCAGGTCGCTGCTACCGGCGAGATTGTCGAGCGCGTTGGCGACAAAGTCGCCATTGTTTGCCCATGCGACGGCAAACCGCTGTCCAAACAGGCTTTGCGTGCGAAGCCAAAGAGGATCGGAAAGGATGTCGGTGTCGGCGACGATGATCAGGTTCGCCGTGTCAGCCGACTCAGCGCGATGTGTGCCTGTGGTCTCGTCGTCTTCTTCTTTCGCGCCCGGTTTACCATCGGGGTACGCCGACTTGAGCTTGCCGCGAACGCGCGCCGCGATGGTGTAGCGCTCGCCGGTCGCTTTGAAGCCATCCAGCAATGAGTCGGGATCGCTCAAGAACGCGAAACGGCTCGCAGGGATGAGCGCCGCGTTCGCGCTCGACTGCAGCAACGGCTCGAACTCGATGTCCGCATCGTCTTTCTTGCTCAACACGCCGGCGGTCCAGACGTTCACGGAATCGAGCGCGGCTGTGACCACGTCTTGCATGTTCATGCTCGCGCGGTTGAGCCCAATGACCGCGATGTGTTGGGTGGGCGGGTCGCCCTGGCGCATGGATACCGTCAGGCCGAGCTCGCGATCGCCGAGCACCATGCTCGAGTCGAACGAGATGCCGTATGCATCGAGCAGTGGCCCGAGCGACGAGGCACGCGGTCCCATGGCAAAGCCCATCTGCGACCCAGCAGTATCGTTCTCGGCGACGGGATCGACGAACGCGATCAGCTTCCCGCCGCGCATCACGAATTGATCGATCGCATAGAGCGTGGCCGGCGAGAGATCCTTCGGATGGATGAGCAGCAACACGTCGATGCTCTCGTCGATCGCGCTCACGTCGGTGGCGAGTGTGCGCACATCGAAAAGCTGCCGCAGCTGCGCGATGCTCGCCCAACCTTCTTGCATGCGACCCGTGGCGGGATCGAACGAAGTGTCGACCGGCAAACCAGACATGAGCCCGATCGTCGCTCGCTTGGGGTTTGCGAGTCGGTAAATCAGGCTCGCAATGTCGTACTCGAGGAACTCTTCTTTGTCGGGCTGAAAGAACTCGATCACTTCGCGGCCGTCAGTCGAGTTCGTGCCGGCGAGACCGAAATATAGCTTGTCGCCGCGCATGCCAAGTGAGACAGCCGTGAGCCCGAACTCGGCAGCGCGATCTTCTTCCTCGGAGAACGGCTCGGGATCGAGGACGGTGAGCCGTAGCTTGCCGTCCGATCGTTCCACGATCTCTTCGAGCAGCTCGCGAACACGTTGCGCATAGGTGCGCAGCCGCGGCGAGGCAGCACTCGCCTTCTGCGAGAAGAAGAAATAGAGGTTCACCGGCTCCTCGAGCGAGCGCACGATGCGCTCGGTGCCGCTCGAGATGGAGTACAGCTTGCTCTCGGTGAGGTCGAGCCGCGCTCCTCGGAAGAGGAACGTGATCAGAATCGTGACGCCGATGAACAACAGTGCCAGCGCAACGAGCGCTCCGGCGCCATATGTATGCTTTCCGACAGTCGTGGTGCTCTTTGTCATGATCAGTCCGCCTTCTTCATTTCGAGCACGATGACGTTGGCGGTGAGCCACGTCGCAATCACGGTGGCGAAGTAGAGCAGATCACGCAAATCGATGACGCCTTTTGAGATCGACTCGAAATGCGTCAGGAAAGACAAGGATGCGATCGCGTCGACGACCGCCTGCGGAGCCCATCCTGAGAACAGGTTCAAGACGAGCGGAAAGCCCGCGAGCAGAAAGCCGAAGCAGACGACGACAGTGATGATGAAGGCGATCACTTGATTACGTGTCACTGCCGAAAGACAGGCGCCGATCGCGAGCAACCCACCAGCCATCAAGAAGCTGCCGACGTAAGCGGCCAGGATCGCGCCGTTGTCTGGATCGCCGAGGTAATTGACGGTGATCCACATCGGGAACGTCAGCGCGAGCGCCAGCCCCGCAAAGCACCATGCGGCGAGATACTTGCCCAAGACGGCTTGCCATACTGTCACCGGCAGCGTCATCAACAGCTCGATGCTGCCGGACTTGCGCTCTTCGGCCCACAGACGCATCGACAGTGCCGGGATCAGGAACAGATACAGCCACGGATGGTAGTTGAAGAACGGAGCCAAGTCGGCTTGTCCGCGCTCGTAGAAACCGCCCAGGTAGAAGGCGAAGACACCTGCCAGCAACAGGAAGATGATGATGAAGACAAAGGCGAGAGGCGTTGCGAAATAGCTGGTGAACTCGCGGCGGAAGATGGCGCACACGTTATGCATGGGCAGCCTCCTGCTTGCTGTGGCTCGGCTTGATGCCCATCGTGATTTGGCGGAAGACATCGTCGAGGCGGCCGGAGGGAGCACGTGACGCAAGCGCTTGCGGCGTGTCGTCAGCGAGAATCCGGCCGCCGGCAATGATGATCGCCCGATTGCACACCGCGTCGACCTCCTCGAGGATGTGCGTCGAGATCACGATGATCTTGTCCTTCGACATGGCGTTGATGAGCGTGCGGACCTCGTGTTTCTGATTCGGATCGAGGCCATCAGTTGGCTCATCGAGGATGAGCACCTGAGGATCGTGCAACAGGGCTTGAGCCAGACCTACCCGACGACGGAAACCTTTGGAAAGCGTTTCGATCACTTGCTCGAGCACGCCGGCGAGCGCGAGACGCGAGATCACGTCGTCAAGTCGCGAACGACGGCGTTCTCCAGTCAAGCCGCGCACGTCGGCAATGAATTCCAGAAACGCCCGTACGGTCATTTCTGAATAGCTCGGCGCACCTTCCGGCAGGTACCCCATACATGCTTTGGCAGCGAGCGGCTCGTGGGCGACATCGTGACCGCAAACACGGATCGTGCCTGACGTCGGCGCGAGGAAGCCAGTGATCATTTTCATCGTCGTGGACTTGCCTGCACCGTTCGGTCCCAGAAAGCCCAGCACCTGTCCCGGCTCGACTGTGAAGGAGATGTCGTCCACGGCCGTCAAAGGGCCATAGCGCTTCGTCAAATGACTGATTTCGATCATGGTGTGTGCCTTTCGGGATGTGTCCTGTGACTGCGGCGCACACGGCCAGTTCCGTCGGCGCACAGAACGTGAGCCCCTCGCAAGCTGCTCACGAGATCGTTCGTGTTATTGCCGCGTTCGCCTTGGTACGCGGCGAGTAGCATCGACAATCCATTGTCTTGTCGCTGTGCGCGTGGCGAGGAATTTTGAGGATCGAGAAAATCGAATTCAAGGCAACTTCGATAGACGTTTCTTAACGGGCCGTGGTGTGAGTTATTGGGGAACAGGGAATGGGGATGAGAGAGCGCGTGACCGGTACCGGAGAGTTGTTGTTGACGAGCTGATCGCTACGCTGAATCTGTAGTCGACGCCTGTCGCGCGATCCTGGCCTGCAGTCGAGCCGAACTGTCGAGCCACCGGGCTGTCCCTTATTTCCTAGTCCCATTTCCACCCACGGAGGGGCTTGTGCTGCACAGCGGTAGTCGGTATATTTGGCACCGCAAAAACGCGATAGCCTTTGTATTAGGCGCCGTTGCAAAGATTGTTTTGCGCCGCAGGGAAAAGCTGCTGCGGCGAAGCGGAATCCCCCTGATTGGCCGGGCCTTCGTGCCCGGTCCTTTTTTATTTGTATTTGGGGCGCCTCAGCGCTTGATCCCCGCCTTCTGCTCGATCTCGGCACGGTGCGCACGCAGAACCTTGCGGACTTCTGCGGCTGGCGGACGATCCGCCATTCGAGCGATGAGCTCGGCGAGCTCGTGCCATGCCTTACCCCATTTCATCAAACGCACTGCGTCCGCGACGATGGTCGCCTTGAGATCGGCAGTTGGCGAGAGGACGGTCTTTGCCCCGGCCCTGGCGGGCGACGCCGAGGTTTTCGGTGCCGCCGCGCGCGCTGCACGCTTCGGCTCTGGTTCGCGAGCGGCTGGGGAGGCAGAAGCCGTCTTTGCCTGTGTTTGAGCGGGCTTCAGCCTGGGCATCTCGCGCGTCGCATCGTCGTTGGCTCGCGAGGCGGGTTCTGCGGCGGTTGACGCTTCGGCCGGTGGCACTTCGGCCGTCTCCGCCGCTTTGCTCGGCTGCGCCAATGGGATGAAGCGCTGGATGTGCTGCAGCCCAACGAGGTTGGCCAAGAAGGCCATGAGCTCCAACGACTCGGCGAACTTCGCATCGCCCATGGCTTGGCGCATCTGCACGTGCTGTTTCAGCTCGAGGATCTTCTGGCGCGCGACCTCCAGGACCCAACGTGTCGGGCGGTCATGCTTGGGCCAGGGCTGGACACGGGCGTAGGCGGCATCGCTCAGCTCCACGTACCGCATGTGAAGGTCGATGCTGGCGAGCCACTTGTCGATGAGTTCCGATATGCGACGTTCCGCTGGCGTCATAAGCGCTCCGCTGGTTGTGGAGCATTATGCACGCGCAGCGCAGGCGCAACATCGTGTCGCAGGAACCCTTCTGCTGCAAAGATGTCTTTAAAGCCAAGTATCGCTGGAGCGACCCGTGAGCGAGTGACCGGACGGTCCGGGGCGCTCAGCGGTGCTGCGCGCCGCGACGATTCGGATGCTGTCCGCCCCGATCGGCTCGTGCTTGCTCCTGTGGGAGGCCTGATGACGGACGCGGGGCATCGATGCCCATCAAGGCAAGGCGCTTCGGCGAGTGGCACGTCCTCTCCGCGCCATCGCGCTAATGGAGTGGCGCTCCCAGAGGGATTCGAACCCTCGTCGCAGCCTTGAGAGGGCTGTGTCCTAGGCCTCTAGACGATGGGAGCGTGCAGAACGTTCGAGACAAACGTCTGTGTAGAGGGTGCGGTATTATACGGTGCGCTGTATTTCCCTCAAGCGATAACGTGCTACTGAATCAAACAAACCTTTCCCCGACTGGTTTCTCGACATCCGGCGACGTTGCACGCGGGCCGAGGGTGTATGCGCGTCATGAGCATCCCATTTCCCGCGCGAATATCTCCCCGAACGCCCTGAAGGTGCTCTACCGACTGAAAGATGCCGGATACCAAGCGTTTCTCGTGGGCGGCGCCGTGCGCGACTTGCTCTTGGGGGTTCCTCCCAAGGACTTCGACGTCGCGACCAACGCTCACCCTGATCAGGTCAAACAGCTCTTTCGCAACTGTCGATTGATCGGACGGCGCTTTCATCTTGCGCACGTTCGTTTCGGCCAAGAGATTATCGAGGTCGCCACGTTTCGGGCCGCGCACACGCCGATGGACGAGGACAACAGCGTGGACGAAGGCGCCCATCGGGTGCTCGATGCGCGTGGTCGTATCCTCCGCGACAATCTGTACGGGACGATTGACGAGGACGTCTGGCGCCGCGACTTCACTGCGAACGCTCTGTACTACAACATCAACGATTTCTCGATTTGGGACTATGTGGGTGGCGTCGACGATGCGCGCGCCCGCATCCTGAGGCTGATCGGCGATCCTGACACCCGTTATCGAGAGGATCCGGTACGCATGCTGCGCGCCATTCGGTTCGCAGCGAAGCTCGGTTTCACGCCCGACCCGGACACCGTCGGTCCGATACCGCGATTGGCTTGGATGCTCGATGCGGTGCCACCGGCGCGGCTCTTCGACGAGGTCAACAAGATGTACCTCGCAGGCTCGGGCGCCAAGGTGTTCGATCTCTCCCGTCAACATGGCGTGCTCGAGCATCTGTTTCCCGATCTTGCGAGCGCATATGAGGCCGCGCCAGAAAGTCCGGCTGCGAAGCTGGTCAAGCTCGGGCTGCAGGGCACCGATACGCGCGTCCGCGAAGGCAAGCCCGTTACCCCGGCGTTTCTCTTCGCGGTGCTGCTTTGGCCGGTGATCCAACGCACGCTTGCCCAATCGGCGCACTCGCCGGGCAAGGATGCGCAGCGGCTTCTGGCCGCTTGTGAGCAGGCCATTGCTCGACAGCAGGTGCGGGTTGCGATTCCGCGGCGATTCACGTTGCCGATGAAGGAAATCATCGCCCTTCAGCCGCGCTTCGAGCGACGCGAGGGACGCCGCGCGCTGCGGCTGCTCGAGCATCCGCGGTTCCGTGCTGCTTACGACTTCCTCTTGCTGCGAGTCGCTTCGGGGGAGGCTGATCCTGCGCTCGGCGAGTGGTGGACCGAGATCCAAACCCTCTCGCCGGAGGAGCGGCTGCTCAAGGTGGAGCCTGCCAGCAAGAACGCGCGCGAGCCCACTCGACGACGCAAGCGACGGAGACGACGTCGTCCGCCCGCGGCGAGCTCATAAGCGCGCCGCGTCTACGGCGATCTGCATACTCGAGCTTTCGGGAGGCGCACGTGGGCGAGCGCACGAGCTGGATTCCGGCCTACATCGCGATCGGAAGCAATCTCGATGATCCTCGTGCACAGGTCGAGCAGGCGTTCGTCTCGCTGGCGTCACTAAAGGCGACGCGTCTGGTTGCGCGCTCGCGTGTCTACGGCTCGCGACCTTTCGGCCCGATCGTGCAGCCTGATTTCATCAATGCGGCGGTCGGCGTGCTGACGCGGCTTACGCCGCGCGAGCTCTTGGTCGCGCTCAAAGAGCTCGAGGTGGCGCTCGGGCGTACGGCGCCAGTCGAGCGTTGGGGGCCCCGGCGCATCGATTTCGATCTGCTCGCATACGGCAACGTGCGGATGGAAGAGACGGATCTCACTGTTCCGCATCCAGGCATCCCGCAGCGAAACTTCGTGCTGTATCCTCTGGCCGATATTGCTCCCGACCTGCACATCCCGGGCATGGGGGTTGTCAAAGAGCTCGCCGCGCGCGTCGGTGCGCAGGGCTTGCAGCTGCTTTCATAGCGCAAAGAAACGAGCTTCCGCCTGCAGCGGTCAATTGAGCATGTCAGAAAAGTCCGTCGTCTCGGTGCCGCATCGCCTGATCGTCGTCGAAGGACCAATCGGCGTCGGCAAGACGAGCCTCGCGCGCCGGCTCGCGCGCAGCTTCGGCAGCGAGCTCATCCTGGAGCAGGCCGAAGAGAATCCGTTCCTGGAGCGCTTCTACAAGAACCCCCGCTCGGCTGCATTACAGACACAGCTGTTCTTCTTGTTTCAACGCGCGCGGCAGCTCGAGGACATTCGACAACACGATCTGTTCGATAATGTGCGCGTGGCCGATTACCTGATCGAAAAGGATCGATTGTTCGCACGTCTGACGCTCGATGACGAGGAGTACGCGCTCTACGAGCAGGTGTATGCACGTTTGGCGCTGGATGCGCCGGTGCCCGATCTCGTGATCTATCTACAGGCTCCTGTCGATGTGCTCCTCGAGCGAATCCAACGTCGCGGCATCCGCTACGAACAGCGCATCGATCGTGCCTACTTGGAGCGCTTGCAGGAGGCGTATGCGCGTTACTTTCACGCGTATCAGGCCTCGCCGCTGCTCATCGTCAACGCTGCGCAGGCCGATTTCGTCAGCAACGACCAAGATTATGCCGAGCTATTGGAACAGGTGTTGCGCATACGGCACGGCCGGCACTTTTATAATCCCCTCAAGAGCACCCTGTAGCCATGAGACTCGGCAAGAAGCGCTGTTGGCGCCGGGTCGCCTATGGTTGCTCGCATCGGCGAACGGCGAAGTTGATGTTTCTCTAACCCTGGTTCATCCTTGTTTCTCTCTTAATCGGCGGCGAAATTCATGTACAAGCATCTGCAAGAGCGCTACGCGCCGCGGCCCCCCGTGAATATCTCCACCCTGATGCGCATGAAGGCGGAGGGTGAGAAGATCGCATGCATCACCGCTTACGACGCGAGCTTTGCGGCACTCGTCGACGAGGCAGGTGTCGATCTGGTGCTCGTCGGCGACTCCCTCGGCATGGTCATCCAAGGCCACGACACCACAGTGCCGGTGACCCTCGACGATGTCATCTACCACTGCCGTGCCGTCTCACGCGGCTTGTATCGTCCCTTCTTGATGGCGGACATGCCGTTCATGACGTACGCCTCGCGTGAGCAAGCGTTGGAGAACGCTGTCAGGCTGATGCAAGAGGGCGGCGCGAAGATCGTCAAGCTGGAAGGCGGAGCGGGCCAGGTCGAGATCGTCGAGTTTCTCGCCAGCCACGACATCGCTGTGTGCGCGCACCTCGGCTTGAAGCCGCAGTCGGTGCACAAGGCAGGCGGCTTTCGCGTGCAAGGCAGAGACGAGGCGTCCGCCAGGAAAATGCTCGAGGATGCGAAGGCGCTCGAGGCGGCAGGCGCAGACCTGGTACTGCTCGAGTGTATTCCGGCGACGCTCGGCGCGCAGATCACCGAGGCGCTTCGTGTGCCCGTGATTGGTATTGGCGCCGGGCCCGACACGGACGGCCAGATTCTCGTTCTCTACGATGTGCTCGACATCACGGCCGGGCGCAAGCCGCGTTTTTCCAAGAACTTCATGGCCGGGCATGACAGTCCGCTCGAGGCCGTCAAAGCGTACGTGCGGGAAGTCAAGGAAAAGATTTATCCTGCGCCGGAGCATTGTTTCTAGGCGCCGCCGTTTCGTCACATTCGGGCAAGTCGCTGACGTGGACATCATCACTCGTGCTGCAGAATTGCGCGCCCGCGTACGCGCATGGCGCATGGCTGGAGAACGCATCGCGTTCGTGCCCACGATGGGTAACTTGCATGGTGGCCACGTGAGCCTCGTGCAGGCGGCGCGGGAGCGCGCCCAGCGTGTCGTCGTCAGCGTGTTCGTCAATCCGTTGCAGTTCGGGCCCAACGAAGATTACGCCGCGTATCCACGGACACCGGACGAGGATCGCAAGCTTCTCGAGGCGCTCAAAGTCGACGTGCTGTTCATGCCCGACGTGGACGAGATGTATCCGCGCGGCCAGGCGTTGACCGCGCGCGTCCACGTGCCGGAGCTCGAAGACATTCTTTGTGGCGCCTTCAGGCCGGGGCACTTCATGGGTGTCGCCACGATCGTGACGAAGCTGCTGAACTTGGTGCAGCCCGATGTGGCGTTGTTCGGGGAGAAGGATTTCCAGCAGCTGATGATCATCCGTCGTGCGGCGGAAGATCTCTGTATGCCTGTCGAGATCGTGGGGCTGCCGACGACACGCGAGCCGGACGGGCTGGCGATGAGCTCGCGCAATCGTTATCTGACCCCTGAGCAGCGCGCAGTCGCGCCGCAGATCTTCGCTGCGCTGGAGCGCGCGCGCCGTGCGATTGAATCGGGGCGGCGTGATTTCGCAGAGATCGAGCGTGAAGGCATGGGCATGCTGGAGGCGGCCGGTTTTCGGCCGGATTACTTTTCGGTGCGCGATGCGAACACGCTCGCGCCGCCGAGCGATGAGTCCGAAGAGCTCGTCGTGCTCACGGCAGCGCGCATCGGGCGCGCGCGCCTGATCGACAACGTGCGCGCAAAGCGGCCGCGCTAACGGGAACGCTCATCGGCGCTTCACCGTGCGGTTTCGGAAGTCGCTTTGCTGCGGGTCGCGTGCTGCGCGAGCGCCCACTCGACGTGCTCGCGCACGAGTGTCGAGGGATGATGGCGGCGTGCCTCGAGAGCCGCAACGATCTCAGCAGTGGTAGGGGCATTACCGAGCGCGACGGCGACGTTGCGTAACCAACATTCGTAGCCGATGCGACGGATCGCGCTGCCTTCCGTCTTGCGCAAGAACTCCTCCTCGCTCCAGCTGAACAGCACGACCAAACGTTCGCCGTCGAGCCGATGACGTGGCGCGAAATCGGGCTCGCTCGTCAGACGGGCGAATTTGTTCCACGGGCAGAAGAGCTGGCAGTCGTCGCAACCATAGATGCGATTGCCGATCGCGCTCCTGAGCTCGACCGGAATCGAGCCACGCAGCTCGATGGTCAGGTACGAGATGCAGCGTCTTGCGTCGAGCTCGTACGGCGCGACGATCGCGTGCGTGGGACAGACATCGAGGCACGCACGACACGAGCCGCAGTGGTTCGTAGCAGGCTCATCGACCGGCAGGGGTAAGTCGGTGAGGATCTCGCCCAAGAAGAACCACGAGCCGGCGCGCGAGTTGATCAGGTTCGTGTGCTTACCGATCCAACCAAGCCCGGCTTGTCGTGCAAAGGCTTTCTCGAGCACCGGACCGCTGTCGACAAAGACACGATAGTGCGTGCCTTCCACGTGCGAGGCGATACGCTGCGCCAACTGCGCAAGCCGGCGACGCAGCACCTTGTGATAGTCGCGACCGAGCGCATACCTCGACACGTAGCCCAGCTCGGGGTTGTCGAGTACCTCTTTCGCTGGCTGTGCCCGAGGCAAATAGTCGATGCGCGCGGAAATGACACGCAAGGTGCCCGGTACCAGCTCATGCGGTCGAGCGCGCCGGCGTCCGTGGCGCTGCATGTAGTGCATCTCGCCGTGACGGCCCAGCTCCAGCCATCGCATCAGCTGCTCTTCATCCTCGGGGATGGTCACATCGGCGATGCCGACTTGTTGGAAGCCGAGCTCGCGACCCCATGCGCGGATCTGCTCGACGAGATGTCCGTAATAAGTAGACATGGGCAGAACAGAGACAGTCCGACGATGCACCGATGAGAACGGTGGGGAAGGATGCTCGCGACGCCACGCTCTGGCTACTCCCCATCCCCTGAGCGCGATCGGCAACGTAAACTCTCCTGCATGTCCTTTCTACCCCGCACCATCCACACAGCGGCGCAGGTGCGCGAGCTCGACCGCTATGCGATCGAGACGCTCGGTATTCCCGGCTACACGCTGATGAGTCGGGCAGGGGCCGCTGCGTTGGCAGTCTTGAAGGAATCGTGGCCGCAAGCGCGTTCAATTCTCGTGGTCTGCGGGCCCGGCAACAATGGCGGCGACGGTTATGTCCTCGCAAGACTCGCGCGCCTCGAGGGTCAGCACGTGACGGTCGTCTCTGTAGGGGATCCGACACAGCTCAAAGGCGACGCGCGGCGAGCCTACGAAGATTTCGTGGACGGCGGTGGCGCAACGACGCGATGGGACGCGCGGCTCCCCGATGCAGCCGATGTCGTCGTCGACGCGATGTTCGGCACGGGCCTGACGCGGCCGCTCGACGCGCAGGCAAGAGCCATCGTCGAGGCGATCAACGCCAGCGGTCGGCCCACGCTCGCGGTTGATATCCCTAGCGGCCTGCACAGCGACACCGGACAGGTGCTCGGGGCTGCGATCCGAGCGGCTCGCACGGTGACCTTCATTGGCCTTAAGGCGGGCTTCTACCTGGGCGAAGGACCCGATCATGTCGGAATGATCTCGTACGATGCGCTGCAGGTGCCGAGGGATGCGTTCGAGCATGTGAGCGCCATCGCGCAGCGAATCTCGGAGGGGGAGATCGCCGAACTACTGCCGCCGCGGCCGCGTACCGGTCACAAGGGTCAGAACGGCGATGTGCTCATCGTCGGTGGCGGCATCGGCATGCCCGGTGCGGCAAGGCTGGCAGGCGAGGCGGCGCTGCGCAGCGGTGCAGGACGGGTCACGGTCGCGACTCACCCGGACAACGTTGCCGCCATCGTTGGTGGCCGTCCGGAGCTCATGTGTCGCGGTGTGAAGAACAGTGCCGAGCTTGAGTCGCTGATCCCTCGCGCCGACGTGGTCGCAGTGGGACCTGGACTCGGTCAGGATGAATGGTCGCGCTCAATGCTCGAGGTGACGCTTCGTGCGGCGCGGCCAAGCGTGCTGGATGCCGATGCCCTGAACCTGTTGGCGGCGCGAGGCACGGCGGCGCTCCCGCAAGGTGCGCGGGTGCTGACACCTCATCCGGGCGAAGCTGGACGTTTGCTCGGCCTGACGGCCGCCGAGGTGCAGGCCGATCGCCTCAGGGCAGCGCAGGCGCTCGCGGAGCGCTTCGCTAGTGTGGTCGTGCTCAAAGGAGCCGCCAGCATCGTGACGAGCCCGCGCGGGCAGCCGGCGATCTGCGATCGAGGCAACCCGGGCATGGCCTCGCCTGGAATGGGCGATGTGCTCACGGGCGTCGTGGCCGGCATCATGGCCCAGACGCGAGATCGAGACATCGAGCGCGCCGTCCGTGTTGCGGTGCTGGCGCACGCCATGGCCGGAGATCACGCCGCCTGCCGGGGCGAGCGAGGTCTCATTGCAAGCGACCTGTTCGAGTATCTACCGACGTGTCTCAATCCTCGCGTGCCCAATTGACCGTCCCCACTGCGCAGGACATGCACGCGCTCGGCACTGAGATCGGCCGTGCGCTGCTGGCGTTCGACCGCGCGGCGCAATGCGTCGGCATAGAAGGTGATCTCGGGGCGGGTAAGACGACGCTCGTCGGCGGCGTGCTTGCGGCCGCCGGCTTTGAGGGCCCGGTGCGCAGCCCGACCTACACGCTCATCGAGCCGTACGCACGCGCAGACCGAACGATCTATCACTTGGATCTTTACCGGCTTGCCGACCCCGGGGAGGTCGAGCCCTTGGGCATCCGCGATCTGCTCGTTCCTGGCGCGATTCTTCTCATCGAATGGCCCTCGCGCGGCGCGGGCATGCTGCCGCGTCTCGATCTCGAGATACACATCGGCTATCGCGCCCCGCCCGAGTCGGGCCGTGAAGTGAGCCTGGTCGCAGGTTCGGAGGTTGGGAGCGATTTGCTGGCGCGCTTGTTGCAGTAACTTTCAAATAATGCGCGTATCCCTATCATTTTATTGAAAACATGAGCGGCGGCAGGGTAGATTAGCCACATCATGCTGTGGCTGGTCCTCCGACGCATCGTCTCAATCTTGACCGCGATGGTCGTCGGGGCTGTCATGGCTTCTCCGGCGTTCGCCGCTGTCACGGTTCAGGACGTTCGGGTTTGGGCGGGGCCCACGGCCACACGCGTCGTCTTCGATCTGTCCTCACCCGCCAAGCACAGCGTCATGACGCTCAGCAACCCCGATCGCGTGGTTGTGGACCTTGCCGCGGCAAGAGTGTCATCCGACTTCGCACGCTCATTGCCGCGCGATCAGGGCTTCGTCAAACGCATCCGTATCGGCGAGCAAGGCAACGGCGATCTGCGTATCGTCATCGATCTCGCCGGCAATGCCGTGCCTAAGAGCTTTCCGCTTGGACCGAGCGGCGGATACGGCCATCGACTCGTCGTGGATCTCGAGCCCGGTGCGGCGCCGCAGCGTGAGCCGCTTCGCGTCGTCAAGTCGGCAGCGGACGTACGCGGTCGCGACATCATCATCGCGATCGACGCCGGTCATGGCGGACAGGATCCCGGCTCGATCGGCACGCGCGGCACAATGGAGAAGAACGTCACGCTCGCGATCGCCAAGCGCCTCAAGAGCCGCATCGATCGCGAGAAGGGAATGCGAGCGGTGCTGACACGTGACGGTGATTACTTCGTGCCATTGCGCGAGCGCATCGCGCGGGCGCGCAAGCATCAGGCGGACATGTTCATTTCCATTCACGCGGACGCATTTCACGACCGCTCCGTGCGCGGCTCGTCCGTGTACGTGCTATCGGCGCGCGGGGCCAGCGACGAGTCGGCGCGCTGGTTGGCCGACCGCGAGAATGCGGCGGACCTCGTCGGTGGCGTCACGCTCGACGACAAGGACGATCTGCTGAAGTCCGTCCTGCTCGATCTGTCGCAAGGTGCGACGATGAGCGCGAGCATCGATGCAGCAGAAAGGGTGATGAACTCTCTCTATAGGATGGGCAACATCACTCGGCGCGGCGTCAAGCACGCAGGTTTCATCGTCCTCAAGGCGCCGGACATCCCGTCGATGCTGGTCGAGACTGCTTTCATATCGAACCCGACCGAGGAAGCTCGGCTCATCGACCCGAAGCATCAGCAGCGGCTCGCGGAAGCGATCTTCGAAGGTGTGCGCGAGTACTTCTACGCGAGCCCGCCGCCTGGCTCGTTGATAGCCATGATCAAGTCCGGCACTACGGCTCCGGCGGTCGTGGCGAACGTGGCAGACCGAAGCGGCGACACCGCAGCGGGTGCCAGCCACTGAAGGCTGTAGGCGCTAGGCGGCAGGCTGCGGCCAGCACCCAGCCCAGGTAGTGTATGCTCGGCGCCCCCGTAAGCGTGCCGCCCATGTCGATCCGCGTCCTTCCCGAGCAACTCATTCACCAGATCGCTGCCGGCGAGGTCATCGAGCGTCCGGCTTCCGTTGTCAAGGAATTAGTGGAGAACAGCCTCGATGCTGGCGCGAGCCGTATCGAGGTGGAAATCGAAGAGGGCGGTGTCCGACTGTGTCGCGTGCGAGATGACGGGGCGGGGATCGAGCGGGATGAGCTCGCGCTCGCGCTGTCGCGGCACGCGACGAGCAAGATCACGACGATCGATGACCTCGAGCGCGTCGCGACACTCGGGTTTCGCGGTGAGGCGCTCCCGAGCATCGCTTCGGTTTCGCGCATGCGGCTCGTTTCTCGCACACGTCACTCGGACGTGGGGTACGCGATCAATGCCGACAACGGCGTCCTGAGCGCGCCCGAGCCGGCGCCCCATCCCGTCGGCACGACCGTCGAGGTTCGTGATCTCTTCTTCAACGTGCCCGCTCGCCGCAAATTTCTTAGAGCCGAGCGCACCGAGGCGCAGCACATCGAGCGCATGATCGAGCGGCTCGCGCTGTCCTCTTTCGAAACCGCTTTCTCGCTCACGATCGGGCGGCGGCGCGCCATCGAATATCCTGCCGCGCGCACGCGGCTCGAGCGCGAGCGGCGGGTGGCGCAGATCGTCGGCGAGGAGTTCATCGCCAACGCGATGTATATCGAGCACGAATCCGCCGGATGCAAGCTGACCGGATGGTTGTGTCAGCCGACTTTCGCAAGGGCACAACCGGACCTGCAGCACTTCTATCTCAACGGTCGCGTGCTGCGCGATCGTCTCGTGGCGAGCGCCATCCGCCTCGGCTATCGCGACGTGATCTTTCACGGTCGTTATCCGGCGTTCGTGCTGTTCATGGAGCTCGATCCGCGGCAAGTCGACGTGAACGCGCACCCGGCCAAGCTCGAGGTGCGCTTCCGTGATCCGCGCCACGTGCACGACTTCCTGTTTCACTCTGTGGAGCGTTTCCTGCGCGAGACGTACGCAGGCTCCGCGGTCGTCGCAGCGCCGCCTGCCCGCGCTGATACGATCGTGCCGGCACGCTCCGCGGAGGCGCCGCTGTGGCCAGCCGGTGGTCCCTCGCAATCGCCTCTGGCATTGCAGGTCGAGGATCGGCCGGCCACGGTGTCCGCCGAGCGCGCGTCGGCACCGACACTTGCAAGGGCGCCGACCCACTCCGACAGTGTATCCGCGGTGCCGCCGCTCGGGTTCGCCCTGGCGCAGCTCCACGGTGTCTACATCCTGTCGCAGGCGCCCGGAGGACTCATTCTTGTCGACATGCACGCTGCGCACGAGCGCACGATGTACGAGAAATTGAAGGCCTCGTTGGCGGGCGGCACCGTGCCGATGCAGCCGCTGCTCGAGCCTCTTACGCTTGCTGTCTCGCCGGCGGAGGCAGACGTGTTGGAGGAGCAGGCTGCGATGCTGCAGAGGGCCGGATTGGACATCGTGCGTTCCGGCCCGGCGAGCGTGCAGGTACGCGCGCTGCCGGCCATGCTCGCGAGCCGCGACATCGACGATCTCGTGCGCCGTATCGCGGCGGATCTGGTCGCGGTGGGCGCCTCGCGAGGCGTCGATGAGGCGATCAACGAGGTGCTGGGCACCATTGCATGCCACAGCGCAGTCCGTGCCAATCGCAACCTCAGCGTTCCGGAGATGAATGCCTTGCTACGCGAGATGGAACGCACCGTGCGCAGCGATCAGTGCAATCACGGACGTCCGACATGGACGTATATCAGCATGCAAGATCTCGACAGGATGTTCTTGCGTGGACGATGACTGCTTTTGACATATCAACTGCGCCGCCCGTCGTGCTGATCATGGGACCGACAGGGGCCGGTAAGACGGATCTCGTCCTGCGCCTTGCCGAGGACTGGCCCATCGACATCATCAGTGTCGACTCGGCGATGGTGTACCGGGACATGAACATCGGCACCGGCAAGCCGCCGCCGGAGGTGCTTGCTCGCCATCCGCATCGGCTCGTGGACATCCTCGACCCGTCGCAAGCCTATTCTGCCGGCCAGTTCGTGCGTGATGCGACCGCTGCAATCGAAGAGGCCCATCGCGGCGGTCGCCTGCCGGTGCTCGTCGGCGGCACGATGCTGTACTTCAGGGCCTTGCGACGGGGGCTCGCTGCATTGCCTTCGGCTGACCCGGCTGTCCGCGCGCAGATCGACCGTGAGGCGGCGGAGAAGGGGTGGCCGGCGCTGCATCGCGAGCTTGCGCAAATCGATCCGCAGGCTGCGGCGCGTATCCGGCCGAATGATGCGCAACGCATCCAGCGTGCGCTCGAGGTCTTCCGCCTGACGGGGAAATCCTTAAGCGAGTTGCACGTCACGGCGCACTCGCCTAGACCCAAGTTGCGCTTTCTCGCTTATGCCTGGGTGCCGGGGGAGCGCGCGCGGCTGTACGAGGCGATCGAAGCGCGCTTCCATCGCATGATGAAGGACGGATTCCTGGAGGAGGTGCGCGCGTTGTACGCGCGCGGTGACCTGCACGCCGAGCTGCCGTCGATTCGCTCGGTCGGCTATCGCCAGCTCTGGGAACATTTGCAAGGGAAGGAAACTTTGGAGTCGGCGGCACAAAGAGCAATCGTCGCGACGCGACATCTCGCGCGTAGACAACTGATCTGGCTGCGCTCCGAAAGCGAGGTGAGCTGGGTCGACGCTCTTGAATCTAGGGCGGACGCCCACATAGTGCGCGTTATCGACTCAGTATTGAACGAAAGGCGGACTTGAACCGATTAGCGCTGTGTTAGACTGCCGTACTGCAACGAGCATTGGCTGGTGCAAGTCGGCCGTCCTCCGGCTGCACGGAAGCGGCAATGTCGGAAACGCTCAACAAAGAATTCCAAGTCATAACAAGGAGACGATTGATGGCCAGAGGGCAATCATTACAGGACCCGTTCCTGAACACTCTGCGCAAGGAGCGCGTGCCTGTTTCGATTTATCTCGTGAACGGTATCAAGCTGCAAGGGCAGATCGATTCCTTCGATCAATTCGTCGTGCTGCTCAAGAACAGCGTAAGCCAGATGGTGTACAAGCACGCGATCTCGACCGTCGTTCCGGCGCGCGCTATTCGCTTGCCGATCGGCGACGAGGCAGCGGAGTCCAACGCATCGAGCGAATGATCTCGCTCGGGGAGTTCGCCGTTGTTTGAGCGTCCCCGCAGCGGTGAACGTGCGCTGTTGGTGCGGATCGGGCTTGGCCGCCCCCCAAGCAAGGACGAGCTGAGCGAGTTCGAGGCGCTGGCGCGCTCGGCAGGAGCAACCGTGCTCGGATTGATCACGGGCACGCGCCGCACGCCGGATCCACGCTTGTTCGTTGGTAGCGGCAAAGCAGAAGAGATCCGGGAGCAGGTGCGCTCGCTCGGCGCGGACCTGGTGCTGTTCGATCATGCCCTGTCGCCCAGCCAGGAACGCAACCTCGAAGCATTTCTTCAATGCAGAGTGCTCGATCGCACTGGCCTGATTCTCGACATCTTCGCGCAGCGCGCACGTAGCTTCGAAGGAAAGCTGCAGGTCGAGCTCGCCCAGCTCAAGCACATTTCTACGCGCCTCGTGCGCGGATGGACTCACCTTGAGCGGCAAAAAGGCGGTATCGGGTTGCGCGGTCCAGGTGAAACGCAGCTCGAGACCGACCGTCGTCTGATCGGCAATCGTATCAAGACCCTGAACGCGCGCTTGGACAAAGTCGTCAGGCAGCGGGAGACGACTCGTCGCGAGCGCAAGCGCGCGGCGGTCCCGACCGTGACGCTGGTCGGCTATACGAACGCGGGCAAATCGACACTGTTCAACAGGCTCACCGGCTCACAGGCGTATGCGGCAGATCAGCTGTTCGCCACGTTGGATCCGACGGTGCGTCGACTCGATCTACCCGATGCACGTCATGCCTTGCTGGCGGATACCGTCGGTTTCGTGCGTGATCTTCCGCACGAGCTCGTGGCGGCGTTCCGCTCCACGTTGCAGGAGGCCCGCGAAGCGACACTCTTGCTGCACGTGATCGATGCCGCCGATCCCAACCGCAGCGAGCGGATTGCCCAGGTGAATGAGGTATTGCGAGATGTGGGGGCCGGCGATCTGCCGCAGATCGAGGTCTACAACAAGGTGGATCTGCTGAATGAAGTCCCGCACGTCGAGCGCGGCGAGGACGGCGGTGTGCGACGGGTATGGCTGTCGGCGCAAACCGGTGCCGGCACGGATCTCCTGATCGCAGCCATCGGGCAGTTCCTTGGCCCGGAGCTGATCCATCGACACATCGTTCTGAAGCCGGAGGATGGGCGAGCGCGCGCCAAATTTTTCGCCGCAGGCGCCGTTCTGAGTGAGAAGATGCTGCCGGGCGGAGCCATCGATCTCGAGGTGTCCATGCCCCGGCGCGCGTTCGAGGCGCTCTGTCGCAGCGAGCAGCTAGATCTCGAGGAGCCGGACAAAACTTGTGCCCACTCGGATGCGTTCCTACAATCGCGCGGCTCGACTTCGTGGGTCGGCTGAGCTTCCATCACAGACACTTTCCCATTAAGAGCAACCATCCGACATGGTATGGAACGAATCCGGCGGAAATCCCGGCGGTAGACGCAACCCTTGGAGCGGCGGTAACCGGCCGGACCAGGGGCCGCCTGACTTGGACGAGGTTTTCCGCAACCTGCGCCGGAGGTTCGGAGGCATTTTCGGTGGCGGAGGCGGTCCGCGCGGTACGGGAGGCGCTGGCCAGCTGCCCGGCTTCAGCATCGGCACGATCGTGGTCGTCCTGCTCGCGATCTGGGCCTTTACAGGCTTGTATCAGGTCGATGAGGCGGAGCGTGCGATCGTGCTTCGCTTCGGTAAGTACGTCGCGACCACACAGCCTGGGTTGCGTTGGCATCTGCCGTGGCCGATCGAGACCAAGCAGATCGTCAACATTCAATCCATCGAAAGCTTCAGTGAGCAGACCCGCATGCTCACTGCCGACGAGACTCTCGTCGATATCAATCTTGAGGTGCAGTTCCGTCGCGCCAATCCGCTCGATTACGCATTCAATGTGCTGCAACCCGAGCAGACTCTGCGGGAGGTGAGCGAGAGCGCAATCCGCGAGATCGTCGGTCGCAGCCGCTTGAGCGACGTTCTGGAGTCCGGCCGCCAGCAGATCGTGGCGCAGACCAAAGACCTCATTCAGCGAACCCTCGATGCATACAAGACCGGTCTCGAGGTGACGAGCGTCAACTTGCAGGACGTGCGTGTGCCGGCCGAGGTGGCGAGCGCCCAGCAAGATGCCATTAAGGCGCGTGAGGATCGCGACCGTTTCGCGCTCGCCGCGCAGGCGTACGCCAACGATCTCATCCCGCGCGCTCGTGGCGAAGGCGTGCGCTATGTCCAGGATGCGCATGCTTATCGCGCGCGTGTCATTGCAGACGCGGAGGGTGAGACCCAGCGCTTCCTGCAGCTTCTTCGGGAATACGAACGGGCACCGGCCGTCACGCGCGAGCGCCTGTACCTCGAAACGATCGAGCAGGTGCTCGCGAGCTCCAAGAAGGTCGTGCTCGATACCGATGGCAGCGGCAATCTGATCTACCTTCCGATCGACAAGTTGCTCGAGCAAGGGCGTCGGCCGGCTCGACCTGCGGAGACGGAGACGACCATGACCGTCGAAGGCACGAGCTCATCGGCTTCGAGCGCTTCGCAGAACGATCGCCGGACGCGGGGAACACGATAATGGCCAATCGCGCTTTTCTCGGGCTCATCATCGGAGCCGTCGCGTTGATCGTGCTCTCGATGTCAGCCTTCACGGTGAAGGAGACGGAGCTGGCGATCAAGTTCCGCTTCGGGCAGATCGTGCGCTCCGATTATGCGCCGGGACTGCACTTCATGATTCCGTTCGTCAACAACGTCCGTAAGTTCGAGCGCCGCATCATCACGGAGAACTATCCTGCCGAGCAGTTCCTGACGAGCGAAGGCAAGATTCTGCGCATCGATTTCTATATCAAGTGGCGGATCGAGGACGTCTCACGCTACTACCAGGCGACCGGCGGCATCGAGGATGTTGCGGCGGGCCGTCTGGGCAGCATCGTGAAGGACGGAATCAAGGGCGTGATCGCGCGTCGCACGATCCAGCAAGTCGTTGCAGCGGAGCGCGCGGAATTCACGGGCGAGATCCTGAAGATCACGGAAGGACCGACGAGCGGCTTAGGTGTCGAGCTGGTCGACGTGCGCGTCAAGAAGATCGATCTGCCGGAGGAAGTGAGTGAATCGGTGTTCTCGCGCATGCGCCAGGACTTCGATCGTCAAGCGAAGGAATTGCGCGCTCGCGGCGCGGAGATCGCCGAGAAATTACGTGCCGAAGCCGACCGGCAACGTACGGAAATTCTGGCGAACGCGCGACGTGAAGCCGAGATCATCCGTGGCGAAGGCGACGCGCGGGCTGCCGAGATCTACGCTCAGGCGTTCCAGAAGAATCCCGAGTTCTACTCCTTTTACCGCAGCCTCGAGGCGTATCGTCAAGCGCTCGGAACCGAGAGTGATGTGCTCGTGATTTCGCCTGACAGCGACTTCTTCAAGTATCTCAACCGCGCGAGCCGGCGCTGATTCTTGCCATGCAATGGTCGGATCTGTGGGCGGCGGTCGCGCTCTATCTCGTCTTGGAAGGCATTCTGCCGTTCTTAAAGCCCGATTTGATGAAGCGCATGATGGCAACCTTTGCAAACATGGCCGACAGCTCCTTGCGGCTGTGGGGATTGATCAGCATGAGCGCGGGTTTGGCGCTCCTTTACCTCGTTCGATCGTGACCCGCCCGACATGAGAAAGAACGTCGTAGTCATTGGCGCTCAATGGGGCGACGAAGGCAAGGGGAAGATCGTCGACCTGTTGACAGATCGCGTCAGCGCTGTTGTGCGTTTCCAAGGAGGCCACAACGCGGGGCACACCCTCGTCATCAACGGCAACAAGACGATCCTCAGGCTCATTCCTTCGGGCATCCTTCATGAGCACGTCACGTGCTACATCGGCAACGGCGTCGTGCTGTCGCCCCAGGCGTTGTTCGAGGAGATCACCGAGCTCGAGCGCGCCGGCATCGATGTGACACGCCGATTGCGCATTTCCGAGACCTGTCCGCTCATCCTGCCGTACCACATTGCGCTCGATCAGGCACGTGAGGCAGCGATGGGGCAGGCGCGCATCGGCACGACCGGGCGCGGTATCGGTCCTGCCTACGAGGACAAAGTCGCGCGTCGTGCGATCAGGGTGCAGGACCTGTTCGCTCGCGAGCGCTTTGCAGCGAAGCTTGGTGAAGTGCTCGACTACCACAATTTCGTTTTGCGCAATTATTTCAAGGCACCTACGATCGATTTTCAGCAGACGCTCGACGAGACGCTTGCATATGCAGAGCGCCTCCGACCCATGGTCGCGGACGTCTCTGGCGAAGTGAACGCGCTCGTGCGTGTCGGCAAGCGAGTGTTGTTCGAAGGAGCGCAAGCAGCGCTGCTCGATATCGACCACGGCACCTATCCGTTCGTGACTTCGAGCAACTGCGTCGCGGGGCAAGCCTCCATTGGTGCGGGCGTCGGTCCGCAGCACTTGCACTATGTGCTCGGCGTCGCGAAGGCGTACGCAACGCGAGTCGGCAGCGGCCCTTTCCCGACCGAGCTCGACGATGAGATCGGCGAATACTTGAGAGTGCGAGGCAATGAGTACGGCTCGGTGACCGGCCGACCGCGTCGCTGCGGCTGGTTCGATGCCGCAGGTCTGCGCCGTGTGGTGGAGATCAATGGCATCTCTGGGTTGTGCATCACGAAGCTCGAGGTGCTCGACGGTCTTGATACCGTGCGAGTTGCGGTGGGCTACGAGGTGCGCGGAGAACGACGCGATCTGCTGCCGGTCGGCGCCGATGCGCTTTCGGTGTGCGTGCCGATCTACGAGGAGCACCCCGGCTGGAAAGAGAGCACCGCGGGCGTGAAATCTTTTGATGACCTGCCGCGCAACGCGCAAGCGTATCTCCGACGCCTGGAAGTGCTCGTTGGAGCGCCGATCGCGATCATTTCGACGGGTCCGGACCGTAGCGAAACGATCGTGCTGAAGCATCCCTTCGACTGATTGCGGCCCGGCGTCGGCTGGGCCGCCCCACGGTAGTGGTAGCTCGCGTTCTCAGCCCTGTGGCATCTCAGGCGCAAGCGGGGCGGTCGCTCGCTCAGGGGCTACGGGTAAGGACGAAGCGCTGCGTGCGCACGCATGTGCAGCGGTCCTTGAGCGTCGAGGCGGGTCGAATACGGGGCAGGCTTCGCCCCGTCTCGATAACGTGCGGCCGCCGATGAGATGATGTTGGTGCCCAGGAGAGGACTCGAACCTCCACGGATCGCTCCACTGGTACCTGAAACCAGCGCGTCTACCAGTTCCGCCACCTGGGCATGGGGTACAACGGGGCGGGCCCCGGCACGAAGGCGCGCCAATGTACAGAGGCGTCAATTGGGTGTCAATGACGGCACCGACACGGCTCTCACGGTAGAGGAAACATGCATCGAAAAAGAACGGTACGGGGACCGCGTCGACAACGCCGGAAGGTGAGTCGCCAAACGGCTCGCGCGCGGGCAGACGCCGCGCTCATCACTGACGCGCTACGGGACGCGGGCCTTCCTTTGACGCTCGACGAGCTCGCGCAGCGGCTCGGCCGGACCACGCGCGCCGCACGCGCCAGACTGGACGCAGAGCTGGATTCCTTGGTGCGCGCGGGCGAGATCGTGCGCAACCGGCGCGGGGAGTACTGCCTGCGCGAGTTCCTGCCCCTGATCGTCGGCACCGTCAGCGCGCACCGTGACGGTCACGGGTTCGTCATGCCCGACGATCGCACGACGCCGATTTTCCTGCCGCCACGGCAGATGCTCGAAGTGATGCATGGCGACCGTGTCGCCGTGCGTCGGACCGGCACCGATCTTCGCGGCCGGCCCGAGGGCGCGATCGTCAAGATTCTCGAGCGCAAGACACAACAGATCGTCGGCCGCTTGTACGAGGAAGCGGGCATCTTCTTCGTGGTGCCCGACAACCCGCGCATCACCCATCGAGTGCTCATACCGCGCGACCGCCTGGAGAACGCGCGCGCGGGGCAGATCGTGCTCGTCAAGCTCATCGAGCAGCCTTCCAAGACGGCCCAGCCGGTTGGGCATGTCACCCGCGTGCTCGGCGAGCATGCCGCTCCAGGGATGGAAACTGAGATTGCCATTCACTCGCATGGGTTGCCGTTCGAGTTTCCGCCCGATGCGCTCCAGGAGGCGGAACGTTTCGGCACCCATGTGAGCGCAGCCGCAAAACGTGACCGAGAGGATCTACGCGACCTCGCATTCGTCACGATCGACGGCGAGGATGCACGCGATTTCGACGACGCCGTCTGGTGCGAGCCGGTGCGCGGCGGGTGGCGTCTGATCGTCGCGATCGCCGATGTTGCTGCTTATGTGACTCCGGGCTCGGCACTCGATCGCGAGGCGCAGCACCGTGGCACCTCGGTGTACTTTCCGAATCGCGTGCTGCCGATGTTGCCGGAGGCGTTGTCCAACGGTTTGTGCTCCCTCAATCCCGACGTGGACCGGTTGTGTCTTGCCTGCGAGATGCGCGTTAACCAGGCGGGCAAGGTGACTCGCTCGAGGTTCTTCGAAGCCGTGATACGGTCGCGTGCTCGCCTCACGTACACGAAGGTGGCCGCGTACCTTGCGAATCCGGCTGCGGTCGAGGATCAGGACGTGCACGCCGTCGGGCCGTTGCTGAACGATCTGTACAACGTATTTCGTGCGTTGTATGCGGCGCGCCTTGAGCGCGGTGCTCTCGAGCTCGACGTGCCGGAGCTCAAAGTGCAGTTCGATGCGCACGGGCGTGTCGCTGCGTTTGTCGAGCATGCGCGCAACGACGCCCATCGGCTCATCGAGGAGTGCATGATCGCTGCCAACGTGCAGGCCGCTCGTTTCCTCAAGCGCCACAAGATTCCGACGCTTTATCGTGTACATGGCCGGCCCGAAGAGGAGCGGCTCGAGCAGTTGCGTCTGTTTCTGCAAGGTTTCGGCATTCACTTGCCGCGAGACCGCCCGCTCGAGCCGGGAGACTTGGCAGCCGTCTTGAAGCAAGTGGTCGGCCGCGAGGAAGCAGAGCTCATCGGTACGGTCATCGTGCGTTCCTTGCCGCACGCAGCATATCAGCCGGAGAACATCGGGCACTTCGGCTTGGCTCTGAAGGAATACGTGCACTTCACCTCGCCGATTCGCCGCTATCCGGACTTGATCGTGCATCGTGGCATTCGTCATGTCTTGCACGGCGGCGATGCAGACTCGTTCGTTGAGTCGTTGGAGCAGCTCGGTCTGCATTGCTCTTTCACGGAGCGTCGCGCCGAGGAGGCGACTCGCGATGCGTTGTCCTGGCTGAAATGCCAGTACATGCAAGACAAGATCGGTGAAGAGTTCGACGTGATCGTCACGGGTGTCGTCGATTTCGGCCTGTTCGTTCGCGTGAAGGGGCTGCAGATCGACGGTCTCATCCACGTGAGCGGTCTCGGTGCCGACTATTTCACGCGCGATCGTTCCGGGTTCCGAATGGTGGCTGCGCGCAGTGGACGCGTCTTCAAGCTGGGTGATCATCTACGCGTCCGGCTCGTCAACGTGCTCATAGACGAGCGCAAGATCGATTTCGAGCTTGCGGAAGCGCGTGCCGAACTCGCCAATGCACCTAGACGCCTGCGCAGCCCTTGGCAGCGTCGCCGAGGTCGACGATGAGCGAGGGCGCAGTGGTGTTCGGCATGCACGCGGTTCGGGCGCTGCTGAGACAGCGCCCGGAGCGCGCTCTGCGTCTGATCCTGCAAAAGGGACGTGAGGACGCGCGCGTGGCGGAGCTCGTGCACTTGGCGCGCGAAGCAGGCATTCGCACCGAATGGCGCGATCCGCGTGAGCTTGCTCGTCTTGCCGGCAGCGAGCACCATCAAGGCGTCTGTCTGCACGTGCGTCCCGTGCCAACGTTGGGGGAGGGCGCGCTCGATGAGCTGCTCGACCGAGCGCCAGGTCCACCGTTGCTGCTCGTGCTGGACGGCGTCCAAGATCCGCACAATCTTGGTGCTTGCTTGCGATCGGCCGATGCCGCCGGTGTCGACGCAGTCATCGTGCCGCGGGATCGCGCCGCCGGCATGTCCGCTACCGTTCGCAAGGTCGCCTCTGGCGCCGCGGAAACTGTCCCATTGATCCAGGTCACCAACCTGGCGCGTACGTTGCGTTGGCTGAAGCAGCGCGGACTGTGGATCGTCGGGACCGACGAGCAGGCGGACACCTCGTTGTACCAAGCGGAGCTTACGGGGCCATTGGCGCTGGTGCTGGGCGCCGAAGGCGCCGGCTTGCGCCGTCTGACGCGCGATCACTGCGACTTGCTCGTGCGGATTCCGATGTATGGCGCAGTGGAAAGCCTGAACGTATCGGTGGCAGCAGGCGTGGTGCTGTACGAGGCGCGAAGGCAGAGGGGGGACTAGGCCCTCCAGCCAAAGCCCAGAGCCCAAAACCCAGTGCCCAGAGCCCAGCGCCCAGCAGCCCGTTCCGCAGCGGGGTGGCTCCAGCCCCAGCCTCCAGCCTTCCAGCCCACCCCTGTCCCCGGATCCCCGGTTCTGTTAGCATGCGCGCCCCGCTGCGGCCGGCCCGTGGCGAGAAAGACGAGAAATACGACCGCTCCTTGCTTCACCGTGGTTTCTCGGCCCGGGAGGCATCTCCACAAGGAGGCAGCAATGCGACATTACGAGATCGTTTTTCTGGTCCATCCCGACCAGAGTGAACAAGTTCCGGCGATGCTGGAGCGCTACAAGAACATGATCAGCGCTGGCGACGGTGTGATCCATCGCCTGGAGGATTGGGGTCGCCGGCAACTCGCGTATCCCATCAACAAGGTGCACAAGGCACACTATGTGCTGATGAACATCGAATGTGACGGAAAGACGCTCAACGAGCTCACCGGCGCATTTCGATTCAGCGACGCAGTCCTGCGTTATCTCGTCATTCGGATGGACAAGGCCGTGACCGAGCCTTCTCCCATGGCGAAGTCCGGCGATGACGATGGGCGCGAGGAGCGCTTCTCCGACGACGATGACGACTCCGTGCGCGAGTCTGCTTGAGTTCGCAGGTTCACTCGAGGATAGACCATGGCTCGTTTCTTCCGCCGCCGCAAGTTCTGCCGTTTCACTGCCGAAGGCGTCGAGCAGATCGACTACAAGGATCTCGCCACTCTGAAGAGCTACATCACGGAGACCGGCAAGATCGTCCCGAGCCGGATCACCGGTACGAAGTCGTACTATCAGCGCCAGTTGGCGGTGGCGATCAAGCGCGCACGCTATCTCGCGCTGTTGCCTTACACCGACCAGCACTGAGCCGGAGAGGCTCGCGCTGCCTCGAAACGGCGCGAGTTGCACGATGCATCGTGCACTTGCCGCTTGGTTGATCGCACGGCCATCCCGTGCCGCATTCGCGTGTGCGCTGTGCAGCGCGCTCGCTGCGCTTCTCGCTCTGCCGCTCGTGGTTGCGGCGAGCGCCATTCCCGTGCTCGTCCTGCTTCACCACGGTCTCGGACCCGCGTTCGGGATTGCGTTGGCCGGTGCAGTGGCTGCAACGCTGGTGTGGCTATCGAGTGCGCTGCCGAGCATGTGGATGGCGGTGCTACTGCTGCTGTCGTGTTGTGTGCTCTTCGGTTCGCTCGCGCTCGCTGCTGTCTTGAGACGAACGGGCTCGATGAACTTCTGCGTCCAGCTCGCGGTGCTCGCTGCCTGCGGGATCGTCATGCTCACGCATGCCGCCGTGAGCGATCCTGCGGCCTTGTGGCGGTCACTCGTGCAGCCGATCGTCGCCTCGATGGTGCAGCTGGGGCTGTACCCGCAGAACGAGGCGCAATTGCTCTTGCAATTGACGCAGGCGATGACCGGCATGCTGGCGGCGATGGCGCTCGTGTTCGTGCTGGGCGGTCTCTTCCTAGGTCGCTGGTGGGACTCCCTGTTATGCGCGCCGGGGCGCTTCGGACGGGAGTATCGAGGGCTGCGTCTCGGCGTCGTGCTGGGCACGGCGCTGGCGATCGTGTTCGTGCTGCTGTTCCTGACCGAGTCGTTGTTGATCGATTCTCTTGCCTGGGTGGGCTTGGTCGCGCTGGTGCTGCAAGGCTTGGCAGCGGCGCATCGCAGCAAAGCGAACGGCTCGCTCAACAAAAGGTGGCTGGTTGCGATCTATGTGGCGCTGATCGTGCCGTTGTGGCATTGGATCATGATCGGCGTGCTGGCAGTGTGGGGTTTCATCGACAACTGGCGCAGGCCCAAGGCCCAAGACGCCTGAGCCGCGGCATTCGCGGACCCCGCAAGGGCAGGCGCTCTGCATAGCGTCGCACGAACGAGTACACTCCTGAGCCAGCCTGCGGCGCTCGGCTCGAAGATTTCGTTTTGATAGTTGAAAGGTGCGTTATGGAATTGATTCTGCTGCAGAAGGTCGCCAACCTCGGCAATATCGGCGATCGCGTCAAGGTCAAGCCCGGTTACGGGCGTAACTATCTGCTGCCTCAAGGCAAGGCGGCGTTGGCTACTCCGGAGAACATCGCCAAGTTCGAGGCTCGCCGTGCTGAGCTCGAGAAGCTTGCGCAGGAGCAGCTGCAGGCAGCGCAGGCGCGTGCCGCGAAGCTTGAAGGCTTCAAGCTGACGATCAGTGCCAAGGCAGGTGGCGAAGGCAAGCTCTTCGGCTCCATCGGCACGACCGACATCAGCGAGGCGCTGCAGAAAGCGGGACACGAAGTCGAACGCTCAGAGATTCGCTTGCCGAACGGTCCGCTGCGTCAAGTTGGCGAGCATGTCGTCCAGTTGCACCTTCACACGGACGTCAAGGTCGATTTGACGGTCGTCGTCGTTCCCGAAGACTAAACGGCAGCCTCGACGTCATCGACTATGGCTGAAAGCGAAGCAAAGGTTTCGCTCGTAGGCCCGAGACGGGCTCGCGACAAGGCCATTATCGACGACATTCGAGTTCCACCGCACTCGATCGAGGCTGAGCAGGCGGTGCTCGGCGGCTTGATGCTCGACAACAGCGCGTACGATGCGATTGCCGATCGTCTGGTGGCCGAGGATTTCTACCGTCGCGACCATCAACTCATCTACGAAACGATCACCGAGCTTGCGCATCGCGGCGAGCCGTTCGACGCGGTGACGCTGTCGGAGCGCCTCGAGCGCAAGGGGCTGGCCGATCAGACGGGCGGGCTTGTCTACTTGGCGGGCTTGGTGCGGGACACGCCGAGTGCCGCGAACATCCGCGCCTATGCGGATGCGGTGCGCGAACGCTCGACGCTGCGGCGTCTGATCCAAGTCGGTGGCGAGATCGCCGCGAGCGCCTACGAGCCTGGAGGCAGGGACGCGGGCGAGATCCTCGATGAAGCCGAGCGCCGCGTGTTCGAGATTGCCGAGAGCCGCAACAAAGCCGGCTCGGGGTTCGTGGCGCTCAAGGACGAAGTCGGCCGCATCATCGATCACATCGATATGCTCGCGCAGAATCCCGGTGCGCTCACAGGCATCAGCACCGGCTTCACGAAGCTCGATGAGATGACGGCCGGTCTGCAGAAGGGCGATCTGATCATCGTTGCGGGCCGCCCTTCCATGGGCAAGACCACCTTCTGTCTCAACATCGCGGAGAACGCAGCCTTCGGTCCGAACCGCGCCAAGGTCGGCGTGTTCAGCATGGAAATGTCGCGCGAGCAGCTGGCATTCCGGATGGTGTCCTCGCTCGGCATGGTGGATCAGAGCAGGCTGCGCACCGGCCAGCTCAACGACGAAGATTGGTCGCGCATCAATACCGCGATCAGCATGATGAAGTCGGCGAGCATCTATATCGATGACACGCCGGCTCTGACACCTACGGAAGTGCGTGCCCGCGCACGACGTTTGAAGCGCGAGCATGGGCTCGACATGATCGTGCTCGATTACCTACAGCTCATGCAGGTGCCGGGCACGAAGGAGAATCGAGCCACGGAAATCTCCGAGATTTCCCGTTCCCTGAAGGCACTGGCGAAGGAGCTGTCCGTTCCCGTGATTGCGCTTTCGCAGCTCAACCGCAGCGTCGAGCAACGCACCGACAAAAAACCGGTGATGTCGGACTTGCGCGAGTCGGGCGCGATCGAGCAGGACGCTGACCTGATCATGATGATCTATCGGGAGGAAGTGTACGATCCGAACACGCCGCGCAAAGGCATCGCCGACATCATCATCGCCAAGCAGCGTAACGGTCCAGTCGGCGAGGTTCAGCTGACCTTTCTCGGTAAGTACACGAAGTTCGAGAACTACGTGCCAGAATCGGCGTACGGGGACGGTTCGTACGTGTGAGCGCTCCGCTTGCGACGATCGACCACGCAGCCCTGCGCCACAATCTGGGCGTCGTCCGTCGCCTTGCGCCTCGCTCCCGCGTGCTAGCGATCGTCAAAGCCGACGCATATGGCCACGGAATCGTGAGCACCGCGCGGACGTTGGCTGATGCTGATGGCTACGGTGTCGCTCGCCTGAGCGAGGCGTTGGCGCTGCGTGGTTGCGGTATTCGGCATCGCATCGTCTTGCTCGAGGGCGTGACCGACGCCGAGCAGCTGCGTGCAGCAGCCGAGCACAACCTCGATCTGGTCGTCCACTCCTTTGAGCAGGTGACGTTGCTCGAGCGGGGACAGAGAGCTTGCGAGGTTTGGCTCAAAGTCGACACCGGCATGAACCGTCTCGGGTTTCGCAGCGAGGAGCTCGGTGCCGCGCTCGAGCGCATCGCCCGGTGCAGCACTGTGCGCAGCCTCCGCCTGATGACGCATTTGGCCGCGGCGGAGGAGGCAGATCGTACCAGCTCCGTGCGCCAGATCGAGACGTTCCAACGCCTGACCGCGGGACTTGCATTCGAGCGAAGTATCGCCAACTCCGCCGGCCTCATTCGTTATCCGGAAACGCGTCTCGATTGGGTTCGCCCCGGCCTCATGCTCTATGGCATCTCGCCCATGGGGGAAGACTCAGCACGGGATTTGGGCTTGCGGCCCGTCATGACGTTGACGGCGCCCCTCATCGCGGTTCGCTACGTCAAGGCAGGGGAAACGGTTGGATATGGCGGGATCTGGCGTGCCGAGCAGGATTCGCGAATCGGCATTGCAGCGATCGGCTATGGAGACGGCTATCCGCGCGGCATGAGGAGCGGCGCGCCGGTGCTCGTCGATGGACAGCCAGCGCGTATCGTCGGTCGAGTGTCGATGGATACGATCGCCGTAGACGTCACGCACGTGCATGGTGCGCGGGTCGGCAGTCAAGTGACCTTATGGGGCAGAGGGTTGCCAGTGGAACGTGTCGCTCCGTTCGCCGACACGATCGCTTACGAGCTCGTCTGCCGGGTGAACGAACGGGTAACCGTCGCAAGAGTAGACGGTTGACGTTCGAGAAGCGTGTCAGTCGGTCAGCTCCGGCTCCGTTAGCTCTCGAAAAATCCCATCTTCACGCCCGCAAGGAGAATCACATCGTTATCCCGCAGCTTACGGGCCTGCTCGCCGATAGGAGTGCCATTGACGAGCGGATAGTCGCCGGGCTTGCCGCTGTCGACGTGCACGATGAAGAAGCCGTCAGCACGGCGCGTAATGGCGGCGACTTGCACGCCGGGTCGTCCCAGCGTCGTGAGCGCCTTGTTGAGCTCGAGCTCGCGGCCAGCGAAGGCGCCGCTGAGCACTTGGAGCTTGGCCTGTGGTAGCGCCGCCGGCTGGTCTCCGGGTGCAACCAGCTGCGGGCGTCGCGCGGCCATCGCGCCGGTCGTCAGTGGGGTCTTGGGAGCAGGCGCGATCGACGAGGCCTTCTTCGCCGCGACGGCCGCCACCGCAGAGCCGGGGGTGATCACCATCGTTTTCTCGAACTCGTCCTCTTCCTCTTCTGCGCCTTGCGTATCGATGTAGCGCAGCTGGTGGTGACCGATGGTCACGACGTCGCCGTGCTGCAGCGCGTGCTTCTTGATCAGCTTGCCGTTGACGTACGTGCCGTTCGTGCTGTTCAGATCTTCGAGGAACGAATCGTTGAGAATGTTGATGATCAGCGAGTGATGACCGCTGACGGCAGGGTTGTCGATACGAATGTCGTTGTCGGGGAGGCGGCCGATCGTGTAACGCTCCTTGTTCATGTTGTATTCGGCCAGCACTTGACCGTCCAGGCTTAGGATCAATCGTGCCATGTGCAAATGCCTCGTGCCCGCTTGCGCTCTTCTAGCTGAACCAGCGCAAGATTCTGTCAACAAAGCTCGTCTTCGCTGCGAACGAGTCGACAACTTGCGCAAGAACTATCGAGACGTTGTCGCGGCCGCCGTTGTCGTTCGATAGCTGAATCAATTGCTTAGCAACTGTTTCAAGGCTAGCACTAAAGGTGCTCATGGTTAAGTGAATGTCCTCGTCCTCGACCATGTCCGATAGGCCGTCGGAGCACAGGACGTAAAAGTCCCCTTTGAGCACCGGCACTTCGTGCACCTCGACTTCGACCGTGGGTTCCACTCCGAGGGCACGTGTGACGTAGTTCTTGTTCGTGGCTCGCTGGGCTTCGGCCTGGGAGTAGAAACCGCGATCGACCAGCTCCTGGAGGAGCGAGTGATCCATGGTCAGCTGCTCGAAGCGGTTTGCCCGCAATCGGTAGGCGCGAGAGTCGCCGACATGAGCGATGGCCACGCGGTTGTCGTAAAACAGGCAGGCCACGATGGTCGTCCCCATGCCTTCGCAATGAGGTTGCGACTTGGCTGTCTGGTAGATGATCTTGTTCGCCCGGGCGATCGCGTCCCGCAGCACGATCGCCGGGCGGGAGAGGCCAGTTTCAGGATCTGCGGAGCTCATGTCCTGATGCTCCACAGCCTCCTTGACCAGGCTCATCACCGTCTTGACTGCGATGCCGCTCGCCACCTCGCCCGCGTTGTAGCCGCCCATGCCATCGGCGAGGACGAATAGCCCGATGTCGGCGTCGACGCCGATCGTATCTTCGTTGTGCTCGCGCACGCGGCCGACGTCGCTCAAGCCGACTGAGCGGATTTTTCCTCGCATCATCGGATAAGCCATGTCAGCCTCCCGCCGTAGTCATTGCGATCATGGCAAGAGCCATTCATGGTGGCTTTCCGTGGCTCGCTGCGTCTCGTAGCTTCCGGCGCACTCGCGCAGAGCCAAGCCCAACTCTCCGCACGTGGCGTAGCGATCGTCGGCATTCTTAGCCAACGCGCGGTTCAAGATAACATCGATGCACGCAGGCAGCTCCGGACGTATGAGCCGTATGGGGGCATGCGGCTCTGTCGCGATCTTTTGCATTAGCCGTGGCATCGACTCGGCACGGAAGGGCAGCTGGCCGCACAGCAGTTGATACAAACTCACCCCGAGCGCGAACTGATCCGAGCGACCGTCGATCGGACGTCCTTCGAGTTGTTCCGGCGACATGAATGACGGCGTGCCCAGCACGATCCCGGTCTTGGTCCGACTGACGTCGGTCAGGCGCGCGATCCCGAAGTCCGTTATTTTTAACTCATCCGTGTCGGGGTTGAACATTATATTAGCCGGTTTGATGTCGCGATGAACCACGTTTTGGCGGTGCGCATAGTGAAGGGCATCCGCGACGCGAGCGACGAGCAACATCACGGTTATTGGCGGTAATAGCCGTGCAGGGTCCGCGAAATGACTAAGATGCTGCCCACGTAGATACTCCATTGCGATGTAGGCCAGGCCCTGATCCTCCCCTGCGTCGTAGATCGTCACGATCGCAGGGTGGTTCAGGCGGCCTGCCATCTCGGCCTCGCGGAAGAAGCGGGCTCGGGCTTCTTCCAGATCCTCGTCCTCGAACTCGTCTGCGAGCGGAATTGCCTTGATCGCAACGACGCGATTGATCTTCGGGTCGCGGCCGAGATAGACGACTCCCATGGCCCCTTTGCCGAGCTCTCGTTCAATCTCGTAGCGTCCCAGTCTGCGCGGCGCACCCGGGGGCAGAGAGACGGCGGAGAACGTCGGCTCGTGATCCTCCACAGCGGCTCGCAGGGGTGGACGCGTTGCCGGAGCGCGCGTGGCCGGCGCCCTGGTGATCGGTGCAGAGCGCTGTGCCAGCTCGGTGTTCAGCCGCGCGCGTCGCGCGCGTAGGTCGCGATAGTTTGGATCTCGGGTCGCGATGTATGCGTATACGGCCGCCGCTTTCTGAGCTTGGTGTCGGCGCTCGAAATCGAGACCCAGATAATAGAGCAGCTCCATGGTCGCGGCGTCGAGCGGACAGCGACGATATGTCTCGAAGGCAAGATCCAACTGTCCTTGACTCTGAAATGTCTGGCCGAGACTGCGCAAGCTTGCCGCAGAGCTCTCGGCCGGATCGCCCTTTGCGTTCGCACGGCGAACGAGCTCGCTGACGACGTAGAAGCCGAAACCTCCGACGGCGGCCAATGTTGGCAGCATGAGGCGAGCCCACGCCTGCATCGAGCTGAGCAGCCCGACTTCGGTGACGATCAGAACGGTCACGATGAGCATGGTAGCGAGCAGGCCCAGCGTGACGCCGGAAACGGGCAGTAAGAAGGCGGCGAAGAGGATGGCGGCAGCGGTGCCGAGCCATTCCACTGCCGCAGCCACGCCGCCGATCGAGTAGAGTCGTCCTTGCAAGTAACTCGATGTTGCGCTTGCAACGAGATTGACTGGCGCAGCTTCAGCTCCCGCAGGTGTCGCGACGGCCTGAATCGGCAGCACGTCGGCATCGGTTACGCCGATGAGGACGATTCGTCCCTCCAGCTCTGTCGCGCCAATCTCTCCCGCGAGCGCGCGCCAATAGGAATACTGCGGAAAGCTTCTCGGTCCGCTCGTGTGGTGATATTCGGGATGCGCTCGCAGCTCCGCATCGAGCTTGATCTCATGGCGGCCGAGCACGACGAGTCGTTCGTCATCGAGCAATAACGTGGCGGCGTCCAAACCTGCAGCGCGGGCCGCGACCGCCATGGCGAGTGAGGGCAATGCCAGTGAGCCGACACGCGCAAATGCCTGGTCGGTTCGCGCCGTTCCATCTTGATCGGCCTGCACGAATGTATGACCGACCGCGCGCGCTGCATGCAGCAGCTCCGGCGAGGGTTGCTGCATGATTCGATAGCTCGTCGTATGGCGCTGCCAAGGTGGGACGGTTGGTCCAGCGCCAACCTCGAGCAGCTCAGCTGGACTGTCCGTTGCAGCGGTGCTTGGCTGTAGGGCAACGGGGAGCACGACGTTGCCGTGTGCCTGGATCGCTTGGCGCAATCGCGAGGTCGTGCTGGGCCCGCCGCTGGCACCGAGCAGCGAGCGTAGCTGAGCGGCTTGGGGGGAATCGCGCAGATCTGAGCTCTCGAGCAGCGCGAGCGCGGCGCGGATGCGCTCGATCTCGACATGGCCGTGCGGTGTCTCGATCGGCTCGACGAAGCCAACGACGCGGGCACCTGCACGCGTGAGGCGCTCGACCAGGTCGGCATGGACGCGTTCCGACCAGGGCCATGGCCCCAACCGCTCGATGCTCTCGTTGTCGATCGCGATGATCGCGATCTCGCTGGCGGCTGCCGTCGCACGAGCGCGCACGACGCGGTCATACAGACTCGCTTCCAGCGCATCGGTGGGCTCGGGCGCAAGGAGGCGACCCACCAAGATGATGAGTGCCGCTCCCAGCCCTCCTGGAAGCCACGAAAATCGCGCGAGCTTCGCAGCCACAAGACTCTACCGGTCGATGAAACCGCGCGAGTATAGACGATGCTCTACACGCGAATTGACGGCGGCGTCACACAAGCAGGAGCGGCATGGTGCGCGCAACGGGATCGTGACGATAAAAGCGAACGTGCATCACATGCGTGTGGCCCCAGTCGATGAGCGGCAGGTTGACGCATCGAGACACCGCACGCATTCTGGATTGATTCGCTGCGCTGTACGCTCGCCATGGCCAAGTCACGACACATCTTCGTTTGCGACGAATGCGGGAACGAGAGCCTGCAATGGCAAGGCCTTTGTCCGGCATGCGGCGCAGGGGATTCATTGAAACGTGTCACGCTTTCGAAGGAACGCGCGGAACGCAAGTCGTGGACGGCCAGCGCATCGCAGCCCCGACGATTGTCGGAAGTCGTAGAAAGCGATGAGCCCCGTCTGCCGACTGGCTTCGGCGAACTTGACCGCGTGCTGGGCGGTGGATTGGTGCTGGGCTCAGTGACCTTGCTCGGTGGCGATCCCGGCATCGGCAAGTCGACATTGCTGTTGCAAGCTGGCGAGGCTCTCAGCCGAGCGGTGACTACGCTCTATGTATCCGGCGAAGAGTCGTTGCGGCAGGTCAGTCTGCGTGCACGGCGCTTGGGGGTGGCGGGCGAGGCGCTGCAGCTGCTCGCCGAGACGTCCATTGAAACGATCATCGAACACGCTGAGCGAGCACGCGCTCGCGTGCTGGTGATCGATTCCATTCAAACGATGTTCGCTTCGACCGTGGATTCCTCGCCGGGCACCGCGAGCCAGGTTCGCGAGACCGCGGCATCGCTCGTGCGGTTCGCGAAAGCGTCGGGTGTGTCGGTGCTCATCATCGGGCATGTCACCAAGGAAGGCCTCATCGCCGGACCGCGGATTCTCGAGCACATGGTGGACACAGTGCTTTATTTCGAGAGCGACGCAGGCAGTCGCTTTCGAATGATTCGTGCCGTGAAGAACCGCTTCGGGGCCGCCAATGAAGTGGGTGTGTTCGCCATGACGGAGCAGGGCTTGAAAGAGGTCAAGAATCCTTCGGCGATTTTTCTGTCCAATCATGCCCAGCCGATCGCCGGCAGCGCCGTTATGGTCGCGCGCGAAGGGAGTCGGCCGATGCTGATCGAGGTGCAAGCGTTGACAGACGATGCGCAGGGGATGAATCCGCGTCGCGTGGCTGTAGGGTTCGAGGCCAATCGCCTGTCGCTACTGCTGGCGGTGCTGCATCGTCATGGTGGGGTGCCGAGTGCCGGTCGCGACGTGTTCGTCAACGTGGTAGGCGGCGTGCGGATCTCGGAGACAGCTGCCGACTTGCCGGCCATTCTGGCCACGGTCTCGAGCGCGCGAGACGAGCCGCTGGCGGGACGTGTCGTGTGCTTCGGCGAGGTCGGTTTGGCAGGAGAAATCCGCCCGGTTCCGTACGGCGAGGAGCGCTTGCGCGAAGCGGCCAAGCATGGCTTTCAGCGCGCGATCGTACCTGCCGCCAACGTGCCGCGCCGCCCGCTCGAGGGCATGGAAGTGATCGGTGTCGAGCGTTTGCGCGATGCGCTACGCCACGCCTTTTGAGCGTACCTCGTGAGAAGTGGCCCGCTGCAACGGGCGCAGACGCACCGTTTTCACGGAGTTTTCGGCGGTTTGCAGAATCTCGATCGCCACATCGCCGATCTTCAGGCTCGTGCCGGGCACTGGGATCGTTTCCAGATATTCGAGAATGAGCCCGTTGAGCGTGCGCGGCCCATCGGTCGGAAGCGCAAGACCCAAGGTGCGGTTCAAGATTCTGATCGTGGTTGCACCCGTCACGACGAAACTTCCATCCGCTTCCTTGTGAATGTCCTTGCTCAGCGTCGCGGGATCGGTCGTGAACTCGCCGACGATCTCTTCGAGGATGTCCTCGAGCGTCACCAGCCCGCGGATGTCGCCGTACTCATCGACAACCAGCGCGACGCGACGGCGGTCACGTTGGAAATTGAGCAGCTGCACGTTGAGGGTGGTGCCTTCCGGGACGAAGTACCCTTCGCGCTCCTGTGCGATCTCACGTAAGAGCTCGCGTGTCAGCTCGCCCCGCGCCAAGGCATGCGCGACCTTTTTCATGTGCAGCACGCCGACGATGTTGTCGAGCGTGTCCTCGCATACGGGCAAGCGCGTGTGCGGCGTCGTGCGCAAAATCTCGAGAATGGCATCCCAGTCGTCATTGAGATCGATCCACGCGATCTCGTTCCGCGGGATCATGATGTCATCGACGGTCGTCTTCTCGAGCTCAGCGATGCTCTGCACGAGCCGCGCTCGATGTTCTGCGAGCTCGCGCTTCTGCACCAGGTTCCACCGCAGCGTCTTGCCTTCGCGTGCGTAACGCATGCCGGCGAAGAATGCGCCGACAGCGACGGCGCAGACGAGCAACAGAGCGATCACAAGGAATATCGGGTCAGGCACGGCGATCGCTTTTTAGCCCCAGTGCCTGCCTAGGATTGCCTCGAGCACGATTTTCGACCCGAAGTAGGCGAGAGCAAGCAATGCGAAACCGCCGACGGTCCACGAGGCAGCCGTGCGTCCTCGCCACCCGAAGCGCCAGCGGCCGAACAGCAGAACTGCGAACACGACCCACGCAAGACACGACAGCACGGTCTTGTGGATCAGATGCTGCGCGAACAGGTCCTCGACGAAGATGAAACCGCTAAAGAGAGCCAGCGTGAGCGTGGCGAAGCCTGCCACCAACGCCTGAAAGATTCCGGCCTCGAGCGCTTCCACGGACGGCAGCGCTTGCATCCAGCCGAGCGGCCTGCGCGTGCGCAGTCGTCGGTCCAGCAACCCAAGCGCGATCGCGAGCACCACAGCGATCGTGAGCAGCGCGTACGCGAGCACGGAAAGCGCGATATGCGCTGCAATTTCCCAATTCTGCTGTTGCAGGTCATAGCCCGGCGCACCTGGTGCGGCGCCAACCGCCACTATTCCGGCGAGCACCATCAGCGCCGAGCCGATGGCCGCAAACCGGGGACGCAGCCACGACAGCACGATGGCCATGGCGCCGATCGGCCAGCCGATGAGCGACGCTGCTTCGGCGACGGTCAACGACCAGGATGGCTTGCTCGAGAGGCCGTGCCACAACAGCGTTGCATGTGCCACAGCGGCGAGCGTGCCAAGCGCGACGCCCGCGATGCGGCGTCCGCGTGCGGCATGGTCCTGTGCGCGGTGAACGCTCGAAACGAGCCACAGCGCGCTGGCGAAATAAGCTGCGAGTACGAGGACGGACAGCACTGAACGATCCAGTCGTTGCACCGAGACAGAGGCTACAGCGAACCAATCATGTCGGCCATAGCCTACTCGTCACCTTCGCCCACGCGAGGAGAACGGGCTTTCCGGGGAAATGCCGGGCCGTCCGGCAGATCGAACCCTGTGCACCTTCACATTGTGGCTTAAACTAGCCAGCCTGCTTAACCGTCTCTACCGCAAAATTCCCATGTTCGACAAGTTAACCGAGCGCCTCCAAGGTGTCGTCGACAGTCTGCGAGGGCGCGGGCGTCTCACCGAAGAGAACATCAACGACACGCTGCGCCAAGTCAGGATGGCGCTGCTGGAGGCCGACGTGGCCCTGCCCGTCGTCAAAGAATTCATCGATGCCGTGCGGAGTAAGGTCGTCGGTCAAGAAATCGACAAGAGCCTCACCCCGGGGCAGGCGCTGGTCAAGATCATTCATGACGAGCTCGTGGCCTTGATGGGCGCGGGTGTCCGTCCGCTCAATCTCAGAGCGCAGCCCCCTGTCGTCATTCTCTTGGCGGGCTTGCAGGGTGCCGGCAAGACGACCTCCGCCGCCAAGCTCGCCAAGTGGCTGAAGGAGAACGAGCGCAAGAGGGTGATGCTCGCCAGCACGGACGTTTATCGCCCGGCGGCCATTCTGCAGCTCGAGCGCCTCGCCCAACAGCTCGACGTCGGTTTCTATCCCTCGGATCCAGGCAAGCCGCCCGTCACCTTGGCGCGCGAGGCGCTGGAGGAGGCACGCCGTTCCTTCTACGACGTGCTGATCGTCGACACTGCCGGTCGCTTGCACGTCGACGACGAGATGATGGACGAGATCAGGGAGATCGCCGCGGCGATCGCACCGACTGAGACGCTGTTCGTGGTCGACAGCATGGCGGGGCAGGACGCAGTGAACGCAGCGCGCGCCTTCGGCGAGGCGCTGTCGCTCACCGGCGTGGTGCTTACCAAGGCCGACGGCGACGCTCGCGGCGGCGCAGCCTTGTCGGTGCGGCAGATCACGGGCAGGCCAATCCTTTTCATCGGTACTGGCGAGAAGACTGAGGCGCTCGAGCCTTTTCGCGCTGATCGCATCGCCTCCCGTGTCCTGGGCATGGGCGATGTGCTGTCGCTGGTCGAGAACGTTCAGCGCAATCTCGATCGCGAACAGGCCGAGAAGCTTGCTCGCAAGCTCAAAAAGGGCAACGACTTCGACCTCGAGGACTTGCACGAGCAGCTGATGCAATTGCAGCGCATGGGCGGGATTGCGGCGTTGCTGGACAAGCTCCCGAGCAGTCTGGTCGGCAAAGCCGGGGCAGTGAACCCGCAGAGCAGCGAGAAAGAGATTGCGCGGCAGATCGCCATCATCCGGTCCATGACGCCGCGCGAACGTCGCTACCCGAAGACCATCGACGCCTCGCGCAAGCGCCGCATCGCTGCAGGCTCTGGCGTCCACGTGTCCGAGGTGAACAAGCTGCTGAAGAACTACTTGCAGATGCAGAAGGTCATGAAGTCCATGACGAAGGCGGGCGGTCTAGGCAAGCTGATGCGGGCCTTTGGAGGGCGCAGCCCATTCGGTTGATGGCGGGTTCTGAGGCGCCGTGCGATGGCAGGCTGGCGCACGCCTGGGAACGCCTGGGATCCTCTTGACTCTGCGGAAAATCTGGCGGCTGCCGCCCGCAGTAGCCAGTCGCCCCTCTTTCCAGTAATATTCGCGCCCTTTTACGGGAGGCAGGCTCCCGGCAGTCCAGGATTGCACAGGTTTCTTGAGGCTTGACTCAGTATGGTTACGATTCGGCTCACTCGCCGCGGGGCGAAAAAGCAGCCTTTTTACCACGTAGTGGTTACCGATAGCCGCAACCGCCAAGGCGGGGCGATTTTGGAGCAGGTCGGCTACTTCAATCCCATCCCCGCTGGGAAGGACCGCGCACTCGAGCTGAACGTAGAGCGCATTGATTACTGGTTGAGCAAGGGCGCCAAGCCGTCTGAGCGCGTGGCGAGCCTCGTCAAGAAGTACCGCAAGCAGCTCTCGGCGGCGTGAGGTCTCGTAAGGCGCGCGAGGCGTCCTTGCGCGGTTTCGGGTAACGGAAGTTGAGCGACGAGCCGGCCAGCGTTCCCGAGCCGACTCGTTCGAAGCCGGCGAGCGACCGTGTCGTTACGCTCGGGAAGATCGTAGGAACGTTTGGCGTGCGGGGCTGGGTCAAAGTCCAGTCCTTCACGGATCCTCCGGACAACATTTTCCGGTACGACAATTGGTGTGTTCGACGCACTGCCGACGAGTGGGTGCGGCTTGCAGTCGAAGACAGCCGCATGAGCGGCAAGCGCGCGCTCGCCAAGCTCGAAGGGATTGCGACGCCAGAGCAGGCACGGTTGTACGTCGGAGCGGAAGTTGGCGTGCCGCGCAGCGAGCTGCCGGCGCTAGGGCCCGGTGAGTATTACTGGACCGACCTGGAAGGGCTTGAAGCGCGCGGCGCAAGCGGCGAAGTGCTCGGGCGCGTCGATCATTTTCGCAGGTTACCGGGCGGCGACATCGTCGTCGTGCGCGGAGAGCGGGAACATTGGATTCCGCTCGTGAAGGACAGGATTCTCCAGGTCGACTTGGAAGACGGCTACATCGTCTTCGATTGGGCGTCGGACTGGTAGACGGAGCTCGCGGGCATGCGCATCGAGGTGGTGACGCTGTTCCCTGAGTTCGTCACCGAAGCCGTTCGCTTCGGAGTGCTTGGGCGCGCCGTCAAGCGCGGTCAAGTCACCGTGCAGGCGACGAGTCCGCGGGACTTTGCGACCGACGCGCATCGCACGGTAGATGACCGCCCCTATGGAGGTGGTCCCGGGATGGTGCTCAAGGTCGAGCCGACGCGTAGCGCGATTCGTGCCGCGAAAGCGCGCCTCCCGGCTGGTAGTCGCGCGGTCTATCTGGCCGCAGATGGCTATCGCCTTACGCAGACGAAAGTGCGCGAGCTCGCGCAGCTGCCCGGGCTGTTGCTGCTCGCCGGTCGCTACGAGGGCGTAGACGAGCGCCTGATCGAGCTAGAGATCGACGAGAGTATCTCGATCGGCGATTACGTGCTGTCGGGCGGCGAGCTGCCGGCGCTGGTCGTCATCGATGCGGTCGTACGCCTTCTGCCAGGCGTGCTTGGAGACGAGGCTTCGGCGCAGCAGGACTCGTTTTCGGACGGCCTGCTCGATTGGCCGCACTACACGCGGCCGGAAGTCTACGAAGGTCTGGCGGTGCCGGAAGTGCTCGCCAGCGGCAACCATGCAGCGATCCGGCGCTGGCGGCTCAAGCAGGCGCTGGGGCGCACGTGGGAACGCCGCCCGGACCTGATCGAAGCGGCGCAGCTGACTTCGGAGCAGCGGGAATTGCTGGAGGAATACTTGGCGGAGCATCGCGCGAGCGAGCGCCCGTCGGACCCTTGAACGGATGGTGAGATCATGAGCAACATCATTGAGAAGCTCGAAAGCGAAGCGATCGGCAACAAGAAGATTCCGGACTTCGGGCCGGGCGATACGGTCGTCGTGGAAGTCACGGTGAAGGAGGGCGACCGCGAGCGTGCGCAAGCGTACGAAGGCGTCGTCATCGCCAAGCGCAATCGGGGCATCAACTCGTCGTTCACCGTGCGCAAGATCTCCCACGGTGAAGGCGTCGAGCGCGTGTTCCAGACCTACAGCCCCGCGATTCGCTCGATCAAAGTGAAGCGTCGCGGCGATGTGCGTCGCGCCAAGCTTTACTACCTGCGCGAGCGCACCGGCAAGGCCGCACGCATCCAAGAGAAGATCTGAAACACCGTCCGCTTTCAAGCGCTTCTCTCATCTGCGCCCGCGTACGTTTGTCGCGGGCGCTTTCGTATGTGCATAGCCGTCGACCTGCCAGCACGGTTACACTCGGTCACTCCTAGGGATTTTCGGCCACACGCAGACGGGAACGAGCGAATGCGCAATCTCACCGCGGTCATCATCGTGGCGGCTTGTGTGCTGTTACATGCGAGCGGGGTGAGGGCGAGCCCCGCGACCGACGAAGTGCTCGCCAATGTGAAGATGCCGCCGGGGTTCAAGCTCGAGCTGTTCGCCGACGACGTGCCCGGTGCACGCTCGCTCGCGATCGGCGCGAACGGCACGATTTTCGTCGGGACCCGCCGGGATCGTGTCTACGCCGTATCGCCGCCGAGCGGCCCCGAGGACAAGCCGATCGTGCGCGTCATCGCGCGCGGTCTGAACATGCCGAACGGCGTGGCGTTTCGCGACGGCGCGCTTTATGTCGCGGAGATCCACCGCATACTGCGCTTCGACAGGATCGAAGATGCGCTGGACGACCCACCGCAGCCGACGGTGGTGCGCGATGATTTGCCGAAGGATCGCCATCACGGGTGGAGATACATTGCCTTCGGTCCCGACGGAAAGCTGTACGTGCCGATCGGTGCCCCTTGCAATGTCTGCAACGAGTCCGGTTACGCGGTCATCACGCGCATGAACCCGGACGGCACCGGGCAGGAAGTGTTCGCGCGTGGGGTGCGCAACACCGTCGGCTTCACGTGGCACCCACAGACCAATCATCTTTGGTTCACGGACAACGGCCGGGACTATCTAGGCGACGATGCACCGCCGTGCGAGCTCAACGTCGCGCCGCGTCCTGGGCTCGATTTCGGCTTCCCGTACTGTCACGGCAGAAACATCAAGGATCCGGAGTTCGGTCATCTGGGCGATTGCAGTCGCGCTACACCTCCGGTTCAGGAGCTGGGTGCGCACGTTGCGCCGCTCGGTGTGAAGTTCTACACGGGGTCGATGTTTCCCGCCGCGTACCGCAACCAGGTGTTCATCGCCGAGCACGGCTCCTGGAATCGCAGCAAGAAGAGCGGATATCGCATCACGCGCGTAAAGCTGGACGGGGAGCGCGCGGTTGCGTACGAGCCATTCGCCGTCGGGTTCAAGCGTGGCGAGGAAGTGCTGGGCCGTCCCGTCGATCTCCTGGTGCTGGAGGACGGCTCCATGCTCGTATCCGATGATTACGCAGGCGCACTGTATCGGATCGTGTATCGAGCGACCGAGCCATAGGCGCGCATACGACTGATCGACTGCGATACCGCGAAAGCAAACTTCCATGACACCTGTCGTCCGTTTCTTCAAGTTCGTCTGGCGCGCGCTGGATGCGACGCGCAAGGTGTTGCACCTGATCCTGTTGCTGTTTCTGTTCCTGCTGATCTTCGCCGTCGTCTCGCCCAAGGTTCCACCGATTCCGCAGAAGGCGGCGCTCGTCATCGCGCCGCAAGGCGTGTTGGTCGAGCAGCTCGCGGGCGATCCGCTGGAACGGGCGGTCGCGGAGCTCTACGGGCAAGAGCGTCCTGAAACGCTGCTGCGCGACATCGTGGAGGCCATCGAAGCTGCCAAGACGGACGATCGCATCCAGGTGCTCGTGCTCGACTTGAGCGGGCTCGCGGGCGGCGGGCTCGCCAAGCTGGAGGAAGTTGCAGCAGCCATCCGCGACTTCAAGACCAGCGGTAAGAAGGTCATCAGCTATGGCGAGGCGTTCGATCAGTCTCAGTACTACATCGCGGCGAATGCCGATGAGATTTATCTGGATCCGCAGGGCGTGCTGCTGATTCAGGGCTATGGGCACTACCGCATGTTCCTCAAGGGCATCATCGACAAGCTCGCCATCGATGTGAACGTGTTCCGCGCCGGTGAGTTCAAGTCCTTCACCGAGCAGTTCACGCGCACCGACATGTCTGACGAGGAGCGCGAGGCGACGCTTTCTTGGCTCAATGCGCTATGGGAACAGTATCAGGCAGGGATCGGCCGGTCGCGCGGTGCCGAAGAAGAAACGCCGATCGAAGCATATGTCAACGATTTCGTGGCACACGTTCGCGCGCATCGTGGCGACCTCGCCGCAGTCGCGCTCGAGCGGGGTCTGATCACGGGGTTGAAGACGCGCCGCGAGGTCGAGGAGCAGCTCAAGTCGCTCGTAGGCGAGGACGAGCGACGTCATACCTATAACCACGTCCTGCACACACACTACATTGCCACGCACCGCGCGCTTCGGCCGCTCAAGAGAAAGGATCGCGTCGGGGTCGTGGTGCTCTCCGGCGAAATCCTCGACGGTAGCCATCCGCCGGGAACGATCGGCTCGGATTCTGCGGTGCGGCTGCTGCGTAACGCGCTCGACGATGAGCGCGTGAAGGCGGTGGTGTTGCGCATCGACAGCCCTGGCGGAAGCATGTTTGCCTCGGAGGTGATCCGTCGTGAGATCGCTGCGTTAAAGGCGGCAGGCAAGCCGGTGATCGCATCCATGAGCAGCGTCGCGGCCTCGGGCGGCTACTACATCGCCATGGACGCCGACGAGATCTGGGCGAGCCCGGCCACGCTCACCGGCTCGATCGGCGTGTTTGGGATCTTTCCGACCATCGAGCGCTCGCTGGAGAAGATTGGCATCACTGTCGATGGCGTCGGCACGACTCCGCTTGCCGACGCGCTACGGATCGATCGTACGCTCAAGCAGGAGCCGCGAGAGGTTCTGCAGCTTGCGGTCGAGCATGCGTATCGCGTCTTTGTGGACCATGTCGCCCGCGCGCGTGGCAAGTCGTTCCAGGAGATCGACGCGGTCGCGCAGGGGCGCGTGTGGGCGGGTGTCGATGCCGTCGAGCGCGGCTTGGTGGACGAGCTGGGCTCGTACAAAGATGCGATCGCGGCGGCAGCACGCAGAGCAGGTCTCAAGGAAGGCGAGTACGACGTGGAGTACATCGAGCCGCCCCTCGGCTGGCGGCAGGCTCTCGCGCTACAGATACAGACGCTCGCGGCCCGGTTCACTAAGAGCTTGGTGCCGAGCGACATGCTGGCCATGCGTGCGCGCAAGGCTCTCGCGCCACTCGAGCGAGAGCTGACGCGGCTGGCGCGCCTGGCGGACCCGAAGCAGCTCTACTATTACTGTCCCTGTCAGGTGGAATAGTGCTTGACTGCCTGGCCGCGCGCACTCACGACTGCGCGCGGCCGCTGTCACCCCAGCTCAGCACGATTTTCGCTGCGTCTCCGCGCGCCATGATGTCGAATGCCTGTTGGTATTCGGTGTACGGCAAGCGGTGAGTGATCACGCGGCGAACGTCCAGGCCGCTCTGCAATAGCGCTGCCATCTTGTACCAGGTCTCGAACATCTGTCGGCCATAGATTCCCTTGATTGTCAGGCCCTTGAGGATCACCTCGTTCCAGTCGATTGCCACTTCGGTCGGGGGAATGCCGAGCATCGCGATGCTGCCGCCGTGATGCATCGTGCGGAGCATCTCGCGGAGCGCGCTTGCGTTACCCGACATCTCCAAGCCAACGTCGAATCCCTCGCGCATGCCGAGCGCTTTCATCGCATCGTCGAGCGAATCGCGCGTGACGTTCAAGGCGAGCGTGGCTCCCATTTGACGTGCGAGCTGCAACCTGAGGTCGTTGACGTCCGTGATGACGACATTGCGGGCACCGATGAAGCGCACGATGGCGGTCGCCATGAGACCGATCGGTCCGGCGCCGGTGATCAGTACGTCCTCGCCGACGACGTCGAAGGCGAGGGCGGTGTGGACGGCATTGCCGAGCGGATCCAAGATCGCAGCAATTTCGTCGTCGATGGCATCGGGCAGCTTGAAGGCGTTGAAGGCCGGTATCGCAATGTACTCGGCGAATGCACCGGGTCGATTGACACCGACGCCGAGCGTGTTGCGGCACAGGTGTCGCCGACCGGCGCGGCAGTTGCGACAATAACCACAGGTGATGTGACCTTCTCCGGAGACTCGATCGCCGGTGGCGAATCCGGTGACCTCCGATCCGATCTCAACGATCTCCCCGCAATATTCGTGTCCGATCGCCATCGGCACGGGAATCGTCTTCTGCGCCCAAGCATCCCAGTTGTAGATGTGCATGTCGGTGCCGCAGATGGCGCTGCGCTTCACGCGAATCAGCACGTCGTTGGGGCCGACGGTGGGTCGCGGAATGTCGAGCAGCTCGATGCCAGGAGCTCGACGTTGTTTGACCAGAGCGTGCATGTCTCGGGATGCCGCGATGTAGACCTACGCAGAAGGCACGGTTGCGATTGTCGACGCGTCCAGCGCTCACCGGTCAGGCGATGACGCCGAGCTCCCGACCGACTCGTACGAAAGCATCGATCGCCTGATCGAGGTGCGCGCGTTGATGAGCGGCCGACATCTGTGTCCGGATGCGTGCCTTACCGTGGGGCACGACTGGATAAGAAAAGCCGATGACGTAAACGCCGTGCTCCAGTAACCGATGCGCGAAGTTGGAGGCGAGCTTTGCATCACCGAGCATCACGGGCACGATCGGATGCTCGCCGGCGACGATGTTGAATCCTGCCGCCGTCATGCGCTCGCGAAAATAGGCGGTGTTCTCCCAAAGCTGCCGACGCAGCGCATCGCTGTCCTCCAGGATGTCGAGCACACGTATCGCCGCCGCCGCTATGAACGGCGGAATGCTGTTCGAGAACAGATATGGTCGCGAGCGTTGACGCAGCCACGCGATGATCTCCCGACGACCCGAGGCATAACCGCCCATTCCGCCGCCGAGCGCTTTGCCGAGCGTGCCCGTCAGGATGTCGATGCAACCCATCACATTGCGGTACTCGTGCGTGCCGCGTCCTTTCTCGCCGACGAATCCTGTCGCATGCGAGTCATCGACCATGACGAGCGCATCGTAGCGATCCGCGAGCTCGCAGATTTCACGTAAGCGCGCGATCACGCCGTCCATGGAGAAGACACCGTCCGTCGCGATCAATCGCACGCGGCAGCGTCGTGTTTCCTTCAAGCGGGTTTCGAGCTCGTCTAGATCATCGTTCGCGTACCGAAAACGTTGGGCTTTGCACAGTCGAATCCCGTCGATGATGCTGGCGTGGTTGAGAGAGTCGCTGATGACTGCATCATCCTCGCCGAGAAGCGCTTCGAACAGGCCTCCGTTGGCGTCGAAGCAGGATGTATACAAGATCGTGTCTTCCGTCCCGAGAAAGTGCGTCAGCCGATCCTCGAGCTCTTTGTGAAGCGCATGTGTGCCGCAGATAAAGCGCACGGAAGCCATGCCGTACCCGTAGCGATCCAGAGCGACTTTCGCCGCTTCCCGCACACGTTCGTCGTTTGCCAAGCCCAGGTAATTGTTCGCGCACAAGTTGATGGCGGTTCGTCCGTCGCTCATGCGCACGACGGCTTGCTGCGGCGAAGCAAGCACGCGCTCGGGCTTGTATAGCCCTCGTTGCTTCAAATCGTCGATGTCGTGCGCAAGTCGCGCAAGGAAATCGTGCTTCACGACCGGCTGCTCGCTGTCAGGACACGGCTCATTGTGCCTCAAGATCAGGAACGGCACAGCGTTGGCAGAGGAACGATGCGTCGTCGTGCGGCCTATCGCGCCAGGAAGCGAGCAAGCCGATCGCGTTGGTTGCCGGAAAAATGTATACCGAGCTTTCGTGCGTCGCCACAGAACATCGTCAACGGTGCACGCCCATTCCTGCAAACGTAGGTAATCGACTTCCGCCTCGCTCAGTCCGCAACCGAATTCGTCGCCGAGCGACGCCGCAGAGCGTGCATTGCCCAGGATACGCTCGACGTGCGTTCCGTATGCACGGGCGAGGCGCTGTGCATTTTTGCCGGACAGGAAGCGCCAGCGACGTTGCACGTCGCGCACGAAATGTTCGAGATCCCCGTGTGGTATGTCGCCACCCGGTAAAGGAGCGCGGTGTGTCCACGCGGCGCCAGACCTGCCGAGCACACGCGCCAAGCGCTCCACTGCCAGCTCGGCAAGTCGACGATAAGTGGTGATCTTGCCCCCGAAGACGCACAACACCGGTGCGCCGCCGCTACCGCTAGCGAGCTCCAGCCGGTAGTCACGTGTGATCTTCGACGCGTCACGTGCGGCATCGTCGACGAGCGCGCGCACTCCTGCAAAAGTTGCACGAACATCAGCGGCGGTGATCTGTCGACGCAAATAGCGGTTGACTGCATCACACAAGTAGCGCACTTCGGCATCGGTGATCGCGACGTGGTCGAGATCACCGTCGTATTCGACATCAGTCGTGCCGATGAGTGTGAAGGCGCGCTCGTATGGGATCGCGAACACGACACGTCTGTCCGGAAGCTGTAGCAGGAACGCGGCGTCGCCCGGGTAGATGCGCGGCACGATGATGTGGCTGCCCTTCACGAGCCGAGCCCTCGTTGCGACCTTGATGCCCGCGATGCCTGCGAGCACCTTCTCGATCCAAGGTCCAGCGGCGTTGACGATGGCGCGGGCCTGCAGCTCAAAGCGCTGGCATCGCTCAGTCTCCTCACACACAACATGCCAACAGCCATTTCGCTCTGCGGCGGAGACGAACGCGGTGCGTGTGAGAATACGTGCTCCGCGAGCTGCCGCGTCAACTGCGTTCGCGACGACCAGTCGACTGTCATCGACGCGACAGTCGGAATAGACGAACCCGTCTCGATAATGATCCTGCAGCCCTTCGCCGAAGGGCGCTGGTGAGAGATCGATGGTACCCGAGCCAGCCAGACGCCTGCGACCACCGAGACGGTCGTATACGAACAGCCCGAGTCGAATCTGCCAACGTGGGCGCAGCCCCGGCGCATAGGGCAGCACGAAGCGGATCGGGACGACCAGGTGAGGCGCAAGCTCGGGGAGACGCTCGCCAGCGGCGAGGTCTGCCCGCTCGATCAGCACGACGCTCAAACCGCGTCCGGCGGCGTCACGCCCGATGCCGACGCCGTTGATACCGCCGCCGATGACGAGCAGATCGACGCATGCTGGATGCGACAAGAGAGCTCCTACGATTGCCAGAAAGCGACGATGGTAAGGCTCGGTCAAAGACCTGACCACGGAGTGGAGCAACACTCGGGAGTGAACGGCGGATGGCTACCCGACGGCGTGTGTGCGCACCCCGACGTGTCAACGTTTCTTCAGCTCGCGCAATGCACGACGGGCGTGCTTGTCTGGTCGTGTCGCAGGTGCCGGCGCTAGCAGATGCGCGAACTCGCGACGCCGTTCACGCGCCGCGATGCTTTCCGGTGTTTCGACGTAGTGAGCGCGAGCCTCCGCTGCCGGGCCGCGCCGAAGCGGGAGCCCTTGCACGATTACCTCGATGCGGGCGTCACCGCGCGTGATGCGCACCCGGTCATCGATCTGCACGGTCCGTGACGGCTTGACTCGCTCACCGTTGACATGCACGAGACCGCCAGTAACCGCGGCCGTCGCTTGCGAACGACTCTTGAAGAAACGCGTGCACCACAACCACTTGTCTATGCGGATGGAGTGCGTGTCCGGCGATGTCGACGAGGTTGGCTTGGGCAACGGAAGCCTCCGATGCGAGGTCGGGCACAGCAGTCACACCATTCTAGCGCGCGCCATTCGTCCCTATTCCCTACCTACGTCTTGGTCGCTGAGCACGGGCCGCCGCGTCGGCCGCTGCGCACCGCGTGAATTTCGGCGGCGATGGCGAGCGCAATCGACTCGGGCGTGTTGGCGCCGATGTCGAGCCCGACCGGACCGTACAGCCTGCCCTCCAGGTTGCGTGCGCTGGCGCCGAGCTCGCTCATGAGGCGCGCGCGTCGTGCGGCCGGGCCGAGTAGGCCGATGTAGGGCACATCGCTGGATGCGAGAGCACGCAGGTAGTGCGCGTCCGAGGGCAGATGGTGACTCATGACGACTGCAGCGTCGTAGCGGCTCTCGCACAGCTCTGCCACGAGCTCGCTGGCTGGACGCACGGCAACTTTGCGTGCACGTGGAAAGCGCTCAGGGACGGCGTAGGCCGCGCGGTGGTCGAGCACGGTGACGTGCCATCCGAGCAGCCCGGCGAAGTCCACGAGCGGCATCGCATCGGGGCCGGCGCCGAGCACGAGCAAGCGCAGCGGCAGGGGCACGCGCATGAGGAGAAACGAGGCGCTCGCAGTATCGAGGTGCGCGCTCGCGCTGTCCGAGCTTGCCAGGCGTTCCAGCTCGCTGCGCAGCCCCGGCGGCGCATGTGCTGAGTCCTCGGTCGTGAATGCGTGACCGAGCGGAAGCTCCGGATCGTCGGTGGCGGTGACGAACGCGATGGCGCCGGCGCGGTCGGCAGCACGACATCGGGCCGCGAAGGCGTAGGGCTCGTAAGCGTTAGCCGGATCGAGACGGCTCAGCAGGATGCGCATCGTGCCTTCACAGCCTAGTCCGATGCCCCAGATGATGTCGTCCGGGCCGCGCGAGTCGTACTCGACCAGCATGGCGTCTCCCGACTCGATGACACTGCGTGCCCGTTCCAGCAGGTCCGTTTCCAAGCATCCACCGCTTAGAAGCCCGGCGCTGCTCCCATCCGCCGCAATGAGCATTTGGGCGCCCGCCTTGCGATACGTGGAGCCCGTGGTGCTCACCACTGTGGCGAGCGCGAGTGGCGCACCAATTCGTACGTGAGCAGCAAAGAACTCGTCGAGCGATTGACCAGTGGGATTCATGCGCACAGCCGATGGAGAAACGAAGCACGGGAATTCTGACACGTTCGCAAGGGGCGCGGTTGCTTACGCCGATTCGGCTCATCTTGCGACACCTTCGTCCGAGCGAAACGCGCGCCGCTCGGCTCGCTTGTCGCGGGACTATGTGCTCCAGTGCTCACCGCGTGCTGTCGAGTGTCGAACGGCTGTACGTTTGTGACCCGTTGCACAACCCCTTCCTCGCCGGCTCGATTACGGTACGGGTACCCGTTGCGAGGGAGTCGATTATGACAATAGAGCGCGAAGATGACCCGGACGCGACAGTGAAGATGCCACGGCCGCGTGTGGAGATCGAAAGCGAAGACTTCGATCCCGAACGGACGGTGGTGCGCGAGGACTGGGACCACGTGCGTCAGGACTTAGAGCGCGCCAACAAGGATTGAGCGGGCGCTCAGCTCTTCCACGCCATCGCGATGGGTTGCCCGACACGCAATATCTTTCCAGCGCCTGAGACGAGAATCGCGTTCTGACCGAAGACCACTCCCCGCAATCGCCTGTCGAAGCGGTACGTTCGCAGCGTGCGTAATGGCTCGTCGCCGGCACGCACGCCGCTCTCCTGGTCGACGGTTGTGATTGCACAGCGGGTGCAGGGCTTCACCAGCCGCATCCGCACCTCTCCGGTGCTGATCTCGTCGATGCGATCTTCGGCGTAGGCAGGCACGTCCGCTATCACGATGTTCGGTCGGAAGCGGTCGATCGGCACGGGTAAGGACAGTCTCTGATTCAGATCGTCGAGCGAGGCCTGCGACAGAAGCAGCCAGGGAAAGGCGTCAGAGAACCGATTCAGCGCTTTGAGCTTACCGGTGAACGCCGTGCTGCTCGGGCGCTTACGCCGCGTATCGAATCGCACGAGCCGTACTTCTCTGCCCAGAAGCTCGCTCAACCAGGTCGCAGCCCCTGCTCCAAGATCGAATGCCGCGCACCGATCGCGCCAGATGATCGCTTCAACAGCAGGGCCAGTTGCGTCCAACGGCAGTCGTAACGGCTCGCGTCCTGGGGCCGAGAGTACGAGCTGGTCATCGCTGAACGACGGCACAATGAGAGCGAGCCGCGGTTCCTCGCGCTGCGTGAGAAATCGATTGTGCGGGTCCACGATCATCCATTCCCGATCGTGTACGAAACCCATCGGCGTTACCGGTGCCGCATCGACAGCGATACCGTGGCAGGATTTGACCGGGTAGATGTACAGTGCCTGGATCTTAGCCATCCTCGATTGCCCGGCCGAAGCGATCTGCGCCTCTTGTGAATGCGAGCAGCCAGGCCTTCTGGGTGCGTCGGACGCAGAGCGCTGACGCCGCCTGTCAAGCGAACAATGCCTTCGCCATCTCGCGACGCGTGCTCGCGACGAGCGGATCGTTCGGTCCAAGGAGCTCGAATGCGAGCACTAGACTGCGTCGTGCGAGATCGTCCTTGTACGAACGATGCTTGCGCAGCATATCGAGCCATGCACCGAGCGCAGCTTCATGCTGTCCCGCCAGGAGACGATGGACTGCCAGCGCATGGCGCAAGTCGAGGTTGTCTGGTTCACGCTCCGCGCGCTCTTCGAGTGCTCGTACATCCGGATGTGCGACGAGGACATCCCTGAACTCGAGCAGCGCGGCGAGCCGTTTGGTGCGGGCGTGATTCGGCTCCGTGCCTCGCAGCCGCTCGAGCGTCTCACGCGCCGCTTCGACATCGCCGTCTTCCAGGCGCAGTTCGGCAAGCTCAGCCTGCGCATCGACGTTGCTCGGTTCTCGCGCGAGGATCTCCTCGAGCGCCGCACGTGCAGCTGCCCGATCACCGGCGGCTTTCAGAGTGAGCGCTCGGTCCAGAGGGCTTTCGGGCGGCTGCGGTACATGCCGGTCGAGCAACGCGCGGATCTGGGACTCGGGGACCAGTCCGACGAAGTGGTCCACGACAGTGCCGTCCTTGAACAACACAACCGTCGGCAGGCTGCGGACGCCGAGCTGATGCGCAAGCTGGGGCTCTTCGTCGGTGTTGATCTTCGCCAGCTTGAACCGCCCTGCATATTCCGCCGCGAGCCGCTCCAAGATCGGCATCAGCTGGCGACACGGGGCGCACCAAGGCGCCCAGAAATCGACGAGAACGGGCTGCTGTGTGGAGGCCTCGATGACCTCCGTCATGAACGTGCTCGTGGTGACGGCAGTGCTGTGAGTAGTGTCCATGGTGATCCTCTCTTGTCCGGCAGACGCTCAATAGGCCGGTACGACGTGCCCGCATAGATGCTTGCGCGCGTGGGTTGCGACCTGCGGACAGCATGCGAGAACGCAGCATGTCTGTCATTATCTCTCGTTTCGCCCCGTTGAGGAGATCCGATGATGTCGCGCTTACGCGAATACGCACTCTACTTGATGGTATGTATGTGTCCGGTCATGGCGCACGCCCAATGGGCCATGAAGGCCGAGGCAGGTCTGGTCGCCGCACGTGGTAACTCGGATACCGATACGGCCAACCTCAAGCTCGAGATCAAGCGCGACTTCGTTCGATGGAAGCACCGCCTGGAGCTGGGCGGTGTATACGCGTCCGATAGCACGGGCACGATCACCCAGCGCTGGGGTGTGCGCGAACAGACCGATTACGACTTCAGAGACCGGGGATTTTGGTTCGTATCGGGACGTTACGAAGAAGATCGATTCAGCGGTTTCGAGTACCAGGCGAGCTACGGCACGGGACTGGGTTGGCGCTTTTTCGATGACCCGGTGACCCAGCTTTCCGCTCAGATCGGTGCCGGTTACAAGGCCCTGCGTTCCCGCGATTCGTTAAGCGCCGACGGTATCACGTTGATTCCAGGGAGAAGAGAGGCGAACGCGATCGCGCAAGGATCGATCGACTTCGAACATCAACTGACCGAGACGACCAAGGTCCTCAACAAGTTCCTCGTCGAGTCAGGTGGTCACAACACGTTCGTACAGAACGAGCTCAGCCTTCAGGTGAAAATACTCAGCTCACTCGCACTAGCGATCGGCTATACGGTGCGGTACAACACAGATCCTCCGGAGGAATTCACGACCACGGATACGTTGACGACTTTGAATCTTGTATACGAAATTGGCTGAGCGTTTGCACGTGACGTCCGATCGAACTGTTGCTGCTGCAATCAATCACCGCTACCTGGCAAACGAGGAAGAGCTCGTTCGCGAGCTGGCCGATCGCGCACGGTTCACACCCGAGCAAAGCTTGCGCGTCATCGCAAGAGCACGCGCGTTCGTCGAGAACGTGCGCGCCCAACGAACGAAGAGATGGGGGCTCGATGCCTTCTTGAGGGAATACGATCTGTCCTCTCAGGAGGGCGTGATTCTCATGTGTCTCGCCGAGGCCCTGCTCAGAGTTCCAGATGATGCAACTGCGGACAAGCTCATAGCAGACAAGATCAGGGCAGGCGACTGGGCTGCGCACCTGAACGATACGGAGTCGCTGTTTGTCAATGCGTCGACATGGGGACTCATGTTGACGGGACGTATCGTACGTCCGTCGGACGCAGATATGCGCGATCCACGCGGGTTCGTCGCGCGCGTTGCAGGCCGCATCGGCGAGCCGGTGCTGCGCGCGGCGTTCCGTCAGGCCATGCGCATCATGGCGCGCCAGTTCGTCATGGGACGCACGATCGAGGAAGCCATCGAGCGCTCGCAAGAGCCGGAGCATCGCCATTACAGACATTCGTTCGACATGCTGGGCGAAGCAGCGCTCACGATGCGGGATGCAGAGCGTTACTTCGAGGCGTATCGGCACGCGATCTTGGCGCTCGCCGCCGCCAGCGATGCGGCGCGTGAACCTGAGGAAGCGCCGAGTGTCTCCGTGAAGTTGTCGGCGCTGTTCCCGCGCTATGAGTACACGCAACGCGAGCGAGTGCTGGCGGAGCTGGCGCCGCGTTTGCACGAGCTCGCCGTGCTCGCGCGCGACAAGAACGTGCCGCTGACCGTCGATGCAGAGGAGGCAGATCGTCTGGAAATTTCGCTCGAGGTCATCGAACGCGTTGCGCGCTCACCTCAGTTGGCCGGATGGGACGGCTTCGGTCTCGCTGTGCAAGCCTATCAAAAGCGTGCGCTCGATGTGGTGCGTTGGCTTCGTGCGCTTGCCGAGGACTCGAGACGCCGGCTTAACGTCAGGCTCGTTAAAGGCGCCTATTGGGATACGGAGATCAAGCGCGCTCAGGAGCGCGGTTTGGCCGGCTACCCCGTCTTTACCCGCAAGGCATCCACGGATGTGTCGTATCTCGCCTGCGCGCGTGAGCTACTGGCGGCGGGTGAGCATATCTATCCGCAGTTTGCGACGCATAACGCGCACACTGTCGCTGCATTGCTCGAGCTCGCAGCAGGTCGACCGTTCGAATTCCAACGCCTGCATGGCATGGGTGAGGAGCTGTACGAGCAGATCGTCGGTGAAGGCAAGCTCGGCGTGCCCTGCAGAGTCTATGCACCCGTCGGCTCTCACGAAGACTTGTTGCCTTATCTCGTACGGCGTCTGCTCGAGAACGGTGCGAATACTTCCTTCGTCAACCGTATCGTCGACGAGGACACGCCGATAGCAGACATCGTGCGCGACCCTGTCGCGGAGGTGGATGCGCTCGAGCATAAGGCGCACCCGAAAATTCCCCTGCCGCGACAGATGTACGGTGTCGAACGAGTGAACTCGCGCGGCGTGAATCTCGCCGATCCCTTGGAGTGGTCCCCGATCGAGACGCAGATGGCCGTGCACATGCGCAAGCTGTGGCACGGCGTGTCGATCGTTGCTGGCAAGCGCACGGGCGGGCCGGCGGTGCGAGCCACGAATCCGGCGAACCGGCGCGAGACGATCGGCGAGGTGCAGCACGCGCAGCCCGAGAACGTCGAGCGCGCTTTTGCGGTGGCACACGATGCCCAGCGGGAATGGGATGCGGTGCCTGCGAGCGAACGGGCACGCATTCTCGAGCGTGCGGCCGATCTGTACGAGGCACACATGCCGGAGCTGCTCGCCTACTGCGTGCGCGAAGCGGGGCGGACGATCGCGGATAGCGTCGCGGAGGTGCGCGAGGCGAGCGATTTTCTGCGGTATTACGCGAGTCGCGCGCGCGCAGATTTCGGTGAGAGCATGCGCTTGCCTGGTCCCACCGGTGAAAGCAACGAGCTACGTTGGCGCGGGCGCGGGATTTTCGTGTGCATCAGCCCTTGGAACTTTCCGCTTGCCATCTTCACGGGTCAGATTGCCGCGGCGCTTGCGGCTGGCAACTGCGCGATTGCCAAGCCGGCGGAGCAAACGCCGCTCGCGGCAACGCGCGCGGTCGAGCTGTTACACGAGGCGGGCGTGCCGCAGGAAGTGCTGCACCTGCTCCTCGGCGAGGGAGGCACGATCGGCGCGCTTGCCGTGGCCGATCCACGGGTGGCCGGTGTCGCCTTCACCGGCTCGACTGAGACTGCTCAGCTCATACATCGTTCGCTCGCGAGTCGGGAAGGGCCGATTGCCGTACTCATTGCCGAGACTGGTGGGCAGAATGCGATGATCGTCGACAGCTCTGCCTTGCTCGAGCAGGTTGTCATCGACGTTGTGCAGTCAGGGTTCAACAGCGCCGGGCAACGTTGCTCGGCGGCACGCGTGCTATTCCTTCAAGAAGAGATCGCCGATCGCGCGATCGAGCTGCTCACCGGGTACATGGACGAGCTCAAGATCGGCGACCCGCGCTGGCTGTCCACGGACGTCGGTCCTGTTATCGACGAGCCTTCGCGCGAAGCGCTCGTGGCGCATGCGACCAAGATCAAGCAGAGCGCGCGCTGGTATCACACGTGTCGGCTGGGACCGGAGCACGAGGCGGGCGTGTTCTTCCCGCCCATGGTGGTGGAGATCGACTCGTTGTCGCAGCTGCAGCGAGAGGTATTCGGCCCGATCGTGCACGTGGTGCGCTATTCGGCCAATCGTCTGGACGCGGTCATCGACGCGATCAACGCCACCGGTTATGGGCTGACGCTTGGCATTCATACCCGTGTCGACGCCACGGCTCGCTACATCGCTGCGCGCGTGCGTGCCGGCAACGTCTATGTCAATCGCAACATCGTGGGCGCAGTCGTCGGCGTGCAACCGTTCGGTGGGTCGGGCCTGTCCGGTACCGGCCCGAAGGCAGGCGGGCCTCACTACCTGCATCGGTTTGCAACCGAGCAGACTGTGACGATCAACACCGCCGCGGTCGGCGGCAACGCCAGTTTGCTGGCGATGGAATGATGGCAGCAAAGGTTGCTGGAGCGCTGGGCTGCGGCTTAGCGGGGATGATCGAATTCAAGCATCACGCCGCTGCGCCAGTCGAGCTGCGACCAAGTTTCGATATCGAAACGCAACGTGTAGGCAGAGGCGGTCGGCAGGCTGCCGAGCGCCACATTGGCGGATAGCTTGTCCGCGAACTCGCTCATGCCGGGGTTGTGGCCGACGATCATTAGGTGACGCGCATCGCCGCCGCGCTCGCGAACGACCTCGAGCAATGTTTCCGATGAGGCGAGATAGAGTCGCTCATCCTCGAGCAGCATCGGCGTGCCGAGAACGGTGACGAACACGCGGGCGGTCTCCAAAGCGCGTGCCGCGGGGCTCGTGAGCATGATGTCGGGGATGCGGCCGCGTGCACATAAGCGCTGCGCAACCCGCTCGGCATCGTGCCGACCAGCCAGCTCGAGCTCGCGATCGAAGTCGTCCTGCTGCCCGCGCGCGGAGACTGCCTTCGCGTGGCGCAGCAGTGTCAACAGCATGCTCATCACATGCTCTTCATTCCGCTAGCACTTCCACGACGCCATCGTCGTTGATGCGTGTCTGGTAGGTTCGCACCGGCTCGTATGCAGGTGGCGTGAGCGCCTCACCCGTTCGTAAGCAGAATCGCGCGCCGTGGCGCGGACAGACGACCACGTCGCCTTCCAACGCACCCCCAGCTAGCTCGCCACCGTCGTGGGTGCAAACGTCTTCGATTGCGTAGAAGCTGCCAGCCACGTTGAATACGGCGACCATGACACCGTCGACCTCGACGTGGGCGTAGTCGCCAGGGGGAATACTCGATGCAGGGGCGACGGGAATCCAGGGCATGATGCTTTGCTCACTTACCAACGGACGATGAGGGTCAGCTTGCTGCCGGCGCGAGTCGCCGCGTTCAAAACATGCCGATCTGCAGCCGGGCCTCCTCCGACATCATGCTGCGATTCCAGGGCGGATCGAAGACGAGCTCGATATCGGCGCGCTTGACAGTGGGTACGAGCTCGACTTTTTCCTTGACGTCGCGTACCAGCACATCGCCCATGCCGCAGCCTGGCGCAGTGAGCGTCATCTTGATGTCGACGACGCGGTCACCGTCCGGCTCGCGCTTGATCTCGCAGGAATAGATGAGCCCGAGATCGACGATGTTGATCGGGATCTCTGGGTCGTAGCAGGAACGCATCTGTTCCCAGACGAGCTCCTCGACATCCGCGTCGGTCGCATCCGGCGGCAGCTCCGGAGGCGCGATAACTTCCTTGCCGAGGGCATCGGCGTCCTTTCCCGAGATACGGAACAGATTGCCCTCGATGTACACAGTGAAGCTGCCGCCGAGCGCCTGTGTGATGAAGCCTGTCTTGCCGGTCCGTAGCGTGACGGGGATGCCGGAAGGCACCATGATGGCCTCAACGTCGCGCGTCAGCGTGACGGGTTCGTGCTCGTGGCGAAACATGATCAAGTTACGGGTCTGACTATTCGGTCGACACGGGTTGAGTGGCGTTCGAGAGCGCGGCATTCAAGGTGTGCCAGCAAAGACTGGCGCACTTCACCCGCGCGGGGAACTCGCGTACCCCAGACAGTGCTGCAAGCTTGCCAAGGCCGGCGAGGTCGACATCGGCATCATGCTGCGTGAGCAGCGCATGGATCTGGTCGAACAAGCGACGTACTTCCTCCCGCGACTTGCCCTTGACCGCTTCGGTGAGCAGCGAAGCCGAGGCAACAGAAATGGCGCATCCGCTACCTTCGAACTTGGCTTCTCGGATGCGGTCGCCGTCGAAGTTGACGTACAAGGTCAGCCGATCGCCACACAACGGGTTGTGTCCCTCCGCGTGGCTGTCGGCAGCTTCGAGCTTGCCGAAATTACGGGGATTGCGGTTGTGATCGACGATGACGTCGCGGTAAAGGTCCTTGAGGTCCATGGGTTCGCTATGAGAGCAGGCTTCGCGCACGTTCCAGCGCCGCGATGAGCCGATCGATTTCCTCGAACGTGTTGTAGAACGCCAGCGATGCACGGGCCGTAGCTGGCACCTGGAAAAAGTCCATCACGGGCATCGCGCAATGATGCCCGGTGCGAATCGCCACGCCTTCGGTGTCGAGAATCGTGCCGATGTCATGCGGGTGAATGCCTTCTAGCGTGAACGATATGACTGCCGCCTTCTGCGCCGCTGTGCCGATGATTTTGAGGCCCGGCACCTCTTGAAGTCGCTCAGTTGCATAGGCGAGCAGCTCGCGCTCGTAGCGCGCGATGCGCTCCATTCCGATGCTCTGCAAGTATCGTATCGCGGCCGCGAGCCCGACTGCTCCGCTGATGTGTGGTGTGCCTGCCTCGAATTTCCAAGGCAGCTGGTTGTAAGTCGTCTTCTCGAACGATACGGTCAAAATCATGTCACCGCCGCCTTGCCAGGGCGGCATCTCTTCCAGCAGCTCCCGACGACCGTAGAGGACGCCGATGCCGGTCGGCCCGCACATCTTGTGCGCGGAGAAGCAGTAGAAATCGCAGTCGAGTGCGCGCACGTCGACCGGACCGTGTGGAACTGCTTGCGCACCGTCGAGCAGTACTGGCACGCCGAGCTCGCGTGCTCGCGCAATGAACTTATCCACAGGCACGATCGTGCCGAGCGCATTGGATACGTGCGCCAACGCCAGCAGCTTCGTTCGCGGCCCAATGAGGCGCTCGAACGCTTCGTATTGGATTTCGCCGTGGCGATCGATCGGGATCACCTTGAGCGCTGCGCCAGTGTGCTCGCATACGAGCTGCCACGGCACGATGTTCGCGTGGTGCTCCAGAGCCGAGATCAGGATCTCGTCTCCGGGCCCGAGGCGCGGACGAGCGTAGCTTTGCGCGACCAGATTGATGGCTTCGGTGGTTCCGCGCACGAAGATGATCTCGCGCGTGTCGCCGGCATTGATGAAATTACGCACGATGTCGCGCGCACCTTCGTACGCATCGGTCGCACGCTGGCTCAGGGTGTGGACGCCACGGTGGACGTTAGCGTGATCGGTTTCGTAGTACGAACGAATCGCATCGATGACAGCGCGCGGACGCTGACTCGATGCGGCATTGTCGAGATAGACGAGCGGCTTCCCGTTGATCCGTTGCTCGAGAATCGGGAAATCGCGCCGGATGCTCGCAACGTCGAGCGCTGTCGTGGATGTCATTGTCGGCTGCGCCGCGCTCATGAGGTCACCTGCGTCGAGCCGAACCGTGCTGCCAAGAGTGCCTCGAGGTGCTCCCGTACTGCCGGCGTCTCGACCGAGGCGAGCACCGCATGCGCGAAGGCGTGAATCAGCAGCACACGCGCATCGGCCTCGGAGATGCCGCGCGAGCGCAGGTAGAACAGAGCAGTCGCATCGAGCTGACCGATCGTCGCGCCATGGCTGCACTTGACGTCGTCGGCGTAGATCTCGAGCTCGGGCTTCGCGTTGAACTCGGCAGTCGGCGAGAGCAGGAGATTACGGCTGGACTGATGCGCATCGGTCTTCTGCGCGCCCGGATGGACCAGCACCTTGCCGTTGAAGACTCCGCGCCCGCGTCCGTCTGCAATGCCGCGGTAGTTCTCGGTGCTCGTAGTATGCGGCGCGATGTGCTCGATGAGCGTGTGCGTATCGAGATGCTGGGTACCGCTAGGCGGCAGCAACCCGTGGAGGTCGGTATGCGCACCCGGCTCCTGCAGGCGCACGCGAATGTTGAGGCGGCTCAACGTCGCACCTAGGGAAAAGTCGTGTATGCCGTAGCGCGCATCGCGCCGTACGCACACATCGATGTGCCCGATGTGAAATGCCTTTGGTGACTCCTGCTGCAGCCGATAGTGCTGCACCTGCGCGCCTTCTTCGAGGTCAAGGATGGCCACGACATTGGTGAACGACTCTGGCTCGCCGCAGCAGACGTATTGTTCGATCAGGGTGCAGCTGCTGTGATGCCCGGCACGCACGAGCACGCGCGGATGCGCCATGGCAGGTCGCGTGGTGCTGGTCCAGACGTGCACGACATGGATGGGATCATCTACGCGAGCGTTGGGGCTTAGACGGATGACGAGCCCGTCCTCGAAGAACGCCGCATTCAGCTGCTCCAACGCCGAGGCGCTACGATGTGATGCTTGCGCCAGGTATTCGAGTACCGCATCCGGTTCGTGCTTGACCCATTCGCCAAGCGTCACGAGCGTGACGCCGGGCGGTTGCGCCATCGGCGAGGAAAGCGCGGGCGCCCAGTGCCCGTTGACGAAAACGAGCCGGAAGCCTCCGCCGTGCGTGATCCAGGGTCGGCGAGCAGGCTCGAGCGACACGGGTGCAGCTTCGCCGAGCACGAACGTGCGCGCCTCGAGCCGGCGCAGGCTCGTGTACTTCCACTGCTCGTCGCGCTGGGTCGGAAAGCCGCGCTTCAGGAAAGCATCGGGCGCGTCACGCCGCGCCTCGAGCAACGGCCCGGATGTAAAGCGCTCCTCGAACAGTGTCCGATAGCGCTCGAGTGTCGCATTCGCTTGCAGGGCAGGGGCCACGCTCATGCTGCTTCCTGTTTGATCCAATCATAACCGCGCTTTTCGAGCTCGAGCGCGAGCGACTTGTCCCCGGTCTTCGCAATACGTCCGCCTGCGAGTACATGCACCTTGTCCGGCTCGATGTAATCGAGCAGACGCTGATAATGCGTGACCATGACGATGGCGCGATCCGGACGACGCAGACTGTTGACGCCGTTGGCCACGACGCGCAGCGCATCGATGTCGAGGCCAGAATCCGTTTCGTCGAGCAGCGCCAGAGTAGGCTCGAGCACCGCCATCTGCAGGATCTCGTTGCGCTTCTTCTCGCCACCGGAGAAGCCTTCGTTGACACCGCGGCTCAGAAAGCTTTCGTCCATCTGCATGAGCTTCATCTTCTCGCGCACGAGAGCGAGGAACTCGAATGCATCGACTTCCGGCTCGCCACGATGCTTGCGGATGGCATTGAGCGCGGCCTTGAGCAAGTAAGCGTTGTTCACACCGGGTATCTCGACCGGATATTGGAACGCCAGGAACACGCCCTCGCGCGCTCGCTCTTCGGGCGCGAGCGCCAGCAGATCGCGGCCCTGGTAGGTCACCGAGCCGGCGGTCACTTCATAACCTTCCCGGCCTGCAAGCACCTGCACGAGTGTGCTCTTGCCGGACCCATTCGGGCCCATGATGGCGTGCACCTCGCCGGGCGCAACATGCAGCGTGACGCCTGTCAGGATCTCCTTTTCGCCGGCGCGCACATGAAGATTGTCGATGCGTAGCACTGGAATTCTCCCGCTCTTGCGCTGAATTCAAAGACTGGCCCAGGGCACGTATGCGCTGGTCTCAGCAGTCATCATCCCACCGAACCCTCTAGGCTTACTGCCAAGAGGTTCTGCGCTTCCACGGCGAACTCCATCGGCAGCTCGTTGAAAACGGCTTTGCAGAAGCCGTTCACGATCATGTTGATCGCGTCCTCTTCGGACAGCCCGCGGCTCAAGCAATAAAAGAGCTGGTCGTCTCCGATCTTCGAAGTCGTCGCTTCGTGCTCGACGCTTGCGGTCGGGTTCTTGACCTCCATGTACGGAAAAGTGTGCGCACCGCAGCGATCACCCATCAGGAGCGAGTCGCATTGCGTGAAGTTGCGCGCATTGTCCGCGCTCGGAAGGATCTTGACCAAGCCCCGATAGCTGTTCTGTCCGTGACCGGCCGAGATGCCCTTGGAGACGATCGTGCTGCGCGTGTTGCGCCCGATGTGAATCATCTTCGTCCCGGTGTCGGCCTGCTGATAGTGGTTGGTCACTGCTACCGAGTAGAACTCGCCGATCGAGTTGTCGCCCCGCAGGATACAGCTCGGATATTTCCACGTGATCGCTGAACCCGTCTCCACTTGCGTCCAGCTGATGCGCGAGTTTGCACCACGACACTCGCCACGCTTGGTGACGAAGTTGTAGATGCCGCCGCGCCCGTGCTCGTCGCCGGGATACCAGTTCTGCACGGTCGAGTACTTGATGTGCGCTCCCTCGAGCGCGATCAGCTCGACGACTGCCGCGTGCAATTGATTCTCATCGCGCATGGGCGCGGTGCACCCTTCGAGGTAGCTCACGTACGAGCCTTCGTCCGCGATGATGAGCGTGCGCTCGAATTGACCTGTGTTCGCGGCGTTGATTCGGAAGTAGGTCGACAGCTCCATAGGGCAGCGCACGCCTTTCGGCACGTAGACGAAGGAGCCGTCCGAGAACACAGCCGAGTTGAGCGTCGCGAAGAAGTTGTCGGTGTAGGGCACTACGGTGCCCAGGTACTGTTCGACGAGCTCGGGATGCTTTTGCACGGCTTCCGAGAACGGGCAGAAGATCACACCGGCCTTCGCGAGCCGCTCCTTGAAGGTGGTTGCAACCGACACGCTGTCGAAGACGGCATCGACTGCCACGCCCGCGAGGCGCGCGCGCTCATGCAGCGGAATGCCGAGCTTGTCGTAGGTTTCCAGGAGCTTCGGATCGACCTCGTCCAGGCTCTTCGGACCGTCCGCTTTCGACTTGGGAGCCGAGTAGTACGAAATGCCCTGATAGTCGATGGGCTCGATGCGCAAGTGCGCCCAGCTCGGCTCCTTCATCGTCAGCCAGTGACGAAACGCCCGCAGGCGCCACTCGAGCATGAAGCTCGGCTCCTTCTTCTTGCGGGAAATCAGCCGAATGATGTCCTCGTCGAGGCCGGGCGGCACCGTATCGGATTCGATGTCCGTGACGAAGCCGTGCCGGTATTTCTGCCGGATGAGGGCCTCGAGGGTGGAATCGGTCTGTGGTTGACTGGCCATAAGGTACTCGTAACTCTCAGTCGTGCGGTGCACGGGTGAGCCGCGTCAGCGGAATCGTCGCTGCAGACACCTTGCGTTCGATACCCGACAGCTCTGCAAGCGAGGTGTCATTCAACGCCCTATAGATCGCTGCATTGACGCGCTGCCATGCATGTCCTACTTGACAGCTCGACTCGAGCCCGCACGCGCCGCGCTCGCTGCTGCATTCGGTGATCGCGAACGGCCCTTCGAGTGCCTCCAAGATTTCGGCCGCGGTGATCTGCTCGGCGGGGCGGGCGAGCTGATAGCCACCGTGGCTGCCGCGCGTCGAGCTCACTAAGCCGCTTCGCTGCAGCATTTTCAGCAACTTGCTGACCGTAGGCTGCGCGACGCGGGTGCGTTCCGCGACCTCTGCGGCCGTCCACAGCCGATCGGGCTGCGCAGCAAGGCACGCCAATATGACGGTGCCGTAATCAGTCAGTTTGCTGAGGCGGAGCATGACGACGGCTCGATCCTGTAAATGGGACCATTCTAGTCCTAATCCAAGTTGGAGAAAAGTTTTCCGCGACAGAATCTTCGCTGCGCGCGGCGACTTTGACCGGGATGACCACGCGGACCGTCAATACGGGCAACTTTTCGCGACGGCGCTTCGTTGGACCACTGAACTCGCCGCCCGATCGGCTCTAGCGAGAGCCTGATGACAGAAGCGACAGAGCGTACGCGGCTTTCGATGGTCTGCCGAACGGCGCGAGCTCCGAACAAAGATCGCTTGTTATCCTACGCGCCTCCCAAGAACCGACGTGCGTGGCACGCGATGGCAAAAGTGGGGTCGGCGCGGATCCGCTGGAGGGAATTATGAATCGCGCTGAACTTGAGTCGATCGCTAGCCGCATGGCTGCGAAAGGGAAAGGTATCTTGGCTGCCGACGAGTCGACCGGCACGGTCGCGAAGCGTTTCGAGGCGATCGGGCTCGAAGGGACCGAGGAGACACGGCGCAGCTATCGCGAAATGCTGTTTACGGCTCCAGGCCTGTCTGACTACATCAGCGGTGTCATCCTGTATGACGAGACGCTGCGGCAAAAGACCAAGGACGGCGAGCCGTTCCCTGTCTATCTGACGCGAGTCGGCATCCTGCCCGGCATCAAGGTCGATACCGGAGCAAAACCGCTCGCTGGCTTTCCAGGAGAGACGATCACCGAGGGGCTCGACGGATTGCGCGGACGACTCGCGGAGTACTATCAGCTTGGTGCGCGGTTTGCGAAATGGCGCGCGGTCATCACCATTGGCCCAGCTACTCCAACACAATTCGCGATCGAGGCCAATGCGCATGCGCTTGCGCGCTATGCGGCTTTGTGCCAGGAAGCGAATGTGGTGCCCATCGTCGAGCCCGAGGTATTGTTGGACGGCGAACACACCATCGAGCGCTGCGAGGAAGTCACAGGCGAGGTGCTGTCGACGGTCTTTCGGCAGCTCCATTCACATCGGGTTCATCTAGAAGGCATGATCTTGAAACCCAGCATGGTCATTGCCGGAAAGAAGTGCCCGAACCAGGCGAGCGCGCAGCAGGTCGCCGAGGCGACTGTTCGTACGCTCAAGCGCTATGTGCCGAGCGCCGTGCCAGGTATTGCGTTCCTGTCTGGCGGCCAGACGCCGGCGCAGGCGACGGAGCATCTGAACCTGATGAGTCAAATGGGCCCGTTCCCATGGGAGCTGACGTTCTCGTATGCGCGCGCGTTGCAGGAGGAGGCATTGCGCGCCTGGGGCGGCAAGCCGGAGGGGTTTGCAGCCGGGCAAAAGGCTTTCTTGCGTCGTGCTAAGCTCGTCGCCCTCGCACGCTCGGGCAACTACAATCCACAACAAGAGCAGGAAGCGGCCTGAGCCGCTTCCTGTGTTTGCACTCGAGAGGCCGAATGGCGCTAGCGCAAGAACCACACATTGCATTACCCGAGACCGCCGCGATCATCGAAATACGCGATGTTCATTACTCAGTCGGTAATCGTGCGATCTTCTCGGGGCTGAATCTGTCCATCCCCCGCGGTCGTATCACGGCCATCATGGGGCCGAGCGGTACTGGCAAGACGACGCTGCTGCGTCTGATCACCGGGCAGATCAAGCCGCAACGCGGCCAGATCCTCTTTGATGGCGTCGACGTCACCCGCCTCAGCGTGCGGGACTTGTATGCGTTGCGCCGGCGCATGGGCATGCTGTTTCAGAACGGAGCGTTGCTCACCGATCTCGATGTGTTCGAGAACGTCGCCTTCCCGCTGCGCGAACACACGAAGCTCCCCGAGGCGCTCATTCGGCACATCGTGCTCACGAAGCTGCAAGCGGTTGGTTTGCGTGGCGCCGCCCGTTTGATGCCCGCGGAGCTGTCCGGCGGTATGGCGCGCCGTGTGGCGCTCGCCCGTGCGATGGCAACGGATCCCGACCTGCTCATCTACGATGAGCCTTTCACTGGGTTGGATCCAATTTCGATGGGTATGATCGTGCGCTTGGTGCGCCAGATGCACAACGCGCTCGGCATCACGAGCATCGTCGTCTCGCACGATGTCGAGGAGCTTTCGCAGCTGGCCGACGTGGGCTTTATCATTGCCGGCGGGAAGGTCGCCGCCCAAGGCACGTTCTCGCAGCTCAAGAACGCCGAATCCGAGATCGTGCACCAGTTCGTCAACGGGCTCGCCGATGGCCCGGTACCGTTTCACTATCCGGCGCCCGACTACTACGAACAATTACTTGCATGACGCTTCTTCGCGAGCTCCTGGACAGTCTTCGCAGTTTCGTCGCCACAGTCGGTGCGGTGGCGCTGTTCTTCGTGCGCGTGCTCGGTCAGATTCCGCGTGCGCTGTTGCGTCCTGGGCTCATCGTGGAACAGGTATACAACGCCGGCGCTCTGTCGCTCGTCATCATCATGACTTGCGGGCTCTTTGTCGGCATGGTGCTCGGGTTGCAGGGCTACGACCTGCTGCAGCGCTTCGGCTCGGAAGATGCGCTCGGAACTGGCTCCGCGCTTGCGCTCATCAAGGAGCTCGGCCCGGTTGTGACGGCGTTGCTGTTTGCGGGGCGTGCAGGCACGGCGCTCGCTTCGGAGATCGGTCTGATGCGCGCGACGGATCAGCTCGCCGCGATGGAGATGATGGCAGTCGACCCCTTTCGTCGTGTCGTGGCGCCGCGGTTCTTGGGCGGCTGCATAGCGGTGCCGCTCCTCACGATGATATTCATCTCTATCGGTATCTTTGGTGTGCAGCTCATCGGCGTCCAGCAGCTTGGCGTGGATGCGGCAGCTTTCTGGTCGCAGATGCGCGCGAGCGTCGACGTCTCCGACGTGATGGAAGGGGTGATCAAGGGGTGCGTCTTCGGCGTCGCCTGCAGCCTGATTGCCGTGTATGAAGGCTACACCGCCACGCCTACAGCAGAGGGCGTGGGCCGTGCCACCACGCGCACCGTCGTGATCTCGGCGGTCTTGACGCTGTTACTGGATTACATGCTGACTGCCGCCATGCTCTGAGCACGGTGGTGCAATTCGAGGATCGTCTATGCGTTCGACGCGAGCCGTGGAACTTTCGACCGGGCTGTTCGTCCTGCTCGGGTTTGCTGCGCTGTTCTTTCTCGTGACGCAAATCACGAATCGGCAGCTGTCGCTGAACGATAGCTACGAGGTGTATGCCCACTTCGAGAACATCGGCAGCTTGAAGCCGGGAGCAGCCGTGTCCATCGCCGGCGTGACCGTTGGGCGTGTCGAGTCGATCGTCTTCGACCAGCAGATCTACAAGGCCGTCGTGCGCATGCGGATCAACTCGCGGTACGACAAGATTCCCGTCGACAGCGACGCCAGCATCATGACGTCCGGCTTGCTCGGCGGTCAGTACATCGGTATTACGGTTGGCGGTGCCGACGAGTATCTCAAGGATGGCGACCAGATCGAGTTCGTTCAGGATGCTCTGGTGCTTGAGAATCTCATCAATCAGCTCGTCGCGACGTTCAGCAGGCGCGGCGAGCAAACGCAGGAGACGGAGCAATGAGTTTCGCGCGGACCTTTCGTCAGTTGTGTATCGGTGTCATCGCGACGCTGCTCGTGGGTACGGCGGGGGCCGCGGGAGAAGGTGCCGCGCAGCTTGGGCCGTATGAACTCGTGACGAAAGTCGCTCAGGACACTCTGGCCGCCCTCGACGCGAAGCGCGATGAATACAAGAAGGATCCGAGCAAGGTTCGAGAGGTCGTCGACAAGCACGTGCTGCCGCACTTCGATACACGTTACGCGGCTCAGCTGGTGCTAGCCAAGCATTGGCGCACTGCTACGCCTGAGCAGCGGGAACGTTTCATCAATGCGTTCTATCAAACGTTGCTGCAGAACTATGGCGAGGCGTTGGTCGAGTTCACGCCTGATCGTCTCAGGATCCTGCCATTCCAAGGCGACCCCAACGCGAAAGTGGCGACTGTCCGCAGCGAAGTGCGTCGCGACAATGGGCAACGTGTGCCGGTGAACTACTCGCTACGGCGGACGCCCGACGGCTGGAAGGCCTACGACGTGCAGATCGAAGGCATTTCCTACGTGAAATCGTTCCGCACTGATTTCGCCGCGGAGATCGAGCAAAAGGGTCTTGAAGCCGTGATCAAGCGGCTCGAGGAGCAAGTGGCGAGCGGTACCGTCAAGAAGCCAACCGAGAAGGCGGCAGGCGCGTGAGCGAAGCAACATTGGAGGCACTGGGTGACGGACACTATCGCGTGAGCGGCGTGCTCGATGCCGTCACTGTGCCAAAGCTTCTCCAGGAGAGCACTGAACGCCTCAAAGCGGCAGGCGAAGAGCTGCTGATCGATCTGAGCGCAGTCACGGAAAGCGATAGTGCCGGCCTGGCGCTGCTGATCGAATGGCTTCGGTTGGCCAGACGACGAAATCAACGCGTGCGCTTCACGAACGTGCCGGGGCAGATTCTTGCGCTCGCGCGCATCAGCGAAGTGGAAGAGCTGATCAATTCCGGGCGCTAGGCTGGAGTAAGGGAGTCGAACGAGGCCGTTACTAGGGCCCTACATCCGCTGTCTACATTCTAATTCCCGTTTTCCTCGTCCTCGAAGAATTCTTCGTCGAATTCCTCGTCAAGTGTCTCCGGCGGCGGATTGCCATCGAAGATTTCGAACTCGCGCCGCTGCAACCATGCATCTCGGATGAATGCGTAAGGGTCGAATGCGCGTTCGAGGGTGGGGTCGAGCGTCAAGAGCTCGGCACGAGTATCTATGACCCTCAACGCACGTTGTGCCCATTCCGCTTCCCAAGGAATGTTTGCATGCGTCAGCGGGTCAAGGAACCAATCGACGACGCGACCAGGCGCATCGCGCAAGGTCGATGGGCCGACCAGCGGCAAGTGGATATATGGCCCGGAGCCGACACCCCAGACAGCCAGCGTTTGGCCGAAGTCCTCGTCGTGGGCCTCGAGGCCGATAGGCGTCGCAACATCGAAGAGCCCGGCAATGCCGAGCGTCGAATTGAGCAGGAAGCGACCGGTGTCCTTCAACCCCGTCCCCGGTTTCCCTTGGAGGAACTGGTTGACGATGGTGATCGGATACGACAGGTTGGCGAAGAAATTGCTAATACCGCGACGAATGACCCGTGGTGTGACCTTCTTGTAGCCCTTCGCGACGGGTTTCAACGCGGCCCGATCGACAGCGTCGTTGAACTTGTAGACACCACGGTTGAAGCGCTCGAGCGGATCTTCGCCGAGCGGCGTGCGTCCGGGCGTCGCTGCACAACCTGCGGCAAGCAACATGACGAACAGCAACCCTGCCGCGCGAAGAGCGTCCGCCCTGTGCGTCGTGAGTGACATGCGGAGAAGTCCTTCGAGATTAAGACCGCGCCGACTGCGCGTGAACGGCAAGTTTATCAATAACCGCCGAAGCGACGACGTTCGTTGTCCGCTTGTCGCTGGCGCGCCACGCGTTTCGGCAAGGCCTGTTGTATCTCTTCGAGGCGTGCCTCGAATCTAGCGCGCTGAACAGGCGTGATCTTGGGGACCGCGAGCGCGAGTTGCAGCTGATTGATCGCAAGCGGTAGATCGCCGCTCATGACGTGATATTCGGACATGTAGTAATACGAGTCCGCTACGTCGCCGGCGGCATTTGCGGCAAGGGCGGTCAAACGCGCTTGCTCCGGCGTGGGCGGCACGACGTTGAAGAGATCAAGGAGGATCTCGTGCGCTCGTCGCGGGTTGCCGAGCTGCATCAGCGCTTCCGCGTAGCGGATCGTCACTGCCACATTGCGCGGAAAGAGCTCGTGCGCCCGCTTCAGCGTCTCGAGCGAGGCATCGCCTTGTCCGGCGAGTAACTGAGATTGGCCGAGAGCGGTGTGGTATTGGCTCACGCTGGGATTGGCATCGCGCAGGCGCTTGAAGATCGGCACCGCCTTCGCGGCCTCGCCAGCAGCCATCAACGCGAGCCCTTTGCCGTACTCCTGGGCAGGTGTCGCATCGGCAGCGTTGCCGATCGTTGCCTCGTAGTACTCACGAGGGTCGCGCCCCGCAGGCGTCGAGAGCACTCGCAGCCGCTCTTTCACCAGGGCATAGCCCAGGCTCTCAGGCAGCGGCTCGACGTTGAGTTGCAGCGCGCGTTCCTTGGTTTCGGCGATACGAGCGGTGCTGATGGGGTGCGTTCGCAGCATCTCGGGCATGTTCGCTTCGCTGCCGCCGTACAGTCGGCTCATCGTTTCGAAGAACGCGGGCATGCCGTAGGGATCAAACTGTGCGCTCGCGAGAATACCGAGCCCGATTCGATCGGCTTCCGACTCGTTCGAGCGCGTGAAGCTGATTTGTTGCTGAATGGCGAGACTTTGCGCCGCAGCGACCCCGGCCATCGCGGCGTCGCCACCTGCGCCGCCGGCCGCACCGATGAGAATCGCGGCAAGCATCGCGGCTGTGGAGACCAAGTTGTTCTTGCTCTGGGCGGCGATGCTGCGCGCAATGTGTCGCTGCGTGACGTGTGCGATTTCGTGCGCGAGCACACCGGCCAGCTCGCTTTCGTTCTTCGTTTCGAGTATGAGCCCGACGTTGACGCCGATGAATCCGCCGGGCAATGCGAAAGCGTTGATCGAATTGTCTCTGGCTACGAAGAACGTGAACTTGTGGGATCCATCATTCGCATGGCTCGCGAGTCGCGCGCCGATGGCTTGGATATATTCGGTGGCTTCCGGGTCCTCGAGAATCTGATCCGAGTCGCGCAACCCCCGCACGATCATTCGGCCGATCTGATACTCATCTTCCAAGGACAGGATGGCGCTTGCCGGGCTGCCCATGTCCGGCAGATCATTCGGATTGGCAGAGGCCGCCGGCGCGGCGGCGACCACCATCGTGGCGGTGAGCAAGAGTGTGGCAAGCGCTTTCACAGTTGCAGTGTGAATTGGGGTCGCACGACTGTAAAGCCTCACAGCTTCGACCCGCTAGCGCTTAAGAGGTTCACCCACGAGCCCGGAGCGCGCAGCAGGGAAGGCCAGGGAGGGCTGCCAAGTCCCAAAACAAAAAGCCCTCCTGGGGGAGAGCTTCTTACTTACGAGGAAATGGCGGAGAGGGTGGGATTCGAACCCACGTGGGGCGCAATGCCCCCAACCGATTTCGAGTCGGTGCCGTTATGACCGCTTCGGTACCTCTCCGATGGATGCCAGAGACCGCGCTTCCGGCGCCAACACTGAAAGGGCCGCGATTGTATATGGACCCACGCGCGAAGACAAAAGGCTGGTTCGCCGGCTGATGCTCGCAAACCTTCGCGCCTCGAGTTCTCTCACAAGCGTGCACCACGGCGCCGCTCTTCTCGCCAATTCTTGAGACGCCTCGATTCGAGCGAAGTTCGCAACCGCGCCCCCGCACGAACCCCAGTCGGCTGGCCGGGCAAAACCTGCATTCCTTGAGCAAAGGTCGTAAGACCGCTCTCTGCCAGTAAACTTACGCCTACCGACAGTCCAGACCGTCCGGAGAGCCGTGCAGCGAACAACCTCACTGCGAGCGGTTTCCATAAGTGGTCCTTCGGGCAGCCACGTTCAAGGCTTCGAGCCGGGAGGGACGCTCTGAAGACCGCCCTCGCCATCGTCGCCACGCTCTTGCTCGCGACGTGCTCGCGACCGCCGTCTCTTCTCGAGCAGATCATGCGTTCCGGGGAGTTGCGAGTCGTCACGCGCAACTTGCCGAGCGCCTATTACTTGGGTGCTGCTGGGCCGCAGGGGCCCGAGTTCGACTTGGCGAGCCGTTTCGCTGCAGAGCTCGGAGTGCGGCTTTTCATCTACTCGGTCCCCACCGTCGCTGATGTCCTGCGAGAGCTCGAATCCGGCCGCGCGCACATTGCTGCTGCCGGGCTCACACACGGGTTGCAGCTGCCGCCGAAAGCCGAGTTCGGTCCGCCGTATCAGCAAGTCAAGCAACACTTGATCTATCGGCAAGGCGATCCGCGGCCGCGTGACATCGAGCAAGCCAGTCGGGGGCACATCGAGGTAATCGCTGGCAGCGCCCACGCTGCAACGCTCGAGGAGCTGCGTCTTAGGTATCCGAACCTCTCATGGGTCGAGAACCCTGCCGTCGAGACAGAAGAGCTGTTGTATCGGCTGTCGCGCCGCGAGTTCGATTACACGATTGCCGATTCCAACGAGTTCGCGATCGGTCGCGCGTTTCACCCCGAGATTCGCATCGGCTTCGATCTATCAGAAGGTAAGGCGCTTGCTTGGGCAGTGGATGCGCGGGACGCCTCGCTACTGCGGCGTGTAACCGCTTTTTATTCGTCGCTCAAGGCGGAAGGTCGGCTGGCTGCAATTCTCGACAGCTATTACGCCGGCGCAGAGCGCTTCGATTACATCCAGGCGCGCGTGTTCCTGGAGCACATCGCGACGCGTTTGCCCCTTTATCGCGAGTGGTTCCGCGAGGCTGCAGCGGAGGTTGGCGTCGATTGGCGCCTACTCGCGGCCATCGGCTACCAGGAATCGCAGTGGGACCCGCTGGCCACCTCGCCGACGGGTGTGCGCGGTCTCATGATGCTCACCGAGCAAACGGCCCGTTCGTTGGGGGTCCAGGATCGCCTGGATCCGCGCGACAGCATCTTCGGTGGCGCGCGATACCTCGTCTACATCCGCAATCAGATTCCCAAACGAATCCTGGAGCCTGATCGCACGTGGTTCGCGCTCGCGGCGTACAACGTCGGTCTCGGACATCTCGAGGACGCGCGCATTCTCACGCAGATGCACGGCAAGAATCCGGATTCGTGGGCCGATGTGCGCGAGCACTTGCCGCTGCTGACGCAATCGAAGTGGTACACACGTGTCAAACGGGGTTACGCGCGAGGCTGGGAGCCGGTGCGCTTCGTCGACAACATACGCAGCTATATCGACATCCTGGACTGGGTCGCTACGGACTCAGGCCCTCCGTCGCAGCGTGAGATGGCTACCGCGCGCGTCGAGCAGTAGCGCGTCGCTTCGCGGCGGGTGACTGCTGGGCGCTAGGTTCTGCGCCACTGGCGCCGGCTCCAGTTCTCCCAGCCCCCCCGATCATTTCTTCGGCGTCGAGTGTTCTGCGTACGCGCGTGCCAGCTCTTCAGCAAAGAGCACGGGCAGGCCATCTTCGTTGCGTTGGTTGAGCGCGTGGTAGAACTCGACGTAAAGGTCCCAGTACTTCATGCGATTCGCGGCTCCGAGGATGGAGCCGCGCTTCAGTCCTCGATCGAACCGCTCTTGCAGTTCGCTCGGCTCGATACGAGTCATGAGCTCGTCGACGGCTGCTTGGATCGCTGCGAGCAACGCGGCGTGATGCGTGCGTAGATCAGCGAAGGAGCTGCGGATCGCTTCGACGGGTCCAAGGTAGCGACTGCTGTGCGGATCCAACAGCTTCAGCAGGGCTTCGTCCACGCTGGCCGAGAACTTGAGCGGATTGTTGTCGGAGGGCTGAATCGTCGTTTGCGCGAGCTTGAGCCGGCTTTTCAGGTTGGCGCGGCTCTTGAGCGCTTCCATCAGCCCCAGGACGACCTCCCGTAGCATTTGACCTGCCACGGTCAGCAAGGCGTGCTGCGCATCAGATGGCAGAAACGAGGGGTCGATGCCGGCACCGCGGCAAAAAGCTTCGACTCCACTGGCGGAGTCGGAGGTTGAGCCGCTCTCCGGACGTTTGGCGCGCGGCGGCTGCTTTGGCTCCGTGCGGCGCGTCAGCGCAGCAGTGGAGAGCGCCGTCAGCGTCTTGCGATCGTATGGACGAGTCTGCATCTGCCAGTCGTCGGCGGACGGCTGGCCTGGTATCGTCGTGCGTTGCCGGGGCTCCTCGGGAGGCTCATCGAGCAGAGAGGTAAACCCACTGCGCGCGGGTCTGCGCGCTTGGGTCGGTGTCGGTTTCGGCGGCGCTGGCTTCAGGCCGAGCGCCGTTTCGAGGGCGAGGGGATCGCTGCGGGATGCCCGCGACGATGCCAAGCCCGGTTCGGGGTGTAAGGAAGGGTCGTTCAACAGATCGGTGATATCCAGCTCTTCGCCAAGGTCTTCGGCGGCAGCCGTAAGCTGCCGACGACCTCGCTCGAGAACTGGGATCTGACCGCTTGCATCGGGGGGGAAATCGTTGCGATCGTCGATGCTGACGAGCAGCTCGTAGTCGCCGAGACGCAGGCGGTCACCGTCCTGCAGCGAGTACGGTCCCTCCACCGACACCGGAGTGTCCGATCCGTTGACGAAGACGCCGTTGGTGCTCGTGTCCTCGAGGATCCACTCGCCCGCGCGGTAGGAGATCTTGCAGTGGTAGCTCGAAACATATCGGTCAGGGTCTGGCAACACCCAGTCGTTGTCCTGGGCGCGGCCGATGCGACCACCCGTGACACCAAAAAGGCACGAGCTGCGCTTGCCTAACGCCTTGTAATGATCGCTAATGACCCGAAGTTTGAGTGCCATGCCGAGAATTTGCAGATTGGAGGAAGGCGAAAGCTAACGCCCTGAGACTGCGCTATGTAATATGCGCGCAGCCTATCAACCCAGCCCAATAGCGAAATGGCAGCCAGTCACATTTTCAAAGTCGTTTTCGTCAATCAGGGGAAGGTCTACGAGATCTACGCCCGAAAGGTTCACCATGGCTCGCTCTTTGGCTTTCTAGAGGTCGAGGAGCTGGTCTTCGGGGAGCGCACTGCGGTCGTCGTGGATCCGACCGAGGAGAAGATCCGGGCCGAGTTCGAGGGCGTAAAGCGCACTTATCTGCCCATCCACTCCGTGTTGCGTGTCGATGAGGTCCGCAAGCAAGGGGTGAGCAAGATCAGCAACTTCGAAGGCTCGAATATCGCCCCCTTTCCGCTGATGTACTCGCCGGGCGACGGGAAGAAATGAGGCCGGTCCAAGGGCAACCGCGGTAATCGTCGCGCGAGCCGCGGCCCGATGGCCCTGAAAGGGCGATTTTCTTGTATCATTCGCGCCCCTTTTTACTCCGGCCGTGGTGCCAACGCGGTCTGACCGTTCGCGATGCTCACACTGCTCGGCGCGCCCGCACTTTCC